>Ga0209639_1000053_pt1 | contig 182449 bp, 152 predicted proteins | sample EPASupsiteHSE605_FD_187268 | JGI IMG/M metagenome (GOLD analysis project Ga0209639, IMG submission 187268) | Bioremediated contaminated groundwater from EPA Superfund site, New Mexico - Sample HSE6-05 (SPAdes) (version 2) | ecosystem: Environmental > Aquatic > Deep subsurface > Groundwater >... | reverse complement strand
ATAAAAACACTTCCCCGTGACTCACTCTCACACCCTGGCCGTTTTCACCGGAATGGCGGCTTTTTTCACAGCATAACGGCGGCCGCTTTCGCGGCAGAGCCACTGGCCGTTTTCGCCGGAATACCCAGTTTGCAGGAATCCCTGCAAAGGAGGGGATTTCTTTGTCAGGTATTGAACATAGGTGCATATCGGTCCGAAGACATACCGGGGGCCATTTCCATTAAAAGCCATATTGGCTTCCTCTGGAATCTTTTTGATTTCGCCAGGCAGGGATACATCATTCACATCGTTACGAGTGGCCATAATTTTAAGAGTTGGCTGAGTGCTCTGGCTTGCTCCCTGGCCGGCCTCATCAACAGGAAACGTTCAGTCATTGCCGTCGGCTCAGGCCTTCTTCCCAAATATATTGCCTCAAGCAGAGGCCTGGAAAAAAACATTATTCGCTTGACACTAAAATTGGCTGGTGCGGTTATCTGCAGGAATGATGACTCGAAGACTGCATTGGTTCTATCCGGATCCCCCAAAAAAAACACTGCTATAATTGCCGGATTTCTTGGCGTTAATCCTGCAGAGATAGGAGAAGTTCCTGGCGATATACAAAATTTCATTGACCAACATCAGCCTGTTATTGGTGCCCACGCTATTGTAGATCCTGAGTACGGTCTCCAACTCTTACTTGATGCCTTCAGTGCCCTTGTCCAGGATTTTCCCAATCTGGGCATGATTCTGATTGGCCTGAAAGAAAGTGAAGCTGAGCAATTGAGCGGATATCAGTGCTTGCGCCAGCAAATATTCCCAACTGGATTCCTGCAACATCCTGCAGCCCTTGCAGTGATGCGCTCCCTGAGGGTTTTTGTGCGAGCGACTTTCTTTGATGGCGATTCAAATTCGGTCCGTGAGGCACTTTCCCTGGATGTCCCTGTGGTGGCGAGCAATACAGATTTTCGACCACCAGGGGTCATCCTTTTTACCGTCGGTAACAGTGAGGACCTTGTTCGGCAAGTCAAACAAGTTCTCAATCAAATACCAATTAATACTGCCTCCACTGTGTATGCTCCCCAGGATGAATCATCTGTAAACTTCCACAAAATTTTAGAAATTTATAACCATCTCACCATGAGTTAACACTCGCGCAACAGATCGATCTTTGTCGAGGGTAAAATCTTTATTTCGCGTTGATATTCATTATGAGCGGTGCCTTTCCTATTAGCCACTCTGTTCTTATGTAAAACATCGGTTTTGTAAGCGTCTTCGCAATTTTCCAGTCACCAGAAGAAATGATGTCGCCGAGGCCACTTGCACCAAACCCCCCTCCTCCAATGTTGGATACTGTTGTGGTCCAGGTTGCTGTATTTTGGTAAATTTGGTAGTCTTTAAAGACACTTCTTGCCATTGAAAGCCAATCTGCCTTTGTCGTGTCAGTCGCTTCGCGATAGCAAAAGGCAAACAGGTCTGCATAAGTTTCAGTATATTGTCCATCCGGGTTGCTATAGAGTCCCAAATTCTTAGTCCAACCCAAAAAAGCTATATATGGATGGTATTCTGTGTTGCCGCTACGATACTGTCCACTAGGTAAAACCTTAAAGTAAGTGTTTTTGGCCCACCCACCCCATCGAAAAAGAAAACTCTTTAAATTTGCAGCGCTAGTTGTTTCACCGGCCCCGACTAGTGCGTAATACAGCTTTATTAACGGCTCAATCATTATAGTATCGTAATTTGTCCATACGCCATCAACGTAGGAATTATTAGAGTGTATCCAACCAGAAGTGCCATCGTTGGCTGCAACCCCTCCTTCTCTTTTTAATAAATTGTTGATAAAAATATTATATGCAGTAGTTAGATATAAGCTATCTCCATAGACCATATATCCATTGCACATCGCTTCAATGCCACGACTTGAATTCCTTGTTTCGACACTGTTAAATGATTCATAACTCCAAACTCTATTTATATGTTCTAATGTCTGCACTAAAGCGTCAGAATAGTATTTCTCCCCAGTGAATAGGTACTGCATTGAAAGCCCTGCGTTCCAGAGGTGCGACGCCCTCCTGGGGGCAGAGCTGTATACTCCATAATCTTCATGGTAGGAGAACAACGCATCTTCTTCATATCGTTGTCCACCATGGTACTCATAATCAAGACCGTCACTTGTTTTTGCATCAGGGTCATGAATGACCAAAATATCCGCCTTGTGACGGAGGAACTCCTCGGCAATATCCAACATATTGTAGTCGCCAAATCGCAGGAAACCTAAAAGAGCAAGATATGACCAATCATAATGCTGATTGCTATACCCAAATCCCTCTGCCCTAGGCATACCCCCGAATTCCAGCCATCCGTACCATGTGGCGTATTGAAGTGGTGATGCAGAGAGTTGTACTTTCCGGCCGTCTCTGATATCTAAAACCGTATTGGGTGCCCATTGGTTTTTAATAAAGGTTTTGTCGAATTTCGCACGATGGCTGTTACTGTGCTGATCCAAGGCAACTTGTAGTTTCTCGCCGGCGGGAAAAATGTAATTTGATTGTACAGACGGTGGTGCAATAAAAGGAAAAAAATCTGTCTGGGCGTAATACCCGTCTGGGCAGCGGGCAATGAGCCGTTTCTTGATGTGGGCCACCTCGTCCGTAAAATTCGTATCCGACCCATGGAAATAGTACATAATTTCATGGGTTTTCCACGTGCCCCCCAGGATGCGATGTGTCTGGCCGGGGATGGCGGGCCAAAGATTCCTTCGCACTTCATTGTTGTTAACCGTGACTCCAGATGGATGGTTCTGCCAGAACCATCGATCCGCGACCATCAGTCCCTTGGTGCTGTCTCGCAAGTCAACGTATGAGTCGTATTGCGTTCCGGATACGACAGTATTACTATTTTTCGTGATATCATATTTCCAGGTGTAGGCCGGTTTCGATCCATCGGAAATTTCACGTTGCAAGATCGAGTAGTTTCCTGAGGTGAAATTATCGCTATAGCCATTAAAGGCGATGGTTTTGTCCGCATTTAACCCTGACAAGGTTGTCTTCAGGTATCCTTCGGAAATGCGAATGTTATGGATCGGGTCGGTACTCTGATAAGTCCAGCCCTTATTCTCGTTGCGTAAGGTCGCCTGCAGTTTCAGAAAGCTCTTATTCTTGTATGCAAAGTACCTGATGGTGTAGCGAAGTGGGCTGTCAGGCACAGTGCCAACTCTGGTTATCGGAGGCTTAAGAACAGTACCAGCCTGGTCTGCGAACACTCCCTCTACCCGAACAACGCAGCGCAACGGACCGTTCTCCTCGATGACAACCAAGGTGGGGGTCTTGTTTGCAGAACTGTACTCCTTTCCATCATATACAACAGAGAATCCATCGCTGACAGGAGTCGATACCACAGGGGTTTCACCCACAGACACTTGGTCGAAAATATTCCCTTTGCTTTTTGAAATACGAAAGGTCCCTGTTCCTGTATTTATTTCGACATAATTAGCTGAATCGATTGCAAGGTTTGCACCAACGACAGGTCCAGTTCCTGTGGTGGAAAGAGTGAATTGCCGCGTGGCATTGGCGTTGATGTCAGTCTGAAAATCGACCAGCACCATTCGAATTGGTTTTGTAGGGTCATCCGGGGTGCCGTTGTAACGCGAAAGTACTCGGAATTGAGCATCCTGCCCGACTATGCCAAGAGATGATGTTGAGGTAATGTTTTCGTTTTTTGATAAGGGTACGCCATACGTTACTGGGGCATTAATTCGCTCTGCGCCATAACGTTCTTCAACGGTTAATTGTACGGATACGCTATAAGCTGGCGAGTAAAAACAAAACAACATTAATATCGTTAGAATGAAATATTTCATTGAATGTGCCTTACTCGTAAAGTTTAGCCAAAACAGCTCTGTCAAGCGATCTGCTGTTTAAAAAAGAAACTCCCCATACACCTTCTTGAAATTTACTACCTGTTACTTGGGTCTCTGCTAAAATTATGTAGTTTGATTTGTCAATAATATTGTTAGTCTCAGTGAATACAATGGCATCTCCTGTTGATATTGTTAATGGCGTTGAAAATTTAACAATCGATCCCCATCCATTTTTTACGCTAGATCCTGGTATATTATCTGATGTTCCTTTTAATGCGGTGATTTTGTTGTTGGTATCTGTTGAGTATACTTGTATTTTAAATTGTTTTGATGATATATTTCCAGATATTGCGGCAATGTAAAATTGAGCTCCGCATAATTTTTTTTCATCTCCTAACCATCTGCCTCCACTATACGTATAATAATCGTCTGAACCTGCTTTGTATGTATTTGTTCCAGGCTCTATGCCTTGGTGGAAAACTTTAGAGCAACTTATTGCTGTCGATATAATTTGTTGATTTATTGACACGGCTCCTGCATTGTCAATAATGGTTAATGTTATGTTTTTTGTAGATGTTGCGCCGAAATCATAGGAAGTTGTTTGCCCAGCATTTTTTGTCCCATCTCCAAAGTCCCATTTATATAGTGAGATTGTCCCGTCCGGATCGAAAGAGTTTTTGGCATCAAATGTGACGGTGCTGCCACTGACAGTATAGGTAAAGGAAGCAATAGGTGGTGTGTTGGTGGCTTGGGCATCAGTAATTGTCACACCTTTGAGACTGCCGGAGAAATCCGCAGCAAGAGCTGGTGGGAGGAAGGTCATGAAGATAAGGCCAGTCAAGGCGGTGGTATGGAGTGCCTGGATGGTCGATTTGCTGATTGTTTTCATAGGTGGTCTCCTGGGGTGCTTATAACATTTTTGTGTTGTCGTTGGGTTGGGGCGCCATGAATTTAGGTTTTTTAATGACATGCGGGAGCGGGGTTTTCAAGTTACGCTCGCGATGATGGTCCTTGCTTGCAATAGCTTTGTTTTTATTTTGGTTCATGGCGTATAACTAATGTTGTTTGAAGATGTGCTATTACTGCCGTTTTTTTCCATTGCCTGGATGGTGAAGGCGGTCGGGCCGGCGGGTTTGGTTACTTCACAGCTCAGTTGTCTGGCGGTGGCTGTGTCGTTGGTGCAGATCGGTTCGTTGTTGGCCAAGATTTGGAAACCGGTGATGGTAGCTTCAAGAGCTGCGTCGAAGTCCCAGGTGAAGCTGGCAAGCACTTTTTCTTCCGGTTGGTTGAGCGAGAGGTAGCCCACGACTTCCGTGCCGTGGCTTACTTCGCTGTCCTTGGATAGTTCTTCCTCCACCTTCACCTGAAACCCGGTGGCCGCAAGTTGCTGCACCCGCAGGGCCGAGGTGTCAGTGTTGGCAGTAGTCTGCATGTCGGCCAGCAGCAGGGGCGCCTGCGGAGCTGCAGTCTGGAAGGCGGCGCTGTACCAGGCTTGGGTGACCGCCTTGGCGGTCCTGGCGACTTCGAATTGTACCGAACCAATGGTTCCCGTGCCGGGTTCCCAGGCGATGTAATTGACGGTCTCGTTCACGTGGGTGTTGGTGTTTTTCTCCTGCTCCCTGAAGTAGTAGGCGAAGCTGGAGGTTGTCACGCTCTTGATGCGGCCGCTGATGGTGTCCGCCTCATTGGCTGAGGCTATGGTGGTCAGGACGACAGGCGCTTTGGCAAACGCCTTACTGAACGACACCGTCTTGAAGCTGGTCGTGCCCGCATAGGAGCCGGCCTCCACCGAGGAACCGTTGGGCAGGGTCTGGCGTCCTTTTTCCATGACCAGATAACTGACGGACTCTTGCGGATGTGCACCGTCCTGGTAATTCCATTCAGCCAGTCGGATGTCGAAGCCGGTTGAGTTGACGTTGCGCAGGCGAACAACGCACGGTTCGCTGTTGCTGAAGCTGGGCGGGCCGGCGATCACAATGGGGGAGCTGAAGGATGTGGTCAGCGGTACCCGTACCCAGTCGCTGCCGACCATGATTTCGCCGGTTTCCATCTTCACTTCTGCTGTCGGCGCTTCGGCCTTGGCGGTAATGGTCACGCTGGCGGTGCCATTTCCGCCTTTGTCATCAGTCACCTGGAGGGTGGCTGTAAAGGTGGCCTCGGTGGTGTAGGTATGACTGACCGTTTTGCCCGTGGCCGAACTGCCGTCGCCAAAATTCCACACATAGCTGCTGATGGAGCCGTCGCTGTCGGTGGAGCCGCCGCCATCAAAGGAAACGGTGAGCGGAGCGGAACCACTGGTTGGCGTGGCGCTGATCACTGCCTGGGGCGCTTTGTTGGTGACTAGTGGTGCGGTGACGATTACCGGCGTGCCGACTTCACTTGCCTGTCCTTTGCTGTCGGTGACGGTCAGGGTGGCCGTATAGGCGCCGGCGGTGGTGTAGGCGTGAGAAACCTTGGAGCTGGTGGCCGAGCCGCCGTCGCCGAAACTCCAGTTGTAGGCTACGATGGTGGCGTTGGTGGCGGTTGAACCGGAAGCGTCAAAACTGACTGTGATAGGCGCCGGGCCGGTGGCCGCGGAGGAGGAGATGACCGCCGTTGGCGGCGTGGCAGGGATGACGGGTGTGCTGGCGGCGGTTACGGCAACGGTTGCTGTGTTGGTCTGGCCGACGTTGTCGGTGAGCGTCAGTCGAGCCGTGTAGGTGCCCGCATTTGTATAAATGTGGTTGACAGTCTGGGTAGTGGCGGTTGATCCGTCGCCGAAATCCCACAGGTAGGATGCTATTGTGCCGGTGGAGGCGGAGGCGTTGAATCCGACCGAAAGCGGTGCGGGGCCATTGGTGGTGCTGGCGCCAATTACAGCTTTGAGATCTGTGGTGTCGGGTGCGGTACTGTCGGCGTTATAGGTCAGGAGGTTGGAAACCGTGGTTTCGCTGCCGTCCGGGTTGATGGCGGTGACGCCGTAGGTAACGGCGCCGCTGGTAATGTCTGCCGTGCACTCGAGGGTTCGGGCGGTTGGATCGCTGGTCTCGCCGATGAGCTTGCTGTTCTGGTAGGCACGGAAGCCGGTGATGGTCGTGCCGGTAGGGTATTCCCAGGACAAGGTAATCAGCTTGGCGGTGAACATCTCCGGGTAGGCTGTTGGATCGAACACCAGCAGGTTGGACGGAGCGCTTTCCAAGCCGCCGGTGGCGACCTGGGTCATGGAGAAGGTCATGGTGCCTTGGATGAGATCAGCCCGGCAGGCGAGGGTAGTGGCTGTTGGGGAGGTTGTTTCGCAGAGTAGGGAGTTGTTGAGATAAATTCTATAACCAGTCAGTGACGCTTGGTCTGCAGTTGTATCCCAGGAAAAGGTAAACAGCTTGCTGCCGGATCCGGTTACGGTTGTATCGGTATCGGGAATCGGAGTCTTGGGCGTGGTGTCGTCGTCAGGGGGGGGGGGCGGGGCAGTTGCGTCGGTTGTGGTAAAGGCAAAGGGCGCTGAATGCGGGCTCTCGGTGCTGTCGCTGAAGCTGGCGGTCAAGGTGAAATTGGTGGTGGCGGCGGTTAAGGTGACCTCGCAATCCATGGCTGTGGCGTTGGGGTCCTGGACCTGACAGGCGGACACGCCTTCTTGATAGAGCTTGAAACCAGTCACCGCTGGTTCGCTTGGCGGGGTGTACCCCCATTCAACATGGATAGACTGGGTTGCCGCCGAGGCAAAAATTGGCAGCCAACAGAAAAAAGTGACAAGTAGGCGGATTAGGGTGAGTTGCATCGTTTTCCCCGCATGAAGAGGTGTGTGGGCCGAAAAGTCGTTGAAAGAAGAGAAGCACAGATCGTGCCATCGTAAAGATTAACGACTTTTCAGTTATTACAGCATGTTGCGCTGTAATGGGGAAATGTGTTGGGTTGCCTGATTACCATGTTGAAATTTGCGGAGCTTCCATCGTTGTGCGTGCACATCCGGTCAGTGCGCTTTGGAGAGTGCCCATTGCGTCCATTCATACTGGTTGGACGAAAGATCATCCTTTTTGTTGTCGATGAATTTTGCCAACGAGGCCGTCGAATCAAAAGAGATGGAATAGTAACCGTTGGCGTGCGCGCCACGACCGAGCAAGGTGGCTTTTCCAGACTGATCAATGCCAACCATCAGATCGTGATTTTTATAAATAACTGCTTCGGCGGTTCGAGTGACAGAGCCGTATTTGGCTTGGATGTAAAAACGGTAGGTAAAACCGGCGACAACGAGAATCAAAACGAGCGCCAAGGTGGAGGCCACCTTAGCGTAGCGGGTATAGCTCTGCGGGTTAAAAACATCGCTCAACGACAAACGAAGATGACGTTTGATCGCCTGGTGAATTTCCGTCTGCCGAGCCAAGCAGGGTTGCACGGCCTTGCCGGTAAAATTTTCGATATCGGTTATTGCCTCGCTGTCAGAGGGATCAGCCATCGCCACCTTGAGAATAGTGTCGCCCTCCAGCCCCAGCGGCAATACTTCATATTTGCTGCAGAGATATCTCGGAAGCACGCCTTTTGTCGACGGGTCATGTTCCTGGTCGGGGTCGATGATTGGGAGTTGAAATTGGCTGGACAGCGTTTCTAGTAATTGGTCGCTGGTGATAGCGCCCATTTTCACCAAAATTCTCCCCAGTCGGCGATTGCCGCCAACTTGCATTTTCAACGCCCGATTGAGGTCTTCTGCGGTGATCAGGCTGGCATCGATCAGGAGTTCGCCCAAACGTTTTTTTTCAGACATGGTGGTTCTCCTATTGAAAGCAAGGGGTTGAGCCAGAATTGCTAACTTCTTGAGTGCATGATGTTTTACATTCCCATGTTTGATTATATGGGGTGGAGTGGGGAAAAATCAAGAGGGAAAAAACAGGGGGAGGCGGCAAGCGATGGATGACAGCGCTTTTATGCTCTGTTCAGGAGCTTTTCGATCAAGGGACTGATTTAACGTTTTTTCCTGCAAGAAGTACGGCAGAGTGTCAACAGTCCAGCTAGAAAAAGGAAGATTGTGGAGGGTTCAGGGACATGGCGTAAGCTTCTGTGCTGGTTGAGGCAAGGAATTGTGTTCCGAATTGAAAGTCGAATATCCAACCCATTGAATTGTTTTTGTCGTCGCAGGTTTTAGATAAGTTGCCAAACCAGTACTACCCGGCTTGCAGGTTGGTAAAGAAAGACGATGTTGTGTTGATGCCCTTGTCTCGAGTGAGCTTCAGCAGCGTATAGTAAACATGACCGAGATCGCTCTCTGCGACATTGTATTTTGTCGAAACCTTGCTGTTGTCGTATCCCCATGTCCCGTCGGGAGTACCCGGAAGGCTTCAATCGTCATACCCGCCCCAGGAAAGGCTTTCCGCCCAGGCATTCGCTTCACTCTATGTCATTTTGCTGGTGTCAGGGGGGGGGGCCGACCAACCAGTAGAGATGAAAGTCTGGATCGTAAAGCATTGTGTATTCGGCTGATGTGCTGTCGCCAAAGACTGGGGTGAGGAAGATAACAGTGGCGGCCCAAACAGCGATCAGCATTGATGAAAAAGTGCGCACTTGAGTCCTCCAACGCGGGATGAAGAAAGGGATTCAATCGAATGTGGAATGCTAAACGACTTGAGTGGGTTTGTAAATAAAAAGGGAGGAATTCAATGGCTTGATTTTATATATAAATGCAACGTACAAGCTGATATCCGCCTCCACTGCTACGGGATAGCAGAAATGGAACCTATGATGTTCTCTTCGCTTTTCTGTGAGGTGATGTGGCGGTTTGGAAATCAAGGCGAGTCGGAGTAACCTCTAGGTGGGAGCGGGATGGGGCATGTTTAAGCGGAAACGGGGAATGATAGGGTGGGCCTGCTTCCGCGCCCATTCCCGCCCATTTTCAACGTGCGCCAGCCGTCGTCAACTTACGGCTGGCGCAGGAGCGTTATTCGCCTACAGTAACCTCTGGCTTGATTTTTTCGATGATTTTGTCGCCAATTCCCTTTACCTTGGTGAGGTCGTCAACGGTGGTGAAATTTCCGTTGGCCGTACGGTAGGCGACAATGGCCTCGGCTTTTGCCTTGCCGATCCCGTTGAGTGTGGCCAACTCGTCCGCGTTTGCCGTGTTGATGTTCACCTTGGCAAAGGCAGCCGTTGCAAAAAAGAGAACGAGGATGAGGGTTAAATACAGTTTTTTCACAGTGCCTCCTTTCATAGGGTTGGATGGAAATTGGGAAAATCCCATACCACCCATGGTAAGGAAACGCGGTGCATGATGTCAAACTCAAAAATGACGCAACGTGTCAATGTAAGGATTTAGTTTTATAAAAAACGTTATGCCGCAGCAGGTTCGGGGCAGAGGGCGACGGATAAAGTTCTTGTTGTTTCACGCTAGAGAGGAGACATATGTCAGATTTTTCATCGACTGATTTTTCGGAAAGTTTAATTGTCCATTTTCGAAGAGCGGAACTCTTGCGAGAGGAAGCTGTCGGATTGACTTCGATTGATTTAAACAGCCGCCAGCTTTGCGATCTTGAATTGTTGTTGAATCGGGGATTTTACCCACTGGGGGGATATCTCAACCAGGAAGATTACCTGCAAGTTTTGGCAAAGATGCGCCTTGCAGATGGTACGGTGTGGCCCATGCCTATTTGCCTGGATGTTAAATCTGAAGTGGCAACAGGTTTACAACTTGGACAACGGGTGGCGCTGAATGACCAGGAGGGTTTTCTCCTTGCTATTCTAACGGTGGGGGAGGCTTGGCGCCCGGAAAAGGCGTATGAGGCGGAGGCAGTCTACGGCACCAGTGATCAAGAGATGCATCCGGGCGTGAAAAATGTCTATCAGAAAACAGAAGAATGGTACGTAAGCGGACAGGTCGAAGGGGTATCACTCCCTATTCACTATGATTTTCGCAATCTTCGTCTTTCCCCGGCAGAGACGCACCGACGATTTACCCAGTACGGCTGGCGAAGAGTACTTGGATTTCATACCCGGGAATATCTGCATTGCGCTCACAGGGAGATGGTGTTGACTGCGGCTCGTGAAATCAATGCATCCATTTTTATTCATCCAGCTGTAGGGTTGGAACATCCCGGCAATCGAGATCACTACACCCAGGTGCAATGCTACCAAGAGTTTGTTAAGCATTTTCCAGTAAATATGATACAGCTCGGGATTGTATCCCTTGCGGATCGTTTTGCTGGCCCCCGAGAGGCGCTTTGGCATGCGATGATCAGAAAAAATTTTGGGTGCAGTCATTTCATGGTGGCTAAGGACCATGGCGATCCTTTTGCTGGTTTGGACGTCTCGTTGTTCTATCCGCAGGAAGCGGCGCAGCAATTGGTGGCTGCTATGGCCAACGAAACAGGTATTGAAATGGTGCCCGAGCGGGCTATGGGTTATGTTGAAGAAAAGGCGCAATATGTTTTTTTGCAAAACGTTGGCGAAAATGAGTCGGTAAAAGACATTACCTCGCAGGAACTCAAAAGACGCCTTGAATGGGGGCGTGAAATACCGGAATGGTACTCGTATGGAAATGTTATCAGGGAATTGCGCCGCGCTTTCCCTCCGCGATCCCGCCAAGGATTCACTGTGTTTCTGACGGGTTTATCCGGTTCGGGTAAGTCGACCATTGCCAAGGTGCTTATGGTGCGGTTCATGGAAATGAGTAATCGTCCCGTAACCCTGCTGGACGGCGATATTGTGCGAAAAAATTTATCCTCGGAACTGAATTTTTCTGAAGTTCATCGCAACCTCAATGTTACCAGGATAGGTTATGTTGCCAGTGAGATTACGAAAAATGGAGGGATAGCCCTATGTGCGCCTATTGCCCCCTATGAACCATCAAGGGCGGCAAACCGAGAGTTGATCAGTCGCTATGGCGGATACATTGAAGTGTATGTTGCCACCCCCCTTGAAGTGTGTGAACAGCGTGACCGTAAAGGGCTGTACGCCAAGGCTCGAAAAGGGCTAGTCAAAGGCGTGACAGGCATTTCCGATCCGTATATTCCGCCAGTGAACCCCGAGTTGACCATTGATACCAGCAAGATGACTCCTGCTGAGGCGGTGCAGGAAATTTTACTTTATCTGGAGGAGCAGGGGTACCTCAACTGATCGAAGTCGAGATGGGGCGCGAAAGATGATACAAGCGGGCGGGCGGAGTGTCTTCTTGATTTTTTTTGGAGGGCTTCTCCTGCTCATCGGTTTCCCTTTCTTTTTTCTAGGGGGGCCGGGCTACTACTCCTCGCGTTCTTTTAAAACCGCGTGGGACCTGGGGCATATCCTTTTTTTTGCGATCATGTCCCTGTGGCTTCAAGCTCTCCTGCAAAACAAGGTCGCGGCTTGGCCGTCGATTCGCACCTTTTGCGCTCTTTTTTTATTTGTATTGTTTGCGGGCTCGCTGGTGGAAATCTTGCAGATGTTCGTTGACGACCGCGCCCCCGATTTTTTTGATGTACTCCGCAATCAGTTAGGCTGTCTATTGGCGCTTGCCTTTTTCATCCGCCCGCCGCTTCTCAGCGGTCTGCGGCGGCGCTTTCTCCAGTTGGGCGTGATCGTCTTGATGAGTGCGGCCATCTGGCCGTTCGCTCGGGCGGTTATAGATGAACGGCAAGCCGCCAACCAATTTCCGAGACTTTCTGATTTTGAAACGCCGTTTGAGCGCTATCGGTGGGTGAATATCCAACAGATGCGCGAAGAAAGCGCCATCGTTCGTCACGGCGGCAAGGCAATGCGGGTGCAGTTGTCCACGGCAAAATATTCCGGGGTGACCCTTTTTTATTTTCCCGGAGATTGGCGGGGGTATCAAACCCTGCATTGGAGCGTTTATAATCCGCAACCCGCTGGTTTCGTGCTCAATTGCCGTGTCCATGACGTCCATCACAAGGAGCATGGATCGGAGTTTTCCGACCGTTTCAACCAGCAGTTTGTTGTCCAGCAGGGATGGAACGACTTGGCGGTCTCCCTGGAGCGGGTGAAAAACGCCCCCAAGGGGCGCGTCATGGATATGCAGCATATCGAAGGATTTGGTCTGTTCGTGGTTCAGCAGGCCAGTCCGATGGAGATCTACCTCGACCATGTCTACCTCGAGAAGTGAACTGTTGTGAGTCGCCTCTATCGTCCCCGCTCGTTTTTTTCGCTGCTGTTGACCGGATTTGTGTTTGTGGCGCTGCCCTTGATCGTGGCGCTGGTCAGTTCGATTCAGATTTTGGACAGTCTGGCCCAGCAAAGCGCAGTCGCCGTGTTTCGCTCGGTGAACAGAATTGAAGCCAGCAAAAAGGTCGCGGATGTGCTGCATGGGCAAGAGCGCGCCGCACGGTTGTTCAGCGTGTTGGGAGAAATGGAGCAGTTGGAGGATGTCGACAAACTGCATATCGAATTGACCGAATTGCTGCACCCGTTTGTGGGGCTTTACACCGAAGGCGAGCTGGCTCGCCTGATTGAACAGCTGCAGACCAAGGAACAGGCGTTGGTGGCGCAGTTGCATGCTGGAGCAAGCGATCCTGAGACCTCAAAAAGCGAACAGGAGGCGGCCTTGTCCGGGTACGGCGAGATTGGCGACTTGGCCGCGCAACTGGAACGGTTGAGCAACTCGTTGATGATCCAGGAGGTCGACCTCCTCAAGGAACGGGTGCAGAGCAACAAGAAAACCCTGGTCTGGCAGGTGTCGGGTTTAATTGGATTCAGTGTGTTGCTGGTGGTGTTGTTTATCTCCTTAATCGTGAAGCCTGTGAGTCAGATGGATCGCGGCATTGAACGGTTGGGGGAGGGCGATTTTGCAACGCCCATTGTGGTGTCCGGGCCCCGCGATCTTGAAGCCATCGGCGAAAAACTCGACTGGCTTCGGAAACGGCTCGACGTCCTGGACCGGGAAAAAGTGAAGATGCTGGCCCACATTTCCCACGAGTTGAAAACGCCGCTGTCCTCTATAAAAGAGGGGGCGGGCTTGCTCAAGGACGGCTTGGTGGGCCCGCTGAGCGGCAATCAGGCTGAGGTAGTGGCCATTCTCGACAGCAATTGCAGCAAGCTTCAGCGCCTCATTCAAAACATCCTCGACTTCAACATGGCCCAGGCCAGGGACATGCCCCTTGATCCGCAGGAGGTGCGGGTTGACGCGCTTGTTGCCGAGGTAACCGAGGATCATCGCAACGCCTTGCTTGCGCGCAACATCCGTTTGAACCTGCAGGTGGAACCGGCAACCGTGAGCGGCAATCCGCAACAGCTGAAAGCCGTGATCGACAACCTGCTGGGCAACGCGGTGAAATTCACCCCGGACGACGGCGAGATCAATGTTTCGTTGAAGAACAAGGGCGGTCAGGTGACGCTTCTGGTTGAGGATACGGGCCCCGGCATCAGCGAAGAGGATCGGCCGCAGGTTTTCCTCCCCTTCTTTCAAGGCAGGCACAAGAACCGCTCCTTTGTCAAAGGGTCCGGTCTTGGGCTTGCCATCAGCAAAGAATATATGCAAAATTGCGGCGGGTCCCTTCGATTGCTGCCCGGCGGTGATGGTCAGGGCGCCCGCTTTACGGCAATCCTGCCTGCCGCGTCATTGAAAACAAAGGAAGCTTAGGATGAAACGTTTTGTACTGCTGGTGATGATGACGGTCTCGGTCGTGGCGCAGGGTTGCGCCGGGCGGTATGGCAAACAGCCCCTGCCGGATCAGCAAACGGCAACCGTGGTTTTTCGTCCCACGGACGCCGAGGCGGTGTTGTCCTGTGTGGGCGCTCAGCGAAAAATGACGCGCAAAGAGTTCAAGGCCGCCTATGCCGAGGCGGCGGAACGCTTTGCCAAAAGCAAAGGCGACGCCGACGCCCGCAACCAGATCTGTCTCAGCCTGCACCCCTATGCCGGTTACAAGCAGTTTAAAGAGGGGATGGACCAACTCTCCCAATATATTCAGAATCATCCAGACGCGGCCCCTGGCTTGCAAGGCATTTATCTGTTGATGCAGCGAATTGACAGAGAAAAGACTATCCGTTGGACCCAGAACAACAAGACCAGCGATGAAAAAGAGGGCCTGGAGTCTGAAAACAAAGATCTGGCCGAACGCAATGAACTGTTGGAACAAGCAGCCGCGCAAGACCGAAACCGCGTCAATGAACTGCAAAACCAGATTGAACAGCTGAAGAATATTGAGAACATCATTAAAAACAGGGAGCGCTGACATGGGGCCTCATCATTCCAGAATACTGCTTGTCGATGATGAAACCGATCTGCTTCGTTTATGGAAATTGCGCCTGGAGAGCCGCGAATACGACGTTGCCGTGGCCGCCAGCGGCGAGGAGGCGCTGGCCACCTTTGCCGCCTTCAAGCCGGACGTTGTTCTGACCGACCTGCGGATGCCGGGGATCGACGGATTGTCGCTGTTTGAAGCGATCCGCAAGCAAAACAAATCGGTCCCGGTGATTATCATCACGGCCCACGGTTCCATTCCCGAGGCGGTGGAGGCTACGCGGCAGGGGGTTTTCTCTTTTCTGACCAAGCCCATCGAAGGCGCGGCGCTGGTCGCGGAGGTGGAAAGGGCGATTGAACTGAGCGGCGGCGGCTCCGGCGAGACCCTGGGTGAGCGAGACGCTTGGCGGCAGGATATTGTGTGCCAGAGCGCGGTGATGGAGGAATTGCTCTCCCGCGCCAAACTGGTGGCCGAGACCGATTCCACCGTGCTGATTCGCGGCGAAAGCGGCACCGGCAAAGAACTGCTGGCCATTGCCATTCACAAGGCTAGCCAGCATCGGAAAGGTCCTTTTATTCCGGTTAATTGCACGGCAATCCCGGAAACTTTGCTGGAGTCCGAGCTGTTTGGCCACGTCAAGGGTTCTTTTACCGGAGCGGTCAAAAGCTATGCCGGCCTATTTCAGTCGGCGCACAACGGCACGCTTTTTCTTGATGAAATCGGCGACATGCCGCTCCACGTCCAGGTCAAGCTGCTGCGGGTGCTTCAGGATCGGCAGATTCGACCGGTGGGCAGTTCCCACCCGGTGCCGGTGAATGTGCGTATTATTTCCGCGACGCATCGGAATTTGGAAGAGGCCATCCGGGATAACACCTTCCGGGAAGATCTCTTTTACCGGTTAAACGTGGTCAGTCTCGCTTTGCCGCCGCTCCACGAGCGTAGAGAGGACATCCCTCTACTGGCAGAGCATTTTGTGGGTTTGCTCGCCGAAAAAGGCGACGGCCTGGAAAAGCGGTTCACGCCGGAGGCCATGCACATCCTAGTGGAGGCGCCGTGGCCGGGCAATATTCGGCAGTTGTACAATGTGGTCGAGAATGCGGTGGCCCTGGCAACCTCGTCATTGATCTCCGAGGATCTGCTCTATGACGCCATAAAGCAACACCAGAAGAAAATCCTACCGCTCTTCGAAGCCCGGCGACAGTTTGAGCAACAATATCTCATCCAATTGCTGCAAACCACCCAGGGCAACGTCTCCCAGGCCGCCCGCTTGGCCCAGCGCAATCGCACCGATTTTTACAAGCTGCTCAACCGGCATCATATTGTGCCGGCGCTGTATAAAGACTGATAAAGACTGAATGCGGCGGGGCGCTGTCGCTATAACGCGACAACAGGAGGGCGGCGGTCCGGGGAAGTCACGGCAAAACAGGGGATCGTGCTGTTGCTGTAAGGCGACAGTGGCGGCTGGCGAGCTGTGGTCAGCCTTGTTGGCAGGCTGGACAGTGAAAGGTTGCCCGGCCGGCCAGGGTGGTTTTGACGATGGGCTGTCCGCACCGCAGGCAGGGCAAATCCTTGCGCCCATACACCGCGAGTTGCAGTTGGAAGTAGCCCGGATGGCCGCTGGCCCCGAGGAAGTCGGAGATGGTTGAGCCACCGGCTTCGATGGCCTGTTGCAGGATGCGTAGGGCCTCTTTGACGACGCGTCGCCACGCTGCCAGGGGCAGCTGATTTGCCGGCGTCAGGGGATGGATACTGGCGGCGAACAGGATTTCGTTGGCGTAGATATTGCCGATGCCGGCAATCAACCGGCTGGTCATGAGCAAGGCCTTCACCGGAATCCGCCGATGTTGCGCTAGGGCGTGCAAGGTTTTGGCGGTGAAGTCTTTGCCAAAGGGCTCCAGGCCTTCCTTGAGGGAAAGCGTTTCCTCGCACTGGGCGGCGTTTTCCGCAGGCCAGACAAGGATCACGCCAAATCGGCGGCTGTCGTTGAACCGCAAATCCAGCCCGTTGTCCAGTTCCAGCAGCAGGTGATCGTGTTTGTGCTGCGCGGTTTGCCGCTCTATCACGCCAAGCTTGCCGGTCATGCCCAGATGGATTACCAGGACTGCGCCGCTTGCCATCCGCACCAGCAGATATTTGGCCCGTCGGTCGACGGTGCGGATTTGCCGGCCACTGATCTCTTCCCGCAGCAACTGGTGGGGAATTGCACTGCGCAAACGATGCGCGCTCCAGGAAACTGCGGTTACCGTCCTGCCCGGCAGTTGCTCCAGCAGTCCACGTCGGGTCACTTCCACTTCCGGCAATTCAGGCATGGCGCTCCTCTGCGACACAGGCAAAGCAATACTCTTCGAACTCCGCGACGCAGACCTCGATTTCGGCCGAGGCGCCGCCCTGCACCTGCATTAGGGCCGTCCACGCGCCGTCCGTCGGCCCTGGGGAGAGAGCGACCAGTTTGATCGAGCCAAAAAACGTCGGTTGGTCGGAGAGGCAACATTTTTTGACCGCCTCCTTGGTCGTCCAGAGCAGGCACAGGCGGGTCAATGGGTCGGGGAGCGCGGCCAGCAGGGCCAACTCTTCTGCGCTGGCAAACCGTTCCTGCACCGTGCTCAGGCGGGCGTTTTTTTGCTGAATGTCCAGGCCGCAGCGCCCAGTGGCGGTGGTCAAGGCGGCGGCGTAGTCGCGGCTGTGGGAAATGGAGACATGAGGGGTTGCGTTGATGCCAGGCAGCGGTTCCAGGGCGGGCCGGCCATGTTTGTCAGGCAGGAGCGAGTAGTCCCGGTATAATCGGGCTGATTCGCCGCTGAGCAGTCTGCCTAGGCTGTGCTTGGCTGCCAGCCTGCCGCCCAACCACTCCAGTCGGCGTTTTGGGTAGGTGAAATTGGTCCAAAGGGCTGCTTCGGCGGGTGAAAGCAGGCTGGTCAAGAATTCGAGGCCTTCCTGCTTGGAGAGGAGGTTCTGCAGTTGCCGCAAGTCAAGCAATGAAAGGCAACCGTTTGCAGGCGCCACAGGCGCGAATCGAAGGGCCAGGGCCTCCATCGAAGCCAACAGCGGCAAGCTTGATTTCGGCGCAGCGTCAGGACAAATCCTTGTCATAACCAGGAGATCCGGTATAATTGAAAAGTTTGCGCCTGCCGGGGCGTCGCAACCACAACCTGCATCTCCACCTTTGTGTCCATAAAAAATTATCGCCATGCCCACGTTCGCTGAGTTGACCTATTTTGATCTGGTGGTTGCTTGTATTTCTCTGTTTTTTTTGGTTCGGGGGCTGTGGATCGGTTGCGTGCGCCAGTTGGCCGCTTTTTTCGCCCTGGTGGGCGGCTACTATCTGGCCGGCCAGTATGCGGATGCGATTCTGCCCTGGACCGAGCGCTTTGTCGATAATCCGAAATTGACCTTTCTGGTCAGCTTTGGCCTTATTATTATCGTTGCCGCCATCGTTTTCACCCTGATTGGCAAGGTGCTGCACCGCTTCCTCCAGATCACTCTGCTCGGTTGGCTGGATCGCCTCTCCGGGCTGGGCGTCGGCGCGGTCAAGGCGGCGGTGGTCGCCTCGTTGCTGTACATGTTCCTGGCGTCCAGTCTGTCGGCAACCAACGAATTGCTGCGCACCTCCTGTTCAACGCCCTATCTGCGGCAGGGGTCGGAACTGTTGCGCTCGTTCATTGACGACCCCCGCCTGCGCAAGTATTTTGCCCAGAAGGAGCCGGCGATTCTCTCCGAGCTGTTGCCGGGCCAGGGCAGCGAGAAGCAGCCGGAGGCCCGCAAGCCGGCGCGGCAATAACAAGGATTTTGCCGCTCTCGCACGGGAGCGGGCCATGGCCTAGAACCTGCGGTGTATACCGCATTTTCTTGTTTCTTTCAAATATACGGTTTGGGTGAGTGTATGACAACGTCGCTGCGCTGTTTCACGGCTTATGATGTTCGCGGCAGGATTCCGGAGGATTTTGAAGCGCAGATCGCTCTGCGGATCGCCTTGGCCTTTGCCCGGCACTGCCGGGTGAGCAAGATGGTGATCGGTCGCGACATGCGCCTGACCAGCCCCGAGCTTGCCAAAACCATCATCATCGGTTTGCTCGACCAGGGGATCGACGTCGTCGACATCGGCCTCTGCGGCACGGAGGAGGTCTATCATGCCGTGTTCAGCGGCGAGGCTGCCGGAATCGAGGGCGGGATTATGATCACCGCCAGCCACAATCCAGCCGAATACAACGGCATGAAGATTGTGGAGCGCGGCGCTCGTCCAGTGTCCTGCGACAGCGGCCTTGAGGACATCGCCCGCATGGCCGCCGACGACGGTTGGTTGTGCGAACTGCGCGCGCAAACGCCCGCCCGGCCCGGGGTCTGCACCCAGGTTGCCGACAAGCAGGCCTATATTGATCATCTCCTGGCCACGGTCGATTGCACGGTGATGCGGCCGTTGAAATTGGTGGTCAACGCCGGCAATGGCTGCGCCGGGCCTGTTGTTGATCTGTTGGCGCCGCACCTGCCGTTCACGTTCATCCGCATGCAGCATGAGCCTGACGGCCGTTTCCCCAACGGCGTGCCCAATCCCCTGCTGCCGGAGAAGCGGGAGGCCACCGCCCAGGCCGTGCGCGAACACGGAGCCGATCTCGGCATTGCCTGGGACGGCGATTTTGACCGCTGTTTCCTCTACGACGAGAACGGCCGATTCATCGAGGGCTACTACATCGTCGGCCTCCTGGCGACCGCCCTGTTGCAGCAGCAGCCGGGCGCAACCATCCTCCACGACCCTCGTCTGATCTGGAATACCCGGGAAATGGTGTTGGCCGCCGGCGGCACGCCCGCCATGACCCGAACCGGCCACGCCTTTATCAAGGCGAACATGCGCGCTCTGGACGCAGTCTACGGCGGCGAAATGTCGGCCCATCACTATTTCCGCGACTTTGGCTACTGCGACTCCGGGATGCTGCCCTGGCTGCTCGTTTGCCGTCTGATGAGTCTTTCCGGACAGCCGCTGTCGCGACTCTGCGACGAGCGGATGGCCGCCTATCCGGTGAGCGGCGAAATCAACTCCAAGGTGGCTGATCCCGACGCGGTCATCGCCCGCATAGAGCGCAGGTACGCCGACGGCGCGCGGGACTTCACCGACGGCGTCTCCATCGAATACCCCGACTACCGTTTTAACCTGCGCAAATCCAACACCGAGCCGGTGTTGCGGCTCAACGTCGAAACCCGCGGCAACGAACATTTGTTGCGGGACAAGACCGAAGAGTTGCTCCAGCTGATTCGGGCCTGAACATTTTTGCAGACATCGCGAACATCGACCAACAACTCTGAGGTGATTTGATGGCTCTTCAACCCATTATTCTGGCCGGCGGCACCGGCTCCCGGCTCTGGCCGCTTTCACGGGAACTCTATCCCAAACAGGTGATCAGCCTGACCGGCGATTTTTCCCTGTTGCAGACCACGGTGCAGCGCCTTTCCGGGCTGGACGGCGTGTTGGCCCCGATCATCGTGGTCAGCGAAGAGCACCGGTTCCTGACTAAAACCCAGGTCCAGGCCTTGGGGCTTGCCGCTGATTTCCATATCCTGCTGGAACCGATGGGCAAGAACACCGCCCCGGCCATCTGCGGCGCCGCAGCTTATGTGATCGGCCAGGGGCGCGGCGACGACGTGCTTTTGGTGCTGCCGGCCGATCATCTCATCGCCAAGGCCGAGGCCTTTGCGCAGGCGGTGGCCGAGGCGGCTGCTCTTGCCCGGCAGGGCCGGATCGTCACCTTCGGCATTATGCCCGATCATCCTGAGACCGGTTACGGCTACATTGCGCGGGGGCAGGGCGTTCAGGTGGAGAGCTTTGTCGAGAAACCGGATCTGGCGACGGCCAAGCAGTATCTGGCCAGCGGCAACTACCTGTGGAACAGCGGCATGTTCGCCTTCACCGCCGACACGCTGGCGGCCGAGATGCACAAGCATGCCCCGGTGATTGTCGAGTGCATGACCGAGGCGGTGGCGACGGGAAAACCGGACGGCGTCTTTTTCCGTTTTGGAGCCGAGGCCATGGCCGCCTGTCCGTCGGATTCCATCGATTACGCCCTGATGGAAAAAACTGATCAGGCTGCGGTGGTGGAGGCCAACATCGGCTGGAGCGACATCGGTTCGTGGGGGGCGCTGTGGGAGGTTGCCGCCAAGGACGACCAGGGCAACGCGGTTTACGGTGATGTTTTACTGGAGGATGTACACAACTCCCTGGTCCGTTCCGAGCACACTCTGGTGGCCACGGTCGGGCTTCGCGACACCCTGGTGGTGGAAACCGCCGACGCGGTGCTGGTGGCGCCGATGGATCGCTCCCAGGATGTGAAAAAAATTGTCGACCGGCTGAAACGGGAAAAACGGCCGGAATACCATGTGCATCGCACCGTGTATCGGCCCTGGGGCAGTTACACCACCCTGGAGATGCAGGATCGTTTCCAGATCAAGCGCATCACCGTCAATCCGGGGGCGCGGCTCTCCCTGCAGATGCACCACCACCGCCATGAACATTGGGTGGTGGTGTCGGGAACCGCCAAGGTGCAAAACGGCGAACTGTCGATTCTGCTCAAGGAAGACGAGGCAACCTACATCCCGAGTTGCACGGTGCATCGGTTGGAAAATCCAGGGGTGATTCCCCTGGAGTTGATTGAGGTGCAGATTGGCAGCTATCTAGGCGAAGACGACATCGTCCGTTTTGACGACGAATACGGCCGGGTGCAAGGGTAGACGCCCGCCGTTTCGCGCTGGTCGCCCCGCTGCCTGGAGGTTGAGGCGATCAGCGCGTCTCGCCCGGCAGCGGGTGTTGGGCGGTGTCCCCGGCGTACAATTTGTGAAACGCCGCCACATAGTCGTCGAGAACGCGCTTGTCGTTGTCGGAGACGTGAAAAAACTCCACCCCATTTTGATAACGACCAGACGCGTTGGTCGTATATACAATGCGTCCCATCACATCGATCAGTTGGTCCTTCAGGCCCAGCGTGATCATCACCTGTTGCCCCTGCGGCAGCGGCATGTGTGTTTCCATTAAAATGCCGCCCTTGCTGACGTTCAGGGTTCTTGCCATGGAGTACTCTCCCTGGCGTCCCTGTTCGTCGACCACGAGATAATCGAGTAAATTCAAAGCTTCGGGCCGGATGTATTGTCTGCGTTCCGTGGTCATGTTCATGCCTGTGCAGAGTGCTTGCACAAGACAATATTGCCGCTCGTTCCCGGTGCGACTTGTCGTGTCGTGCAAGTGAATTGAAGGTGCAGAAATAAAATTCGTGAATCAAGTCTACAGGTTGCATTTTACTTTGTCAAATCAACCTGCAGAAAAAGGTGATGGCGGACAATTTTGTTTATTTTGTCGCTAACTATGACAAATATGTAGAGTCGGTTCCGGCCGGTTTGCGTGTGGTACAATGATTTTATGTATGTGTTTTGAATGGTTGTGATGTTTTTTTGGGGATGGCGCCTTTTTTGTAAATACGCAGCAACAACCACATTATTGCGGCTCTCGCTGGCGAGAGGTTGGGCCGTGTGGTTTATGGGAACCTGGCTGTTTTTGCGACCCCCTCCGTTATTTGCTGCCGGAGCCTTTTGTCACGCCTGACGCAGTTCTTTGACAATGAAAAAGTTCATTGGAACAGCTTGAATATTTTTTTCTCCTTTGTTACAATCGCGTAAAATTTTTACACAAGAATGTAATATACAGGGAGGGGGAGATGATCAACGGCGCGGATACTGCGTTTGTTCTGGCGGCGGCTGGCTTGGTGTTGCTGATGACGCCTGGGTTGGCTCTGTTTTACGCGGGCATGGTGCGGAGCAAAAATGTGCTGGGCACCATGATGCAAAGCCTCATTCTGATTTCGCTGATTTCGCTGGAATGGGTGTATTTGGGTTATTCGATGTCTTTTGGCCCCGACGTGGGCGGCTTCATCGGCGACCTGTCCTGGGTGGGCCTCAAAGGCGTGGGCAACGCGCCGAGCGCCACCTACGCGACCACCATTCCGCACACGGTTTTCATGATCTACCAGTGCATGTTTGCCGTCATTACCCCGGCCCTGATCGCCGGCGCCTTTGCCGAGCGGGTGCGTTTTCCCGCTTTTGTCGTCTTCAGTCTCCTGTGGGCGGTGTTGGTCTATAATCCGGTGTGTCACTGGATATGGGGCAGCGGCGGTTGGCTGGCCAAACTGGGCGTGCTCGATTTCGCCGGCGGGTTGGTGGTGCACGCCACCTGCGGCGCAGCAGCCTTGGCCTCGGTGATGGTGATTGGTCCGCGCAAGGGCTATGGGCAAACCAATTTCATGCCCCATAATCTGCCGATGACCGTACTCGGCACCGGCTTGCTGTGGTTTGGCTGGTTCGGCTTCAACGGCGGCAGCGCCTTGGCGGCCAATGAAACGGCGGCCACGGCCTTTGTCGCCACCCATCTGGCGGGCATGTCCGGGATGGCGATGTGGACGGTCATGGAGTGGATCAAACTGGGCAAACCCACCACTCTGGGCGCGGCTTCCGGCGCCGTTGCCGGTCTGGCCACCATTACCCCGGCGGCAGGTTTTGTTGGACCGAACGCGGCGATTGTTATAGGGTTGATCGCGGGAATTGTCTGCTATCTGGCAGTCAATATGAAAAGCAAGTTCAAGTTCGACGACTCGCTTGACGTGGTCGGCATCCACGGCGTGGGCGGCGTCACCGGCACTCTGTTGTTGGGCGTTTTTGCCGACAAAACCGTCAATCCGGCGGGTGTGGACGGCCTGCTGGCCGGAAACGGGGCGCAGTTGCTCGCTCAGTGCATCGGCGTGGGCGTGGTGTGCGGATATGCCTTTGTGGTCAGTTGGTTGATCCTCAAGGGCGTGCATGCGACCATGGGGCTGCGGATCACCGAGGAAGCCGAGCATCAGGGGCTGGATTACACCGAACATTCGGAGACCGCCTACAACTGAGGCGGGTCTGGCGGCGAAGCGTCGACTTGAAGCGAATCGGACAATCGTGAGGAGATCGCCATGAAAAAAATTGAGGCCATTATCAAACCCTTTAAGCTCGACGAGGTGAAGGACGCCTTGAACGGCATTGGCGTCAAAGGGATGACGGTAACCGAGGTCAAGGGATACGGTCGGCAGAAAGGGCACACCGAGATCTATCGCGGCGCGGAGTATGTCGTTGATTTTATCCCGAAAATTAAACTTGAGGTGATCGTCCCGGATGAACAGGTTGACCAAGTGATCGACACCATCCTTCATGTGGCGAAAACCGGCAAAATCGGCGACGGCAAAATTTTTGTCCTGCCGGTGGAGCGGGTTGTGCGCGTCCGGACCGGGGAGACCGGCAGCGAGGCCGTCTGATGGCCTCCACCTTGCGGTCGCAGCAGGAAGCATTGGTCGACGCCTGGCGGCAGGGGCTCAGCGGGCAGGAAATCCTGCAACGCTCGGCGGCGCTGGTGGACGAATTCGTCATCCGTCAGTTTAACAGCGCCCCGGCGGTCCAGAAGGCGCGGGGTTCGATCGCCGTTATTGCCCTGGGCGGCTATGGCCGCGGCGAAATGTATCCGCATTCGGACATCGACCTTCTCCTGCTGCACGACTGGTGGTCGAAAAAATCGATGCAGGCGGTGGCCGAGGCCCTGCTCTATCCCCTGTGGGACGAGGGCTTTGAAGTTGGGCACAGTGTGCGCGGGGTCAAGGACGCGGTGCAGTTTGCCCTGGATGATTTCCATTTTCAGGTGTCGCTGCTGGACGCCCGCCTGCTGGCCGGCTCCCAGGAACTCTTTGCTGAGTTGCAGGCGCGGTATGTGAAAAAGGTGTTTGACGGCCGACGGCATGAATTTGTCCGCACCATGGACGCCTTCAAGCTGGAGCGCTGGCAGAAATACGGCAGCCACACCTACTTGCTGGAACCCCATGTCAAAGAAGGCAAGGGCGGCCTGCGCGACATCCAGGCCATGTGCTGGGTGGCCAAGGGCGTGTTCGGTCTGCAGGACCTCGACGCCATCCAGTCGTCGGGCATGCTGGAGGACGTCAACCGGCAGGCCTTTGAGAACGCCTGGTCCATGCTGACCAAGATTAGAAATCGGCTGCATCTGCTCTGCCGGCGAAAAAACGATCACCTGATCTTTGAGCTGCAACAAGAGACCGCCTCGGCCTTTGATTACCGCGACGAAGGCGGCATCCTCGGGGTTGAGCATTTCATGCGCGACGTCTACGGCCATCTGCAGACGGTTTCCATGGTCACCGACCTGTTTTTTGAACATGTGCATGAGGTTCTGGGGCTCACCGGCGGCTTGGCGGTGGAACAGCAGCTGGAACGCTCTATAGTCGTCCGGGGCGGCACGATCCGTTTGACCTCGCTGGAAGATCTGGCGGAACGGCCCTACCTGCTGATGCGCCTGTTCCTCCAGGCCGGGCGCACGGGGATGCCGCTGCATCATCGCACCCGGCAGATCGTCGCCAACCATCTGGACCTGGTGGATGAGCATTTTCGCGGCTCCAAACGGGTGGCCAAGGTGTTTCTTGAAGTGCTGACCCAGGCGGACGGAATTTTTGCGGTGCTGGAAACCATGCTCGCCACTGGCCTGCTGCCCCGCTATATCCCGGAGTTCGCCGGGGTGGAATCGCTGGCACAGCACGATTTGTACCATCTGTACACGGTTGACCGGCACCAGTTGCAGACCGTGGTCGAGTTGCGGCTGCTGCAAAAGAGCAACCCTGAACTGTTTGCCGAGCTTACGGACACCGACGCGCTGTTTCTGGCGGCCCTGTTGCACGACATCGGCAAGGGCAAGCAGAGCGACCATTCGGTTCTGGGCGCGGAAATGGCCGCAGGTATCGGCGCCCGGTTGCGGCTGTCGGCGGAAGGGTGCGACACCTTGGCCTTTCTTATCCGCCACCACCTGTATCTGCCGGAGAATGCGATGCGCCGCGATTTCAGCGACCGCGAATTCATCCGTCAGGCGGCGGAGTTGATTGGCGACGCCCAGCGTCTGACCATGCTGTATTTGCTGACCATCGCCGATTCCAAGGCCACCGGGCCGTCGGCTTGGTCGGATTGGAAATCGAGCCTGCTCTCCGAGCTGTACCTGAATCTCAAGGCCTGCCTTGGCGCCGACTGCCATGTTGAACAGGTGAACGAGGGCGAGGAGGCCCAGGGGGTCAGCTGGCTGCGGGATCAGATTCTGGCTCAATTGGACGGCCGCCCGACCCGCATCGAGATCGCGCAGCTGCCCGCAGACTATCTGCTCAGTTTCAGTCTGGAGGCGGTGTTGCAGCATTTGGCCCTGCACACCGAAAATGCGGTCCGGCTCAAACAGCAGATTCTGCTCTTTGCCGAAATGGGCAGTCGTTCCTGGTCGCTGCTGATCATGGGCCCTGACAAAGTGGGGCTGCTGGCCAAGTTTTGCGGCGTGCTCGCCCTGCACAACCTGACGGTGTTGTCGGCGCAGATTTTCACCTGGCCGGACGGGACGGTGGTCGACGCCCTTGAGGTTGTGCCCGCCACCTCGCGCAGTTTTGACGAGCTGGATTGGCCGGCGGTGGAGCGGGATTTGAATCTGGCGATCAACTATCGTCTGGACGTCGGCTATCAGCTAAGCGAGCGCAGCCAGCCGCAGAGTTACGGCGGGGCCCGCCTGGTGCAGCAGTTGGAGCGCAAGGTGGTGATCGACAACCAGACCTCGCAACAGTACACCCTTGTCGAGGTGTACGGCGGCGACAGTCGGGCGACGCTCTATCGGCTGACCCAGACCCTGGCGGATTTCGGCCTGACCATTCACCGGGCCCACATCGCCACAGAGGTCGAACAGCTGATCGACATCTTTTACGTCAGCACCCAAAGCGGCGCCAAGCTGACCGATGAAGAAACCAAAGGGAAAATCAGCAGGACCCTGATGCGGATCATCGGCGCGGAGGAGGCGGAACCCGTACCCGCCGGCTTGTAGCGCCGCCCGCAAGAGCAACAGTATCCGGCAGCGGCCGGGTTTTACATCAATCCACAAGCTAATTTTCGAGCTGTAGGTATTACCTTTTCAACCCCATTATGGAGCGTGCACTATGAGTGGAATCCAGGCCCGTCTGAACGCCATTTCGGCAATCATCAACTACCAGCCATCCCATGCCCCCCTGAATTTCAGCGAAACAAAACCCACCGACGTGTTTGGATCCAACGTCTTCAATGACAAGATCATGAAGGAACGTCTGCCCAAGCATGTCTACAAGTCGCTGAAGAACACCATCGCCTTTGGCGAGAAACTCGACGCCTCGGTTGCCGACGTGGTCGCCAACGCCATGAAGGACTGGGCCATTGAGAAGGGCGCGACCCACTTTACCCATGTTTTCTACCCCCTGACCGGCCTCACCGCTGAAAAGCACGACGCCTTCCTGGTTCCCGACGGCGACGGCGGCGCCATGGCCGAGTTCTCCGGCAAATTGCTCATCCAGGGCGAGCCCGACGCCTCCAGCTTCCCCTCCGGCGGACTGCGCGCCACCTTCGAAGCCCGCGGCTACACCGCCTGGGACGTCACCAGCCCGGCCTACATCCTTGAGAATCCCAACGGCACCTTCCTTTGCATCCCCACCGCCTTTGTCTCCTGGACCGGCGAGGCCCTGGACAAGAAGACCCCGCTGCTGCGCTCCCAGCAGGCCCTCAACAAACAGGCCAAGCGCGTGCTCAGTCTCTTCGGCGTCAACACCAAACTGCCGGTCGGCTCCTACGCTGGTCCCGAGCAGGAATACTTCCTGGTTGACCGCAACTTTGTGTTCTCCCGTCCCGACCTGCTCATCGCCGGTCGCACGCTGTTCGGCGCGCCTTCGGCCAAGGGGCAGGAGTTCGAGGACCAATACTTTGGCGTGATCAATCGCCGCGTGCTCTCCTTCATGATGGAAGTCGAGCGTGAGCTTTTCAAGCTGGGCGTGCCGGTCAAGACCCGCCACAACGAAGTGGCCCCGGCCCAGTTCGAAATCGCCCCGATCTATGAGCAGGGCAACTTGGCCACCGACCACAACCAGCTGGTCATGACCACCTTGCGCAGCGTGGCCAAGCGCTACGGCATGATCTGCCTGCTCCATGAGAAGCCCTTTGCCGGCATCAACGGCTCGGGCAAGCACCTCAACTACTCGCTGGGCAACGCCGAGTTGGGCAGCCTGTTTGACCCGGGCGAAACCCCCCACTCCAACGCCCAGTTCCTGGTGTTCTGCGCCGCCGCCCTCCGCGCCCTGCACAAGCACGGCGCTCTGCTGCGCGCCACCGTGGCGTCCGCCTCCAACGACCATCGCCTGGGCGCCAACGAGGCCCCGCCGGCCATCATGAGCGCCTACCTGGGCGAGCAATTGGCCGACGTCTTCGAGCAGATCAAGAAGGGCGAGGTCAAGGGATCCAAGACCAAGGGCATCATGAACATCGGCGTCGACACCCTGCCGCCGTTGCCCATGGATCCGGGCGACCGCAACCGCACCAGCCCCTTTGCCTTCACCGGCAACCGCTTCGAGTTCCGCGCCGTGGGCTCTTCCCACTCCATCGCCGGCGCCCAGGTGGCCCTGAACACGATGATGGCGGAATCGCTTGATTACGTGGCAACCGAACTGGAGAAGTTGGGCAAAGTCAACAAGACCCAGTTCAACGAAGGCGTGCAGATGCTGCTGCAGAAGATCATGAAGGAGCACGACGCCGTGATCTTCAACGGCGACGGTTACTCCGACGCCTGGCACAAGGAAGCGGCCAAGCGCGGCCTGCCCAACCTGAAGACCACCCCCGAAGCCCTGCCGGTGCTCACCAGCAAGGAAGTGGTGGAACTCTTCACCACGTACGGCGTCCTCTCCGAGGCCGAACTGAAGAGCCGTCAGGAGATCTACCTGGAGCAGTACGTCAAGACCGTCGCCACCGAGGCCAACTTGGTGATCCGTATGGCCCGCACCGTGATCTTTCCGGCCGCGATGCGCTACCAGGGCCAGTTGGCTGAGACCTGCGCCAGCATGCAGGCCATTGGTCACGACTTCAAGATGGTCACCCTGGAGGAAGTCACCACCAACCTGCGCGCCATGCAGGTCGAAGTGGACAAACTGGAGAAGCTGCTGGCCCATGAGGGCGGCGACACCCTGACCCACGCCAAGTACATGTGCGACAAGGTGCTGCCCGCCATGCTGGCGGTGCGCGGCTACGCCGACGCTCTGGAGTCCGTGGTGGCTGACGATCTGTGGCCGCTGCCCTCCTACCAGGAGATGCTGTTCATCCGCTGATCCCGGCTGCATCACGCAAACGTTCAAGGCCGCTCCCAACAGGGGCGGCCTTTTTTTCGTGCGCAAGGCGGCCGTTCGCGCCAGACCGCCGCGCAGTTGCCCCTCCAGTCAGCCAGAACCCGCTTGAGGCCAACGCGGCCGAATCCGCCGGCGCCATTCGTCCCGCGAGCGAGGACCAGCCCGTGAACCGCACTCGAAATCTATTGGTGGTTGACCTGCCCGCGCAACTCTCGTACTGTAGCTGGTGATTAAGGTCGGGTATTGATCTTTTCCATGTTCAAGAACGTCGTTCGCATCTCGTTGCGGAAACGACAATGTTGTTATCGTTGCAATTGCCGGTTTCAGCTGGAGGCCCATGGCTGACCGGTTGGCTTATGGCGAACTGCACATCCAGCCGAGCCCCCAGCGCTTGCTGACCCTGGCTGCAGTTTGTTGGCAATCAGAATCCACAAAGCATAAGGAGCAGAATTATGACCCGCGACCAAATTATGAAAATCATCAAAGAGAAGAACGTCAATTTCTTCCGCCTCCAGTTTGTCGATATCTTCGGCGCCATGAAGAATATCGCCATGCCGCTCAGCCAGATCGAAAAAGCGTTGGACGGCAAGATCATGTTCGACGGTTCCTCCATTGAAGGATTCGTTCGCATCAACGAGTCCGACATGTACCTCAAGCCGGATTACGACACCTTTGTGGTCCTGCCGTGGCGTGAAAAAGACGGCTGCAACGCTGCCCGCATCATCTGCGACGTTTACAAAGCCGACGGCACCCCTTTTGCAGGTTGCCCCCGCAACAACCTCAAGCGCGTGCTTGCCGACGCCAAGGCCATGGGCTACACCATGAACGTCGGCACCGAGTGCGAGTTTTTCCTCTTCCGCCGCGACGATGAGGGGCACCCTACCACCATCACCGACGATGTTACCGGCTATTTCGACGTCGAGCCCGATGACGCCGGCATCGACTGCCGCCGCGCCATCATTGAGACCCTGGAGGAGATGGGCTTTGAGATCGAGGCCTCCCACCACGAGGTGGCCGAAGGCCAGCACGAGATCAACTTCAAGTATGCCGACGCCCTGACCGCCGCAGACAACACCGTCACCTTCAAGTGGGTTGTCCGTTCGATTGCCGCCGAGTTCGGCCTGCACGCCACCTTTATGCCCAAACCGGTGTTTGGCATCAACGGTTCCGGCATGCACACCAACCAGTCGTTGTTCAATGTTGACGGCACCAACGCCTTCTTTGACGAAAAGGGGCCGCTGCAGCTGAGCGAGGTTGCCTACAAGTACATCGCCGGCATTATGAAGAACGCCAAGGGCTTCTGCGGCGTCACCAACCCGCTGGTCAACTCCTACAAACGTCTGGTGGCTGGTTACGAAGCCCCGGTTTATGTGGCCTGGTCGGCTTCCAACCGTTCCGCGCTTGTCCGCATCCCGGCCTCCCGCGGTCTGGGCACCCGGACCGAGGTGCGTTGCCCGGATCCCACCTGCAACCCCTATCTCGCCTTTGCGATGATGCTCAATTCCGGTCTGGACGGCGTCAAGAACAACCTGCCGGTGCCGGATTCGGTCAATGTCGACATCTTCGAGATGACCGCCGCCGAGAAAGAGGAAGCCGGGATTGCCAGCCTGCCGGCCAACCTGTACGAGGCCATCCAGGAACTGAAGGCCAATCCGATTGCCAAGGAAGCCTTGGGCGCGCATATCCTTGAGAAATACATCGAGGGCAAGGAAAAGGAATGGGACGCCTTCCGCACCGCCGTCACCGATTGGGAGCTGGACACCTACCTGAGCAGATATTGATCTTTTTGATGACCTGACGCTGTTGGGCAAGGGGCGCTTCTTCGGAAGCGCCTTTTTTTGGGCGAGGGCGTTTAGGTTCAGCCGTTTCCCTGCGGCGTAAGTAGCTTTCAGCGACCGGTTCGCTTATAATGCCCATTGGGAGCAGGGGATAGGAGCGGCAGAGTGTTCGTTCCTGTTGAGGTCGGCAGATGGCCATGCCGACAACCAGCGCGCGCGAAGCTGACTGCTTCGACGTTTTCCTTCACACGACATGCGATGAACAGCAGCAACAGCGTAGACGTCAACGGCAATGCCATCCGGTTGATCAGGGAGCAGAAGGGGTTGACCCAGCTCTATCTGGCCACCGTGGTGGGCGTGACCACGGACACCATTTCCCGGTGGGAAAACCGCCGTTATCCCTCGATTAAGCTGGAAAACGCGAAAAAACTGGCCGAGGCCCTGGAGGTTTCCCTTGAGGAACTGCTGGAAGCGGCAGCCGGGGCCGAGGGGGGGGGCGGACCTGTTGCCGAAGGCGCCGATTCGGCCGCCAGCCAAACCGCGACGGAAACATCGGCTGCGCCGATTGCCGCCGGCAGGCTGCAGCGGCTGCTCGCCCGCCGAAGGCTGTGGATCGGCGTTGGCGGTGGTCTGCTCGCGGTGGTTGTCATGGTCGGGTTCGCGGTGTGGTTCAATCGCTCCGACATCCGCGCCATCAGGACCATGCCCCCACATACAGCCCCCAATCTTCCCTTTCCGGTGCTGATTCAGACCACAGGCGCAGTTGACGCCCACAACACCCTGCTGATCCGGGAGGAACTGCTCGGCGACTGCGAGGCGGTGGGGCCGGCCGACGAAGGCGCAGCCAAGCAATTCGGGAAAAATCCCCGATGGATCGGCAAGTTGAGCAACGGCAAGGCCGTCTTCCTCTATCTGGTCGAGCCGGGCAAGAAATTGCGGCCCGACGAGGAGATCGGCTTTTCCGGCGACGTCATCTCCCGGGAAGGGCAGAGCGCCGGCGACGCCATCGGCGGCCCGACGCGGATCGTGATTGCCCCCTATCATTGGGTGGACAGCGACAAAGACTCCGTCATCAGCGACAGTGAAATTCTCAAGGCCTACGAAACCTATTCCATTCCCGGTGAAAATCTGATTAATTTTACGGCCATTGAAGAGTTGTGGCTGGCCGGCAAATACGCCTGGAACAAAAAAACGCAAACCTTTGTCCCCTCCTCGCTGGCGGACGGCAAGGAATAGGAGCTTTCGATGCGACCTTTCCTTGTGCAGATCCTGTTGGCGCTGATATTTGGGGGGATGGCGGCGGCCGAGAGCGGCGTGGTCGGGCGGTATCTGGCCGGCGGCGGCAGCGACGTGCAGATGCTGCTGACCATCCAAAAGCCGGCGCCTGCCGCCTTTATTGTCCTGCAGCAGATTCCGCCGGGGGTGAAAATGACCTCGGCCTCGCCGGCCCCTTCCGGCTTCGTGCAGGACGGCGCCACGGTGAAGTGGCTGGTCAAACGGCCTAGGCCCGGCTCCCTCATCTTGTCGATGCAGCTTTCCCGGCAGGTGGCGGAAGAACAGCTGCAAGGCGAAATCAGTTATCGCCATCCCGAGAACGGATCGTTGGTGGTGAGGAAAATCAGTTATTAAAACTGTCAACCGCAGTGGTTTTTAAGAAAGGAGCACCCAATGTATATCGGCCAAATCATGCACACCAACCTTGTCACCGCACCCCCGGAAACCACCCTGGTCGAGGCCCGCGAACTGATCGACGCACACCAGATCGAGCATCTGCTGATCGTCAATAAAAAAGGGAAATTGGTCGGCATGGTCTCGGATCGGGATTTGAAGCAGAACTGGGCCTCGCCCGCCACCTCGCTCAGCGCCCACGAATTGCATTACCTGCTGCAAAAGGTGGAGGTGGCGATGATTATGGTCAAGACGGTGAAGACCGTGGCCCCCGACACCACCATCGAACGGGCGGCCTACATCATGCAGACCGAGAACATCAGCTCGCTGCCGGTGATGGTCGGGGATCAACTGGTTGGCATCGTCACCAGCACCGACGTCATGGCGGTGTTGCTGCAGGCCATCGGCATGAGCGAGGAAAGCGTGCGTCTTGGGGTGTTGGTTGACGACCGGATTGGCCGACTGGCCGAGGTCACCGCCATTCTCAAGGAGCAGCGGATCAATCTGCAGAGCTTTTTCTGCTGGCCGGCCAAGGGCTATCCCGACATCTCGCATCTGGTGATCCGGGTGGCCAAAGCAGACGGCGACAAGGCGATTGCCGCCCTGGAAGCCAACGGTTTTAAGGTGCTGACCCGGTACGAGCAGGATCTGCGCCCCTTCCTGCCGTCGCAGGCTGCGGCCTAACCGATTTCCGTCCATCAAAAAAAGCCGGAAGGAGTCCATCCTTCCGGCTTTTTGCGTTTTAGCTCTGACGTTTAGCGCTGGAGATCGCCGGTCATTTCGAGCAGTTCCTTCTCGAGCAGGGTTTCCTTTTCGAGCAGCACCTTGGCGCACCGCTCCAGGACCGGACGGTTGTTTTCCATAATCCGGTAGGTCACGGCAAAGGTGTCGTCAATGATCTTGCGCACCGAGACGTCGATCTGCTGGGCGGTGCCGTCGCTGATCTGGCAGCCGTTGATGCCGTGGCCGTGCTGGCCGAGAAAGGTCTGCTGGTTTTCCTCATACACGACAAAGCCGATGGCCGGGTCCATGCCGTAGCGGGTGACCATGTTGCGGGCAATGTCGGTGGCCCGGGCGATGTCGTCGGCGGCGCCGGTGGACAGGTGGTTGAAGATGAGCTTTTCCGCCGCCCGGCCGCCGAGCAGGACCACAATCTTGTGCTCCAATTCTTCCTTGGTCATCAGAAAGCGGTCTTCGGTCGGTCGCTGCAGGGTATAGCCCAAGGCGCCAATGCCCCGGGGAATGATCGAGATTTTATAGACCGGATCGGTTCCCGGGAGGGCCAGGGCGGCCAAGGCGTGGCCGACCTCGTGGTAGGCCACAATCTCCCGCTCCCTGGGGTTGAGCAGGCGGTTCTTCTTTTCTAGGCCGGCGATAATCCGCTCGATGGCCTGGGTGAAGTCCTCCATGCGGACTTCGGTTGCCTGACGCCGGGTGGCCAGCAGGGCCGCCTCGTTGACCAGATTGGCCAGATCGGCCCCGGAAAAACCGGTGGTGAGATCGGCCACCTGGCTGGCGTCAACGTCGTCGCCCATCTCAATTTTTTTCATGTGCACCTTGAGGATGGCGATGCGGCCGAGTTTGTCCGGCCGGTCGACCAAGACCTGGCGGTCGAAGCGGCCGGCGCGGAGCAGGGCCGGATCAAGCACTTCCGGCCGGTTGGTGGCGGCCAGCAGCACCAATCCGCTGGTGACGTCAAAGCCGTCCAGTTCCACCAATAGCTGATTGAGGGTCTGCTCGCGTTCGTCGTTGCCGCCCAGGCCGGCGGCGGATCGGGCTCGACCGAGGGCGTCGAGTTCGTCGATGAAGATGATCGCCGGCGCTGATTTTCGCGCCTGCTCAAAGAGATCGCGCACCCGGGCTGCGCCCACGCCCACGAACATCTCGACAAATTCCGAACCGCTGATCGAAAAAAACGGTACCCCGGCCTCGCCGGCCACCGCCCGCGCCAGCAGGGTTTTTCCGGTGCCGGGAGGCCCCACCAACAGCACGCCCTTGGGCATCCTCGCGCCCAACTTGCCGTAATCGTCCGGCGCCTTGAGGAAATCGACAATCTCCTGCAATTCCGCCTTACTTTCCTCCACCCCTGCCACATCCGCGAAACTCACCCCGGTCTGGTGCTCCACATAAACCTTGGCCTTGGACTTGCCAATGTTCATGAAGCCGCCGCCCATGCCCTGTTTGTCCGCGAATTTTCGAAAAATCAGCATCCAGATGCCGAAAAAAATCAGTGCCGGGACAATCCAGGAGAGCAGGGTCACCAGCACCTTGCTCTCGTACACCTGGGTGTAGGGCACGCGGTATTGCGACAGATGCTCGGCCAAGCCGGGTTCGACCCGGTTGGCGACAACGATCTTCTTGCCGTTCTGTTCCGGTTCCTTCAATTCGCCGACAATGTATTTTTCCCGGATGGTCAGTTCCGCCACCTTGCCTTGCTGCAGCAGGGTTTCCAGCTCGCTGTAGGGCACCGGGCTGATGCTTTGCTGCTCAACCCAGATTTCATGAATGATCAGGATGCCGAAGGCGGCGAAAATCGCAAAAATCACATTGTATTTATGTTTGTTTTCCATGGCATGCTCGGCAAAGGGATGCTGCAGAATCGGGTAAAAGGTGTTTGCAAGAATAACCGCCGGGCCTTCGGGGCGCCAGTAAAATTTCCTGTTTTCTCGCTAGGGTAGACGCCGTTTCCAGGACAGGGGCAGAGGCGCGGTCAATAGAGCGAAATTCGCCGAGGCGGGGATGCGAAACCGGCCGGCGGCAACCCCGAAACCGGGAGGCTCTTCACTGCAGTTTGCCGGTGATGTGATGCAGGGTGGTTTCCTTAATAATGTCGATGATTTTTGAATCAGGGGCGTAGGCTTCCTCGGTAAAGGCCTCCTGATACTCGGGCAGGGTGGCCACCAGCAGGTCGTGGAAGCCTTCCGGCGCATCCATCTTCAGCGCCCCCGGCGTCACGCCCGTCACCGCCGCGACCTTGACCGATATCTCGCCGTCTAAGCGTTTAAAGGCGGTGATGATGGTGCAGCGGCCTTTTTTTCGTTTGGCTTTCTCGCGGTTGAAGCGATCAGACCGGCTGGCGAATTCATGGATCACCGAGGCCAGGGCGCCGTCGGAGCCGGGGAAGTACTGCCCCTTGGCAAAGACGTTGGCTATGACCATGGCCAGTTCCTTGGTGTCGATCTGCTGCATCGACTCCCTGGCGTAGGCAAACACCTCGGGGTTCTCGGGAATAATGCCGTTTTGTTGCTCGCCGACAATGTAGATAAATCGTTCTTGCTGCTGATGGCTCACCGCTGTTGTCTCCCCTGAAAATTGTTGGAATCGCCCCTCTGACACGCCGTTTTCCTTACCATATCCCACTCTGGTTAGAAAGACCCTTGGCTGGCGTTTTATGGCGGTGACCCACCGTGCGGATCGGCTGCGCCAATCGCATTCCGCTGGTGTAATCGTCTGTGGGGACACCGTTCCGTCGGCAACAGGCGGTGTTTGCGGGCAACGGTCATGGTTTGTGAAATTGTCGTAATATTAAAACGATGTGACCACGACATGGACCCGACATGGCCCGGCGTCGGGTCCCAAATCGCCCGATGTCCACTGACACGGTTGAAAAGCAGGGCTACGTTGGAGGCAAAGGATCGGGGCAGGCCCGGTCGACGGCTGTAATCGAGCGGTCAAAAAGAAGCTGCGCGAAGGTTGCCGAAGACGGCAACGAAAATAAATCCAACCTAGAGGAGCATGAAAATGAAGAGCAGAATGATGGTTGTTGCCGGCATGTTGCTGTGCGCCCTGATGACCATGGCCAGTCAGCCCAAACCGGCCGCCGCCGGCAGTAGCGTGTATGTGGGCTTTAATGTCGGCGCCCCGACCCCGTACTACGATTACAGACCCCGCTATGTCCACCATCGACCTCCGCCCCAGTATTACGGTTGGGACCGGCGCCGCCCGGCGCCGCCTCCCCATTACCGGGCAAGGGGTTGGCGGCATTACCCGCCTCCTCCCCCGGTGTATAACTATGAATACCGGCGGCCGCATCATCGGCATCATCACTCGGACCGCGACCGGTGGTAGTGGGTCACCCCCAAAGGGGCAGATCTTGGCGGCAACGGTCAACGAATTATGCCGTAAACCCTGATGGCGCTGCGGCCCTTGCGTCCTGTTCAGGCGCGGTTGAACGGCCGGGTTGGTGAAGGAACCCTCCAACCCGGCCGGCGGCAAGGATCAGGTTTTAGATGGAGCGGAGAATGGCCGCAGCCTCCTCCCTGAGATCTTTGATGTGCATGGGTTTGGTCATGTAGCGCAGGTGATGGCGTTTAAAAAAGTCCGCCCGCTCAGTGGTGAGTTCCCCGGTCATAAAGAGAAACCGGCTGCTGGCGTCTGGGAATCGGGCCGCCACATGCTCAAACAACCGCTCGCCGTCCATCACCGGCATGCTCATGTCGCTGATGATCAGTTTGTAATAGGTGCGGTCAATCAACTCTAAGGCTTCCTGACCGTTGCCGGCGACGTCGATGTTGCCTGCGCCTTCCAGGAGAGAACGGATCAGGTGGGTGATGGTTGCCTCGTCGTCCACAATCAGGATATTCTCAACCCAGACCTTGGGCAGCGCCCGGATTTGTTCGACAATTTGCGCGCCTCCCGCCAGGGTCGCGGCAAATCGTTCAATTTCCTGGATGTGGGCTTGAATCCGCGCCGCCGGATATTTGAATTCGCTGTTTTTTTTCTTGAGCTGGCTGACCACGTACAGAAAGATCTTGTTCCATTCCGAGAGTTCGGCCTCCATGATTTTTTCGATCAGCCCTTGCTTGGAAAGGGTTTGTTGATCCAACCCCTGCTGCATTTCCTCAAAATACCCTTTGATTTGCTCACTGGTCGCCACGTCGACGGCGATGGCCGGAAGGTGCTCCTCGCCGGAGGCAAGGAAATCCGCCGCGTTGCCCATGACTTGGCAATGCCAGGCCTCGTCGTCGGCAATACGGGAGAGAAAGGCGCTGAATTCGGCGTCCTCCGCGTGCAACGCCGCCGCCTGCCGATAGGCGACGCTTGCCAGATGCTCAATGTCTTTGAGCCAACCGATGAGTTCCTTCATGCAGTCCTCCTGGGGATGGATGTTGATCGATGAGTGCGTTGTAGTCTTGCGCCCCCCTGGGGTGGTCAGCCGTGAGTCTGTTCCCTCAGGGGTGGACGAACAATGGGCGATTGCTGGGTTGCATGGTCGATGAACGCTCGAAGATGGGGCGCTGTTTTTTCAGATTGAGCTACATTGTGGTATTGGAAAAACAATAATGATCGCCGCCGCCAATGACAAGGCGCTGGCGCGGCAAAGGATTTCCGGCCCGCCGCATCTGGGCGGAAGAGTCCAACTCGTCATTTTATCGGCGTCATGTGAGTTTTCGCTTTCTTCAGCCGGAAGGCGCGTGCTATATACGGGGTGTTTCGATGCTTGGCTCAATCAGGACTGCGAAGGGAGTAACGATGATCACATTCGAGGGTGTGCACAAATGGTTTAAAAATCTGCATGTGCTCAACGACATCCATCTGCATATAGCCCCGGGCGAGGTGCTGGTGGTGTGCGGGCCGTCGGGTTCGGGGAAGTCCACCCTGATCCGCACCATCAACCAGTTGGAACCCATCAATGCAGGCCGTCTGATTGTTGACGGCATGGACCTTTCCGATCCCAAAACCGACATCAACACCCTTCGAGCCGAGATCGGCTTTGTCTTTCAGCAATTCAATCTCTATCCCCATCTCTCGGTGATGAAAAACATCACCCTGGCGCCGATTAAAATTCGCAAGACTGCGCCGCGCGAGGCCGAACAAGAGGCCTTGGTCCTGTTGGAGCGGGTTGGACTGGCGGACAAACGCAACGCCTATCCCACCCAGTTGTCCGGCGGTCAGCAGCAGCGGGTGGCCATTGCCCGCGGTCTGGCCATGAAACCGAAAATCATGCTTTTTGACGAACCCACGTCGGCGCTGGACCCGGAGATGATCGGCGAGGTGCTGTCGGTCATGAAGGATCTGGCGCTCAGCGGCATGACCATGGCGGTGGTCACCCATGAGATGGGGTTTGCCCGTGAAGTGGCCCACCGGGTTGCCTTTATCGACGGCGGCGTTATTCTCGAGATTGCGCCGCCGGAGGAATTTTTTCTCCGGCCTCGGCACGAACGCGCCCAGCAGTTTCTCAACCAACTGCTGACGCCGATGCACAATGGATAAGCGTCCAGGCTGGGGCCATCCTGGCCGAGCGTTGGACAACCACCCTCACCAAGAAGGAGGCATTATGAAAACACTGGGAAGTCTTCTGGCTGCACTGGCCGTAACGGCCTTGACTACGGCCTCGGCGCTGGCGGCCGACGCGGCGGACACGCTGGCCGCAGTCAAGCAGAAGGGCGTGCTGGTGGCGGGCGTTAAGGATTCCACGCCGCCGTTTGGCTACATCGACGAGGCCAGCCGCCAGATCGTGGGTTACGACATTGACTTTATCGAGGCGCTGGCCAAGCGACTCGGCGTCAAGGCGGAGGTGAAGCCGGTGACCTCGGCCAGTCGCATGCCGCAGCTCCAGGAAGGGCACATCGACATCATCGCCGCCACCATGACCAAAAACGCCGAGCGCGCCAAGGTAATCGATTTCAGCCACGCATATTTTGTCACCGGTCAGAAGTTCATTGCCAAAAAAGGCACGGTCAAAACCCTGCAGGATCTGGAAGGCAAGAAAATCGGCACCGCCAAGGGATCAACCTCGGAGCAGAATGTGGCCAAGTCCCTTCCCACCGCCACGGTGCTGTCGTTTGACGATTATCCCCAGGCTTTTCTTGCGCTGCAGCAGGGCAAGGTCTTTGCCGTCACCACCGACGAGGCCATCCTTGCCGGCATTTTAGCCAAGTCGCCCAACAAAGATCAGTTCGAGATCCCCCATGTGCAGATTTCCGACGAGCCTTACGGCCTGGGCATGCGCAAGGGCGACGACAATCTGGTCGCGTTCGTCAACAAAGCGATCCTGGAGATGGAGCAGAGCGGCGAGGCGAAGGCCATTTTTGCCAAATGGTTCGGCCCGACCACGGCCTACAGCCTGGAGCGGACCTTCGCCATCACCCCTGAGAAGTAATCCGTGCTTCTGGTTGAGGCCGAAATCTCCGGCAACGCCGGGGATTTCGGCCCATCGGCAGCCTGACCGGCACCGCCGCCTGCTGTTGCGTCTTTTTTTTTCAGCCCTGAGGTTCTCGCGTGCTTGCCTACCGCTTTGACTGGTCCGTCATCACCAGTGGCGCCTATCACGACTGGCTGGTTTCTGGGGTGATCGTCACCCTGAAACTGTCGGTGGTTTCGATTGTGTTCTCGTTTCTCGTCGGTTTACTGATCGCGGTGATGCGGATGAGCCACAGTGGGCCTTTTCGCTGGTTTGCCCACGCCTACCTGGAATTTTTCCGCAACACGCCGTTGCTGGTGCAGATTTTTTTCTGGTACTTTGGCTCGTATAAGGTGCTGCCGATGTTCGTCAACGACTGGCTCAACGAGGTGGGCTTTGAATTTGCCGCCGCCGCCGTTGCCTTGACCATCTACACCTCGGCCTTCATCGCCGAGGACATCCGCTCCGGGGTGCTCTCCATCCCCAAGGAGCAGATGGAAGCGGCCCGCAGCGCCGGTTTTTCCTATCTGCAGGCCATGCGGTTCGTGATTTTGCCGCAGGCGGTGCGGATCACTGTGCCGCCGCTGATCAACCAGTTCCTCAATCTGGCCAAAAACTCCTCGCTGGCCATGACCATCGGGGTGATGGAGCTGACCTACCAAGCGCGGCAGGTGGAAAGCTACACCTTCAAGGGCTTCGAAGCCTTTTCCGCCGCCACGGTGGTCTATGTGGTGATTTCACTGGTCATCACCTTGGTGGTCAACGTCTATAACAACAAGGTCCTCAACATCCATAGGGCGCGCTGAAATGGACCAGTTCTTCAACCTTTCGGTCATTGCCAACAACTTCACCTACTTTATGGTCGGGCGTTTTCCCGACGGTCCGCTGGGCGGCCTGGGGTTGACCCTCTATCTGGCGGTGACGGCCTGCATCCTGTCGTTTTTCGGAGGTCTGATCCTGGGCCTGCTCAGTTTGTCGCGGCGCAGGCTGATCCGCTATCCAACCCTGGCTTTTATCAATCTGCTTCGCAGCATGCCGCTCTTGATGGTCATCTTCTGGATGTATTTTCTCTTGCCGGCCTTCTTGGGCAAGGTGCCCGAAACCCAGACCGTGATCATCGCCCTGACCCTGTTCACTTCGGCCTATATGTCGCGGATTGTGGCGGCCGGCGTGGAGGGGGTTCCCAGAGGGCAGACCGAGGCGGCGCTCTCCACCGGGCTGTCCCACGCCCAGACCATGCTGTACGTTGTCCTGCCGCAAGGGCTGCGCAACATGATACCGTCTTTTGTCAATCAGTTCGTCTCGTTGATCAAAGACACCTCCCTGGCCTTTATTGTCGGCGTTTCCGAGCTGACCCACGTCGGCACGCAGATCAACAATCGGGATATGGCGTATCCCACCGAGATATTTGTTTTTGTTGCGCTGGTCTATTTCCTCCTCTGCTTTGCCTTCACCAGTCTTTCACGCTGGTTGGAACACCGCCTGTCCTGGCGCAAGGCCGTCTGACCGACCGCTGCGTCGGGTTTCAATCGCCAACGACCGGCAACGGTTTTTGCTCCAGGACGCGTCCCCGAGGGATTCGGCCGGTGTTTTTTCCTTGCCATTGCCAGCCAACCTGCTGTCATTCCGGCTGCAAATAGGGTAGTCTGCTTGAGAGGCGGCGTTATTTTGGCCGCGCGCGCCTCGACTTCCTCCCTATTCCATTGTAACCCGTCAGCTTCCCTGATTTCTTTTTTCGGAGCGTATCCCCGCCGGGAACCGCCGCCCTGTTGCGGCTGTTGTTTCGGATGCGGGTTCCGTTCCACAGAGTATGCACAACCATGAAGGAAACACCTATGTCGTTTGATCAACTTGACCTTCGGGACGAACTGCTGAAAGCGGTTGTCGCCAAAGGGTACGCCGCTCCCACTCCGGTCCAGGCCCGGTCCATCCCCGTGATCCTCGAAGGGCGCGACATTCTGGCCCGCGCCCAGACCGGCACCGGCAAAACCGACGCCTTTGCCCTGCCCATGGTCGAGATCCTCAGCCGCCACATCTACGGCGAACGTCATCCCCGCGCCCTTGTCCTGGCCCCGACGCGCGAGTTGGCGCTGCAGGTGGGCGAGAGCATCAAGGCCTATGCCCGGCGGGTTTCGCTGCGGTGCACCGTGGTCTACGGCGGGATCAACATCGAACCGCAGATCGAGCGGCTGCATCGCGGGGTCGATATTCTGGTCGCCACCCCAGGCCGCTTGTTGGATTTGGCGGGGCAGGGACATCTGGATCTCTCCCGGATCGAGTTTCTGGTGTTTGACGAGGCGGATCGGATGCTCGATCTGGGCTTTAGCCGGGAAATTTCCCAGATTCTCGACCTCCTGCCCACGGAACGGCGAACCATGCTGTTTTCCGCCACCTACACCCAGGAGATTCGCAATCTGGCCGCGATCCTGCTTAAAGATCCGGAATGCGTCGAGGTGACGCCCACGGCCACTGCCGCTGAATCGGTGGTGCAGAAGGTGCACCTTGTCGAACAGGCCAATAAGCGCGCCCTGCTGATCCACCTGCTCGCCTCGGGCAAATGGAGCCGGGTGCTGGTTTTTTGCCGCACCAAACACGGCGCCAATAGAATCACCGAAAAATTGGTTGAGCAGGGGCTGCGCGCCGCCGCCTTGCACGGCAACAAGAGCCAGTCGCTGCGGACGCGGACCCTGGAGGAGTTTCGGCGCGGCGACGTCCGCATTTTGGTGGCCACCGATGTGGCGGCCCGGGGCTTGGACATCGTTAATCTGCCCTATGTGGTCAATTACGACATGCCGACCATTGCCGAGGATTATGTCCATCGCATCGGCCGGACCGGCCGCGCCGGCGAAACCGGCATCGCCGTTTCCCTGGTCAGCCATGAGGAAAAGCGGCATCTGCAGGCCATCGAAGCCCTGCTCGGGCAGAAGATTCCGGTGGAAATCGTCACCGGCTATTCGGAAGGGACCGACGTCCCGGACTATGTGCTCTATCGGCCCAACAACGCCGCCAGCGAAAAAAAGGCGGGCAAGGCGATCAAAGAGTTGGTGGCCGGCCGGGCTGCGGCCAAAGCCGCAAAATCAGCAAAATCGGCCAGCGGGGTCAAGCCGCAGGGAAAGACCGAAGAGGGGCGAGGGGCGGCAAAAGGCTCCGGCCGGCGCGCGAGCACAGGCCCCAAACCGTCCACCGGGCGAAGAAACGACAAGAGCGGCCACCCGCCGGCCCGGTCAGGAGCAAGCGGTTCACCATCGTTGAAACAGGGGAAACGGCGGGGAAGGGGATAAACAAGCGCGGGGAAATTTATGGCTAAGGCAGTTTTAACTACCAAGGTAGAGCCGACTTATGACGACCTTCCAGAGGAGCGGTATCATTTTCCCCACATCTACCTGGGGCAGATCGAAAAAGCTGTCGGAGATTGGGTGATTTATTACGAGCCTCGACGGACTTCTGGTCTCTTGTCGAGTCGGGGAGGTCGGCAGGCTTATTTTGCCACTGCTCGATTGTTGCGGATCGAACACGACCCCGTCCTTACTGACCACTATTACGCTTTTGTGGCAGATTATCTGGAGTTTGATTGCCCCGTCCCTTTCAAAGAGGGAAATTATTATTACGAAAGTGGTTTGCAGCGAGAGGATGGCAAGACGAGCAAGGGGGCATTCGGTCGTGCGGTAAGGTTGCTTCCCGAGAAGGAGTATGACCTCATTGTACGAACCGGATTTATTCAAAGCCTGGACCAGATGGTCAAAGAAGAGGATTCTGAAGTCGTTTCTCGCTATGAAACAAGAGAAGATGTTGCCCTGTTTGAGCGTCCCATCATTGAGCGGGTTGTGGCTCGCCCATTTCGTGACGCTGCTTTTGCTTCAACGATTAAGGGCGCTTATCACGACACCTGCGCAATGACCGGTTTGAGAATTATCAATGGCGGCGGGCGAGCGGAAGTTCAAGCCGCTCACATCCAACCGGTTGCCCACAATGGACCAGATTCTGTCAGAAATGGCTTGGCCCTTTCGGGCACGGCCCACTGGATGTTTGATCGCGGCCTTGTGTCAGTTGACGACGATTATTCCATTCTTGTGGCCAATGGGCGCCTGCCTGACGCGGTTTCACGGCTTTTTACTGAAGATCGAAAACTTATCCTTCCTGAGAGGGCTGAAATGAGACCTCATCGGCACTACCTCACATATCATCGCAAAACTATTTTTAAAGGTTGAGCGTGGGGTCTCGGCTGCACAAAAAAGGCGATTTCAAGTTCCCTTGAAATCGCCTTTTTTTGTTGACCCCAGCGTCCCGAAGACGCTGGACCCTCCCTCCGCTTTACAGCAAACGCATCTGCCTTACCCTCGAATGACGTTGGCAACTTCTCGGGCAATAGCCAATTCCTCGTTGGTTGGAATCACAAACACCTGCACTGAACTGTCCTGGGTGCTGATGCAGCGGGCGTCTTTGGAGCGCTGCGCGTTCTTCTCGGCGTCGATCCGCACGCCAAAGACCTCCATCCCTTTCAGCGATTCAGCGCGGACAATGTCGTCGTTCTCGCCGATGCCGGCGGTGAAGACAATCGCGTCCACCCGGCCCAGCACCGCCATGTAAGCGCCGATGTACTTGCGGTTGCGGTAGGTCTGCACGTCCAGGGCCAGGGCCGCCCGTGCATTGCCGTCCGCCACCGCCTGGTGGATGTCGCGCATGTCGTTCATGCCGCAGAGCCCTTTCAGCCCCGATTCCTTGTTGAGCATCACGTCGATTGCTTCCAACTCCATCCCTTTGTTCTGCTTCAAAAACAGGTGCATGGCCGGGTCGAGATCGCCGGAGCGGGTGCCCATCACCAAACCTTCGAGCGGCGTCATGCCCAGCGAGGTGTCGACGCTGCAGCCGTTTTCAATCGCAGTCATGGAGCACCCGTTGCCGAGGTGCACGGTGATCAGGTTGCACTCGGGCAGCGGTTTGCCCAGCAGTCGGGCGCATTCGCCGGCGACAAAGCGGTGCGAGGTGCCGTGGAAGCCGTAGCGTCGCACCCGGTCCTGCTCGTAGAGGTTGTAGGGCAGGGCGTACATGAAGGCGTGCGGCGGCATGGTCTGATGGAAGGCGGTGTCAAACACCGCCACCTGGAAGACCGCCGGAAAAATCTCCATGGCGACCCGGATGCCGTCGAGGTTGGCGGGGTTGTGCAGCGGCGCCAGCGGGATGTTGCGCTGGATAGCCTCGATCACCTTGGGGGTGATTCGGGTGGATTCGCGGAAATCCTCGCCGCCGTGCACCACCCGGTGGCCAATGGCGCTGATCTCGGAGGCGTCGGCGATGACGCCGTGTTCCTTGTCGGTGAGCAGCCCAATGACCAGCATCATGCCGTTGTAATGATCTTCAATCGGCTGTTCGAGCACGGTTTCCCGTTGGGTGGCGGTTCCCGGCAGAAAGGTGTTTTTCAGACGGCCGGTTTCTTCGCCGATCCGCTCCACCAGGCCTGTGGCCAGCACGGTTTCCGTCTTCATCTCGATCACCTGATATTTGATCGAGGAACTTCCTGAATTGATAACAAAAAATTTCATAATCGCGTTTCCGGTATAAGGGGGGGCTTAGTGTTTTTTGGCCACCTGGGCCTGGATGGCGGTCAGGGCCACGGTGTCGACGATGTCCTGCACGGTGCAGCCGCGCGACAGATCGTTGACCGGTTTGTTCAGGCCCTGGAGCACCGGGCCCATGGCCACGCCGTGGGCGGCGCGCTGGACAGCCTTGTAGGTGTTGTTGCCGGTGTTGAGATCCGGGAAAACAAAGACCGTGGCCTGCCCGGCCACCAGCGAATCCGGCGACTTGAGGGCCGCCACTTCGGGGTCGAAGGCGGCGTCGTACTGCAAGGGGCCTTCGAGCGGGAAGGTGAGGCCGCGCTCGGCCATCAACTGCTTGGCAATGGCGGTGGCCTGGACCACCTTCTCCACATCCTGGCCGGAGCCGGAAATGCCGGTGGAGTAGCTGAGCAGGGCCACTTTGGGGTCAATGTTGAAAATTTGCGCGGTCTCGGCCGAGCTGATCGCGATTTCCGCCAACTGACGGGCGTCGGGGTTGGGCACCACGGCGCAGTCGCCAAAGGCCAGCACCTTGGATTGCAGGCACATGATGAAGATCGAGGAGACCACCGACACGCCGGGTTTGGTCTTGATGAACTCGAAGGCCGGGCGGATGGTCTGGGCTGTGGTGGTCACCGAACCGGAAACCATGCCGTCGGCCAGCCCTTTATGGACCATCATGGTGCCGAAATAGGTCGGGTCGGACATGCGGTCGCGAGCCACGTCCATAACGATGCCGCGCGCCTTGCGGATGTCGAAATAGGTCTGGACGAAGTCGTCGTAGTAGTTGGAGGCGCTGGGGTCAATGATCTGCGCCCCTTCGATGTTGAGGTTGAGTTTGTTGGCCTTGGCCCGGATTTCGTCCGCCTTGCCCAGGAGGGTGATGTCGGCGATGCCCCGCCGGAGGATGATGTCGGTGGCGTTGAGGATGCGCTCGCCCAGACCCTCGGGGAGGACGATGTGCTGCCGGTTGGCGGCGGCCTTCTCGACCAGCGAATACTCGAACATGCGCGGGGTGATCTTGGTGGAGCGCTGGGAAACCACCCGCGTGGTCATCTCGGAGACGTTGACGTATTTGGAGAACCAGCCCAGTGCGGTGGCGATGCGTTTGGTGTCGGTGGGCTCGATCCGGCCGTAGAGTTCGTTGACGCTCTGCACCGTGTCGTAGGTGTGCGATTCAACAAAAAGAACCGGAACCGGGATGCCGGTCCAGCCCTGGATCAGGCGCTGGACGCTGGGGCTGACCTCAAGGCCGCCGGTGATGAGAATGCCGGCGATGTTGGGGTAGGCCGAGGAAATCCGGCTGGCCAGACTGGAGATGATGATGTCCGAACGGTCGCCGGGGGTGATGATCAGGCTGCCTTCCTTGATGTAGTCGAGGAAGTTGCTGATCTGCATGGCGGCCACCAGGTAGTTGTTGACCAGGTTGAGCATGCTCGGTTTGCCGTAGAGCACCTCGGCCCCCAGCCAGCGCTTGACGTCGTCGATGGTCGGGTTGCCCAGGGCCTTGTTTTCCGGGATCACGTAGAGCGGAAAGGCGCGGCCGAACTGCTCGCGGCATTTGGCGTTGCTGGCGGTGTCGCGGAGAAAGGTGTCCGGGGCGCGATTGATGATGCAGGCCGCGATGTCGACCCCCTTTTCCTCCAGGGTGTCGATGGTGATGGCGGTGTGGGTGCAGATTTCCTCGGTGGATTTGTCCCGGCCCGAGGCCACGATCAGCACCGGCGCGCCGAGGTTGGCGGCGATGTTGGCGTTGAGATCGAACTCAAAGCCTGGGTCCTTGCCGCGAAAGTCGGTGCCCTCGCAGAGGATGAAGTCGTAGTTGGCTTCGAGCTGCTTGTATTTTTTGAGAATGTTTTCGTAAAGGATCTCTTCCTGGCCGGAGGTGATCAGCTGCCGCGCCTGGCTGAGGGTGTAGGCGTGGGTGTCTTCGTACGGGATATCGAGCTTGAAATATTTGAGGACCAAGTTGAGGTCGTGGTCAACCCGGCCAAAGATATGGTCGTTGATGATGGGACGGAAAAAGGCAATCCGGCTGATTTCCTTGAGGATCACCTGCATGACCCCGAGAATGATGGCCGACTTGCCGCTCCGTTCTTCCGCTGCGGTGACGTAGAGATTGTTTGCCATGGGAGTTGAACCTCGCGCTCCCGCTGGACCGCGGGAGGAGTGTTGGTAAAACGGACCGGCCCCGGCCGGAACAGTGGTGCTGCTCCAGGCGGGGACCGGCGTTTGGGTTGTGTAGGTAGTGTATAACTCTTTCAGATATCTATCAAATCAAATCGGGATCGTCGGGGCCGCCGTTCCCGGCCCAGGCTCGCGACAAGCCGGGCCGAGAGCAGCCGACCGTCAATCCTTCAGTTGATCGGCGATCAGTTCGACCGTGTGCCGCACCCGGACCGCTGCGCCGTCCTGGTCCATGCCGCCGCGGATCTGCATCACGCAGCCGGGGCAGTCCATGGCCACCACCGGGGCGCCGGTGTCCTTGATGTTTTTCAGCTTGCGCTGCAGGATCGGCGCGGAGATCTCCGGCAGCTTGAGCGAATAGGAACCGCCCATGCCGCAGCAGGTGTCGCATTCAAACATCTCGGTCAGTTCGTAACCCGCCTGGGCGAGCAACTGGCGCGGAGCCTGATCGGCCTTGAGGGTGCGTTTGAGATGGCAGGAGTCGTGGTAGGTGATCGCGCCCAGCTGCTGGCCTTCCTTGAGGCTCAGGCGGCCCTCGTCGACCAGCTTTTTCACCAGGGTGGAGAAATCGATGGTCTTGGCGGCCAGTTCCCGCGCCTGGGGCAACAGCTTTTTCCGGCCCAGGCTCTCAAAGGTGACGATGAACTCGTGATCCAGGGCCACGGTGCAGGTGGGGCAGGCGGAAATCACGTAGTCGGCGGGTTCGGCCAGCAGGGCCTCGATGTTGTCGGCCGCGTTGCCGGCAGCGGTTTCGTAGGCTCCGTTGTAGCGGGCCGGGGCGCCGCAACAGGTCTGGCCTTCGGGAAACAGCACCTCAATGCCGGCGCGGTTGAGAATTTTCACCAGGGCTACGCCCATCTCGGGGTAGGCAAAATCAATCAGGCAGCCGCCGTAGAACACCGCCTTTTCCTTGAGTCCCTTGGGCTGTTCAATGGTTTTGAACACGTCGCGGAAGGGTTTGGCGGCTATTGCCGGCAGGCTGCGGCCGTCGGTGAGTTCGGCCAGGAACATCGGCAGGTGGCGGATGAATTTGGTGCCCTTGCTGAAGGGTTTGCCGGCCACCGAGGCGGCGCGGAGCATGGAGTGGAACAAACGGCGGTTGTTGACCACGGCATAGATCGATTTCTGCAGCAGGGGCACGCCCTGTTCCTTGACCAGCCGGCGGCGCAGTTCCATGATCAGGCCGGGGATGTCGATCTTGCCGGGGCAGACGTCCTTGCAGGCCCCGCACTGGATGCACAGGCCCTGGATGTCTTCCGAGCTTTTCAGTTCGTCGTACCAGGCGGTGAGGATGGTGCCGATGCCGCCGGTGTAGACCTTGCCAAAGACGTGGCCGCCGACCAGGCGGAAGATCGGGCAGACGTTGAGGCAGGAAGCGCAGCGGATGCACTGCATGGCCTCTTTGAACATTGGATCGGCCGCCATTTCGCTGCGGCGGTTGTCCATGAGGATGATGTGCAGATCCTTCATGCTGCCGTCGCTGTTGGGCGTCGGGCCGGAGATGATCGAGACGTAGCTGGTCAGCAGCTGGGCGGTGGCGCTGCGCGGCAGGGCCTTGAGGATCGGGCCGATGTCGCTGAACTTGGCGACCAGCTTTTCGATGCCGACCACGGCGATGTGAATCTTGGGCAGCGAGGTCACCAGGCGGGCGTTGCCCTCGTTGGTCACCAGGGCGATTGAGCCGGTTTCAGCCACCGCCATGTTGCCGCCGGAGATGCCCATGTCCGCCTTAAGAAATTTGGGGCGCAGTTCGTTGCGCGCCACCTTGACCAGGCGGGGAATGTCGGAAGCCAGCCGCTCGTCGACCTCCTTGGAAAAGAGATCGGCCACCTCTTCTTTGGTCATGTGGATGGCGGGCATGACCATGTGCGAGGGCGTCTGGCCGGCCAGCTGGATAATCCACTCGCCGAGATCGGTCTCGCCGACCTCAATCCCGGCCTTCTCCAGATAGGGGTTGAGATGAATTTCCTCGGTGGCCATGGACTTGGATTTGACCACCGATCTGACGCCGTTTTCCTGGGCCACCTTGAGAATGTACTCGCGCACCTTGGCCGGATCGTTGGTGCGGAAGACCTTGGCGCCCTTGGCTTCGGCGTTCTTCTGGAACTGGTCGGACAGTTCCTCGAGATGCGAGGCGGCGTAGCCCTTCAGTCCGGCGATGGTGGTGCGCAGGGCCTCGAAGTCGATGCCCTCGTAGGCCTTGGCGCGGTTGACCTTGTAGGCCTCGGAAAATTTGCCCAGCGCGCCGGTGAGATTGGCGTTGTGCAGGGCCTTGTCGATGGATTGCTTGAATTCCTGCTGCATCAGTGGGTTCCTCCCAGCTGGTCGATGAAAACAATCACGAGCCGTTCCGGCCCGTGGACGCCGATGGTCAAGACCCGCTCAATGTCGGCGGTCCGGCTCGGGCCGGTGATCATGGCGATGTAGTTGGCGCTCTCGGGTTTGATCTCGGCCAGCCAGGCGGGCATGTCGGCCCGCAGGCCGGAGGTCGCGATCAGGGCGACGTGAATGGTCGGCAGGGTGCTTACCAACCGCTTGTCAACGGCGGTGGCGTCCTGCACCAGGGTGCCGGTATCGGCTAAGGCCCAATCGAGCTGACTGATGCCCACCTTCGCCCCGGCGGCCTGTTCGCGGGTGACCGCAAAGCTCATTCCAGCCACGGCCTCAAGCTGCTGCCGGTCAACGGCGGCCAGGAACGGACAGTCGGCAAAAACGCCGTACTGGCCAGGCTGATCCGCCACGCCCTCGGCGCGGACAAAGCCGACCAGGAAATCAAGGGCCTCGGCTGGGGTTGAAAAACGATGCACCTCGGCGCTGACGCCCTCGGCCCTAGTCTTGAATTGATTGAACATCTCCTCCTCCCTCTCCCCCGGTTTTGCGTCCGGTTGAAGTGTTGACCGGCTATTTCGTCGGCCGTTCCGGAGCCGTTCTGACAGCACTGGTCATCTTTTTTTAAATTGTAAAACCAAATTACGTCTAACCATATTGCAAAGCATCACCCCTTGTCAACATGCTTTTTTGGATGTTTTTGAAAAAAATGTTGACAACTTTTTCGGAATGGAATAACTGGTAATACCAATTGACGAAGCCAAGAGGTGATGCGCGCTCTTCCTGGAAATCCGTAAGCGCCCCCCGGCCCCTGGGGTGTGCGTCAACCATTCATCAACTAAGGAGTACCCATTATGCCCTGGATACAAACGTACACCCCTGCCGCGGGAAGCCTTGGATGGTCCGCTCTGCTCGCCGCCGTGCCCCTGGTGGTCATCTTCCTCTGTCTGGCGGTTGTAAAGATGAAGGCCCACAAGGCCGCGCTGCTGGCCGTGGGTTCCGCCCTGGCCATCGCCGTCGGCGTGTGGGGAATGCCGGTCAAGCTGGCTGGGCTGGCCTTCGGCCAAGGCGCCGCCTTTGGTCTCTTTCCCGTGTTCTACATCGTGCTCACCACCCTTTTTCTCTACAACATCACCGTTAAAGGCGGTCAATTTGAAGTCATCCGTGCCTCCCTGGCCGGTCTGACCGCTGACCGCCGCATTCAGGCCCTGTTAATCGCCTTCTGTTTTGGTGCTTTCATCGAGGGCGCCGCCGGTTTCGGCACCCCGGTGGCCATTGCCGGCGCCACCCTGGTCGGCCTTGGTTTCCGTCCGTTGTACGCCGCCGGCGTCTGCCTGGTGGCCAACACCGCGCCTGTAGCCTTCGGCGCCATCGGTATTCCGGTCGTCGCCCTGTCTGCGGTTATGGGCTATGACGATGTCGGCATGATGAAACTCTCTAAAATGGTCGGTCATCAGCTGCCCTTTATTTCGGTTTTCATCCCTTTCTATGTCATCGTGATGATGGCTGGGATTAAAAAGGCCTTTGAGGTCATGCCCGCCATCCTGGTCTGCGGCGTCACCTTTGCCATCGCGCAGTGGTTGACCGCCAGTTATGTTGGTCCCTACTTGCCGGACATCACCGCCTCCCTGGCGGCCATGGCCGCCCTGGTGCTGTTGCTGCGCGTCTGGCAGCCCAAGGAGAACTTTGTCTTTGATCACGAACAGGCCGCGACCAAGGAAGAACACAGCTACACCGCCGGCCAGATCTTCCGCGCTTGGACCCCGTATGTGTTCCTCACCCTGATGGTGCTGCTCTGGGGCATCCCCTCGATCAAGGCTGGGCTCGACAAGAGCAAGATGATCATTCCGATTGCCGGCCTTGACAACATGATCATCAAAAAAGTCGCCACCCCGGAAGTGGGCGCCGCGAAGCTGGCTGTAGCCGTGGCTGAAATCGACAAAACCCTTGCCTCTCTGCCGGTCGGAGACGCCAAGCTCAGCGGCGTGGTTGGCAAGCTTGGCGAGTTGAAAAACCTTGAAGCACAGTTGCTGACCGTTGAGCAGAAGCTGGCCGGCCAGGGCGCGTCCCTGCCGCCGGAACGGCTTGCCGCTCTCGAGCCGGTGATGAAGAAGAGCGCCGAGTTGCAGGACGCCGTTAAGGGGCTGGTGAAGGATCAGGTGGTGGCCAAGGATAAGTTCGGCGCCCTGAACAAGGCCTTGAACGACCAACTGCCGGCCAAAGTGCCAGCCAAGTACACCTTTAACTTCATGTCCGCCGCCGGCACCGCCATCCTGATTGCAGCCTTGCTTTCCGCCCTGGTTTGCGGCGTGGGCTTTGGCGACGTGCTCAAGATTGCCGGCAAGACCCTGGTTGACATGCGCTTTCCTGCCGTCACCGTGGCCTCGGTGCTGGGCCTGGCCTACATCATGAACGCCTCGGGCATGACCAACTGCCTCGGTCTGGCCTTTACCAAGACCGGCCACTGGTTCCCCTTCCTGGCTCCGATTCTTGGCTGGCTGGGCGTGTTCCTCACCGGTTCCGACACTTCGAGCAACGTTCTGTTCGGCGGTTTGCAGAAGGCCACGGCGGAGCAGTTGGGCATCAACCCGATTCTCACCGGCGCGCCAACACCAGCGGCGGTGTTATGGGCAAGATGATCTCGCCCCAATCCCTGGCAGTGGCTACCGCCGCCTGCGGCATGGTCGGCGAAGAGGGCACGTTGTTCCGCTTCACCTTGAAGCATTCGATCTTTCTCACCCTCATCGTCTGCGTGATGGTCTATCTCCAGGCCTATCACCTGCAGTGGATGATTCCGTAACGCTCTCCTTGTCTTGCTCCTCCTGGAGTCGTTCCGGCAATTCCCCCTGCCTGAACGACTCGCCCCCCTGGAGGAGAAAGGCACGCGCAACTCCGGGCGGCAGCAGTCGGGCCGCCCGGAGCCCTCTGTGTTCGGGAGACGCTCTGGCGTCTCCCTTTTTTTGTGAAAGCGCGGCGGCGCGTTCGCCTGCTTGACTGGGATGATCGCCCTGTGACTTGCTGCGCGCTTGTTGCGACAATGAATTGCATTCCCATAGGTTATGGAGTAGAAAAGGACGGTTGTATGTTTTCTTTACCCAATTGGATGACCATGCGCTTTAAACCGATCAAGCCCAAAAAAGTTTCCAGTCAGATCGCCGACCAGATTCGCGAGTCGATTCTTGCCGGGGATTTCTCCCCTGGCGACAAGCTGCCGCCTGAGCGCGAGTTGGCCGAGATGTTTGGCGTGTCCCGCCCTTCGGTGCGCGAGGCGCTCAACATCCTGTCGTCCGCCGGTCTGGTTATGTCGTATCAGGGCGGCGGCACCGTGGTGTTGTCGCTGGTCGACGCCGGGCAGGGCAACGCCCTGAGCGAGTTGATCCGCAGCCAACAGGACCGTGCCCTGGAAGTGATTGAAGTGCGCAAGTGCATGGAGTCCTGGACCGCCTACTACGCGGCCCAACGCGCCCTCCCTGAAGACCTGCGCCGCATGGAAGAGATTGTGGCGAACATGGAGAAGAATCTGGAAGGACAGCTGCCTTCCGAGGATCTGGACGCCAACCTCCACATCGTTATTGCCCGGGCCACCCACAACATTGTCTGGCTGCACCTGATGCAGAGCCTGTTTGACGCCATGAAGGAGTTTCAGCGCAGCGTTTGGCGGGCGGTTTATCTCACTCTGGAAGACCACAATTTGCTGTACAGCCATCACTCCGGCATCGTCGCCGCCATCCGGGCCCGAGACGCCGAAGGCGCCCGCAGCGCCATGATGGACCACCTCACCTTTGCCGAGCAACGCAGCACCGTCTACGTTGCCCGTCAGCCGGCGTAAACGCCTCTTTTCGTTTTTTCTCGTCGCCGTTGATCGGGATTGTCCGTCCCGAATCGACGTTTTCCCTTTTGTAGTCGTTTTTTCTCCATCGCCTTGTCATCGCCCATTCGCCGCATCCATCCGTTGCGCCTCATTGGTCAGCGGATGAATGCGGTCAAGCCTTTGTTTGCGATATTTTATTTGACAGATCATTTTCCAAATGATAATTGGTAAGACAACAATACCTCCGCTGAATAAACAGGCAGCAACAGGCGTTTGCGGCGGAGAGAGTGCATCCCGCATGTGCAATCGCATCCAAGGAGAACTGTTGATATGCTTGACCAGAACATCATTGAACAACTCGAGGCCCTGGTAGGAAAAGAAAACGTATTGACCGGCAAGGTCGATCTGGTGGCGTACAGCTACGACGCCACCGCCGATCTGCCCCGACAGATGCCGGACGTGGTCGTCTTGCCGACCAGCGCCGAAATGGTGCAGGAGATTGTCCGTCTGGCCCGCCGCAATAAAATCGCCATCTATCCCCGTGGGGCCGGCACCAACCTCAGCGGCGGCGCCGTGCCGTTGAAAAAAGGCATTGTCCTTTCATTCCAGAAGATGAACGCCATCCTTGAGGTCGACGCCGCCAACCTCACCGCCGTGGTCCAGCCGGGCGTGGTCATTGCCGCCCTCAACTCCGCCGTTGCCCAACACGGTCTGATCTATCCGCCCGATCCCGGCACAGTCGCCACCGCCACCATGGGCGGATCGGCCGCCGAGAACTCCGGCGGTCTGCGCGGCCTCAAATACGGCGTCACCAAGAACTACATCATGGGCATGGAAGTGGTGCTGGCCAGCGGCGAGAAGGTGCGCTTTGGCGGCAAGACGGTGAAAAACGTCACAGCCTATGATTTTTCCAACCTCTTTGTCGGCTCCGAAGGAACTCTGGGGATCATCACCGAACTCACCGCCAAGCTGATTCCGGCTCCCAAGTATCGCCGCACCATGATGGGCGTGTTCAAATCCCTGGCCGACGCCGGCAACGCCGTGGCCGGCATCATTGCCGCCCAGGTTATTCCCGCCACTCTGGAGATCATGGACCGGATGACCATCCGCACGGTCGAGGATTTTGCCCACATCGGCCTGCCGGTGGACGCCGAGGCCCTGCTGCTGATCGAGGTAGACGGCATGTCTGAGGACGTGGTCCGCGCCGAGGCCGAGGCGGTGATGCAGGTGGTGACCGGCAACAACGGCGATCTCAAGACCGCTGAAACCGACCAGGAGCGCGATCAGTTGTGGACCGCGCGCCGCAACGCCCTGCCGGCCCTGGCCTCGCTCAACAACATGGTCGTCCTGGAAGACGCCACCGTGCCCCGCTCGCGGATCACCGACATGCTGATCGCCTGTCAGGACATCGGCAAGAAATACAACCTCACCCTTGGCACCTTCGGCCACGCCGGCGACGGCAACCTCCATCCCACCATCCTCTGCGACAAACGCAACCAGGAGGAGGTCGCCCGGGTGCACAAGGCGGTCGACGAGATCTTTGAGGTGGCCCTGCGTTTTGGCGGCACCCTTTCCGGCGAGCACGGCATCGGTGTGGCCAAAATGAAGTATCTGGGCGACGAACTCGGCCAGAGCGGGCTCAACCTGATGCGCAACATCAAGGAATCGCTGGACCCCGAATATATCCTCAATCCGGGCAAGATGGTGCCCCTACGGGAGAACTGAAGCATGGCGACAACCGACAAGGCCCAGGTGGTGCGGGCTGGAAAAACCTACCACGACGACCTCGAGATTGTGCGCGAGGAACTCGACAAGTGCATGAAATGCGGCAATTGCATGTCGGTGTGCCCGGTGTATGGCGCGGACAAGGTGGAAACCGCCGTGACCCGATCAAAGATTGCTGTGGCCGAGGCGGTGCTGGCCGGCGAGTTGGAATTGGACGACCCGCAGGTCTATGCGATGTTGTTCAATTGCTTGGTGTGCAAATCCTGCATGACCAACTGTCCGACCAAGGTCAATTTCGACCGGATCATCCTCGCCCTGCGAGCGGCCCTGGTGCGCAAAAATGGATTGCCTTGGTTGAAGAAGGCCATCTTTTCGACCCTCAAGCACCCGAAACTCTTCGACGCCGGACTTCGCATCGGCGCCGCCATGCAGGGCCTCGCCTTCAAAACCGACAAAGGCGGCAAGGCCATCTCGCCACGCTCGCCCTTTGCCCGGGTAGGCGGTGCGATTGGTTTTGACGAGGAACGGCAGATGCCGGGCCTGAACGTCACGCCGCTGCGCGAACGCGTTCCCGAGGTGGTGAAAGCGCCAGGCGCTGTGCTCAAGGTGGCCTTTTTTACCGGCGACTCGTTAAACTATTTTTACCCGGACGCCGGCCAGGATTTGATTGACGTCCTGACAGCCAACAACATCGAGGTCCACATCCCCAAGGCGCAGAACTGCTGTGGGGTGCCGGTGCTGGTCCACGGCGACGTGGAAACCGTGCGAACCCTGGCCCGCAACAACATCGACACCTTTGACAAAACCGGCTGCGAGTATTTAATCACCGGCTGCGGTTCCTGCGGCGGCGCCTGGCAGCATGATTACGTCGATATTTTGGCGGCCGATCCGGTCTACGGGCCCAAGGCCGAATACTGGGCCAAACGAACCTACGACATCTCCACCTTCCTCACCCGGATTATCAAGCTCCGGGAGCCGAAAGGCAGGGTGGAGCGGGTGGTGACCTACCACGACTCCTGTCACCTCAAGAAGTCGATGAAGGTCTTTGCCGAGCCGCGCGAGATTCTCAAATCGATTCCCGGCCTCACCTTTAAGGAGATGTCGGCCCCGGACGCCTGTTGCGGCAGCGGCGGTTCTTTTGTGCTCTCGCACTATGAAACCTCCTCCGCCATTGGCCGCAAAAAGGCGGACGACATCAACCGCACCCAGGCCGACACCGTTTCTGTCGGATGCCCGGCCTGCATGATGCAACTGCTGGACAACGTCCACCGCGCCGGCGGCCAGCAAGAGATCACCCACTTTATTTCCCTGCTTGCGGAGTCCTACCGCAAGGAAAAGACAGACGAAGGCTCGCGTTCCTGAGCAACGTTTGGCCATAACGCGCCAAGGGGGAAAGGATGCCAAATCCTTTCCCCCTTTTTTATTGTTGGCGCCCCGCAGAACTCGCCCCGAAGCGAATCAATCAGGGGAGGCAATGAACCGCCTCGGTCCATTCTCCAGTGGCGACGACGTCAAACTTGGCGAGAAACAACTGTTCGGCGCGGTAAAGGTTTTCTTTTTTGTACCGCTGGAGAAACGGTTTCATTTGTGACGGGCCGCCGTTGTAGAGCGCATACAGCCAAGCGGCCAGGAACCGCTGCCCCGCCGGGGAGGTCAAATCCACCGGGGCCTTTTCCTTGAGCATGTAGTCGCGAAGGTACAGGGCCATGATCTCGCAGCCTGCCTGGCTGTTGTAGCCGATGTTCCAGCGCAGTTGCTTGGTGTTGTACACTCCCCGCCAAATTTGTTCGTTGATTTGCATGATGCCGACCGAAGTTTGATTCGAGGAGAGGGTGTAAGTAATGGTTTTGTTAAGGATCCGAAATTGGCGGAAGCAGCTTTCTTGCCAGGCGGAGGCCAGAATCATGGTCACAAACCAGTCGTCCGTGCCGGCGGGAGCCGCAAATTTGCTCTGCTGCGTCGTGGCTGCGCCGTGGAGCACGTCGCGAACCTTGGGCAGCAACTCAGCGGCCGGGACGAACTCCGGCGTCCATTCCCTGATTTCCTGTTGCCCTGCGGCCTGGTCGGCTGCAAGGGCGGAAGACAGACCAAAATACTGCGTGAAACGTCGCCAGGGAAAAGGCTGCAGCAGGGAGGTGGGATCGTTTCCCTCGGCTGCGGGCAGGGGAATCGGCTTGTCAGTCGGCAAGGGTTCGTCCGGGAGGGGATCGAGGCCGAGGACCTGACGAAGTCGCTGATCGGTTGCAGAGGAAGGCGGGCCCGGTTGCAAAGATTCGGTGCTAATCAGGGCGGCCAAACGACGAAAACCATCCTCACTGATTTCAACCCCGACTGCTGGTCCCAGCGAATCGAGAATGCGCAAAGCGTCGTTGGCGGTAAAGAACGCAAGGTATCCCAGAATGTTGGTTTGCGAGCCGTCGAGCAGATGATTGCGAAAAATCGGCTCCAATTGGCTCCATCCCCAGAGGAACTGTTGGCGGACGAACAGCGTAGAGAGTTGGTTCTGCTCGATGGCGTCGGTGAACGCGTACCGCGTCGTCAGCATGGTGTTGAGCAGGATGCGGCGCTCTTCTTCACTTAAGGGAGCGCCGGCAAATTGTTTGAGTTGGAGAACGAGAAAATCATCCCAGGCTCGCCAGAGCGACATCACTCGGGAGTAGTCCTGCGGGCTGAGTTGCGGCACTGGTTGGTCGGCAACGGTTTGCTGCGGCAGGGCAATGTCGGCCAGGATGTTGACGTTCAAACTCTCGGGGTGCACCAGAGGCCGATCAGGCTGCATGCTGGCGAGAAACTGGAGCGCCGTTGCCTGATGATCACGATCAAACATGGGCAACAGGGCGGCCTTGACGTCGGAAACCGGGGGCGCGAGGTCAACGGTGATTTTGTCGACGTATGCATGCACATGGTCCTTGATCAGGCTCCACAACAGATCAACGGCGTGCATTGGTTGGTTGTTTTTGTCGAAGACGGCGGAATCGGCGGTTGCAAAGGAAAGTCGCCAATTGCGGTCTATGCGCGGACGTTGCCATAGAACCACCGACCCTTCCCAGGTGAAAGGCGTCAGGCAGGAATCGACCACCGGAGTGCCCCAATGCATGGACACCTTGGTTTGGAACCGGAGATAGCCGCGTTCTTCGGAAAGCTGCAGATGCGAGAGAACGATTTGGTTGCAGCCGTGAGCGGCGTCGAGGATCTTAGCTTTTTCACCGGCGAGCGGGTAGGCGGCCTGTGCAATCAAATTCCTGAGCAGCGGCAAGGGGATGGTCAGCGGTAACTGTAACGACTCTCCCCAGGACCAAGAGGGCGCAATGAGGAGCAATGCAAAAAAGACAACGGCTCGGACTGTTGTTGGAAAAGGCATGGTAACGTGTGCGCAATAAAAGGGGGGTAAATGTCGTAAGCAATCGTTGAACATTGCGCCCGCGTTGCCTTGGACTGCCTGTTGCAGGGGGCAGGCAACCTTGTTTGGATGCTTGTGCGACGCACAATGAGGGGTTTTAGAGCGTTCAACGTGCATGCAAAGCACGCGCTCTCCATGGAGACCGAACCTGAAGCTGTTGCCTGACAGCGCGATCCTGTTGAGGGTCGAGTGAGTGTTTTTTTTGAAATGCGCTGATTTTACGGCTATGCGTACCTTTTCGCATGCGAAAAAACACGCTTCACTCGTCCGAAGCCGCTGTTGAACGGGGATCCTCCGGTGTTTTTGAGTCCTCGGCAAACAGGTCGTTTTGTTCAAGCGCCTTGGCCAGTTGTTCCAGGGTGCGCTGCCCGTCCTCTTTTTTAAAACGGAATTGAACAATGAATTCGTTGAGGTTGGTTGGCGAGGCGGGGGCAATGTTGAAATCGCGTTTGGTTGCCTTGTCGCCAAAATAGGTGCGGCGTATTGCGACCACCCGGTCTTCAAAACCTAATCGCCGAGTTGCTGGCGGGAGGTCGTTTTTCTTCGACAGCAGCCTCAGCAGGGTTGCCGCAGGCTGAGGGGAGGCGGTTGCCTTGGCGATGGCCTGTTGCACCCCCTTGTCGGCAATCGCTTCGGCCAAGTCTGGCGATCTTTGCGCAAGCAGCGTCAGCAACTTGGCGAGTTGCGGCCGGGTTGGCGCCAAGGGTTTGATAATCTGCAGATACAGGGCGTCTCGGTCTGCGCTTTTTTTAATCGGCGCCAGCATCTCGGAGGCAACGGAGAACTGCAGCTTTTCATTGACTACATCCGCAATTATTTCAGGCGATTCGCCGCGAATCCGAATTTGATTGACCTTGCGGTATTTGTGGATGGTGGAATGCGAAACCCTTTGCCCAGGTTTGCCGATGCCGAGCGTGCCGCCAAATTGTTCCGCCAGTTCGGCGTTGTTCAACCCCAGCGCACAACTGGCTGACTCAAGAAAATTTCCGATCTCAATCGGGTTCAGATTCCTGCGTTTGGTGTTTTCCGCCAGCGAAATATTGAAAAAATCCTCGGGTGAAAAATCACTCTCCTGGTAGATTTTGGCTTCAACCAAGGGCCGATCAAGCCGTTTCATCGCCTGAAATCTGCGAAAACCGCACAGGATTTTGTATCGGCCGTCATTTTTCTTTAACAACACCAGCGGATGCAGCAGGCCGTTGCGGTCAATGGAGCCCGCCAGTTCGTCGATATACGATTCCCGCATCAAATCGGCGTATCGGCTGTCGCCCTGAAGGCGGAAGATATATTGCAGATCCTCGGAGCTGGTGGTGTCAATGTTGTTGATGTCGATATTGCGCACCAGGGCCATGGCCAGGCGAAATTGTTCCAGAGCGGGAACCAGCATCAACGCGATGGACTCCGCCGTCTGCTCTTGGCTGATTAAATCATGGCGGACCGAGAGCAGCAGGGAGCGCACTTTCGGGTCGTAATACCCCTCACACTGCTTCTGTCGAAACAGTTGATTGATGTGCCGTTCATCTCTGCCGCAATAAGGGGAATCGGTCGGGGCGACCGCCGTCTTGAGATGTTGATCCTCGACGGCCACTCGAATCTTGGAGAGGAGCGAAGGCGAGATGGTAGGGCGGTGTGGGGCCTCCAGCGAGGCCCGTTCTCCCTGGCCATATCCGAACAGGATCATTTCTTCGCCGCGCTGCTGGGGCGGCATTGCCTGCAGGACGAGCACCAGGGGAAGCAGCCCGTTGCCGGAGATTTCTTCCTTGAAGTTCCTGATGGGCGTGAGAAAAGATTCGCGCACCTTGGGGCGGGCCTGAATGGCGACGATGTCGGAGAGATCCATGATCTCTCGTTTGTATTTGGTGTTGACGACTGCATAACAGTTGAGTTGGGCCGCCAGCGTCAAGGCCAGGTTGGCCACGAAGTTGCCCTCCTGCTCATTCGCCGGCGCATTGTAGCCGTCGGTCACGACGAGAAGGATGTTATTGCTGCCAAGTATTTTGTGAATGGTCTGGGGCAATGGCTGTTTCATGGTCACCGAGCATAAGAGTGATTTTTGAAAAACTCCAATTGGCAACATTGCTTGCGGCGTCGATGGTTCGCGTTGCCAGACGTCCTCCCAGGGTGGGCAAGACCTCCTTGCCGAGAACCAGTTGGACGACTTCGCGGGTCAGCAATTTGTCCGCCGGGGTTGCTGGAATCAGCATTTCTTCCGTTTGCCTGTCGAGGGTGCGGAGCAGGCCGCCCTTGAGCAACAAGGCGATCACCGCGGAGAGATCCGCATCGCCTGCCTGGGGCAGCCGTTGGGCCAGCGACGACAGCGCGGTGGCGCGCCGGGCGTCAAAATCTTCGTACACTGCGTGCAGCACGTCAACCGCCAGTTGCAGGTTTTTTTGCGGCGAGGTCGCTGCGGCGCCAAATTGGTAGTGACGGTGATGCTGGAGCGCGTAGGCAAGGGAAGCGCCCAGAAGGATGAATGTCCAGCCGATCTGCAGCCAGATGAGAAAAAGCGGGATGGAGGCAAAGGATCCGTAGATCGCGTTGTAATTGGCCACGCCAACTTGCAGGGTGATGTAGAGCTTTTGAAAGATGAACCAAAAAACAGAAGCAAAAAGCGCCCCCACCAATGCTGGCCCGGTTTTTACCTTGCAGTGAGGAAAAAAGAGGTACATCACCATCAGGCTCAGAACAATAAAAAGAAACGGGATGAGCTTAATGAAGAAACCGGCCATCCACGCAGAGGGCAGTATCATGCTCAGGCGCAGCATGATGGTTTGATTGGCGAGAATGGCCTCGGCGGCCAGGGCCACGTTCAAGGAGAGCGGCAGCAATATCAACAATGCCAGGTAATCCATGATCTTGCGGAACAGGGAGCGCCCCTTGTGCGTATGCCAAATGGCGTTCATCGCCTCCTCGATCGACGACAATACCAGGAAGACGACCCCAATCAGGCCGATAACCCCAATGATGCCCAAGGCCGCGAAGTTGGTCCGATCAACGTACTGAAAGATGAGATCAACGGCGTGATGCAGATTGGTGGTTGTGGGCGAAGCGGGCGCCGGCACGGGTGTTGTCGCCGAGACAGGCAAATCCGCTTGCCCGAGAACGGTGTTTGTTGCGGTTTCAGGATGGTCGACTGCAGCCGGCGGCGGTTCCCATTGGTCGATGAATTTGACGACCGCCGTTTTTAATTGCTCGTCGTTGCCCAGGCCCTTGAGGATGGAGGTGCTGAGCGCCAGGATGGGGACAAGAGACAGGATAATGGAATACGTGAGCGCCGAGGCGCGCAGGGCCAGATGGGTGCGAAAGAACTCCTGCCGCATGATCAGAAGAAGGCGAACGCAAAAGCGGGCAAGGGCGCCTGCGCCATGGGTGTCCGGCGTAGGCGAGAAGGCCCAGCTCCGAAGACGTCGCCGGCGGGGCAGGGACACAACGGCGGCGCTTTCCGGCTTCGGAAGGGTGTCGTGGTCGTCGCCGGCGGGTTCGATCATCGGCCTAGCTCACGGTGCAGCCATTTCTCAATAATCTCGAAAATGATTTCCCGCTTGACCGGTTTGGTGATGTAATCGTTCATCCCTGCCTCCAGGCAGATTTCCCGGTCGCCTTTCATGGCGTTGGCGGTCATGGCAATGATGGGAATGGTGGTGAATCCACGGTTCCGCAGTTCCAGCGTGGCGGCCAATCCGTCCATTTCCGGCATCTGGACGTCCATCAGGATCAGATCAAAATCATCCGGTCGCCCGGCAAAGGCGTCCACCGCCTTGCGGCCGTTGTTGGCCACCTCGACCTTGTAGCCGGCCTTGGTGAGAATGAGCACCGCCAGTTTCTGATTGACCGGGTTGTCTTCGGCCAGCAGGATGCGGACCGATTGCTTGAGCTCCTCGCGGACGCTGTATTGGGTAATGAAGGTTTCCTTGACCGGGCTGGCGGTCTCGGGCTCCTCGGCGGCCATCAGCTTTTCGATGGTCTTGAACAGGATTTCACGCCGCGTCGGCTTGGTGAGAAAGGCGTCAAAGCCGGCGTCCTTGCAGCGCTGGGCATTGCGCTCGGTTGTCGAGGTGTAGGCCAAAAGCGGGATTTTGCCGGTTTCCGGCAACTCATGGCGAATGCGTCGGGCCAGGGCGTATCCGTCCGGCGCCGGCATTTGAATGTCCAGAATGATCAAATCAAACAGGCGCCGCTCGTTGATCGCCTGCTGCAGTATCGCTTCGACCAGAGAACTGTCCTCAACCGCGACGACTTCCAATCCCGCCGCCTGGAGAATATGCCTGAGGATGCTCAGGTTGGTGGGATTGTCGTCAACGATCAGCGCCCGTTTGTTGCCCAGGCTGACCTTGGTAAAGCTTTTCACCTGTTGCTGCGGCGCCTTTTTCAGGGTGGCGGTGAAATGAAAGATGCTGCCGACCCCTATTTGACTCTCCGCCCAGACGTGGCCCTGCATCAGGCCGGCGATTTTTCGGCAGATGGAAAGGCCCAGGCCGGTGCCCCCATACTCGCGGGTGGTGGACCCGTCGGCTTGGCGAAAGGCCTCAAAGATCGCTTCCAGTTTGTCGTCGGGAATGCCGATGCCGGTGTCGCGGATGCGGGCGTGCAGGGTGATGGTCTCGTCCGTTTCGCCGTCAACCGCGATGGACAGTTCCAGTTCCCCTTTTCGGGTGAATTTCGCCGAGTTGCCCATCAGGTTGACCAGCACCTGCCGATACCTTCCTGGATCGCCCATCACGTTTGCCGGCAGGGCGTCGTCAATGCGGCAGAGCACTTCAATGGGGCGCGACGTCACCTTGGGCCGGACCAGGTCGCAGACGTCCTGGGCGGTGATTTCAGGATCAAAATTAATGCACTCCAGGTCCAGTTTGCCGGCTTCAACCTTGGAGAAATCGAGAATGTCGTTGATTAGCGAGAGCAGGGCGTCGGCGCTGCGTTTGATGGTCTGGGCAAATTCCTCCTGTTCGCTGTCCAGCCCAGTATCCAGCAGCATGTCGGTGAAGCCGATAATGCCGTTCATAGGCGTGCGGATTTCATGGCTCATGGCCGCGAGAAATTCGCTTTTGGCGATGTTGGCCGCCTCCGCCGCTTTCTTGGCGGTGCGCAGCTCATTCGTCTGCAATCGTATTTCCGCCTGCAGGGTCTCGGAGTAGTTGCGCTGCTGCTCCTGAATTTGCAGATAATTCTGTTCGTTTTCCGCCATGATGTCCTGGAATTTTCTCTCCAGAACCTCTGATTTACGGTCAAACTGCTTCTTCTGTATACGGAGCCTGCTGACGGTTTCCACCGTTTCCCGGAGGGAGAGAAAGAGTCGGACCGCGAGACTGACGACGGCGGCGGCCCAGGCGTCGGCGTCCTGTTGAGCCGATTCCAGGGGAGTGGCCAGGATATAGCCCTGAAGATCGGGAACCGCCAGGAGGAAATAACGCCGCCCTTGGACAGCAAAGGCCAGTTCCGAGGATTTCTTTTCGTGTTCGTCGATGTGCCGGATGGCCTGATCGACCGGCAAGGGAAATTGTGCGGAGGCAACGTGGGCGCCCGATTGGTTGAGACAGAAAAAAAGAAGATCGTCGGTTTCCTGTTCCAGGTGGGCGAGAAGCGCGGTTAATTCGCCAACCGGATCGACGAGATCGGCAAACAGGGAAGTCTGGGCCATGAGGGAGTCTCCTTAGCCGCCGTACATTTTTCTGGTTTTCTCCAATTCTTCCGGGAGATCTTCCGCGAGCACCTTGTATTCCTCGACATTGCTTTGAATATGCGCCGCCAGGGTTGGGACGAGACTGTTGGCCAGTCCTTCTTTGATGGCCGGAAAGTTCAATTGCTGGATGATGTATTCGCTCATCTGGAGAATGCCGGTCGGCGACTGGGGCGTAATCTGGCCGCTGTCGTGGTGGTGATCGCGGATGGCCTCGGCAATGGCGTCCGGGATGCGCCATTCCTTGGCCAGAATGTAGCCTATTTGACAATGATCGGTTGCGAGCAGTTCGTGTTCGAGTTCGATGATGGGCGGTCCGCCCGGCGTCAACTGATCGATCAAGTGCAAAAACGACTCCCGCGCCGCCTCCATTTCGACAATCAGGCCAATGTCGTGGAGGATGCCGCAGAGGTAGGCGTCGTCGCCGTTGATGGTGAAAATCCGCTCGGCGATCATTTTGCAGCAGATGCCGGAAGCGGCGCTGTGGAGCCACAAACGTTGCGGCGAAAATTCTGTGGAACCGGAATCGGTGCGCAACATTCCCTGAATGGCGTCGGTGACCGCAATATTGTGCAGATTCTTCATCCCCAACAGGGCAACGGCCCGGGAGATGGAATCCACCTTCCTGGTCAGGCCAAAATAGGAGCTGTTGACCAGGGTCAGCAGACGCGCAACCAGCGCCGGGTCCAGCCGGATCACCTCCTCAAAATCCTGCAGGGTTGACTCATCGTCGTTCACCAATTGCACGAGGCGGGTGACGATGTGAGGCAATGTCCTGATCGTTTTGAATTTATCGAGCAGTTTTCTGGCTGATGGCATGGGGGACTCCTCGGGGCGTTGCCGCAATGCGGACGGAGTGATTAGGCGACAATCTCTTTTTTGGAGACGGCCTCGGCCTTGATGCGGTCGAGCAATTCAGCGAGCACCGGTTTGATGTTTTCGCGAATGTCGCCGGCGACAATGATGAACAGCAAGTCGTCGCCGGGAAGAAATCGACCGGAGTGGGCCTCGACGATGATGTCGTAAATGCCGGGCCGTTGCAAATATTCCTGGCGTAAAGCAGCGATTTTCTGGTCGTCGACCGTTGTTTCCAGGGCCGTGACCTCCTGGCGATCCTGACGCGACCAACTGCGCACCGTGCCGTTGTGAATGAGGATCATCCCCACTTTGTCGTTGAAGTCGGGCCGTTGTTTCATTGCTGCAATGGTTTTTGAAATATCCATGTTTTTTTTTCTTGTAGATGTTGACGGGGAGTTGCGGGTTGTTGAATTTATTGGCGGCGGTCGGGAATGGTTAACTGGTCTCCCGCCTGGACCGACGACAGCTGTTTGCCGCGATTGGCCGCCGATATGTCCTGGGGAGAACGCTCGAATTTGCGGGCTATGGAGGCCAGCGTGTCGCCTCTTCTCACGGTGTAGCGGACTACTGGGAAAGTTGTGGCCGTCGGTCGAGTACCGCGAGGGGCGATGGTTGGAGGTTTGTTCTTTTGGGCGGCGACTGTCTTGATCGACTGCTTTGCCGCTGGAACACGCACCAGGTATCCTTTGGGAACGGCTTGTTGGCCGCCAACGACCGGGTCAAGCAGGGCCGGGTTGAGGCTGAGGAATTGGGCCTTGGGGAGGGCGGACGAGGCCAGCAGTCGGCTCAAGGGCACGTCCTCTTTGAGGCGGAAGGTCGTGGTGGCCTCCGGCCGTTCAAGCGGCAGGTTGGGCGTGCCGCTCAACCGTTTCGCCACCCGCATGGCGGCAAGAAATTCCGAATAAAAATTCCGGGAGGCGAATTTGAAATACCCTTGGCTGTAGGAGTTGAAAATGTTCTCATAACTTCCATGCTCCCGGGCCGCCCGAACCATACCGGCCCTGCCGTAATTATAGGCGGTCAGGGCCAGCGGCCAGGACTGGAGCGCGGCGTAGTTGTCCTTGAGCATCTGGGCGGCGGCTTGGGTGGCCACGTAGGGGTCGGCGCGCTCGTCTATCAGTTGGTTGATGGTCATGTACTCTTTGCCTGTGGAGCGGGTGAATTGCCAGAGGCCGGAGGCCCCGGCCTTGCTGTAGGCTTTCGGGTTAAACGACGACTCCACGTGCGGCAGGTAGACGAGCTCTGCAGGCAATCCTTGGGCGGCAAAAATCTGGCGGAATTGCGCCAGGTATTTTCCAGAGCGGAGCAGGCCCTCGTAAAAACGATCCTTTTGGCCGATCTGCAGGCGGACGTTCTCGCTGGCCTCGTGAAAAATGGTGTGCCGCTGTCGGGGAAAGAGCGCGGCGATGCGTGTTTCTTCTGTCGTCACTGCCGGACGGCCTGAGCCGAGTTGGGTGAGGATGAGGTGAATGCGCTCTTTGGCGGCCTTCACGCGTTCGCTGTTGATCTGTGCCGCATCAGGGGCTTCCCAGTCGACGAGGTCAATGACCGCATACACCCGGCTGAGGTCCTCAGTGTCGTGGAGAATGCCCTGGCGGGTGGAATAGCGGCTGTACACATCCTCCCAAAATTTGACGTTCGCCCTGATGCACGGATAGAGCGGGAAGTTTTCAGCGGCCGAGGTCGGGACAACCGCGGCGTGGAACAGCAAAAACGTCCAGAGGAGCGTGGCAAAAGAAGCGGTCGCCGACAACGCTTTATATGCTGATCGGAGATAAATCATGGTATGGATGACGCTGCTGGAAGGGAGAAATGGATGTCGGTTAACATGCCGACATTTTATCATATTGCATGCCGTCCGGCGATAAAAGTTGCGTTTAAAATATTGTTCTGTCATAACTGATGGTTATGGGTGAGTTGAGGGAGTGGCGTATGTACATGCCGATCATTGGCACACTGGGCTATGTTGTTTCTCCAGATGGTTTGCAAACTCTGCTGGTGCATCGCAATGCCCGCGCATCGGATCAGCATCTCGGCAAATACAATGGGCTGGGCGGGAAGATGGCGGCCAACGAGGACGTCGTCGCCTGCATGCGCCGCGAGATCCGTGAAGAGTCCGACCTGGAATGCGTTGCCATGCAATTGCGCGGCACCATCAATTGGACAGGTTTCGGCCCCGAAGGCGAGAACTGGCTGGGATTTGTTTTTCTGATCACCGCCTTTGCCGGCACGCCCAAAACAAGGAACGAAGAGGGCGAGTTGGGCTGGCATCCTGTGGCGAGTCTTGCCCAACTGCCGATGTGGGAAGGGGATCGATATTTTCTCCCCTTGGTGTTTGACGGCGACCCCCGGGTGTTTCACGGTTACATGCCGTATGAAAATGGATCGCCTATTGCTTGGGAATACGAGAGAATTTAGCGCTCAAAGAAAAAAGAGGCTGCTTCTTGCTCCTTCATGTAAAGTTCTTGCGTTCATGGGGCGCGATCTGTATAGTTATCCACTCTTTAGTTCTGTTATAATTTCGGAAGGTTATGGTTTTGCAACCTTTTCGGCAACTTAAAACTCAGAGGATGTGTCATGGAAAATAACGCGGAATTGGTTCGCTTGGAGGAGTTTGTCGATAAACTGTTGACCAAATACAATCAACTCAAGTCGGATTACCATGCTGTGCAGGACACCTTGCGGCAGCGTGACGCCGAATGTGCAGAACTGAAAAACAATATATTCAATTTGAGCACGGAGCGCACGGCGGTCGGCAATCGGGTGGCGGGCCTGCTGGATCGAATTGAGCAGTGGGAGAGCGAGCAAAGCCCCAGTGCAACAGGAAAGAGCGAGACTGTCGGCGGAGCCCAGGGATCGTTGTTTGCTGGCGACGCCGAAAGCCAAAATAGTTAAGGCAAACGACCAACGCTGATGCAGGATCGTCTCGTCCGTTTCAATCTTTTCGGCCAGGATTTCGCCTTTTACAGCGACGCCCCCGCAGAAGAGGTGGAGTCAGTCATCGCCCTGCTTCGTCACGAGCTCGAAAGCAATGAAAAAATGAGCCGGAGCGCCGTGCCCTCGAGCAAGATGCTGGTTTTGGGCTGTTTGCGGATAGCCGCAAAATATGTCCATTTAGAACGGGAATATAGTGAATATCGTCAGTCGCAGGAACAGGCCGTCGCCAACCTGATCGACAAGGTTTCTGTAAACCTCAAATGATGTGCAAATAGAGGTTTGGCTGGCGCCAAGCGTCTGGTATAGTGAAAGCACAAGCATGATGTACCCCTGCTCTGTTGGTGATCAGCGGAGTATTGAGCCAACTCGCACGATAAGGGTAGCCTTAGCGCTGGATTATGGAAATCTTTATTGAATTCCAGACGCCAGCAAGGGCACTGCCCACCTAATTGTATTAGGTTTAATCATTTCGTTGACACGGCGGCGCGGGGGTCTTTTTATCCAGCGGGGAAGACCGCTGTTTTTTATAGGCCATTTTCAGTGCAGAAAGAGGATGGTTGCGTGGGCACGGACATTGTTGGCGTGGTGATGGAAAGACAACTCTGATGCGGTCAGGTTTACCATAGGCGAGTAACCCTCCTCACAGACTGTTATCAGGGAAAATATCTGCCGTATTGGCGGTTTGATCCAGATAGATTTCTTGCTTTTCTTTGGGCTGAAAACCATCGGGTTGCGCTGAGCGGGCTGTTTGCCGTTCAGGCTGTCTCCTGTCGCTGCTGTTGCAAGCAGCGTTTCTGTCGCGCGCGGACTGTGTGCGCCCCACCCCCTCCTTCGGGATCCCACCTCCTTTCTTTTGCATACACCGCATGCCGTTAGCCGGTAGATCGGCGGGCTGGCTGCTTTCTCACATATATAGAGCAGGTGGTTTTTATGGAACTCAATGTCACAACGCTGCTTTTGGCGCTGGTCAATCTGGTGGCCGGTTTGGCTGTGGGGATTCTTCTCCGAAAACGTCTGGTGGAGGGGAATCAAAAGAATATTGCCCTGCAGGGCCGCCAAATTATAGAAAATGCTATTTCTGAGGCGGAGCAGATAAAAAAAGCGGCCTTGCTCCAGGCCAAGGAAGAGGCGTTTCAAATCAAGCAGGAGGCTGATCGCGAACTCAAGGCCAGTCGCCAGGAACTCAAGGATGATCAGCGTCGCCTGAACCGAAAATTCGATGAAATTCAACGTGAATTCCAGATTTTGGAGGAAAAGCAGGTCAGTCTGAAATACCGCGAGGAGCGCCTTGAGATCAACGAGGGCGAGGTTGTTGCCAAGCAACAGCAATTGGACGGCCTGGTGGACGAACAGCGGTACAAGTTGGAAAAAATAGCCGGCATTGATCGTGAAGAAGCCAAGGTGCAGTTGATGCAATCCATTGAAAGCGAGGCGCGCATGGATTGCGCCAAGCGGTTGTCGCGGATTGAAAATGAGATGAAGATGGAGGCGGACCGCAAAGGGAAGAATATTCTCGCTTTGGCCATTGCCCGCTATGCCGGCGACTATGTCGCTGACAAAACGGTGTCGATGGTGCCCCTGCCCAACGAAGAAATGAAGGGGCGGATTATCGGGCGGGAAGGCCGCAACATCCGCGCCATTGAAGCGGCAACCGGCATTGACATCATCATCGACGACACGCCTGAGGCTGTCATCCTTTCCGGTTTCAACCCGATTCGCCGCGAGGTGGCTCGGCTGGCGTTGGAGCAGTTGATCTCCGACGGACGGATTCATCCGGCCCGCATCGAAGAAGTGGTGCAAAAGGTTTCTGAAGACCTGGAAGTCGGCATCCGTGAATCCGGCGAACAGGCCACCTTTGATGTCGGCGCCCACGGCATGCACGTTGACCTGATTAACTTGATCGGTCGCCTCAAATATCGCACCAGCTACGGCCAGAACATTCTCCAGCATTCCCTGGAGGTGGCCTTCCTTTGCGGGGTGATGGCGGCGGAATTGGGGTTGGACATCAAAAAAGCCAAACGCGCCGGATTGCTGCACGATATCGGCAAAGCGGTGGACCACGAGGTGGAAGGTTCGCATGCCGTCATTGGCCGTGATTTGGCGAAGAAATACGGCGAGGCCGACGACATCGTCTACGCCATCGGCGCCCACCATGAAGATCAGCCGCCCAAGTCGGTGCTGGACGTGTTGGTGCAGTCGGCGGACGCGCTGTCCGGCGCCCGGCCCGGCGCCCGCAAGGAAATGCTGCAGAGCTACGTCAAGCGCCTTGAGGATTTGGAGAACATCGCCAACAGCTTTAACGGCGTGGATAAATCCTACGCCATCCAGGCCGGCCGCGACCTGCGCATCATCGTTGACAGCCATAAGGTCAAAGACGAAGAAGCCACCTTGCTCAGCCGCGATATCGCCAAAGCGATTGAGGAACAACTGACCTACCCGGGGCAGATCCGGGTGACGGTCATTCGTGAAACCAGAGCGGTTGAATACGCCAAGTAGGGGGAGTGGATGAAATCGGTAGAAGAGCAAATAGCGCTGATTGAGCGGGGCGCCGTTGATTTTCATTCCAGAGAGGATTTGGTGAAAAAATTGACCAGATCCCTGGAAACAAACAAACCCTTGACCATCAAGGCCGGGTTTGACCCGACTGCCCCTGATCTGCATCTGGGGCACACCGTCTTGATCCAAAAACTGCGTCACTTCCAGCTGCTTGGCCACGAGGTCAACTTTCTGATTGGCGACTTTACCGGGCTGATCGGCGATCCGACCGGCAAGTCCGACACCCGCCCGCCTCTGACCCCCGACGACGTCAAACGCAACGCCGAAACCTACAAGGAGCAGGTCTTCAAAATTCTCGATCCGGAGAAGACCAAGGTGGTGTTCAATTCCACCTGGCTGGGGCAACTCAGTTCGCACGACATGATCCGCCTGGCGTCGGAGCTGACTGTGGCTCGGATGCTGGAGCGCGATGATTTCAAGAAACGGTTTGAGTCCAACCGCCCGATTTCGATCCATGAATTTTTGTATCCCTTGATCCAGGGCTACGATTCGGTGGCGATGAAGGCCGACGTCGAGCTGGGCGGCACCGATCAGTTGTTCAATGTGCTGATGGGCCGCGATTTGCAGCGAAGCCGGGGGCAGGAACCGCAAGTGGTGTTGACCATGCCCTTGCTCGAAGGCCTGGACGGCGTTAACAAGATGAGCAAATCTTTGGGGAACTACATCGGCATCTCGGAGCCGCCTGAGAGCATTTTTGGCAAAATTATGTCGATCAGCGATGATCTCATGTACCGCTATTACGAGTTGCTCAGCGACCTTTCGATGGCGGAAATCGTCGCGCTCAAGGAAAAGGTTGCCGCTGGGCAGTTGCATCCCAAGGCGGTCAAGGTGCAGTTGGCCAAAGAGATGGTGGCCCGCTTCCACAGTCAGACGGCGGCCGAGGATGCGGAGCGCAACTTTGAGCAGGTTTTCGCCCGCCATGAAATGCCTGACGAGATCGAAGAGATTCAACTTGCCGTCACGGAAGCTGAAATTTGGGTCCCCAAACTGCTCATGGACGCCGGGTTGGTGAAGTCAACCTCCGACGGTCGGAGGATGATTCAGCAGCATGCCGTGTCCATTGACGGCGCCAAGGTTGAGGACATCAACGCGGCTGTGCCCGCGACGGGCTCGATCCTGCTCAAGGTGGGCAAACGGAGATTCTGTCGGGTGATTTTTTCCTGAGATTCTGCGTCCCTGCGAGCGCAAGGCAAAAAAAGAGCGGCTCTCCCGAAAGGGAAGCCGCTCTTGCTGCTTGGGCGTCTCGAAACGCAGGGGCTGGGGTTACTGCGCCTGCTGCTGCTGTTGGCAGGTGCTGCAGATGCCGGTGAATTCGACGTGGTGGCCCATGATCAGGTAGGAGGTGGTTTCGGCGGCCTGGGCAACCAGTTCTTTGACCACGGGAACGTCAATGTCGTCCACCTTGCCGCAGACAGAGCAGCGGATGTGATAATGTTCGTCGGTGGTGGCGTCGAACCGCTTTTGGGTGCCGCCCACTTCGATTTTGAGGATCACGCCGCTGTCCGCCATCAATTCCAGGTTACGGTAGACCGTGCCAAGTCCGATACGCGGCAGGCGCTTGCGCACCATGTCGTATAATTCGCTGGCCGTGGGGTGGGTCTTCACCTTGGACAATTCTTCGAGAATAATCTGCCGTTGGGTGGTGAGGCGGATCATGGGTGCTGGAGCATTCATGGTGTTCTCTATCATTGAAAGTGACGTCAAAATTAAATAATAATTATCATCAACTACCATGATCGATGTTTTGCTGTCAAGCAAGAAACAGCTAGAATCGCCTGGAAGCGCTGCAGGGAAAGGACAATGAGGATTGGACGGCAGGAAATTTGGCCGCCGCTGATGCTGGCGCCCATGGCTGGTTTGACCCATTCGGCGTTGCGCACAACGCTGCTTGGTTTTGGCGGGGTGGGGCTTTTAAGCACGGAAATGCTGTCGGCAACCCGTCTGCCGGCCGAGAATGCGCAACTTTCGCCGTATCTGGTGAAGACTGCAGAGGAATCGCCGCTTTCGTATCAACTGCTGCTGGCCGACGAAAAGCCGGTGGCCAAGGCCTGTGCCGCCCTGCACCGGCTAGGGGCTGACGTTATTGATCTCAATTTGGGTTGCCCGGCGCCTATGGTTCGCAAAGTGGGCGGCGGCAGCTGTTTGATGGAAACCCCGGATCGAGTGCGTTGCATTGTGGCGAGCGCCAGAAAAAACACCAATCTGCCTCTCACCGCCAAGATCAGGCTCGGCGAAACATTGGATGCGGAGAAGTTGCGGGATTTCTGCCTGATGCTCGCTGGCGAAGGCATTGACATGATAACGGTGCATGCTCGATTGAGGGGCGAGTCGTTTGCCCGGACCCCGCACTGGGACTGGATTGCCAAGGTGAAGGGGTGGATTGATGTTCCCGTGGTGGCAAACGGCGGCATTGATTCGGTTGCAAGCGCCCGTCGCTGCCTGGAGCAAAGCGGAGCCGACGGGCTGATGATCGGGCGGGCGGCGGCGCGGACGCCGTGGTTGTTTGCGTCCCTTGCCCGTGAGATATTCGGTATGGAAACACCCGAGCCGGAGGTTTGCCTACCCCGCGTCTACCAGGCGTTTGTAACCGCGTTGGTCCAGCGTTTCCTGCCGGAACGACGTCTGGGCCGATTGAAAGAATTCACCCACTATTTTGCCAAGAATTATTTTTTCGGCCATCATCTGGCCGCCAAGGTGCAGGCTAGTTTGACCTCGGAAGAGGCGTGGGAGCGGGCGCTGGAATTCTTTGCCGAAAATGACCCGATTGCCGAGGGGTTGTCCTCGCCATTTGGCGACGTCAGCGCAGCGGTGGATTGTAATAGCCAAAACCCAGTGCCGGGAATTTGGCTTTAAGCTGTGCAAGCCAGCGGGTGATGCCGAGCGGCGGTTCGACCCCCTTGTGTTCAATAACCCGTAGGTAGTATTCGGGATCCATGTTGAGGTTGCGCAGTTGGATGAAGTCTGGTCGAAAGGCGTCAATCAGTTCAACGAGCGCCTTGAATTCGTCGGGATCGTCGGTGCAGCCGGGCAGAATGAAATAGTTGAGGGAGACGTGGCGGCCATAACGCTTCATTGTGGCGATCGATTGGCAGACGTCCTCAAGGCCAAATCCCTTGGGGCGGTAATACAGACGGTGTTTTTCCGGTTGAGCGCTGTTGAGAGAAATGCGGATCGAATCCAACCCGGCTTGGGCAAGCCGTTCCACCGCGTCGGGCAAGCTGCCGTTGGTGTTGAGATTGATCGTGCCTTGGTTGGTGCGCGAGCGGATCAGCCGGATGCCTTGCTCCATGACCTTGGCCTGCAACAGCGGCTCGCCTTCGCATCCTTGTCCGAAGCTGACAATGGGCTTAGGGGCCGACTGCAGGTGTTCGACGGCAAGCTCGGCAATCTCCTGCGCGCTGGGGACAAAGGTGATCCTATCCTGAGTTGAAGGGCAGCACCCGGACGGCTGCAGGGAGATGCATCCTGCGCAGGCGGCATTGCAAACCGGCGAGCAGGGCAGGGGCGCTTCCCATCGACCGAGAAAATAGTTACGGGCTGCCGGGCAGCCGTAGGTCAGGCAACACTTGCCGAGATGCTGCACCAAGCGATTGCCGGCCAGGCGTTGGAGTTGTTTGCGGGTGCGCTGTTCCAGCACCCGTTGGTTAAATTGACTGGCGTCCTGGCGACAATCGGCATCGCTGCGAAAACCGGCGACCCAGAATTTTCCGTCGGCCCATCCCACCGCAGTGTATGCAAACAGCGGCAGAACAGGGTATTCCGGCGAGGAGGTCTGGAAAGCGGCGGTGTAGACGGCGGTATGCGCTGGGGCCATGAAGGCGGCAACCGCCTGAATGGGTTGGTCGGGGTGAAACGGATCAACGTCGAGCAATGCTGGCTCGTCGCCTTCAGGTTCGATTCCCACCGGCAGGCGTCCGGGCAGGGCGAATAATTCGCTGCCGGCGGGGAGTTCGATCAGCTCGTGCAGGCGGGGTTTGTAAAACCGTCCGGCGGCGCTGCCGGCCATGTGCAGACCGCCGTAATCCAGTATTTCTCCAGTGCTTGTGGCAAAAAGCAACGAGGGAACAGACGAAGGGTGGGAAGCCGTCATGGCCGGACGTTTTACCGAGGTCGGATCTTGCTCAAAATGGAATCAACCGCCCGGTAGATTTCGAGATCGTCGCCGAAAACATCTTGGATGTGAGAGTTGTTGATCAGGTCTTCAATGATAAACTGGGTGAGATAGAGACTGATGACGTTGGGGTCCGGCGTCAAATTTCTGATCGGCGCGATTTTGAATTGCATGTCAAACTCTTCCATGTCGCTCAACTGCTGCAGCTGCTTGGCCATGACCTCTTGAATGGCGTGCGCCGAATTGGTCTCGATGATGTGCAAATCCAGGAGACGCTGCACCAGCGACACCGCCAGCTCCGGCGCCATTTCACGGGATTTTTTTAGCATAAATTGTCGTTCCCGCTCCCTTTTCCGGTCAATGGCGTCGATGGTTTTGTTGGTTGAGTTGCTGGGGTTGATGTGGCGGGCCATGGGTGTGCTCCTTCGTTTATCTCGGTCAATCTGTCGTTGGTCTATATCATGATATGCGTCGCGGCGATCTAGCGTGGCCCGGATTGAGTGTCAGAATCAATCACGGCATCTGCGCTCAAGAGTATGTTCGCCGAGAGCCAGCTGTTTCAAAATCGTGCGTTCCGGTGGTCTTCATGGTCGTTGCTCAGCCGGGTCAAAAGAAAAAAGCCGCAACGCTCATCAACCCAGCCGGAGAGTTCCCTTTGCGTAAGGGAACTCAGTTTCAAGAAGATGAGAGTTCTTATACTGTACCTCACAGTGATAAGCACTGCTTTTGTACAGGAAAAGCCCCTTTCGTCGTCTGCCGTCCGTCCTGTAGGCAGCTCCGGCAGACCCTTGTTTACAGGGTGGGCTGCTCGCTTTGGTAAAGCCGGCGAAATCGGTCGAGGTCGGCGGTAAATTGCGGGGTGAGCCGGAGGTCGTACTGAGCAACATATTCGGCAGCCATCCGGTGGGTGTTGAAGATCGGGACATTGAGGTGCAGATTGGCCAATGCGCGAGCAAGAAAGTCTTGAGGACGATGGTAGAACGTTTCCAGAACCGAGGGCAGGAGATCGTAAAAGGCCCCGGCGTCCTCGGTGTACAACAAGGCGTCTGGGGCTTCGCTCAGGTCGGCGTCGTTGACCGGACCTTCAAAGCCAAATTTCCATCCGGTCTGACCCCCATGATACCCTTCAACCCACCAACCGTCCATGATGCTGATGTTGGGCACGCCGTTCATGGCGGCCTTCATGCCGCTGGTGCCGCTCGCCTCAAGCGGCCGTTTGGGGCTGTTGAGCCAAGCGTGGACGCCGGCCACCATCAGCTTGGCGACGCGCATGTCGTACCCAGGGATGAAAATCAGTTTGCCGAGCCCCTTGCTCCGGGTGTAGAGTTCTTCCTGGTTGTTGAGAATGAGCTTGAGGACGTATTTTCCCGGTTCGTCGGCGGGGTGCGCCTTGCCGGCGAACAGAAAATTGACCGACCAGTTGTTTTCAATCAGGATGTCGGCCAAACGACCGATGTCGTCAAAGATGAGATCCGCCCGCTTGTAGGTGGAAAAGCGGCGCGCGAAGCCAAGCGTGAACGTGCCGGGCTTGAGCCATTCGGATTCCGGCAGGCTGGAGAGGTGATTGGGCGGGTCAATCCAGGTTTCGACCATCTGCTCGCGATGATTTTTGAGCATGGCGTTGACATGCTTGATCAACAGACGATTGTCCTGGTTCCAGGCCTGCTGAAGAAGCTCGCCAAGCAGCGGCAGGTCCTGACCGGCGATGGCGGCAAAACAACTAGGATCGTTGCGCCAGTTGCGCAGAGACGGAATCCGATTGAAACAGTCTTTGCGGTTGTCGCTGATCCAGGTCAGATGGTGGACGCCGTTGGTGATGGCCTTTATTTTGTGTGCAAAGGCGGGGAACTGCTTTTTGGTGACGTCGCGGTGCAGGCGGCTGACGCTGTTGATGGCCCGGTTGATTCGCATGGCCATGGCGGTGAAGTTGTACTCGTGACTGACTTCCTCGTCATGGGCGAGCAGGTCGAGGATCCGCTGGAAGGCTTTATGGCTGATGCCCGAATACAGGTCGCGGGAAAAACGGTCGTGTCCCGCTTTGACCGGGGTGTGGATGGTGTACACAATCGTGCGGGAAACCTGTTTGGCTGCGGCGAGAATGTCGGCGTCGGTCACTGCGTCGGGAAACGAATCGCCCAACTTGTCCTGGAGTTCCTGCAGGATCAGGTGCAGGGTCACCGTCACCCCATGCTGTTCGTTGAGGTGAATCGTCGCCGCGTTCAGCCCAAGGGTTTCCAGCAAGGGGAGAATGGCGGAGCCGAGCATGCGGCGCTGGTTGGCTTTGATGATGGTGGACTTGGCGTTGTACAGCTGATGTGCCGATTCCATGACCCAGGCCGGCGCTGCGGGCAGGCTGTAGTCGAGGAGAAACTCTGGCACAAAATAGTCGAGGTGGTCGGCTATTTCCATTTTCATCCAGACGTGGGCCTTGATCATCGTCGGCTTGTGTTGCCCGTTGTGGAAAGGAATGTCGATGGTCAGGGCGCGATCCGGATGGTGAGGATCTTTGAGCTGGAAGAGGGTGGGGGTGTTCTCCGGCGTCCAGCGGGTGGCGTGATCGATTTGGCCAATTTTGGAATCGACGATCTGCGAGAAATATCCCTCACGGTAAAGCAGGCTGACGGCCAGCGCCGGGACATGGAGGTCGGCAAAACTTTTCAGCGTGTCGCCGGCCAGAACGCCGAGACCGCCGCTGTAGTTGGGAATTTTCCGCGGTCCATGGAGGTATTTGGCGAGAAGCGCCTGCAGATGCGGCTTGACGCTGGAGGGCTCTCCTCCCTCTTCGAGCAAATCTTTGACGGGATGGAAAACGTCTGGGTCCGCGCCTATTTCCATGGAAACATAGGCAACGGCGTTGCCGTCGGGAGTGGTCAGTTGGCTCCACACCGCATCGAAAACCTGTTGTGGAACCCCAAAAAAAGTTCCAAAAGGATTGGTGCAGACAAGGGCTTCAGGCGAGGTGCGTGCGGCGAAGTGAGCAGAATTCATGAAATTAATACTTTTTCCCAGTAGCGACAGCAGAAAACAACGGCATGTAAAGAAAGAAATGAGTTTAGAAGGGCTCCTAATCTTTTGCAAGGATTTTTATTTTTCGGGAAAAATATTGTTGTATTTCTTAGTCGGTGAAGTAAATTGTACCTACGTGTATTTTGTTTAAATTTCACTTGTATGGGAGGGAGAAATGAGCAGTAAGAAAATGTTGTATTTGGCCACGTTAATGGTGCTGGTCTTTGGCTTGAGCCTGACTGGTTGTAGTAAGAAAGCAACGGATACCGCGTCGCAGACGTCGGGTTCCACCGATGGGGCCGGATCAACAGAATCTCTGGAGACGGCAGACTCCGGGATCATGGAAGGGCGGACATCCGGGCCAATGGTGCCGGTATATTTTGAGTTCGACAGCTCCAGCGTTACTGGCGAGCAGGTGCAGCGGATAGAAACCAATGCCGACTTCATCAAAAAGAATTCAGACGTCAAAATCAGGATTGAAGGCAACTGCGATCCACGGGGAACGCAGGAGTACAACTTGGCGCTCGGCGAGCGTCGCGCGCAGGCCGCCAAAACCTATCTTGTGCGTCTTGGCGTGGGCGCCGATCAGTTGACAACCGTCAGCTTTGGCGAGGAAAAACTGCTGTTGTTTGGCCACGATGAAATTTCCTGGGCACAGAATCGGCGGGACGACTTCGTTATTGTAAAATAATATGTTGTTTTGAGTGGTTATTGACCGGGTACGGGCCTTTGCCCTACCCGGTTTTGTATTTCGTCTTCCCGGCTTCCTTGCACTCGGGCGAGTGACGGATGTCGAAAACGAAGGAAACCTTTGTGGAGTCACAACAGTGAATAATGTAAAAAAAGCAGTTGGTTGCATTGGCGGCCTGTTGATCGCGGCGGTTCTTCTCCTCAACAGCCAGGTCATGGCGGCTGAAACCAAGATCGGCGTCATTGATATGAAGCAGGTTCTTTCCACTTCCACGGCGGGTAAAAGAGCGCAAGACCTCATTGAACAAAAAATGAAGACGCTCCAAGCCTCGTTTAAGAATGACGAGACGGCGCTGGTCAACTTGCAAAAAGAAATCGAGAAAAAAGGTTCGGCCTGGAGCGACAGCGTCAAACAGGAAAAGGCTATTGAATTTCAGAAAAAACGTCGCGACCTTGCCGAGAAGCAGGAGACCGCCAATCAAGAATTGAAAAAACTGCGCGAGCAGCATGTCAATCCGATCCTCAAGAAACTTGAGGAGATCGTTGACAAGGTTGCTGCGGACGGCGGTTATTCCGCTGTGTTGCCGCGCAACGTGGTGCTTTTTGCCGCTGATTCGATCGACATCTCGGACAAGGTGGTCGCTGAGTTGAACAAGGCAATGAAATAAAAGCCGACAACCATCGCATCATACGATCATGTCCACACAGGTGCTCCTGGACGCCGTGTCGCGTTTCTCCAAGGCAAGGGTCTTGGTTATTGGCGACGTCATCGTTGATCATTTCCTCTGGGGAACGGCCACGCGCATTTCTCCGGAGGCCCCTGTGCCGGTTGTCAATGTGCAACGCGAAGACCTTCTGCTGGGCGGAAGCGCCAACGTCTTGAGAAACATCGTCACCTTGGGCGGCGGCGGCGCCTTGTGCGGCATGATCGGCGATGACCCCATGGGGCAAAAAACGGTTTCCTTGGTTGAGGAATTGGGCGTATCGACCGAAGGACTGGTCGTCGGCCAGCGACCGACAACCGTCAAAACCCGGGTCGTGGCCCAAGGACAGCAGGTCGTCCGGTTTGATCGGGAGCAGACCGGCCCCCCTTCCAGGCACTCGCTGGACGCCTTGTTGCGCTATATCGAGGCCCATGTTCACACCTTTGACGCGGTGATGGTTTCCGATTACGCCAAGGGCGTGGTCAGCGAACAACTCATGATCAGGCTGCATCAACTGCTGCATGCGGTCCGCAACCGGGATAAGCGGCCCCTGCCGCTTATTGTTGACCCCAAGCCCTCAAATTTTCACTGTTTTGTTGGGGCCACCGTTATTACTCCCAACCACCATGAAGCGATGCAGATGTCTGGCATGCGCATTGACGACCAGCGGAGCCTGCTGGCGGCGGCGCGTCAGATTCGCGACGACATTGGCTGCGACGCCGTGCTGATCACCAGGGGGGAGGCCGGAATGGCCCTGCTCCAGGGCGACGACGACTTGGTCACCATTCCGACTATGGCCAAAGAGGTGTACGACGTCACCGGCGCGGGCGACACCGTCGCCGCCACCTTGGCCCTGGGGCTTGCCGCCGGGTGCTCGATGGGGGAGGCCGCTGTGCTTGCGAACCACGCCGCCGGCATAGTGGTCGGCAAGATCGGCACGGCCTGCGTGTCTGCCGCCGAACTGCAAGACGCGCTCATCAAGGGCGACGCCTAGCGCTGATTGTGTTCATTTTTCTCGCGGGTTTCACCCGCACGTTTTCTCATAGCAAAGGATAAGGAATGCGACCACGAAGTATGACGGGATTTGGCCGGGGCGAAGCTTCTGACGGAGGGCGCACCTGGGTGGCCGAAGTCCGGACAGTCAACCATCGGTTTCTCGATCAGCGGGTGATTCTGCCCCGGCTCTTTGCGGCGCTGGAGGAACCGGTGAAAAAGAAGGTCGCCGCCGCACTTGATCGTGGGCGCGTCGACATTACGTTCAGCCTGCAAGGCGTTTCAACGGTAGAACCGCAACTGGTGGTCAACGAGAGCGTTGCCCGTCAGTACCATCGATGCTTGCGGCAGTTGATCGCCGACTTTGAACTCGATGCCGAAGTCACCTTAAAAGACATGTTGACCCTCCGCGACGTTGTCAGCCTTGAGGAGCAGCGTCCGGACGTGGACGCGGAATGGCGGTTGATTGCCGGCGCCTTGGACGCCGCCCTGAAGGACTGCGACGTCATGCGGGAGAAAGAGGGGCACGCGTTGCAGCAGGATCTCCTCGGCAGACTGGCGAAATTTGAAGCGATTGTTGGCCGGATAGAAGCGCGCATTCCCGAGCTGCAGCAGCAGCGGCAGTCGGATCTCAGGCTCAGGGTGGGCAAATTGTTGGAAGGGCTTGATCTTGATCCCATTCGTTTGGCGCAAGAGACCGCGATTATGGCCGACAAAAGCGACGTGACCGAGGAAATCACGCGGCTCGGCAGCCACATGGCCCAGTTCCGTTCCTTTCTGGCCAGCGACGAGCCGGTCGGGCGTCGGCTCGATTTCCTGCTGCAGGAATTTCTGCGGGAGGTCAACACGCTCTCTTCGAAAATATCCAATGCCGGCATCGCGCACTTGGGCGTCGAGATGAAAAATGAAATCGAAAAATTGCGCGAACAGGTGCAGAACATCGAATAGCGCATCCCGTCGATTATTCTTTTCATCCCCCTTTTTCCTCTTCTACCCCAGGCAGCTACACACCTATGGACAGCAGGTTAGTCAACGTCGGATTTGGCAACGCGGTGAAAGCTCAGCGGATTCTGGCCGTGGTCAATCCGGGATCCTCGCCGATTCGCAAATTAAAGGACGACGCCCGGTTGGAAAAGAAACTGATCGACGTCACCGAAGGCCGGCGCACGCGGGCAATCATTCTGCTTGATTCCGGCCATTTGGTGCTTTCTTCGGTGCAGCCTGAAACCATCAGCCAGCGCTTGCTGGCCTTGGATCAGGATCAGAAAAATCCCACCCACTTGCTCGCAAAAAGCAAACAGGAGGAAGGCGATGCATAACGGCATGCTGCTCGTTCTGTCTGCGCCCTCAGGGTGCGGCAAGACCACCATTGTCACACGGGTGATGGCGGATCTGCCGAACCTCGTCTTTTCCGTCTCGCACACCACCCGAGCGCCTCGGCCCGGCGAAACTGACGGCGTCCACTACCATTTTGTCGACCAGGCGGCTTTTCGCGCCATCCGCGACCTACAGCCCACCGGTTTTCTGGAATGGGCGGAGGTGCACGGCAACCTGTACGGCACTAGCCTGGCGGAGGTGGAAGCGCGCCAACAAGCCGGTTGCGACGTGCTGCTCGACATCGATGTGCAGGGTGCGGCCCAGGTCCGCCAACGGAGCACTCCGGTGACGGTCTTTATCGCGCCGCCCTCCTTGCCCGTGTTGGAACAGCGGTTGCGCGGTCGGGGGACAGAGAACGAGGCGACTATCACCAAGCGGCTCAACAACGCCCGCAAAGAGTTGGCCAGCGCCGGCGCCTATGACTATCTGATTGTTAACGACCAGTTGGACGAGGCCGTGGAAAGTCTGCGCAGCATCATTATTGCCGAACGCAGTCGCCGGCGGCGCACTGTCAACGGTCAACCCATGCACTGGGGCGTCTGATGGAAAGGAAGAAAGGAACGGAGCCGGCACACAAAACGACCTTCGCGGCGGAAGATGAGCCATCCGACGACCTGCTTTGGGGCATCAATGCGGTATGGGAAGCCTTGCAGCAGGATGCCGGCGGCGGCATCAGCGAAATTTTTATCCAGCAGGGCAAAGGGGGGCCGCGACTGCAACAGATAATCGATCTGGGCAAGGAGCGTGCCATTCCGGTACGGTTCGTTGACGCCGCCCGGATGCGCGTACCCCGGCATTGTCGGCATCAGGGCGTGGTGGCGCGGCACTCGGAAGCCCGACTGCTTCCCCTGGATCTCCTCCTGGACGGCGTCGCGGCGGACGAGACAACCACAGCGCCGCGAATCCTGGCGCTGGACTCCATTCAGGATCCGCGCAATCTGGGTTCGATTCTTCGTTCCGCGCTGGCTGCCGGCTTTTCCCGGGTGATTATGACCAAAGACCGCAGCGTGCCGGTCACCGGCACCGTGGCCCGCACCTCGGCCGGCGCAGTGGCCCATCTGCAACTGTGTCAGGTGGTGAACCTGACTGACACGCTCAACACCTTAAAGGAACGAGGATTCTGGATTTTTGGGGCGGTGGCCGAGGCTGACGCGGCCACGATTTACAGCGCTGACTTTTCCGGGCCAATTTGTCTGGTGATCGGCAGCGAAGGCAAGGGCATCAGGCCGCTGGTGCGCAAGCAGTGCGACGTGCTGGTCACCATCCCGATGCAGGGTTCGTTCAACTCGCTCAACGCCTCGGTGGCCGCCGCCGTCGTCATGTTTGAAATCGCCCGACGATCCATCTGATCTCGGCGCGTCTTGTTTCCCTGGTTGGTCAAGGCGGCCTGCGCCGCCCTGACCAACACGTGTTTTACCGCTTTTTCTTTATCTGCGATTTCAGCAAGTCCCCGAACGTGCCCATGGATGAGGATTCCTTGTTCACCGGCGGCGGCGTGTACGGTTCCCGATCCGATTGCTCCTTGGCGACGTAATCCTCCGGCGCCAGGGCGATGCGTTTTTGCGCGGCGTCGATGGATTCGATCTTTACGGTCAATTCCTGGCCAGCCTCCAACACCTCGCGGGGATGATGGATCCGGCGGCCGGCGCCCAGCTTGGAGATGTGGAGCAGACCGTCTATGCCCGGCTCCAGGGTGACAAAGGCCCCAAAATCAGCCATCCGCGACACTGTGCCCTGGTGCACTGAGCCCACTGGGTAGGCGGTCTGCACCTTGTCCCAGGGGTTTTCCGTGGTTTCCCGCAGGCTGAGCGAGATTCGGTCCCGGTCCCAATCCAACCGTTTAATGATCACCTCGACCTGCTGACCGCGACTGAGGACATCTTCCACCTTGTCGGTTTGGCCCCAGGCCAGTTCCGAAATGGGGATGAGTCCGTCGACGCCGCCGATGTCGACAAAGGCTCCAAAATCACGCAGGGAGGTGACCACGCCGCTGACCTGCATGCCCTCGGTGAGCCGGGCCTTCAAGTCCTCGCGTTCCTGTAGCCGTTGTTCTTCCTGAATGGCCCGCGCCGAAAGGATGATGTTCTTGCCTTGGCTGCCGAATTCAATGATTTTAAAGGCAAAGGTTTTGTCGATGTAGTCTTCGGCGTTTTCCACCTTGCGCAGATCCATCTGCGAATAGGGGCAAAAACCGCGCTGTCCGGCGACGGTGACGGAAAATCCGCCCTTGACCTCAGCCGTGACTTTGCCCTCAACTGGAATCCCGGCCTGAAAGGCCTCCTCCAGTTCGCGGGAACTGGTCTGTCCCGAGCCGAGCCGGGTGGTGAACACCATCTCTCCGCCGCGCGCCGCCTGAAAGAACACCTTGACGCAATCGCCGACGGCAACGGTCAATTCGCCGGATTCGTTGCGTAGTTCCGAGGCGTTGACAATGCCCTCGCTCTTGCCGCCGACGTCAAGAAAAATGTTCTCGCCGCTGACGCCCACGACGGTGGCTTCCACCCGGTTGCCCGGTTGAAGGGTTTTGCGGGCTACGGTTTTGGCCTGGAAAAGCTCTGCAAAGGTTTCGTCACTCATGAGTCTCTACTGTTTCGGTAAGAATTAACCGGCGAAAACCGAGTGTTTTCTTTGCCGGCGCTGCAATCGCATCCGTGTGGATCGATCAATCGTCTAACAACAATTTGGCCCCCACTTCCAGGCGCCGGACAAGGCCGGCTTCAAGGTCAAGCAGGGCAAAAGCAGGCGCGACGTCCCTGCCGAGAAGGTCGCCGGGGTTGAGCAGCAGGCATTTTCCCAGGCGCTCAACATGGTAGATGTGGTCATGGCCGCAACAGACCAGCGCATAACTGCCGGAAAGCGCCAGTTCCCGCGCCAACTCCGGGTAGTGAACAAAGGCGATGCGGCAAGAATCGACGCTCACCGATCCATGGCAGCCATGGTGCCGGAGGTTGCCGAAGGTTGTGCCGCATCGTGCGGCTATAAGATGCTGATCTCCAGCGTTGTTGCCGTAAATGAGATGCACCGGCCCGTTAAAGGCGTGCAGATAGGGCAGCATGAAAGGGGAGATCAGGTCGCCGCAGTGGATCAGCAGGTCGGCCCTTTCCTGGTTGGCCCGAATGACGGCGCGACGCAGGTTGGGGATGTGATCGTGACTATCCGATAAAACGGCGATGCGCATGGGTATGGCGGAAACGTTGGCTGGAGTGGTTGCCTTTGTCTGAGGCCGCGGGCGTGGCGGCGCAACAGGCCCTCGGTCTGACCTGCTCTTCTTTACCCCGGTTGCCGGTTTGCGGCAATCCCTTTTCCAAGGGCGCCGGAGGCGCGCCCAGCCGGGGAATGGCGTTTATTGACGGATGGTTTCGGTTCCAGGCGCGAGGTCAAGCCGCAGTAGAGATTGCGTCTTCTGGGCGTCGCCGGCCCGCAAGGCGTTGAAGTGCATCCTGGTGAAGGTAAGTTCGGTCAGCGCCCCGAAGTGGTCTTCCATCAACAAACGGTGCAGGGTGCGGTCCTGCCCCAGCCAGAGCTGAACCCGTTTGACCTGGGGATGGGGTTGGCGCGGCGTGAGCAGCACCGCGTTATATCCTGCCGGAGGTTCGTTGAGCAGAAACAGCGGATCCGCCTCTGACGCCGTAAACTCGTCAAGCAGGCTTCTGGTTCCGGTGAAGAGGGCGTAGGTGATGTCGGACTCCACGTCCTGCACCGGCGAGACGATCAATTGTTTGTCCTGAGGGGTGTAGATGGACACCTCCTTGCCGTCGTTTATGATGGTTTGTACGGTCGGCTCGCTGTAGTTCCAGCGCATCACCCCTGACCCTTTTGACCCCGTCGTGACAGGGCGATAAAAAATGGCGTTGCCGCCGCCCAGTTTGGTTCGGCCGCCGGTCTGGGTCGCCTGGGAAAAGTCAAATTCGAGACTGCGCAACTGTTGGTATTTTTGCTGTACCTGGGTCACCGTCGCCGCCGGATCGGAGGCGCTTGGTTCTGGAGCGGCGGCGTGGCCGGAAGCGGGCGCGAGCAGCAGGATCAGGGCGGCAAGGAGGCGGAAGGCGCTAGACATCGGTTTTCTCCAAAAGAACGGTTCTGCCAAAGATATTTTCGGCCAAGGCATGCACCGGGGAGGGAATGTCGGAGACAAAAAAACGACTGGGCTCGCCCGGCGCATAGAGCTCGCTGCGCAGGCGCGCGTCGTTGTCAAGCATGGTTTTGAGGTGCAGGGCCACTTCAATCGACGAGTCGATGATCTGCACCTTGCGACCAATGCGCGGTCCAATGGTTTTCTTCAGCAGCGGGTAGTGGGTGCAGCCCAAAATGAGGGTGTCGATCTGCTTGTCGCGCAAAGGGCGCAGATAGCGTTTGACGATCATTTTGGTTTCGCGTTGTTCCAGCCAGCCTTCTTCAACCAGCGGCACCAGCAGGGGGCAGGCCTGACTGTAGACCTTGCAGCCAGGGCGGGCGTCCTGGAGGCGCTGCTCATAGAGGCCTGAGTTGATGGTGGCGCGGGTGCCGATGACGCCGATTCGTCCGGTTGCGCTGACGCTTGCCGCCTTGGCGACTGCGGGGAAAATAACATCGACGATGGCCTGGCTGTAGTGGTTGCGCAAAAACACCGAGGCCGCGCTTGCCGCCGAATTGCAGGCGATAACAATCAGTTTGGCTCCCTGGCGAAGCAGGAAGTCGGTGTTGCGGTGCGAGTACTCGGTAATCATGGCCGGGCTTTTGGAGCCGTAAGGCGTTCGGGCCAGATCGCCGAGGTAGACCAGGGGAAAGCCTGGGCAGAGTTGTTCAATGGCGCGGGCAACGGTCATGCCGCCGACGCCGGAATCAAAGATGCCGATCATCGTGAGTTGTTTGTCGGTTGATGGTGAAGAACGGGATCAAGGCGCGCAAGCGTGGAGCCTGCTGTCGGTGCTGCGGAGAAACGGCGTCCCTGGCGCGGAGGCGACCGGTAGTAAGCGCATGCCGCCCGAGCGTTGTTCAAGTGCGCGCCAAGGGCAGCGGCAATCCGGAGATTGCCGCTGCCCTTGGCCATGGATCAAAAAAGAAGAGCGCGACGTTATTTCTTTTTGTTGACGTCCTTGGTCCGCATCTCTATTGCTTTGCGCAGATTGTCCGGCAAACCTCGCTCTTTGCCCGATTGCGAGCGTTTTTCAGACAGCGCTTTGGCGCAGAGCGGCTGCCGAGCGGAAAAACCATGTTTTTTCCGGTATTCCTTGGAGTTGAGGTTGTGCGATTTGAGATGTTTGGGGGAGAGCATCTTGAACTCCTGCCCACATTCCAAACAGATGATTTTGTTCTTTTGAATCGATTTTTTGGGATCTATAACAGGATTGGTCTCCTCCGGTTCGGCTTCAACGCCAACTGCCTCGGAATCCTGAAGTGCTTTAAGGGTTTGAAATGTATCGTTAAGAGCCGCCTTTATTTCTTCAGTGGACATCTGCTTGCTGCTGATTTGGGACTGGATGATCTCGGCGGTCATTTCAACGAGAGATTTACTCATTGGTTTCTCCTGCGTATTAAGTTTGGATGAGTACAGGTCGCTTCTGGTTGCGATAAGCGTAATGATAGAGCATGGAGGGCGTCAACGCAATTGTTTTGTTAAGATGCAGTGGGAATAATGGATCTACAAGCAGGTTCGGCGCGGTCCTTGTTGATCGATCAGGGACGCATGATTGAAGAATGCCGGTTGTAAGCGGTTTTTATTGAGAAACCAAGATGATGAATGGTGATCCTGTAAGGCCGGCGAGAAGAGGGATTATTTCTGATGGGGAGTTGACAGGGGGGGCGGGAAACATTATCTTTGCCCTGTTTGAAGTTTCGGTCTCGTCTTAACCTTAATATAGAGAGTTGTGAGGTGGCGCCATGCCTGTGTATGAGTATGAATGCAGTGGATGCAAAAAAGTCTTTGAAGTTCAACAGCGTATCGCCGATGCGCCCCTCTCGGTCTGCCCTGGGTGCGGCGGCGAGGTGCGCAAGCTAATTTCCATGAGCTCCTTTCAGCTCAAGGGCGGCGGCTGGTACAACGACGGATACAGCGGATGCGCCAGCGGCAAGACCGCTGCAGTGAGCGGAACGGCCAGCGCGGACAGCGGCGGGGCCTCTTGCCCGAGCGGCGGCGGTTGCTGCAATTGTCCGGCCGCCACCTGATCGCTTGCTCCTTGGCGCGTGCAAACCCGGCCCTGTGCCGGGTTTTTTATTTTCGAGGCTCCGAAGTGCGGGCTTGTTGATTTTGGCGCGGGATCACCGCTTGGTGATGATGGCCATGGCGTCGCCATAGGAAAAGAAGCGGTAGGAGGCGTTGATCGCTTCCTGGTAGGCGTCGAGAATTCGCTCCCTGCCGGCAAGGGCGGACACCAGAAAGAGCAACGAAGATTTGGGCAGATGAAAGTTGGTGATCAGATTGTCGATCACCCGAAATTGAAAGCCGGGGTAGATGAACAGGTCGCAGTCCCCGCTTCCCGGTTGCACGCGGCCCTGCTCGTCGACGGCAAATTCCAGGGTGCGCGCCGTGGTGGTGCCCACGGCCCAGATCCTGCCGCCGGCTGCTTTGGTTTGATTGATTTTTTCCGCGGTTTCCTTTGAGACTTCCACCTGCTCCCGATGGATGCGGTGGTCGCGGATGTCTTCAGCCCGAACCGGCGCAAAGGTGCCGTAGCCGACGTGCAGCACGACGCTGGCGATGTCCACGCCCTTGGCCCGGATCTCCGCCAGCAGCGCGTCGCTGAAGTGCAGGCCGGCGGTGGGGGCGGCCACCGATCCGGTTTGGCGGGCATAACGGGTCTGGTAGCGGTGCAGATCTTCGCCGGAGTTGCCGTCCGGCCGGCTGATGTAGGGCGGCAGCGGCATCCGGCCGTGCGCCTCGAGCAGCGCCTCCAGCGACTGCTCGCCGTCCGGTTTGTACTGAAGGGTCACCTCGGCCTTGCCGTCAGCGGCCAGCGCGTCAACCCGGGCTCGAAGTTGCGCGCCAAACAGCAGCAGTCTGCCAATTTTGGGGCGTTTGGAACTCTTGATCAGCGCCGTCGCCGTTGCCTCCCGCCAGGGGACGGAAGGGTCGAGCATGGCTGTGGGCTGGGGAAAATTGAGCAGAAACAGTTCCGCTTTGCCGCCGGTCTGTTTGACGCCCAGCAGGCGGGCCGGAAAAACGCGGGTGGTGTTGACGACCAGCAGGTCCGAGGGCCTGAGGTAGTCGAGGATATCGGCAAACCGGCGGTGGGCAAGAGCCGGAGCATTGGCGTCAAGCACCAACAGACGGGAGGCGTCGCGTTCGGGCGCCGGGAACTGGGCTATGCGATCCGGCGGCAGGTCATAGTCATAGGCCGCCAGCCGGTGATGAAAGTCAATCATGGGAAAAAAAACAGGGCAATAAACAAGGGGTGATTTTCTTGCAAAGCTCGACAACCTACTTTACATTGCCGGAAAAGTCTTGGTCAATTCACCCCGCGTCGCAAGAAAGCATTGCATGATTGACACTCCCGGTTCAATCGTGCGCCGTTGCAATCGCCGTCCGCGTCATGCGCTCTCCACAGGATAGGTCACTCAACGCCTCATGTTCCTCGTCGCTGCTGCAACCGATTTTGAGATGGACGCCTTTCTCCGCGCGTGTCCGCCGGAGGTTCCCTTCCTCTCGCTGATCACCGGCGTCGGGCCGGTCGAGGCGGCGGTGCGGTTGACTGCGTTTGTGGCGCAATCAGCCGAGCGCTTTCAGGGCGTGGTTAATTTCGGGGTCGCGGGCGCTTATTGTCGGGAAAACGGCGGCGTCGATCTGCTTGACCTGTGCCTGGCGGAACGCGAGATCCTTGGCGATCTGGGCGTCTGCCATGGGGAAGAGATCGAGCTGCTGCGGGGCGCTTCGCTTGAAATTGTCGACGCCTTTGAGCTGGACCGCAACCTGCTGGGCAGGGCGGCGGCGGTGTTGACCAGCAACTCCGTTCCCTTTCACTGCGGGCCGTTTGTCACCGTCAACTGCGTCAGCGGCTCCCGCCGGCGGGGCGCGCTGTTGGCGCAAACCCACCGGGCCTTTTGCGAAAACATGGAGGGCGCCGCCGCCGCCCGGGTCTGTCAACAGTTTGCCCTGCCGCTGCTCGAACTGCGGTGCATCTCCAACCTGGTCGAAGACCGCAATCTGCACAACTGGCGACTGCGCGAGGCCTGCGTTCGTTGCGGCGAGGTTGCGGCCGCTGTGGTCAAAGGATTGTCGCATGGCTGATATCGTGCTCTCCCTCGGTTTTTCCCCCTGTCCCAACGACACCTATATCTTCAACGGTCTGGCGCACGGCCGGACGCCGATTGCCGGGGCGTGTTTTTCCGCGCCGTTGCTCGAGGATGTGGAGACTCTCAACGACTGGGCGCTGCAGGGTCGGCTGGATGTGACCAAGCTCTCCTTCCACGCCCTGGGGCATGTGCTGGATCGGTACGCCCTGCTCCGCGCCGGCGCGGCCCTGGGCCGGGGCTGCGGTCCCTTGCTGATCACCGGTTCCGGCGACAAGCCCGCAAACATCGCCAAGTGGCGGATTGCCGTTCCCGGTGCCTACACCACGGCGGCCTTGCTGCTGCGGCTCTATCAGCCGGCCTGCGCCAACCTGACGGTGCTGCGCTTTGACCGGATCATGGCGGCGATTGCCAACGGCGAGGTTGACGCCGGCGTGATCATCCACGAAAGTAGGTTTACCTATCAACAGTTGGGGTTGGAGTGCGTCCAGGATCTGGGACTGTGGTGGGAGCAAACCACCGGCCTGCCCATTCCGCTGGGCTGCATCGCCGCCCGCAAAACCCTGCCAGAGTCCCTGCGTGCTGAAATCGAGGCGGCCATTGCGGCCAGCATCCGCTGGGCCGACGCCCATCCGGCCGAGGGCTGGAGTTATATCCGGGAGCATGCCCAGGAGATGGAGCCGGAGGTGATCAACAGCCACATCGGGTTGTATGTGAACCATTACTCCAGGGATCTGGGCGAAGAAGGGCTGCATGCGGTGCGCGAGTTGCTGCGGCGCGGTGCGGAGGCCGGGCTTTTTCCCAGGATCCCGGACCCGATATGAGGTTGGGACGCCCGGAGGAAGTTCCGGTATGGGGCTGCGTGCTGATCGGCGGCCGGAGTCGTCGCATGGGCGCGCCCAAACATCTGCTCCAACAGGATGGCCAGACCTGGATTGAACGGACCGCAACCATCCTGGGGCGCAAGGTCGAACAGGTGGTGATCGCCGGCGCCGGAGACCTGCCCGCATCACTTGCCCAGACGCTGCGGGTGGACGACGCGCCGGAACTTGCCGGCCCGCTTGCCGGCATTCTTGCCGCCTTCCGCGCCTATCCGCAGGTTTCCTGGCTGGTGACGGCCTGCGATCTGCCGGATATGGAGGAAGAGGCCCTGCAATGGCTGCTGGACTGCAGGCGGCCCGGGGTGGCGGCGATTATGCCGGAATTGGCGGGCGACGGCCGGATCGAGCCCTTGTTGGCCTACTACGATCAATCCTGTCGCCGGTTGCTGGAAGAGCTGGCCGCCGGCGGGCATCGGCGGATGAGCCGGTTGCAGGCGGCGGGCGGGGTGTGGACGCCGCGTCCGCCCCAACATCTGCAGTCTTCCTGGCGCAATGTCAATACCCCCGAGGATCTGGCCGACACCTTCGCCAACTCGGCCCACCACCTGGAAGGATAAGGCACAAGGAGCGGCATGGAGCAGATTCTGGCAACCGTTGTCCAGCGCGACCCCGAGCAGCGCGAGTTTCATCAGGCGGTCGGCGAATTTCTCGCCACCCTCGCGCCGGTGCTGGAACGTCGTCCGGAATACCGCCGGCAGGCGCTGCTCGAGCGGTTGGTCGAGCCGGAGCGAATGATCCTGTTTCGCGTTCCCTGGATGGACGACCAGGGTGCGGTCCACGTCAATCGCGGCTATCGGGTGGAGATGAGTTCCGCCATTGGCCCCTACAAGGGCGGCCTGCGCTTTCATTCCACCGTCAATCTCTCGATTATCAAATTCCTTGCCTTTGAACAGGTGTTCAAAAACAGCCTGACCACCCTGCCCCTGGGCGGCGGCAAGGGCGGCGCGGATTTTGACCCCAGGGGTCGTTCCGACGCCGAGGTCATGCGGTTCTGTCAGGCCTTCATGGCCGAGCTGTTCCGCCATATCGGCGAGGACACCGACGTGCCGGCCGGCGACGTCGGCGTGGGCGCGCGCGAGATCGGCTATCTGTTTGGGATGTATAAAAAACTGCGGAACAAATTCACCGGGGCGCTCACCGGCAAGGGGTTGGCCTGGGGCGGCAGCTTGATTCGGCCCGAGGCCACCGGCTACGGCGTGGTCTACTTTGCCGCCGAAATGCTGGCCACCCGGGGTGAAACCCTGGCAGGCAAACGCTGTTTGGTTTCAGGATCGGGCAACGTCGCCCAGTTCACGGTGGAGAAGATTCTCCAGATGGGCGGCAAGGCCCTGACCATGTCCGATTCCTGTGGCTATGTGTACGACGAGGCCGGCATTGACGCGGCCAAGCTGGACTGCGTCAAGGCGATCAAAAATATCCGTCGCGGTCGTCTCCAGGAATACTGCCAATATTTTCCCGACGCGGTGTATGTTCCGGTTGATCCGGCCAGCGACTCGAACCCGCTGTGGCGGCATCCGGCGGATTGCGCCCTGCCGGGCGCCACCCATAACGAAATCAACGGCCTCGACGCCCAGCATCTGGTCGACGGCGGAGTGCGGCTGATCTGCGAGGGCGCCAATATGCCCTCGACCCCCGAGGCCATTGCAGTTTTTCGCGGCAACGACGTCCTGTTCGGTCCGGCCAAGGCCGCCAATGCCGGCGGCGTGGCGGTTTCCGGGCTGGAGATGGCCCAGGATTCGATGCGGCTCAGCTGGTCGCGCGACGAGGTGGACGCCCGCCTGCGCGCTATTATTCACGGCATCCATCACACCTGCCTGGACGCCGCCGCCGCCTACGGTCAGGAGGGTGATTACCTGGCCGGGGCGAACATCGCCGGATTTGTCAAGGTGGCCAGCGCCGTGCTCGATCAGGGGTTGGTGTAGCCGTGGGAGGCGCGCAATGATCGAGAAAGATGCCGCTCGCGGCGTGCTGCCGCCCGGCCTTGCCGAGGAACTGGAGCGGTTTTTTGTCAACGCCGCAGCCGAGTGTCCTTATGGAATATCGACCACGGCCGTGTACCACCAGGCGGCGCTGGGGCGGATGAGCGATACGACTATGGGCGAATTTCTCGCCGCCGGGTATCGGCGCAACGGCAACTGCATGTACAACATGCGCTGTCCGGGGTGCAGTCTGTGCGTGCCGATCCGACTGCGGCCGGAGCGCTTTCGGCCCAACCGCAATCAGCGGCGGGTGTGGCAAAAGAACCAGGACGTGGCGGTGGAGATCGCGCCCCTGACCATGTCCCGGGAGAATCTGGCCTTGTTGCAGCGCTTTCTCTCCACCCGTTTTCCCGAGGGGCGCAGCGACGCGGAAAGCTACTATTCCGGGTTTTTCATCACCAGCATCAGTCGCTGTTTTGAGATCCGCTATCGGGTGGGCGAGCAGTTGCTCGGGGTGGCGGTGGTCGACGGCGCGCCCAACTGGTTGAACGCGGTTTATTTTTTCTTTGATCCGGAACAGGGCTGGCGCAGCCCGGGCACCTTGAACATCCTCACCCTCAACCACATCTGCCTCACCCGCCAGATCGATCTCCTCTATCTCGGCTACTGGATCGACGGGCATGCCGGCATGAGCTACAAGAACGCCTTTCGGCCGCATGAGCTGTTGCTTGAGGGAAGTTGGCGGGAACAGGGCTGATCGGCAAGAACAGGACGGGGAGCGACGGGCGAGTTGCGCCGCCGACTGGCTGCGCAGGGATTGTCGTGAAAAAAAAGCCGGAATCGAACTGAGTCGATTCCGGCGTTTTTTGTGGAGTGGGCGGCTACTCTTTTTCCTTCCAGTCCGGCCGCAGGTACAGCTCGGTGAGTTGCTTGCGCGCCACCGAGGACGGGGCGTCGGTCAGCGGGCAGGCGGCCTTCTGGGTTTTGGGGAAGGCGATGACGTCGCGGATCGAGGAAGAGCCGGTGAGCAGCATCATCAACCGGTCGACGCCAAAGGCTATGCCGCCGTGGGGCGGGGCGCCGAGTTCCAGGGCGCGGAGGAGGAACCCGAATTTTTCCTGGGCCTCCTGGGCTTCGATGCCCAAGGCATGGAAAACTTTCTTTTGCATGGCCGGACTGTGGATGCGGATGGAGCCGCCGCCGATCTCGTTGCCGTTGAGCACCAGATCGTAGGCCCGGCTTTTGACCGCGCCGGGATCGGTCTCGAGCAGGTCGAGCTGATCCTCGTTGGGCGCGGTAAAGGGATGATGCACGGCAGTGTAGCGTTTCTGCTCCTCGTCGTACTCGAGCAGCGGAAAATCGGTGACCCAGAGGAAGTTGAAGTCGCCTTCCTTGAACAGGTTCAACCGCCGCGCCAGTTCCAGCCGTAATTCCGAGAGCACCTGATGCACCACCTTGCTCTTGTCGGCGCCGAACAGAATCAGGTCGCCGGGTTGCGCGTCGAGGGCCGTAGCCATGGCCTTGATCTCGTCTTCATTGAAGAATTTGGTGATCGGCGACTGCCACTCGTCGTCCTTGATTTTGATCCAGGCCATGCCGCGGGCGCCGAAACGGCCGGCATAGTCGGTGAGATCGTCGAGATCCTTGCGGGAAAAACCGCCGCAGCCCTTGGCGTTGATCGCCTTGACCACGCCGCCTTTGTCGATGACGGTGTTGAACACCTTGAAGCCACAGCCGCGCAGGGCGTCGGTGAGGTCAACCAGTTCCAGACCAAAACGGCTGTCGGGCCGGTCGGTGCCGAAGCGGCGGATGGCCTCGTCGTAGGTCATGCGATGAAAGGGCGGTTGCAGCTCAACGTTCCGGGCGGCCTTGAACAGGGTTTTGATCATGCCCTCGACAATGGCGATGATCTCGTCTTCGGTGATGAAGCTCAGCTCCATATCGATCTGGGTAAACTCGGGCTGACGGTCGGCGCGCAGATCTTCGTCGCGGAAACATTTGACGATCTGGTAGTAGCGGTCCATGCCCGCCACCATCAGGATCTGCTTGAACAGTTGCGGCGACTGGGGCAGAGCAAAGAATTTGCCGGCGTGGACCCGGCTCGGCACCAGATAGTCCCGCGCCCCTTCCGGGGTGGAGCGGGTGAGCATCGGGGTTTCGATCTCAAGAAACTGGTGGTCGTTGAGGTAGGAACGCACGGTTTGCAGCGCCTGGTGGCGGAGAATGAGGTTCTTGGCGATCTCCGGGCGGCGGAGGTCGAGATAGCGGTATTGCAGGCGCAGGGTGTCGGAAACCTCGATGTCCTCGTCGAGAGGGAAGGGCGGGGTTTCGCTGGTGTTGAGGATGCGCAGCTCGTCGACCAGAATCTCGATGGCGCCGGTGGCCAGTTTGGGATTTTCCATGTCGCCTGGCCGTTTGACCACCCGGCCGCGCACCGCGATAACCCATTCGCTGCGCAGCTGGTGGGCCTTGGCGTGGACCTCGGGATTGATCTCCGGGTTGAACACCACCTGGGTGATGCCCCAGCGGTCGCGCAGGTCGATGAAGATAACCCCGCCGTGGTCGCGGCGGCGGAGCACCCAACCCATGAGGATGATTTCCTGGTCCAGGGCGTCAATCCCCAGGTCGTTGCATGTATGTGTGCGCCGGAGCGCTCCCATTGATTCCATAACTGTTCTCCAAAAATGAGCGGACCCGCCCGCAGGCGAATCCGGAAAATGCGGCGGGAAAGAGACCGGGCGCGTGGTCAGTTGGTTGTCGGCTGCACCAGCCCGAGCAGGCGCAGGCTCTGTTGCTCGGGCGTGCCGCCGAGGTCAAAGGGCTGCTGTTCCTGGGTGGCCATGTTTCTGAGGATGCCTTGCTGCCGGTCCCACTCGTCGTCGCCGACAATCAGGGTGAAGCGGGCGTTGACCCGCCCCGCCTGCTTGAGCTGCGCCTTCAGGCCCCGGCCGCTGTAGTCAATCGCCGTCCTGAGACCCTGTTTGCGCAGCAGATGGGCCAGCTGGCCGCAGGGTGCAAGCGTTTTGTCGCCGAGCGCGGCCAGGAAAATATCCATTGAGTCGGCGGGCTGCGGCTTGTCGGTTTGCTGCTCCATCAACAGGGCAATCCGTTCTAGGCCCATGGCAAAGCCAATTCCGGACAGGGCTGGGCCGCCCAGCTGTTCGATCAGGCCGTCGTAGCGCCCACCCGCGCCCACCGCCGCCTGCGCCCCCAGGTCGGAGGTGAGGAACTCAAAGGTGGTGCGGGTGTAGTAATCAAGGCCGCGTACCATGAACGGATTGATTTTAAAGGCAATGTCAAGCGACTGCAGCGCCTCCTGGACCTCGCCGAAGTGGCGGTCGCAGTCGGGGCAGAGGGCGTCGAGCAGGGAAGGTGCGTTTTCCACCAGCGCCCGACAGGTCGGTTTTTTGCAGTCAAGCACCCGCAGGGGGTTGGTGTGGGTGCGGCGCTTGCAGTCCTCGCACAAGCCCTCGCGACGCTGTTCGAGAAAAGCGACCAGTCCTGCCTTGAAAGGCGGGCGGCACACCGGGCAGCCGAGCGAATTGATCTCCAGGCTGACCGCAAGGCCGAGTTCGTCGAGCAGCATTTGGCCCATGGCGATCAGTTCGGCGTCGACGCGCGCTTCGACTGCGCCGATGATTTCGGCGTCCAGCTGATGAAACTGGCGCAGACGGCCCTTTTGCGGCCGTTCGTGGCGGAACATGGGGCCAATGGTGTAGAGTCGTTGGACCGGCTGCTGCACATGCAGGCCGTGTTCGATAAAGGCCCGCATGATCGAGGCGGTGGCCTCCGGCCGCATGGTCTGTCCCTTGTCGACAAAGGTGTACATCTCTTTTTCCACCACGTCGGTGGCTTCGCCGATGGAGCGAACAAAAAGTTCGGTCTTTTCCATGATCGGCAGGCGGATCTCACGCATGCCGAAACGTTCGAAAATATCGCGCGCCCGTTGCTCTATGTGCCGCCAGCGGACCGCAGTGTCCGGGAGGATGTCTTTAAAGCCGTTAATAGCTTGAATCTTCAATGAAAACTCCAGTGTGGATCGTTGGCTGCGCCGAATGCCTGCCGGCGTCGTCGTCAACGATGATAAAAAACAAGAAATGTACTCGTAAAACGGGTGAAAAGTCAAGCCGATGTGGCTGCATTATGGTAGAATGCGACATGACTCCTTTTTTTGTCGCGATCCCCGGTCTCAGACGGACTGCCGGGCTTGACAAACGGAAGCGATCTCGGCATTCTTTCGTGCTCCGCCGCAGGCGTTTTCAGGACCGAGAGGGGTCTTTTTTTATACAATTTATCTCAAGCAAAACCGATCACGAGGTGTGAATGAAACTGCCAGAATTAAAAATAGGCTCATTTATTGCGAAAATCCCCATTATCCAGGGCGGCATGTCCATCCGCGTGTCAACCTCCGCCTTGGCCATTCCTGTGGCGGAATGCGGCGGCATCGGCACCATCGGCGGCTCCGGGATTCCGGTGCCCGAGTTGCAGGAGGACATTCGCAAGGCCAAGAACGCCACCAAGGGCGTGATTGCCGTCAACATCATGTATGCGATGAAGGATTTTTACGAGCTGGTGATGGGTTCGATCGAGGCCGGGGCCGACATGATCATCACCGGGGCTGGGTTCTCTCGCGATATTTTTAAGATCGGTTCCAAATTCAATGTGCCGATCGTGTCGATCGTGTCTTCGCCGGGTCTGGCCAAGCTGGCAGAAAAACTCGGCGCTTCCGCTGTGATTGTCGAAGCCACTGAGGCTGGCGGTCATCTGGGCACTGAAACCCCGTTGCGCGAACTCTTCCCCACCATTCGCAAGGTGGTGTCGAAAATCCCGTTGATCGCTGCCGGCGGCATTACCAACGGCTTTGAGATGGCCGAGATGATGGACAAATACGGCGCCGACGGCGTGCAGATCGCCTCCCGCTTTGTGTTGAGCAAAGAGTGTTCCGTCTCGGAGAATTTCAAGCAGGCCTACCTCGACGCCAAGGAGGAGGACATCGTCCTGGTTTCCTCGCCGGTGGGGCTGCCGGGCCGGGCGGTGAAGACGCCTTTTGTCGAAAAAATGCTCAACGGCGACGACATCTCCGCCGACAAGTGCCGTTTCAAGTGTCTCAAGAAATGCAGCTACAAATACTGCATCAGTGATCGGCTCACCGCCGCCCTGACAGGCGATGTGGAAAACGGTTTGGTCTTTTCCGGGGCCAACACCTTTAAAATGAACGAAATTCTGTCGGTGCAAGAAATCTTCGACCGCTTTGTCAAGGCGGCGGAATCGGTCTACAAAGAAAAGGCTGTGCAGTATTGATTGGCACGAGGGAGGGTTTTTATGATCAGTTTTGACGCCTGTGCGGCACGCCCTTATGACGGTTGACCAGCAAACGCACACCCCGGATTCGGGAGAGGAAACGGCGGTTGCGGTCAGGGTGATTCCCGAGTCGGAGCATCCCATCCGCGAACACATGCTCGACCGGGAGGCTCTGAAGGTGCTGTATCGCCTGCGCGACGCCGGCTTTAAGGGCTATCTGGTCGGGGGCGGGGTGCGCGATCTCTATCTCGGCCGGACGCCCAAGGATTTTGACATCTCCACCGACGCCCGTCCCGGCCAGTTGCGGCAATTGTTCCGCAACAGCCGGACCATCGGGCGGAGGTTCCGTCTGGTCCAGGTCTTTTTTCGCGGCGACAAGATCGTTGAGGTCTCGACCCTGCGTTCAAGCAGCGAGTTTGACATTGACGGCAACGAGCAGATCCTGGCGTCGAACAACACCTTCGGCACCCTGGAAGAGGACGCGTTCCGCCGTGATTTGACGATCAACGCCCTCTTTTACGAGATCGAGCAGCACACCATCATCGATTACATCAACGGGGTTGAGGATCTTGACCGGCGGATCATCCGCATGGTCGGCGACCCGGATCGTCGATTCACCAGGGATCCGGTGCGGATGATGCGGGTGGTGCGGCATGCGGCCCGCACCGGCTTTGCCATTGAGGCGGAGACCTTTGCCGCCCTACAGCGGCATCGGGATAAACTGCATCTGTGCCCGCCTTCGCGGATTCGCGACGAGGTGTTGAAGGATCTGCAGTCCGGCGCGAGTCGGGCCTGGGCGGAACTCTGCATGAACTCGACCCTGTGGCCGGCTCTGTTTCCCCTGTACGAGGAATGCATGCAGGGCGCCGAAGGGGAGGTAGTGCGCAAGGAGTTGCTGAACATCTTCGCCATTCTGGACCGTCTCCACGCCCGGAGCAACGGGGACGAGCCGGTGAAGGTGCCGGACTACCTGCTCCTAGCCACGCTCCTGCTGCCGTGGGCCTGCCGGCGGTTTCATCTGCCTGAAACCAATGTTCGCGGCGAGGGCTTTCATCAGTTGTCGCGCACCATCAGGGACGACGTTGACCACCACTTCGGGGAACCCTTCAACGTCCAGCGCATGGCCAAGGAATTCATGACCACCCTCTTGATCAATCTCTCGACCTTCCACCACGCCCGTGCCCAGGGTGGCGGCGATCCGAAGTGGTTGAAGAAAAAGAGCTACTACCGGGATTGTTCTCGATTTTTCGACATCTACCTAGAGTCTCAGGGCATCGCGGCGGTGCAGCCGGAACGGTTTGTGGTTGAACAACCGCCGGTTGCGGCTGGGGAAGAAGCGGTCCTAGCTCCGGTTCCGGAGCGGGGTGAGCGGCTTGAACGGCCGGAGCGAATTGAACGACCAGAACGCCCGGAACTCGGCGGCGAATCCAAGCCCAGGGGGCGCGGAGGGGTGAATCCAGCGTTCAGCAGCGATCAGCACGGGGTGTTTGGCCTTCTTCGGCGGCCGCGCAAGTAGCCCCGGAGGCAGACGGTTGCGGTTTTTACTCTACAATATTCGCTACGCCGCCGGCAACGGCGGCCGGTTTCATTTTCCCTTCCCGTACGCCGGCTATCTCCGCCGCTCCCACGACAATTTCGATAAAATTCTCGAGTTCATCCGTTCGGTGCAACCCGATGTGATGGGGTTGGTCGAGGTTGACGGCGGTTCGTTTCGCACCGACCAACTGTGTCAGGCGGAGATGATCGCCGACCAGTTGGGGTATTACCATGTGATTGAGACCAAGTACGGCTGCGGCTCGATGGCTAAGCGTCTGCCCCTGCTCAAAACCCAGGGCAACGCCGTGCTCACCCGCGAGCCGATCATCAGCCATCGTTTTCACTATTTCGACGAGGGCGTCAAGCGGTTGGTGATCCAGGTCTGCACCGAGCGGCTCACCGTGTTTCTGGTCCATCTTTCCCTGACCTACCGCAACCGGCAGTATCAGCTGGAACGGCTGTATCGCCTCATTCGCCAGGTGGACCGGCCGATGATTCTGGCCGGAGACTTCAACGTCCTCTGGGGGATGCGCGAACTCGAACTGTTTCTCGGCGCCACCGGTCTGGTCAGCGCCAATCCGGAGAAAAAACCCTCCCACCCCAGCCGGGCCCCGAAACGGGAGTTGGATTTCATCCTCCACAGCCCGGAACTCAAGGTCACCCATTTCCACATCCCCGACGTCACCTTCTCCGATCACGCCCCGCTGGTCTGCGATTTTTCCTTCTGATCGCCAGCGGCGCCTGTGCCGATGGCTTACCGTTGTTTCTGCAGAAAAAGATGCTGGCTGACCAGGGTCAGCAGGATGGCGAACACCATGGCCGCGCTGCCTAAAAGCACGTTGTAATACACCGGGGCCACCAGGGCGAGCCGGATCATCAGGGTGGAGAGGGCGTAGCCCGAGTTGCGGAAGATCATCTTCGCCGAAGGGTGGAAACACTGCGACACCAGGACGATGAGAATATCGGTGAGGATCAGTTGGGTGTAGAAGCCGTGGAGGAAGTCCGCGTGCTCGATGCCGCTCAGGCTCTGGTAGATGGAATAGGCGCCCATGCAGCAAAACGAGATCAGCAGCAACAGCGAGATCGCTTTTTTCGAAGCGACAAATCCATATAAATCCATGTGCTGGCGGTCTTCCTCGTTCCGTTTCTGGATCTTGTAATACACCCCCAGCAGGGTGAAGATCAGCAGCGCCCCGAAGCCTGTAGCCAGGATGTGCATGATCTTTTCTTCGTTGCCCTCGTAACCAAGCGGCTCGGAAAAATAGGACAACTCCTTGAAGGCGTTACGGATCAGGATCAGGGACAGAATTTCGAACTGCTTGCCCAGCGAGCGGGAAAAGGAGCAGGGCAGGACAAAGATCAGGCTGATGACCTCAAGCACCAGAATGACGGTGAAGGCGGCGTGGACGGCGAAGAAATGGTTTTTGGGCGTCAGCGCGGCCAGGCCGCCGGGCAAAAGCCCGCGGCGGTTGAGCTCGATGATCACCAGGTTGCACAGAAAAAGAAAAACCAGGGCAATCGAAAACTTGCGATAGAGCCGTTCGTGTTCGTAAAAGGTTTGAAGGGGGTCAAAAATGTAGGTGATCCGGGCAAAAAGGTTGTCCATGGCGTTGGCGCTCATCTTGTAATTGAAACGTATCGTCGGAAAAAGTACCGTGCGAAGGGCACCACTTACCTCGAGTGACGGCGCCCTGCAAGTGAAAACTAGATGCAGTTGAGAATTTTTATCACGTCGGTGAGGGCATGAGATATTGCCGTCGCCACGGCTGCGTTATTTTGCAATCCTCTCGGACTCCCCCATGGAACTCTTTCTTATCGACGCCATCGGCCCGTTTTTTCGCGGGGCGCCCAACCGCAGAATCAACTGGTCGAAGATTCCCTTTGCCCGTCTCAATCTTGCAGAGGAGGCGCGGCGCGACCAGTTTGACCAGATTGGCCGGGACCTGCGCGTCTTTGCCGCCAAGGCGCGCGCGGTTGGCTACAATGCCGCGACCCTGGACGATGTGACCCATCTGGCCGACCACCCCTGGTACGAACCCGAGATTCGGGCGCATATCCGCATCTTCCGCGAGGAATTCCGCCGCCTGTTTCGGATCGTCGCCGACGAGGGGCTGGCCGTCTACCTGACCATGGACGTGCTCTCGTACACCCCGGCCTTGAAAGCGCGGATCGGCAATGACCAGGGGGCAATCAACCGGTTCCTCTGCGAACTGCTTGCGGGCCTGCTGAACGATTTCCCCGAGATCCGCGGGGTAATCATCCGCATCGGCGAGAGCGACGGCCGGGACGTCAAGGACCTGTTCCGCAGCGAGCTGTGCATCCGCACCCCGGAGCAACTCAACCATCTGTTGCACGGACTGTTGCCGGTGTTCGAGCGATACGGCCGGCGGCTGATCCTGCGCACCTGGACCGTCGGCGCTTACCCGGTGGGGGATTGCATCTGGCGGCGCGACACCCTGGAATGCATCCTTGACCGCATCGACAGCCCGGCTTTTGTGTTGTCGATGAAACACGGCGAATCGGATTTTTTCCGCCACCTGCCGCTCAATCCCCAGTTTTTCGCCGCCAAGGCCCAGAAGGTTCAGAAAATCGTCGAACTTCAGGGCCGGCGCGAGTACGAGGGCTGCGGCGAGTATCCGGCTTTCATTGGCGCCGACTATGAGGACTACGCCCGGCAGCTGCACCAAGCGGACAATATGCTGGGCGTTTCGGTCTGGTGCCAGACCGGCGGCTGGGCGCCGTTTCGCCGTCTGACCTATCTCGACGCCGACGCCGTTTGGAACGAAATCAACGCCTTTGTTGCCCTCCACATCTTTCGTCACGGCTGCACGGCCCACGAGGCGGTGTGCCGCTATTGTCGGATCGAGGGCGTCGACGAACCCGAAGCCCTGTGGCGCCTGCTGCAACGCTCCGAAACGGTGGTCAAGGATCTACTCTATGTTCCTGAATATGCCCGGCAAACCCTGTTTTTTCGCCGGGTGCGCATCCCGCCCCTGCTTGCGGTGTATTGGGACTCCATCTTCATCAACCACTCGATGCGCAAGATCATGCGTTATTTCGTGCGCGATCCAGACGAGTGCCTCCGGCTGGGGCGCGCGGCCCTGGAGATGATCGAGCAGATGCGCGACTTGGCGCAGCAATCGTCGATGCCGGTTGCCGATCTGGACTACATGCGCGACACCTTCGCCATTTTGGCCCTGGCCCGGGAATACTCGCTTCTGCCTTTCTCGGAGGAGCTGCGCCAGCGGCTCAAGCAGGCAAAAAAAGAGTACAAACTCCAGTATCCGCCTGGAAGCCGCCCCCGTTACAAAATCAAACTGAGTTTTCGCCCCTTTCGTCTTCGCCGGCGTTATCTGGGCTGGTTGCTTGCGCTCTTCCTTCGCCGCCAGCGCGGCTACCGGCTGATCGATCACCTGCTGACTCTGCATCTGTTGGCCCTGACCTACCGTTTGCTGCGCTCCTCCCACCCCCGCCTGATTCCCAAGTTTGCCCGCAAACGGGCCATGGGCCTGGATTCGATCTTCAAATAATCGACACGGCAAGTCCCCGTTATCGGGGCCGGAAAAAACGGAGCCGGTTGGCGTTGGTGACCACGGTCACCGAGGAAAGGGCCATGGCGGCGCTGGCAAACATCGGCTCCAGCTGCCAGCCGGTGAGCGGATAGAACAGGCCGGCGGCCAGGGGAATGCCGATGATGTTGTAGATAAAGGCCCCGAACAGGTTTTGTTTGATGTTGCGGATGGTGGCGGTGGAAACGGCAATGGCGGTGGCCACCAGCAGGAGCGAGTCGCCGGTGAGGGTGATGTCGGCGTTTTCGATGGCCACGTCGGAGCCGCCGCCTAGGGCAAAACCGGTGTCGGCCTGGGCCAGGGCCGGGGCGTCGTTGACCCCGTCGCCGACCATGCCGACCTTGAACCCCTGCTGCTGCAGGGCTTGAATCACCTGCAGTTTCTGCTCGGGCAGAATTTCACTGTGCACCTCGCTGACGCCAACCTCGCGCGCCACAGCCTCGGCGGTGGCCCGGTTGTCGCCGCTGCACATCACCACGCGGAGGCCTTGTTGCTGCAGCGCGGCAACCGCCGCCGCCGAATCCGCCCGCAACGGATCTTTGAGGATCAAGACCCCCTGCGCTTCCCCATCTCTGGCCAGCCAGACCGGGGTGCCGCCCTGCGCCGCCTGGCGCTGCGCCTCTGCCTGCAGGTTGGCGGGCAGCGCAACGCTATGCTCGGCCAGAAAATGGTGGTTGCCCAAAAGAAAGCGCGCCCCCGCATGCTCCGCCTGCACGCCCCGACCGGGAACGGCGACGAAATTATCCAGGGGCAACAGGGGCTCGCCGCGGTCCAGCTGGGCCGTCAGCACCGCCTCGGCCAAGGGATGTTCGGAGCCGCTTTCCAGGCTGGCCGCCCAGTGCAACACCTCGGCAGCCTTTACGCCTTCAGCCGGGAAAATGGCGGTCACCACCGGGTGGCCCTCGGTGAGGGTGCCAGTTTTGTCGACCACCACATGGGTTAGGCTGGAAGCGGTCTGCAGGGCGTCGCTGTTGCGGATCAGGACATTGCATTCGGCGGCCCGGCTGGTTCCCACCATGATCGCAATCGGCGTCGCCAGCCCCAGGGCGCAGGGGCAGGCAATCACCAGTACCGCGATGGCGGCGGTCAGTCCGTGCGCCAGGGGCAGTTCCGAGGCAAACCCCAGCCAGGCCAGGAAAGTCGCAACGCTGATGCAGATGACCACCGGCACAAACACGCCGGCAATGCGGTCGACCAGCCGGCCGATGGGCGGTTTGCTCATCTGCGCGGTTTTAACCATGCGGATGATTCGGGCCAGGGTGGTGTCGTCGCCCAACCGGGTAACCTTAAGCACGAACACCCCGGAGCGGTTCATGGTGCCGCCGGTGACCGGATCGCCGACCGCGCGGGACACCGCCAGCGGCTCGCCGGTGAGCATGGATTCGTCAAGGGTGGTGCGCCCTTCGACGATTTCGCCGTCAATCGGCACCTTCTCGCCGGGTTTGACCCGCACCCGGTCGCCGATGCGCAGCAGCGAAACCGGAACCTCCACCTGACCGCTGGCGCGAATCACCCAGGCGGTGCGGGCGCGCAGACCGACCAGGGCGCCGACGGCCTCGCTGGTGGTCCGTTTGGCCCTGGTTTCCAGGGCGTGCCCCAGTTGGAGAAAGGCCAGGATCATCACTGAGGCGTCGAGATAGAGGTGATTGGCCGCGCCGGGGATGAAGTTCGGATCGGCAATGACCAATACCGAAGACAGCCAGGCCGCGCCGGTCCCCAGCGCCACCAGGGTGTCCATGTTGGCCGCGCCGTGCCGCGCCTGCTTCCAGGCTCCGACAAAGTAATTGCCGCCGCTGTAGATCATGGTGAACAGACAGAGCAGGGCCGCGCCGGCCCAGAACGCCTGGCCGTTGTGGAGGTGCGGGAAAAATCCCGACATGTGCCCGGCCATGAGGCCAAAACCAACCAGGCCCGCCAGAATCGCCCGCCGCCAGGAACGCCGGATTTCCAGGCGGGTCTCCTCGGCCTGTTGGAGGCCGGGATCGGCGAAGGATTCTTCCAGCGTCGCCTGATAGCCAATGTCCGAGAGCCGCAGGAGAACGTCGGCCGGATGCTGGGCAGTGACAACGCGCAACCGACCGTCTTCGATTACGATTTCGGTGGCCGCGTCCTGGGCCTGGAGGATCTGGCGGATCTGCTCCAGATCGTCGTTTTGCGGTTGGGGCTGCAGGAGGATGAAAAACGCGTCGTTGGCGGGGCGCTGCCGCAGCGCCGCTCCGTAGCCTTGGGCGAGGATCGCCTGCACCACCTGGGCTGGATCGCCGCCCTGCACCTGGGCCTTTTTTTCGATCAGATTGACAGCTGCCCCCGTGACCCCAGGCACGGCGTGGATGGCCTCTTCCACCCGGCTCACGCAACTGGCGCAGTGCATACCCAGAATGTCGACCTCGTAGCCGTCTGCTGCGCCGTCCCGCTTGTTTTCCAGCAGCGTGGTCCCGTATCCGGCCTGGACTACCGCCGCAATTACCTGCGCCGGGGCGCCGCCCACCACGCTGGCCGTTTGCTCCACCAGGTTGACCGCCGCCTCGCGCACCCCCGGCGCGGCAAGGATGGCCTGCTCGACCCGGCCAACGCAGCTGGCGCAGTGCATGTCCGCCACCCGCAGCAGATAGCGGTCAACTGCGGGCTTATCATTCGGTTTTGCGGCAGCTGCCGTAACCGCAACTTCCGGCGCCGGGCCGGTCGGCAATGCGCAGGCTGCGGCGGTCTCGCGCAGCTCCGCCGGATAACCGGCCTCAACCACCGCCTGAATCACGGCCTGGGGATCGCCGCCGCTGACCGTCAGGGTCCCGGCCGCCAGATCCACCCGCGCCGCGCAGACTCCGGGCGTCTCCATGGCCGCGGCCTCGACCATGGCCTGGCAGTGTTCGCAACTCATGTCGCCGACAGTGAAACAAAAGACGGGGGGATGGGTGGAGCCGGGAGCGGGGCAGGTGCTGTTCATGACGGACGACCGGAACGAAGAAAAGAACCCAACGCTGGCGCATCCGAGGACGCGCGCGCCGGAGAGAGTGGTTGAGGCAAAACTATATATCGCCTGCCGCTGTTCATAAAGACAGAATATGGCAGCGTCGGCAGAAGGGGGAAATGATTGTGGGCCGGCTGGCGGCCGCGCACTCGCACACTCCAGGCGATCAGTCCAAGGGTTAGATCAGCCCCCTGGTGCCGGTGAGCCGGTCTCCCAGCCATGAGCACCTTCTTTTTCATTTGAAAAGAACCGCTTCTCGTTCATTGTTCCATTAATGCAACTGTCTTGATCGCCACCCATATCTCATCATTGGGCGTCAATTTCAGCTCTGCCGCCGCACGTTTTGTCAGGCGCGCCACCAACTGAGAGGGGCCGATGCATACCCTGACGATGGTCAGCCCTGGGTGCTCATCCTCGCCAATAGTATCAATTCTTCCGAGAAACACATTCTGGATGCTCGTCTGTTCAGGTCGTTGCCTGGCAAGACTAACATCGCGGGCGTAGACGCGAATTCTCACTTTTCGCCCCACCGGTAGTCCCTTGTCCCTCAACCACAGGCAACCGCCTGGGAAACAAACCTGAGCGAGTTTCCATTGTTCATCTACCGCGTTGATGGTCGCGTGGAGAACCGCGCAGGCGTCTTCACCTATTCGAATGGGCAGATCGGTTCTGGTCAAGGTCTCCGCAAGCGGCCCTTGCACCAACACTCGTCCGTCTTCCATGGCAACGATATGGTCCGCCAGTCGGGCTACTTCATCAGGGGAATGACTGACATAGATAATCGGAATTTCCAGCTCATCATGCAGGCGCTCCAAATAAGGCAGGATTTCGCGCTTACGCTTTAAATCCAGTGCCGCCAACGGCTCGTCCATGAGGAGGAGACGGGGGCTGACGGCTAAAGCCCTGGCGATGGCCACTCGTTGCCGTTCACCACCTGAGAGTCTTCCTGGTTTGCGGTCGAGCAAGTGCTCGATACCCAAGAGTTCAATGGCCTGGTCTAAGCTCACCTGTTGCGCGTTGTTGATTCGCTTCATGCCGTAACGCAGATTGGCGATCACCGAGAGATGCTCGAAAAGGCTGGCTTCCTGGAAAACATAACCAAGAGGCCGTTTGTGCGTCGGCAACCAAATTTTACTGTCCTGCCAGATTTCTCCGTTGATGCTCAAGCGGCCTTCAGGCGCTCGTTCCAACCCTGCGATACACCGCAAGAGGGTTGTCTTGCCGGAACCCGAGTGACCAAACAGAGCCGTTACGCCGCTAGTTGGCAAAGCCAGATTCACGTCGAGGACGAATCCCGGCCACTTCAGGTGGAATTGCGCATTGATTTTCACGGACTCAACCCCCTCTTTTAGGATTGGGTCGCCAAATATACAGGACCAACAACACAAGGAAAGAAAAGGCGAGCATGATGCCGGAAAGGTGGTTGGCCTGACTGTATTCCAAAGCCTCAACATGATCGTAAATCTGCACCGACGCCACGCGAGTGATGCCTGGGATATTGCCGCCAATCATCAGCACCACGCCGAACTCGCCTACGGTGTGGGCAAAAGTCAAAATTGAAGCTGTCAAAAAACCAGGGGCCGCCATCGGAACCGCGACAGTAAAAAAGGAGTCGAGGGGAGAAGCGCGCAATGTTGCAGCGACCTCCAATGGACGATCACCGACAGCTTCAAAGGCGGTCTGCAGCGGCTGCACCATAAAGGGAAGCGAGTAGAAGACCGAGGCCACGACCAATCCCGCGAAGGTGAACGGTAATGGCCCGATGTCCAAGATGTGAGTGAGTTGCCCTAGCACTCCTCTTGGCCCCATGGCTAACAAGAGATAAAAACCGAGAACTGAGGGTGGAAGCACCAACGGCAGCGCCACTACTGCGCCAATAGGCCCCTTGAGGCGGCTTCTTGTTCGCGCCAACCACCACGCGATGGGCGTACCTACTAAAAGCAATATCAGAGTCACTATGGAGGCCAGCCGAATAGTCAACCAGATGGCCTGTAAATCGCCGCTGGATAAAAACATGCTGTTCTCCCTCAGTGTGCGTGTTGAAATGTTTTCACGGCAGAAATAAAAAGAATAACCCCCAAGATCCCCATCAAGATCCGTGTTGGGAAAAGGCCGAGCATCATGCCTCCCAGTGCCGCGCCAATGATGGAGCCCACGACCATCCAACGAAACAACGATTGTTCCTGTCTCAGGACGGCAAAGGAATTGGACTGGCTGTAACGGGCAAAACCAACAACCATGGTCGGCAGACTGACAACCAAAGACAGGCTGCCGGCAAGCTTGATGTCCAACCCGTAGAGCAGAACAATGGTTGGAATCAACAACTCCCCGCCTGCCACCCCTAAAAGCGCCGCCACCATACCAATACCGAGACCGGCAACCAATCCGGCGGCCATCCTTGCATAGCCCGGTTGGAAGAGCGGAGCGCTCTGTCCATGCATGCCCAACAGCGCCTCCGACAAGATCAGCAGCGACAACCCAACCAACAGCACCATGACAATTCGGTTGAGCCAGTGACGCGGCAGGTTCATGGCATGTCCGGCCGCCCACCATGCGCCAATGAGGCTGCCTGCGAGTAAATTCAGGACCACGTCAATGTGGGTCAATATTTGCCCTGGAGAAATCGCTATGCCGCGAAAAATCAGGGCTGACGCGACGACCACCAAACTCATCGCCTTGTTAAGAATGACTGCTTTTAAAGTATCCAATTTGAAGAGACCGACCAACACTGGCAGGCGAAACTCAGCTCCACCCAAGCCAATCAATCCCCCCAAAGTGCCGATCAGTGTACCGGAAACAAACCCTTGGCCATTACGGACGTTTGCGCTCATGATGTGCACCTATTTCCCAACCGCTTCGCCGGGAAGCACGAAGCCGTATCGGGTCATAATGCTGCGGGCGTCTTTGCTCTCCATATAGGCGGCAAATTGTTTGGCCAGCTTGTTGTTTTCGGCCCGCTTGAGAATGACATACCCCTGGTTAAGCGGTTCATGCAGCGTGTCAGAAATCAGCTTGTACCTACCTTTGCTTGCCAGTTCTGGGCTTACTGCAATTGACAACGCCAGGATGCCAACCTCGGCATTGCCAGTCTGAACAAATTGTGCAGTTTGGGTGATGTTCTCACCATAGATCAGTTTAGGCTCAATTTTTTCCCACAGACGTGAGGCTCGCAAGGCTTCTTCGGCCCGTTTGCCGTAAGGGGCGTGTGCGGGGTTGGCAATGGCGACATGGGTAATCTTAGGGTCAGTGAGGTCCTCTAGCGTCATTTTGGAGGCGTCCTGACTCGCACTCCATAAAACGATGCGGCCCAAAGCATAGCATAGGGTTTCACTTCAGAAGAAGCGCTGAAGCCGGTTTTGATCAATTCTTGAGGGTAGGAAACATCCGCTGAAAAATACATGTCATACGGTGCTCCTTGCTGAATTTGCGTATGTGCTTTTCCAGAAGAGCCGTATATAATTTCAACCTCTTCCGCTGGATTGGCTTTTTTGAATGCAGTAACGATCTCATCCAGGGCAAATTTTAGGTCGGCGGCAGCCGCAATGGTGATTTTCTCTGCGTGAGCCGTTGTCGCGGCAAGCAGAATGGAGCATATCAGGGCCAGTTTTTTAAAAGTTTTCATTCCATATTCTCCTGAGCGGGATTGAAGTGACAATGTCGTGTTTGAACATTATCTGTGCGATTAAAAGCATGCTTGACGGATGGATTGCAAAAGGAGCGCCACAAAGGCGAGATGTGATTTTGTTTCGCTTATCTATTTGTTTTATTGATAAAAATATCTTAAATTCTATGGGTGAAATGCAACCAACACGAATTAAGAATAATTAGAGTGCGTTTATACACGTCATTTATTGTTTTATACACGACATATTTGCACGTTTACCCACCAAAAATGTACTGACCAAGCGAAGTCGCCAAATGCTCCCTTGGTAGAGGTTAACTTGGCTTATGGTTTCCCAAAATGACGTTGTCAGTAATGTGAAGGTGATGCGCCTAGCCAAGGGATTCTCGCAGAAAGAGCTGGCGGACCGCGTTGGGGTGGGAAGGCAAGCTGTTTACGACATGGAATCTGGACGCTATGTCCCGAATACCGTCGTGGCCCTTCGTTTGGCCAAGGAGTTGGAATGCAAGGTTGAAGACCTTTTCCAGATTGAGGGTGCAACAGAGGAGTGCTCGGTGACATTGGCCGAGCAGGTGGACGCGCCTGGAACCAGATTATCGGTTGTTCGAATTAGCAACCAGCTTGTTGCCTATCCCCAGGACGGGAAATGGTTGCTTAGTGAAGGGTTTCATTCGGCTGACGGCCTCCTGGAAAAAAGGGGCCACAAGGTGCGCATGCTCCAAGACAAAGAGCGGCTAGACAAGCGGATTCTGCTGCTGGGATGTGATCCCGCATTTTCCATTCTTAATGCGCATATTGCAAGATATGGCAAGGGAGCTGAATTGCTCTGTCGATTTGCCTCAAGTCATCGAGCACTGGAAGGCGTTCGGGCAGGCCACGCCCACGTGGCGGCGGCCCATTTGCACAACACGGGAAGGGGCGAGTCGAATGTAGAACTCGCAAAATCTGTATTTAAAGATTCCAAGGCAATGGTCATTGGTTTTTCCCTTCTTGAGGAGGGGCTCATGGTGACGCCGGGTAATCCGTATGGAATAACCACTGTTGCCGATTTGACCAAAGAAGGGGTTCGATTCGTCAATCGTGACAAAGGGGCCGCTATTCGAGTCCTTCTTGACGATCAACTCAATCTTTTCGGGGTTCCAGCTGAAAAAATAAGAGGTTATGATCAGGTAGCGTCAAGCCACATTGAAGGGGCGCAAATGGTTGCGTTCGGGCTTGCGGATGCCGCGCTCGGGCTTCGAGCCGTGGCTGCCACTTATAGCCTTGACTTCGTGCCCATACAATTTGTCCGTTGCGATCTTATTATTCAGCAAGATTTTCTTGAATTGTCGGCGGTAAAAATACTCCTCGATGTTTTGCAAACTAAAGCTTTGCGAACAGATTTGTCCTCGTTGCCTGGATACGAGGCGTCAATGCTGGGAAGCGTTATTGAGAATTTTTAAAAATACAGGTGTTGGGCTGTTATTCCTTTCCGATAACGGAAAGGTTGCCCGGTCGATGCTGCGTGCATTAGACAAAATGTTCTATTTTGTGTGCCGGGTCATGGGCGATTTACGACAGCAATTCGCGGCCTCTCGATCGGGGGCAAGGGTTCGCAACATAGAACCGTCGGGATTTCATGGTGGCTGTAGAATCCGAAAGCTTGCCTATAGTTCGGTAATCCCAAAGAAGGGCGACACCTTGCCCCCCTCGCTTCCAGCCTCCCCAGGATTTCATCTGTTTGCAAAGAAAATTTAGCGCAAAACTTCTTTTGCGGACAGGTTGTCCAAAATCAAAAGGTTCTTTCGTTCCGGGAACTCCCCCCGCCTCACAGCGGCAGAATATGCACCTCTTCGCGCAGGGGGTAGTTGCCCTCGATGAGTAGGCCGTGGCGGCCGTCGATGGAGATCGGGGCGCCAAAGGCGATGCGGGCGCCGTTTATTTCCGCGTATTCGTCGGTTTCAAACACCTGCATGTCGCGGCAGCCGACCACGCAGGTCTTTTCCAGGCGGGTGGCCACCACCGAGGCGTGCGAGGTCTGGCCGCCGCGCGAGGTCACCAGGCCGTCGGCGAGGGAAATCTCGCGGATATCCTCGGGCACGGTGTCGCGGCGGATGAGGATCAGCGGCGTGCCGGGTTCCTCCATCCGCAACCGGCTGATGTTGTCCTCGTTGAACACTGCCTTGCCCGACATCGCCGAACCGGAAACGCCGATGCCCTTGGCTAGGATCGCCTTGTGGGCCAGATCGGAATCGACAAAGACGTTGAGATGCTCCTTTTTCTTGATGGTGATCATGTCGCGGGTCTGCAGCAGGTACAACTGCTCCGGTTCCGGGCCTTCGAAGGTGAATTCGATCTCCTGCGGGTTCCATTCCTTGTCGTAGACCAGTTCACGGCTGATGCCGAGCAATCGCTGGTAGACTTTGGGAAATTGCCGTTCCAGGCTCTTGTTTTCGTCGCGGCCGTCGATTTCCGCCTGCTCCACTGAGATCGGGTGGCTGGTGACCAGGCCGGAAACAATGTCCTCGCCTTGATCGCCAATGGCGTAATCGCCCCACAGGGCCACCCTCCGCACCTTGCGGTAGGGATGGGCGGTGAACAGCACCCCGCTGCCGGCCTGCACGCCGAGGTTGCCAAAGACCATGGTCTGGACGATAACCGCCGTGCCCCAGTCGTCGGAAACGCCCATCAGGTGGCGGTATTCCTCGGCCTTGGGCGTATGCCAGCTGTCAAACACCATGTCCACCGCGCCGATCAGCTGCAGCCAGGGGTCCTCGGGCATGCCGAAGCCGCGGCCGCGCAGGGCGCGCTGGTAGTTGAGCGCCAGCTGCCGCATCTGCTCCGGCGAAAAATCGCGTTTGTAGTGGACCTTGTGCTGCCGCTTGTGGGTGTTCATCAGCTCCTGGAAATCCTCGCGCTCCATGCCGTTGGCCATGCCCCAGGACTGAAGAAAGCGGCGGAAGTTGTCCCAGGCAAAATATTTGGCGTCCGGATGGATGGCCACGTACTCCTCAACCATCTCCTCGTTGGCGCCGACGTTGTGGATGGTGGACATGATTCCCGGCATGGAGATGGCGGCCCCGGAACGCACCGAGAGGAGCAGCGGCCGCTCCGGCGAACCGAAGATCAGCCCAGTCAGCTGTTCGATGGCCGTGACCGCCGCCCGCACCCTCCGCATGTATTCGTCGCGGGCCCGCTCAAATTTGCGGATCGCCCGGTAGCAGCGGAAGACCTCGGTGGTGATGATAAAGGCCGGCGGCACCGGCATCTTGTCGCGGTTCAGCACCACCAGGTTGAAACCCTTGTTGCCGAGGTGAATCAGGTTGTGGGTGCGCAGGTTTTCCGCGTGCAGGCTGCTGATCGCCTTTTCCGGGTTGTAGGTCATCAGCAGGTCCAGGGTTTTTTCATCCAGGATGTCCTTCTGCGCCTCCAGGGTGCCGATGACCTTGCCGATGAAGTTGTCGAGGTGCTGCAACCCGAAGGTGGTGGAGATCAGGTCGCGGAAGAACATCTCCGAGAGCTTGAGCACGGTCTCGGGCATGTTTTTCTCGTCCCAGGAACTGCGGTACTTGAGCAGGAGATTGTCCTGGCCGATCTGGGGCACGATGATCGACAGGTTGTTCTGGTGGACATTGGTGTAGTAGGCGTAGATGATGTCCTTGACCCCCTCGGAGAGGCCGCGCATGATGTCGAGGTGCTGGGTGTAGGAAAATCGCCGGATGCCGATGGAGGTGGCCAGCAGGCTGATGTAGGTGTCGAGGCGGCGGCTGGAGATGCCGTCGATCTGTAGGGCGCGGGTAAAGAGCCGCAGACATTTAAGGATGCGGATAAAGGTCGCCTGGGTGATGAAGCTGAGATTGACCGTGGCGAACAACCGCTCCAGGTAGACGTTGGCCAGGCTTTCCAGGCGGAAGGTGAGGCCAAGGGCGTCGAACTTGCGCTCGCTGTAGCGGCCGTAAACCGAAGGGATGTCGACCGCGATGTGCCGTTTGTAGTAGATCTCCTCCTTGGGCTCAAACTTCTCGGCGCTGAGGATTACCTCCTGCAGGTGTTCGAGTTCGTCCAGCAGGGCGTCCAGGCAGTGGATCGGGTCGTTGGCCTCCAGCACGTCGAGCAGATGGGTCAGCTCGGGAAAGCCGGCATTGACCGCGTGGTGCAGCTGGCTCTGGATCTCGGGCAGACTGAGGTTGTATTTGAGATGGAGCAGCTTGTACATCCGCACCAGCAGGGCAAAGCGCCGCCGTTCGACCTCGGAGAGGTCCTGTTGGCGGTCAAGAAATTGCTGGCGCTCGTCGTCGGGCCAGGCCAGAATCTGGCCCATGCGGGAAAAACGCAGCTCCTTTTTAATCCGCAGCGCCAGTTGATGCTGGTCGTTGACATAGGGGCCCTCGGTCTGCAGCTGATGCAGCACCTCGTCGGGCAGGTATTCGCGCAGATAATTGCGGTCCAGGGTGATCCAGAAGGTGAAAATGGCCTCGATGAAACCGACAATCAGGTTGCTCGATTCCACATGGGCCTGTTTGCGCAGGAAGTGGATCAGGATGTCCTTGCGCTTGTGGATCTCGTCGAGTTCGGTCGACACGTCGCGCAGCTCGCCCTCGGCCCCGATTTCGTTGAAAAAGACCGGCATCAGCTTGGTGAACTGCTTGGCCAGGTTGTAAATCGGGCCGATGGGGTGGTTGAGCAGCTCGGTGACGTCGCGCTGGAACAGGTCGGTGTCGCGGACGCAGGTACCCGAGAGGCGCAGGTTGATGATCAGGGCTGAGAACAGGGTGGAGCACCACTTGGGCTCCTGCTCGATCAGATTAAGCCAGATGCGGATGTTGGTCAGATGGGCTGGGTTGGCAATCGGTTGCCAGTCCTCGTCGACGCCGCGCACCCCCGCATACTGGAAGCCGAACCGCACCGCCTCCCAGAGAAAGGCCTCGACCAGACGGGAGTTGCCGCGCTTGAACACCTCGTTGCCAATCACCTGGATGCACTGCAGCGAGGTGTGCGGGTAGCGGCGGACATTGGCCTTGAGCAGGTGAAAGGTGGTGACGAAGAACTGCTCGATCTCCTCGAAGCTCTGCTTGCGGATCAATTGCACCAGGCTGCGGTTGATCTCGCGCAGGGTTTCTTCGTGGATCAGGGAAAGCCCCTTGGTGTCCATGATCCGGAAGAGGAAGAGCAGCTTGCGGTTCTCGACGAAATGGGCCGAGGCCTCGTCCACCGGCTCCAACGCCACCATCTTGGCCGGGATTTCTTTGTACAGACGGACGATGTCCATGTGGCTGGGCAGGGTCAGAATCAGCTCCAGCCCGGCCTGGTGATCGGCGCTGAAGTCCACGCCTTCCAGGATCTGCAGGCATTCGCGGATGCGCTGGTGCGAGATGGCCAGCAGCAAATCCTGGCCGCTCCATTGCCGGCAGTAGTCGCCGCACTGCGCCTCAAACCAGGGCAGGGGATCTTCCTCGCCCAGCCAGTACTCGTAGTTGCGCAGCAAAATGGTGCGCATCAATTGGGCCAGGGCCCGCAGGTCAAAGGGCTGGTCGGGCTGCTGCCGCCGCAGGGCGATCACCTTCTGCGCCATCTTGCGCACCGGATGGTGGCCTTGAACCATGGACAACATCACCAGCGGTTCAGTTTTGTCGAGTTCGCGCAGGTGGGTGAAAAAATCGGCAAAGGCCTGTTCAAAACGAAAGAGCGTGGGGCTGTCCAGGGAGAAGATCAGTTTGTCGGCATAGGCGAGCATGCCCTCCAGGATGCGCTGGAGCAGCTGATCGTTGCGGCTCGAGTCTTTGAGCGCGTCGAAAAAGATGGTGGTGAACAGCGTAAAAGCTTCGGGGCCCTGTTCGTGGTCGCGGTAGTGGTTGAGATTTTTCAGGGCAAAGGCGCGCAGTTCCGGGATGATCAGCTTCCAGTTGTGGTAGGGGTGGCTGATCTCGTAAAGCAGGGCGTCCAGTTTGCCCAGAATGCCCTGGAAGCGGCAGACCACCTCGCGCAACAGGGCGTAGCGAGGACTGATCACCACAGGGGCGGCGGTTTCCCGCAGATTGGCCTTGAGGGCGTCGGAGGCAAGGGGCAGAGGGCAGGGCTCAACGGACATGGGCAACCTCGCAGAGGGAGAGGATAAAATAAGAGTGCAATTTTTTTATTGTAAATGCGTTGTCCGAGAAAGTCAGCAGGAGTTTTGCGCGGCGCGGTCGGCGCCGCGTTGAGATCAGGGCAGCAGGAGGCGAAACAGATGATAAACCAGCGGCAGGAAGATGGCCGGCAGCAGGTTGCCCACCCGGATTGTGACCATGCCCAGCATATTGAGGCCAATGGCGACGATCAACAAACCGCCGACCGCGGTCATCTGGGCAACCGTTGCGGCGGCGAGCAAGGGCTTGAGGAAAACGGCCGCCAGGGTGATCAATCCCTGGTAGAGAAAAACCGCTGCGCTTGAAAACAGGACGCCCGCGCCCATGGTCGAGGCAAAGACAATCGAGATCACCCCGTCAAGGATCGATTTGGCAAACAGGGTCTGGTGGTTGCCGGTTAGGCCGCTTTCCAGCGAACCGACAATGGCCATGGAACCGACGCAGAACACCAGGCTGGCGGTGACAAAACCCCGCGCCAGACTGGAGCCGGGGCCGGCGGACACCCGCGCCTCCAGCCACTGGCCCAGCCGCTCCAGCCGGCCCTCAATGTTCAGTCCTTCGCCGATGGTCGCGCCCGCCACCATGGAGACGATCACGATCAGCAGCTGATCTGCGGCCAGTGCGCTTTTCCAGCCGACAAGGATCACCGACAGCGCCACTCCCTGGAGGATGGTCTGTTTGTATTTGTCGGCAATTCCCTTGCCGAAAAGCAGGCCGATCAGGCCGCCGACAATGATCGCCAGGGCGTTGACGATGGTTCCCAGCATAACGGATTCTCCCGCCTTTGTGGTCTTTTGCGACCGCTTGAACGCCGCCGCCGAGTTCCTCCTTGGAAATCTACGGGGCTGTTGCTAATATACCGGTTCGCGACGAAAGAAAAGGTTCTTGCGCAAACCGCCTGCCGCCGCCTCGTCAACCGGCCTCAGCCTCACTGCCACGAACGCCTCCGGGCGGAGAACACCATGAACCGCTACATCCTGACCATTGGCCTGCTCTGCTGCAGCAACGTCTTTATGACCTTTGCCTGGTATGGGCATCTCAAAAACCTAGCGCACAAGCCCTGGATCATCGCCGCCCTGGTCAGCTGGGGCATTGCCCTGTTCGAATACCTGCTGCAGGCGCCGGCCAACCGCATCGGCCACCACGTCATGTCCGTGGGGCAGCTGAAGCTTTTGCAGGAGGTGATCACCCTGTCGATTTTCGTGCCCTTTTCGGTGTTTTATCTCAAGGAAAAACTGACCCTGGACTATCTCTGGGCCGGGCTCTGCCTGCTGGGCGCGGTTTTTTTCCTCTTTCGCGGCAAGATCATGGGGGCCTGACCCCCGACCATTCCACTTTGAGTCAACGCCATGGACCACACTGCTCCGCCGGCCCGTTTCGTCCTTGATCTGCCGGACTGGGCCCCGGCTGAACTGGGTCGGCTGCCCGAACGGCTGCCGCAACTGGAAGACAGAATGGCGGCGGTGTTGCGCTTTGCCCGCCTCAACACCGAGCGCCAAACCGGCGGTCCCTTTGCCGCCGGGGTGTTTGAACGCGAATCGGGGCGGGTGGTCGTGATCGGCGTCAATCGGGTTGTGCCGCTCAACTGCTCCTCGGCCCATGCCGAGGTTGTGGCGTTGTCGCTGGCCCAGCAACGGTTGGGCGTCTACGATCTGGGCGGTCCCGGCATGCCCGCGCACCAGTTGGTCGTCAACTGGAGCCCCTGCGCCATGTGTTTCGGCGCTGTGCTCTGGTCCGGCGTCCGCTCGCTGGCGATCGCCGGCGCCGATCCGGCCATGGAGGCGATTACCGGATTTGACGAGGGGCCCATGCCCGGCGAATGGCGGGCGGAGTTGGCCAGGCGCGGCATTGAGCTGATCGAGGGGGTGATGCGCGAGGAGGCCCTTGCCGATTTCCGCGTTTTCGCTGCCGCCAACCCCATCGTCTACAACGGGCGGCAGGGGTAGGGTTTTTATTTAGCTATTTTAGCCGATTGGTTGATAGGTCCAACTGATTGGGTATTGCTGGCGTCCTGCTGGTGTGCTTTTTCCCGAGCCACCGCTAGCCGTTGTCCTTCAGAAGTTGAATCCGCCTTAAAATAACATCAGGTTGCGTTGCTCTCTGGCGAGCGCGCATCCTTGCAAAAAGGAGACGCATGACACGATCAATCCTCGCCTTGGCCTTGGTTTTCCTCTGTGGGGTCTGCTGCATTCCGGCGTCTCTTGCCGCCAACAAGGTTTCATTCAAAGGGGTGACCCCGGGCATCTCGACCCTGGACGACACGTCGCGGATACTGGGCAAGCCGGTTTCCAAAATTATTGACGGGGATCAGACAATCTACAAATACCGGTTTGGCAGTATTAATTTTCCTAAAAAAACTGGAAAGATTGAGCATATTTTCATTTACGATCAATCGATTAAAGACGTCAATGGGTTCCGCGTCGGCTCAAAATACAGCGACGTTAAGGAAAAACTGAATGTGAATGATACGGGGGGCGCGCTTTTTGATCAAGGCAACGGAATCTTATACGTTTTTGATCAAGAGGGGTTGGTCAGTCGCATCATTTACGGCGTTGTTGCCCCATAGCGTCCAGGCAGTTGGATAATTTTTCACGCTCGAGGAGTTATTTCAGGGGAGATTCTGCGATATCGACTTAACCAATCACATTTCATTGAATGCCGTTCTCTGCAGGCATTCAACAAGGAGCGACGTCGCATGGATAGGATAGAGGAGCTGATCAAAGAAATAAAGCGGCTCGAAGCTGAGCTTCGGGCGGAAATACAGAAAAAAGAAGCGGAGTTTTTTTACAAAATCAAAGGGAAGAAAATATTTTTTGAAGAAGAGGCGCGAAAGTATCAACAAAAATTTATGGTTCGGGTCGCGCCGTATGTATTGAACGCCTCTTTGTTGAACATCCTCACTGTTCCGTTTATTTGGGCGTGCATCGTTCCAGCCTTTTTTCTTGACGCGACCGCCTCGGTCTATCAATGGATTTGTTTCAAAGTGTATAAAATCCCCAAAGTGAAGCGCAGCGAGTACATTATTATAGATCGCCACAATTTGAGCTACTTAAACACCATCGAAAAGATTAACTGTGTCTATTGCGGCTACTTCAACGGGCTGATTGCCTATGTGCAGGAAATAGCCGCCAGGACGGAACAGTATTGGTGCCCGATCAAGCACGCCAGAAAAGTTGCCGCCATGCACAGTCGCTATCATAAGTTTTTGGAATATGGCGATTGCAAAGACTACCAACAGCGGCTCAAAGCCTTGCGCCAGAATTTCCAGGATCTCGAAGATGAAAAAAAATAACGAAGGCCAAGGGGAAAAACAGGACAGGTTGCTGGGGGCGTTTGCCTGCGCATGATCCGTCTGATGCTTGCCGGCCTTGCCGCCGGGCTCTTTTTCAGCGCCACTTTTGTCCTCAACCGGGCCATGAGCCTGGACGGCGGCCACTGGTACTGGTCAGCCTCGTTGCGCTATCTGTACATGGCGCTGCTGCTTGGCGTTGGGCTGGCGCTGTTCAAGGGGCCGGTCTATCTGGGCCGGGTGCTAGGCGAATTGGTTCGCCACTGGCTGTTCTGGACGATCAGCGGCTCCATCGGTTTTGGCTGTTTTTACGCGCTGATCTGCTTTGCCGCCGACTTTGCCCCGGGCTGGGTGGTGGCCACCACCTGGCAACTGACCATCATTGCGACCCTGGTGGTGCTGATGGGCTTCGGCGGTCGCTTTGCCCGGCGAATCTGGTTGTATGCCCTGGTGGTGCTGGTCGGGGTGGCGCTGGTCAATCTCAGCAACGTCGACGCCGCTGATCTGCGGCCTTTGTTGCTGGGCGCGCTGCCGGTGCTGGTTGCCGCCTTTTGCTATCCCTTGGGCAACCAGCTGGTGTGGGAGGCGCAGCGCGGCAGGCGCGGCTTGCCGCAGATTGACGGCGAGCTACTGGCCAACAGTTTCACCAAGGTGTTGCTCCTCTCCATCGGCAGCCTGCCCTTCTGGCTGCTGCTCTATCCCTGCGTCAGGCCGGGATTGCCCTCCGGCGGCCAATTGGCGACTGCGGCCCTGGTGGCCGTTTCCTCCGGGGTGATCGCCACCACCTTGTTTCTCCATGCGCGCAACCATGCCGACAACGCCAGCAAACTGGCGGCGGTCGACGCCACCCAGTCAAGCGAGGTGCTGTTTGCCCTGGCCGGCGAGATTGTCTTCCTGCACGCCGCCCTGCCGGGACCTGTCGCCCTGGTCGGCGTCGCCGTCACCATCTTTGGGCTAATCGCCTTTGTCCGCCACGAACACTGACGCCCTCTCCCGATTGCACCCGAAACATTTGGTTGTTGTTCTGCCCGCTCCTTCCCTTGACTCCGCCGACAGAGGCCCCCTCTAGACACAAGGCGCCTAACGTGAGGGACCTTCCGGCGTCCGAGCATGGGCCATTTTCCTGCTCGTCGGAGGAACCGCACGCCTGCTGGCGGATTGCACATTCGGCTCATGGGCTGGCAATGTTCACCTGCCCTGCGCATCTCGTCTTTTTCTTTCTTGCTCTATGGGGCGGCAGCCGTTTGAGCAGGTCAAGGAAGGCCAGAAACACAAGGCCAATCGGGCCCAAAAAGAAGAAACAAACAGGTTGCTGAAGTCAAAAAGACAGACATCTTTAATGCGTGCATCTTTTTGGTAAAAAATAACAGGTTGAGCGATTCTAGGAGTAGAATTATTCCATTTCCAGTTCAAAAGTGAAACGCGTCTGTTTGTCATTCCGACGAGCACCGCGAGGAGAAATCTCGCAAATATCCCGAGATCTCTCCCTTGCGGTCGAGATGACACACCTTCGTTGACGAGGTTTTGCTCTGTTCATCATGCTTCGCTTGATTTAGAAATGGAATTACTGGGCTTTGCGAAACAATATCAGAGGGCAGTTCTTGCAGATATCTGCACCTGGAAATCCATCACCGGGGCGTGTGATAGATGAGCTGCCATATTTTTCTTTACGTTGCAGTATCCTTGCAGCGACAGCCTGAAGATGCTCTCCAGGGAGGATGAAATTAATTTCTCCCCGCTCGGTTTTACCGGCATTGTAAGAACCCGAGCAGGCTGGTAACATGTTGGCGAGTTTACTCGTGTGAACATAGACATTACCGCCACAGGCTGACGAGTTGATGGTAATATTCGCTCGCATCGGATGAATACCGGATACGGCCATCCAGTCCACGGCAAGATGATAGGCCTGCAGGTTGCCAGGGTCAGATCTTGAATTTTGAATCATGCTGGAGCAACGGTTGGGTGTGATGGTAATCGATAGCTATGGCCTGTCAACATACTTCCAATAAGTCACCTCACACATCCAACCCCGCGCCATTCTTGCGCAGCCTTCCTTCCGCTCCCAGAATCCCGGCAACACCTTGTTGACCTCGTTCCAGAAAGCGTCGGTGTGGCTGGCCTGGTGAAAATGGCAAAGTTCATGAACCACGATGTAATCGATGATGGTCTGCGGGGCCTACGCACTTCCAGTGAAAGGCAAGCCTCACTCTCCTGCTGGGTAGGTCAGAAGATGGGGCGACGTTCCGGGGATGGCGTGTGTATCATTGATGATGTTGTATCCATTGGAAGTTCGACATACTGTCCCCGGATTTTCAGCGCCAGTTTGAATCCGGCAGCGTGACCATCACCCTGGATTTGATCAATTTCCTCAGCGATTGGCTGATTAGCCACATCAAAGGTGGCCGCTACGTGCCGACCCTGCGCGGCAAATAATGCTGTTTCTCAATCAAGCGAGCATGACGCTTAGCACAAAACCCCACCGACGACGGGTTGCCGCGCTAAAATGGGCTATGTATTCACCTGAAATGGATACTTGTCGCCCGCTACACTTCAATTTCGACAGGTTGACGGATCATGTTGGCCACAGGGGTGTAAAGATCCACCTCTGTTTCCGGGGTGCGCATGGTTATTATCAGGGCGTATCTGGTCAGGTTGCCCCAACGTTCGTGTCGTGGATTTGATTTCCACCAGCCCATAACCGGAAAAATAGCAATATGACCGCGTTGGGCCAACTCAACAGCAGTTCCTTTCCAGGTGTCAGAGTGGATTGACCCAAGTTTGCGAAGGTTTTTGCCCAGAGTCCAATTGCTATCACTCGGCGCTGCTCCTGCTGGACGACCTGTCTCTTCGTCATGCGCAGCACGGTTGATGCGCTGGTGAAAAGCGTCAAGGGTCTCAAGAGGTCTCTTCACCTCAAAGCGAAGGCCATGGCTGGCATAGCTGTATTTTTTACTCCAGCCACGCCGGGCAGGGTTGGGTTCGATGAAGTAGGAAAGTGTTACCTTCATTTCAACAGGTGTGTTTTCAAGCCCCGCCAAGATGTCGGTCGGCCACGGGATGTCATGCAGATTTAAATCCCGTGTTACTGTCTGTCCGGCTCGTTTATCAAACGGCTGCAAGGTATCCTGGGCCACCAAAGTGAGAGAGTTGCGGGCGCTCCATAACGCCCTTTCCAGGTTGGGCACGCCAAAACCGCAATACCGCAATAAGCTTTCAAAATGCTGCTGTAAACGAAGCGGTGCAAAGCGGCCCTTCATGGCCTCTGTCCACTCAGCCGAGTGGATCATTAATGCCCGGATGGTTTCCGGCCAGTAATCGGGATACTGACTTTGAAGCATAGCAGCAAATCGTGCGGCCAGAGCGGTAGCTGCGCTGGTGTCTCCCGTGTTTGTTAAAGGCCGCATCAACTCATGCTGCCAATTCGTGGTCAAAAGATCCAGGCTGTCCAAGGTGTCGGCTGATCCGGTCGGGTCAAGAGCCATATTGCCGCCTTCCATGACAATATCAGGCTTAAGCGGCCAAGGCCTTAACCAGGAATTTGATGTGGTGCTCGATGGACTCAGGTCACCTGGCGAGGCTATCAGTCGCCACCCAGGAAACTTGCTGGGATCAACAAAATTCTTTTCGGTAAAGGCGCCAACGGTCAGGGCGTTCCATGCTTGTCCAGGATCGTGAACACCCTCGGTCATATTGTTGGCAGGGTAATGGTGTTGAAAAGCTCTTTCTGTATTGCCAGCGGAAATGAAAATCAGTCGTTGCGTTTCATCGTCGGCTCCAGCACAGAGCGCATCTATACTGGCTGACCAGGATGAAGGTTTGCCTGCATCACGAAAATCCGTGGTGGTAACGGCCATGCAGAAGTTTCTTGTTCTTTCAGGTGCAAGGATGTCTGCACGACTAACAGCCTCGGCGGTGATATTGCCATAAAGACGAGGGTCATTTTGTCCACCCGGCGGCAGAATCTTTACCGATTCAACCTTATGGGAGAGCTGTATCGGCCTATGATTGGCGAGAAGTTCAGTCAGGTCACCATAGGCGGCCAAACCAGCCATTTCGGTTCCATGCCCTTGATGGTCAGATGTTCCCCATCCAGGTTCACACGAGTCAAGATCGTTTTCGTCAAGAACCGGTTTTAGTAGCGGATGAGTATGATTGATGCCGGTATCCAGGATGCAGACTGCAGGGCATCCCTCAATAGGAGGGGTAATTTGTTCGAGGGCAGCACGCATCCACTCGATTTGTTCAGGGCGGCGCATTGGGGTAAAGAAATCCGCCCTATCCTTCATTTTACGAAGCTCGGCAATACAATTGAGTAGATTGACAGAGCGGCTCATTTGCGCCTTGGTGCCTTGCACGCCCACCACAATCCTGTCGGGAAAGTGTACAGCCTCTTTGAGTACACGCAAATCCATCTGACGGGCGTGCTCCGTGAAGAAAGTCAACTCCGCTTGGCGCTCTTCGCCAGCCCGAAGCCACACCTCCCACCAGATCGCCTCATCATCCTGCGGCAAACTTTCTGGAGTGTCAGTCCATAATGCCTCAAGAGCAGCCATGCGGATTGAAGCAATGTTGGCAATCAGATCTTGGTTTCTTGCTTTTCCTTTGGGGCTATCTTTTTTCGGATCAAGATAGTCATTCAGCTTCTGGATCAGAATGTCGAGTTTGCCTTCTGGGACAAAGACCGTTGCGAGTGTCCTTCCTTCAAGCTCTTGTACCGCCAAAAGTTCTATGCCTGAACGTTGGGCTTCAAGACTTTCAAACTTCAGTTCAAAATCAGGTTCACTCTCAAACTGGAGATAAATACCGTTCTTGGCGTCAATACCGTAGGCCTTCTGTTCTTCAATAATGGCCTGGGACTGTTGACGGATCGCGTCAAATTGACGGGCAAGGCGTTGGCCATGAGCTTCTCGCTGACGAGGAGTGGAGCGGAAAATTGGCCCCATGGCAGAGGGTGAGGTGTATGGCTCAGTTGCAGCGGTATGAACGATAAGGAGATGAGAAAGGCGTTCCTGGTCGATTGCGGGCATTGAAATTACTCGGGTAGGTGCTCTTTGCGTGCAGCCTTTCGGGGAAGATTCGCTTTTCGATCGAGCAGTAATGCCGTGATGTCTTTCTGGGTGATTATTTCTCTGTCGTTGATAATGGCATCCTTAATAGCATCTTCACAGGCCTTGGCAATATCAGCAAAACTAAGGCCTTCAGCGGAGGCGGCGACGCTTCTCCAGAGAATTCGTTTGGTGGGGAAACCAGCGACCTTGTTTTTGATCAGTTCAATGGTCAAGGCTTCATCTGGGAGCCTGAAGTTTACTACATCGTCAAAACGCCGGAACAGGGCATAGTCTAGGATATCAGGATGGTTGGTCGCCGCCAGAATAAGACTGTCCGAATCATCCTGTTCGATCATCTGCAAGAAACTATTCAATACCCGGCGGATCTCCCCGACATCATTGGCCTGACCACGTTGGGAACCGATAGAGTCAAATTCGTCGAAAAAGTAGACGCCCCTGGTCTGGGCTAAGGCATCGAAGATGAGACGCAGTTTAGCGGCAGTCTCTCCCATGAATTTTGTGATCAACCCTTCAAGGCGGACCACAAATAGTGGTATCCCCAACTCCCCGGCCAACACACTGGCAGACATGGTTTTGCCGGTTCCTGGAGGGCCAACGAACAACATTTTCTTTCGTGGGATCAAGCCGTGAGCACGGAGCTTGGCAATTTGGCGCTGTTCCTTGATGATGCGGGTCAGTCGACCATGAATATCACGGTCCAGGATAATATCCGACAACCGGAGTTTTGGATACGAGGCGGATAGTAGTGAGGAAAGCTCCCCTTTGGGTTGGGATATAGCAATCGGCCGCGCTTGATTCGGCAGCCCCTTTTTCTTTTTAGCTTCGTCGATCAAAGCACGTAGCTCTTGGGCCAGTTTTCCATGTCCCTGTTTCGCTTCGTGGGCGGCAACCTGCATGGCAACTGCAAAAAAATGCGGTTCGTCACCTTCGAGATGCGATTTCAGCAGTGCTTTTAACTGTTCGGCGCTGGCCATGACGTGTCTTGTTGAGGGGTTTTATAGGTGCAAATAACTGTAGAGAGATGTTACCATTTATGCTTGAATTGTCGCTGTTTTTTTTTAAATTCCTTAGCGTAAGAAAAGACTTCGTTCATGATAAGTACTGTCAATGGGAAAACGGAGGTTTTTCGTCTCGCTCAGGAATGAATCTGCGCCTGCCTTTGGTTGCTAACCGACAGAAGCGCTCCCGCCCGCTCCCTCCTCACTCGAAATAAAGACCAAGTTTTTATTCTCGCTGAATCCGAGGTTCGCCACGCTTACCCTCTAACCGCAACCCCAAGGGATCTTTTCAAAAATCCACTATGGCAACCCTCAGCCCTCGCCGCGAAAGCGATAGCCCACGCCGGATTCGGTGAGGATGTAGCGCGGCCGCGAGGCGTCTTTTTCCAGTTTGTGGCGGAGATTGCTGATGTTGACCCGCAGCACGTGCGGCTGCTCCACATAGCCGCCCCCCCAGATCTGCTTGAGGATCTGGCGATGGGTGAGCACCTTGCCGGCGTTGGTCGCCAGCAGGCGGAGCAGTTCGTATTCGGTGGGGGTGAGCGCCAGGGGTTGGCCGGCCAGGGTCACAAGACGGCGGGCAAGGTCGAGCTCCAATTCGTCGATCCGGATCACCGGTTCCGGGGCCTGTTGCAGAGATCGCCGCAGCATCACCCGGATGCGGGCGAGCAATTCGCCGACGCCAAAGGGCTTGGTGAGATAGTCGTCGGCGCCTGCGTCCAGGGCGCGCACCTTGTCGGCCTCGCGATCCCGGACCGACAGCACGATGATCGGCGTCTGCGACCACTGCCGTATCCGCCCGATCACCTCCACCCCGTCCATGTCCGGAAGCCCCAGATCAAGCAGCACCACGTCCGGCTTGACTGTCACCGCCGCCGCCAGCGCGGCGTGTCCGTTCTCCGCCTGAAAAACGGCAAATTCGCCGCCGGCAAGGGCGGTGGCCAGGAAGCGCTGAATCGCCGGTTCGTCGTCGACAATCAGTATCCGGGGGAGATTGGTTTCCTTGCTCATTGCACGCTCATTGCCAAAGGCAGGCGGCAGGTCATGCGCAGGCCGCCGCCGCTTCGATTTTCAGCCCGGATGGTTCCCTGGTGGGCCTCGACAATGCCCTTGCAGATGGAAAGCCCCAGGCCTGTTCCGCTTGCCCCTTCGGGAACCGGCAGGCGGTAGAATTTTTCGAACACCCGTTTGAGATCCTGCTCGGGGATTCCAGGGCCGCGATCCATAATCTCCAGGGTCAGAGCCTGGGCGTCGGTTTGGGCGCGAATCTCTATCGGACCATCCGCCGAAGAATATTTCAAGGCATTATCCAGCAGATTGATCACCACCTGGGTCATCAGCACCATGTCCATGCTGACCAGGGGCAGACCGTCGGCCAGTTGCACGCTCACATCCCGCCCCTCCAGGCGGTGATCGAGCGCGTTCAAGGCGCATCCGATCAGGTCCTGCACGTCGCAGGGCTCCTGGTTGAGCCCGAGTTCTCCCGCCTCCAGCCGGGTCATGTCGAGCAGATTGCCGACAAACCGGTTCAACCGTTCGGCCTCTTCCCAGGCGCCGTCGAGCAGCGCCTGCTTGTTGGCCTCGGTCAAGGGAAGGTTCTTGTCCTGCAGGCTGCTCAGCGCTCCGATGATGGTGACCAGCGGGGTGCGCAGGTCGTGGGAGATCGAGTTCAGCAGGGCCCGCTCCAAGCTCTCCCGGGCCTGTAGCACCTGCGCCTGTTCCGCCTGTTCCGCCAGACGCACCCGTTCCATGGCCAGCGAGATCTGGGCGACAAAGGCATCGAGCAGGCGACGGCTATGGGGCGAGCGGTAATCGGCGGGGCGGCTCAGTTTGACCCCCAAGACCCCGAAGACGGCGCTTGCAGTGTGCAGCGGCAGATAGAGCAGCGCCGCCGAACCAAGCGTTTCCGTGCCGTTTCCTGCGGGCCGCCGATTGCGCAAGGCCCAGTCGGCCACCGCCAGTTCCTTCTCCTCAAGCGCCAGCCCCTTGCTGCTCGCCGCAATCCGCATCTGCTCTTCCTCCATAACCAGCACCGCCAGTTCGGCCTGCATGGTTTCGCTGACCTGCTTGACCACCGCCGCCAGAATCGATTCCATGTCAATGGCGGCGGCCAGGTCGCGGCTCAGGTAGTACAGACTTTCCGTCTGCAGCTCCCGCTCGCGCAGGGCCTCCGCCCGTTCCTTGGCCTGGGCCACCAGCGAGCTGATCACCACCCCGACCACGAACAGCCCCAAAAAGGTGAACAGATACTCGGTGTCCGCCACCGTAAAGCTCCACCGGGGCATGATAAAGAAAAAATCAAAGGCAAGCACCCCTAGCCCGGCGGTCAGCATGGCCGGCTTGCGGCCAAACCGCACCGCCGCCAGGACCACGGCCAGCAAATAGACCATCACCATGTTGGTCGGCGAGAGGTAAGGGCGGACCAGGAAGGAAAACCCGCTCGCCGCCGCAACCAGGGTCAGGCTGATCAGGTATTCGAACCAGGAGCCAACCGGCGCCGGGCGGGCCCCAAGGGGTTTGGGTTGCGCCGGGCCCTGTTTGAAGCTGACGACGTGGACATGGATCGAGCCGCTGAGACGGATGATCTGATCGACGATGGGAGGGCGCAGCAGTTCGCGCCAACGGGACTTGGCGGGCTTGCCGACCACAATCCGGGTGACGTTGTGACGGACGGCGTACTCGATCAAGGCTTCGGCGACCGACGAGGCGGTGATGGTCGCCACCTCGGAGCCCAGGCTTTCGGCCAGACGCAGGTCGCGCCAGACCCGTCCCCGGTTTTCCTGCTGTTCCTTGGCCAGACCGGGGGTTTCGATGTAGACGGTGAACCATTGGGCCTTCAGCTCGTCCGCCAGGCGCCGGGTGGTGCGGATCAATTGTTCGCTGAAGGGGCTGCCGCTGGCGCAGACCAGCAACCGCTCGGTGGCGGGCCAGGGGCCGGCGATGGAGCGGGTTTCCATATAGGTCCGCATCTCGTCGTCCACCCGGGCGGCGGTCCGTCGCAGGGCCAGCTCGCGCAGGGCAATCAGATTGCCGGGCCGGAAGAATTTTTGCGCGGCCCAGTTCGCCTGCTCGGGGATGTACACCTTGCCTTGACGCAGCCGTTGCAGCAAGGCCTCGGGCGGAATATCGACCAGCATGATTTCCGCCGCCTGATCAAGGAGGCTGTCGGGAACGGTTTCCCGCACCGGAATGCCGGTAATCTGTTGAACAACGTCGTTTAAACTTTCAAAATGCTGGACGTTGACCGTGGTGTAGACGTCTATCCCGGCGGCGAGCATCTCCTCGATGTCCTGCCAGCGTTTTTCATGGCGGCAGCCGGGCGCGTTGGTGTGGGCCAGTTCATCGACCAGGGCCAGCGCAGGTTTTCTCGCCAGGACGGCGTCAAGGTCCAGTTCGGCAAGCGTTACCCCCTGGTGTTCGTGCCGGGCCTTGGGCAGCACCTCGATGCCCGTCAGCAGTCCATCGGTTTCCACCCGGCCGTGGGATTCGACATAGGCGGCGACCACCTCGCACCCTTCCGCTTTGAGCTGACGGGCCGCCTCCAGCATGGTGTAGGTTTTGCCAACCCCGGCGGCGTAGCCTAAAAATATTTTCAGCTTTCCCTGCTGGGTTGCCCGTTCTTCGGCGTGGGCGGTTTTGAGCATCGCTTCCGGCGAAGGGCGCATGTCTTCCTGCGGCTGGCTCATGGCGACGACTGCTCCAGCGCTGGTTGAGGTCCTGCCGTTATGGTCGCGTGAAAACTCGGATTGAATGGCATACAGCAACACCCTGCATCTTGGTCATATTGAAAGCGAAAACATCCGCGCGTGCAGTTTTTCAAGAAGACGCGCATCCACGATACTACAACTTACCGGGTTGCCTTGAAAGTTCTGCTTTGCACCACCTTTTGGAAAGCCGCCAGGGTTTCGTCGCATTGAGCGGTGAGGTTGCGTTTTCTGCCCAAGGAAAGTTCAAGTGATCTGATGTTGCTGTTTTGTCGAGACAACGCGATCACCTCGGCGGTCACTTGGATAAAATCAGCGAACGCCGTTTTGGCCTGCAACACTGCGTCCCGCCGCGTTCCTCCCGCTGATCCGGCCAGTTCAGTCAGTTCAGCCAGCGATTGCGCCGCCAAGCGCTCCTCTGCGTTCATCTGCGCCTCCAGCTGATCCATTTTCCCATCGTTTGCCTCGGCTATGTGAGGGCTGTGCAGGGCGTATATTTTCAGCCCGGCGATCAGGGCGCGGTTCGCCGGCGAGGTTGCGCGGCCTTCTTCCGGGGTTCCTGCAAACAGCGGCGGTATGGCCCCCAGGGCCTGCTCAAAGCGTTGCATGGCGTGTCCGCCTTGTTGCCGGGAAAGCGCCGCCGCCTTCAAATTGGTGTTCTGCACCGCAACCGCCAGGATGTCTTGGTCGAGTTTGCCGAATTCCGTCCAGCAACGGTCAAATTCAACCAGGAGATTTTTCTCGTCGCGCAAGGGGACCGCATCCACCAGCGCGCGAAGTTTCTGCAGCTGCTGTTCCACCCCGGCCGAGGCTTGGCGCGATTGGTCGGCAAACTGCCGGGATTGTTCGTCGGTGAGCGCCATGACGGCGTTTTTTTCCATTTCAACCGATTCATAGAGACGAATGCGCATTTCGGACAGGATCGCCTTCTTCTCGGCGACGTTTCCGTAGGTGTCCACCAGGGACGCCGGATTGCTGTAATATTTGGCAATACCGGCAAATGTCGCCAAGAGCGCGATGGTTATTCCCAGGCCCCAGATAACGGCGTTTCGTTCTTTATCCTTGGGATGCTGCATGACCTTTCTCCCTTGTTTCAGGTGATGATGCAAAGCGCGATGCGCGCTGCGGGTAATTGCGGTGGCGGGTAAATCCGGTGCAAGGCGCCGGTCCTTGGCAGGTTGGTCCGGGCGGGAATCCCTTTTGAGTAGGGATTCCCCGCCTGCCGGCTCATGGCGACAGCTGCTCGAGAGCCAGGTTGAGCGCCAGGACGTTGACTCTGGGCTCGCCGAACAGGCCTGCCTGGCGGCCTTCCGTCAGGCTCAGGACCAGGGCGCGGACTTTTTCAGCGTTCATATTTCGCGCCCTGGCCACCCGCTCGACCTGCAACAGGGCGGCGGCCGGGGAAATATGAGGGTCCATGCCGCTGGCCGAGGCGTACACCAGGTCGGCCGGGATTGCTTCGGTGGCTCCGGTCATCCGCCATTGCCTGACCCGCTCCTCTGTCTGCCGCAGCAATTCAGGATGGGTGGGGCCGAAATTGGAGCCGCCCGAGGCCAGCGGATTATAACCAAACCCTGCGGTTGCGGAAGGGCGCGGCCAGAAGAAACGGGGCTCGGTGAACGACTGGCCGAGCAGCAGCGAACCAACAACCTTGCCGTCGGAGGCAACGACAAGGCTTCCCTGGGCTTTCTGCGGGAAAAGGAGGTTGACGGCAACCGTTATCGCCGCCGGATAGGCGCCTCCGAGCAGGAGGGTCAGGCCGAGGAACAGCAGCACTGCTGATTTTACATTGTTCATATTCCTTCTCCGTATGGGTCAGATAAATAAACCAATAACACTGTCAATGGCCTTGATCCCGATAAAGGGAACAATCATCCCGCCCACCCCGTAAATCAGCAGGTTGAACATCAGGAGTTTTTCGGCGGGCATCGGCCGATACTTGGCGCCCTTGAGCGCCAGGGGGATCAACAGCGGGATGATGACGGCGTTGAAAATCACCGCCGAAAGGATCGCGCTGTGCGGGCTGGCCAGGTGCATGATGTTGAGCGCTTCCAGTTGCGGGTAGATCGACGCCAGCGACGCCGGAATGATGGCGAAATATTTGGCCACGTCGTTGGCGATGCTGAAGGTGGTCAGGTTGCCGCGGGTCATCAGGATCTGTTTGCCGATCTCGACAATGTCCAGCAACTTGGTGGGATTGCTGTCAAGATCGATGATGTTGGCCGCCTCCCGGGCGGGTTGGGTGCCGGTGTTCATAGCCACCGCCACGTCGGCCTGGGCCAGGGCCGGCGCGTCGTTGGTGCCGTCTCCGGTCATCGCCACCATGTACCCCTGCTCCTGATACTCGCGGATCATGTTGAGTTTGTCCTCCGGTCGGGCGTGGGCGAGGAAGTCGTCAACCTGCGCCTCCGCCGCGATGGCCGCCGCAGTCAGCGGGTTGTCGCCGGTGATCATCACCGTCTTGATGCCTATGCTCCGCAGTTGGGCGAATCGTTCCTGGATGCCTGGCTTGACGATGTCCTTCAGGTTGACGACGCCCAGGATCTCGGCGTCGCGGCAAACCACCAGCGGCGTGGAGCCGGCGTGGGCAATGCCGTTGACCAGTTGATCGAGATTCTTGGGAATCTTCCCGCCCTGCTGTTTGACAAAGGCAACCACGCTGTCGGCCGCGCCTTTGCGATACCTCCGCCCGGCGAGATCAACGCCGGAAAGACGGGTCTCGGCGTTGAAGCCGATGCTCACGGCGTCCGGCGGCAGCGGTTGCGGCGTCAAACCGTATTGTTGCTCCGCCAGCAGCACAATGCTGCGTCCTTCCGGGGTTTCGTCGGTGATTGAGGCCGTCAGCGCCGCTGCCGCCAGGTCCCGCTCGGTATGGCCGCCAACCGGAATCAATGCCGCCGCTTCCCGGTTGCCCAGGGTGATGGTGCCGGTTTTGTCGAGCAACATGACGTTGACGTCGCCTGCGGCCTCGATGGCCCGGCCGGACAGGGCGATCACGTTTTTTTGGAACAGGCGGTTCATGCCGGCAATGCCGATGGCCGGGAGCAGGGCGGCGATGGTTGTCGGCGCCAGGCAGACGAAAAGCGCCGCTAATATGGTCAGGGAGACCGGTTGACCGTGGCCGATCACCTTGACGCTGAAGATCGAGAGCGGGCTGATGTTGACGCAGACCAGGAAAAACACCAGGGTCAGGGCGATCAACAGCACCTCCAGGGCGACCTCGTTGGGGGTTTTGCGCCGTTTGGCCCCTTCGATCAGGGCAATCATCCGATCCAGAAAGGTTTCGCCAGGGTCGGTGGTAATCCTGACGACAACGGCATTGGCAATAACCGTGGTGCCCCCGGTGACGGCGCTGCGATCACCCCCCGATTCCCGGATGACCGGCGCCGATTCGCCGGTGACCGCCGATTCGTTCACCAGCGCCGCGCCGGCCACCACCTCGCCGTCGCCGGCGACAAGGTCGTTGGTTTCAACCAGGATATGGTCTCCTTTTCTGAGTTGGTTGGCCTCCACCAGGGTGTACTCGGCGCCGAACGCCGGGGCGGCCAGCCGTTTGGCCATGATGTTGGTCCGCGACTTGCGCAGCGAGGCGGCGCGGGCCTTGCCCCGGCCCTCGGCCAGGGCCTCGGCAAAGGCGGCAAAAAGAACTGTCGCCCAGAGACAAAGCGACACCGAACCGGTGAACCAGACGGGTTCGGCGGCTGCGCCGACCAGCGACTGGAGAAAGGTGAACAGGGTGACGGCGCTGGCGATTTCAACCGCAAACATGACCGGGTTGCGCCAGAGCGAGCGCGGGTCAAGTTTTTTGAAGGAATCCGCCAGGGCTGCTCGGAGCAGTTGGCCGTCAAAGGCCGATGGTGATGCTTGTGGATGTTTTGACATGATTCACTTGCCTCCGGTCATGAGCAGGTGCTCGGCGATCGGCCCCATTGCCAGGGCCGGAAAGAAGGTCAGGGCGCCGACGACGACAATGACCAGGATCAGCCAAAGGACAAAGGGCGCACGGTCGGTGGGCAGGGTGCCCAGGCTGGGCGGGATGTATTTTTTTCCAGCCAGAGAGCCCGCCATGGCCAGGACCGCAACCACCGGGACATAGCGACCGATCAGCATGGCTGCGGCGCCGAGCAGGTTGTAGAAGGGGATGTTGCCGTTCAGTCCGGCAAAGGCGCTGCCGTTGTTGTTGGCCATGGAGGCAAAGGCGTACAACACCTCGGACAACCCGTGGGCGCCGGGGTTCGACATCGACGCGACCGCCGACGGCACAAGCAACGCCGCCCCCGAAAAGACCAGGACCACGACGCCGGCGGTGAGGACGGTGAGGATGGACATCCATATTTCTCGCACCTCGATCTTTTTGCCCAGATATTCGGGTGTCCTGCCGATCATCAGACCGGACACAAACACCGCGATGACGGCAAAGGCGAGCATGGTGTAGAGCCCGGAACCGACGCCGCCGAACACCACCTCGCCCGTCAGGATCAAACTCAGCGGCGCCAGCCCGCCAAGGGGAGTGAGGGAATCGTGCATGGCGTTGACCGCGCCGCAGGAGGTGGCGGTGGTGACCACCGCAAAGAGGTTGCTGCCGACCAGCCCGAAACGGACCTCCTTGCCTTCCATGTTGCCGCCTTGGACGCCCAACCCGCTGATTGCCGGATTGCCGCCGCTCTCCGCCCATTGCAAGACCGCAAAGGCCGCAGTGAGCAGGAGCAGCATGGCGATAAACAGCCCCCATCCCTGCCGGGTGTTTCCCGCCATCACCCCGAAGGTGTAGGTCAGGCTGGCGGGGATGAGCAGGATTAAAAAAATCTCCGCAAAATTGGTGAGCGGGGTCGGGTTTTCAAAGGGATGCGCGGAATTGGCGTTAAAAAAGCCGCCGCCGTTGGTGCCCAACTCCTTGATTGCCTCCTGGGAGGCGACCGGCCCCATGGGGATCTGCACCGCCAACCCGCCGGCCTGGAGCGGCGCCGCCGTTTTGTAGGCGGCAAAATTCTGGATGACGCCCTGGGAGGCAAGGAACAGGGTGGCGACACAGGAAATCGGGAGAAGGATGTAGAGAACGGTCCTGACCAGATCAACCCAGAAATTACCCAGCAGCGCTGTTTTCCGGCGGACAAAACCTCTGATCAGGGCAATGGCCACCGTCATGCCGGTGGCGGCGGACACAAAATTATGCACCGTCATTCCCACCGTCTGGGTGAAATAACTGGCGGTTGATTCTCCGCCGTAATTCTGCCAATTGGTGTTGGTCACAAAGCTGACGGCGGTGTTCAGCGCCAGCTGCCAGGGGAACGCCGGCAATTGCTGCGGATTGAGCGGCAACAGGTGTTGGGTGAGCAACATGACCATGAGCGCTGCGCAACAGACCAGATTAAACAGCAGCAGGGCCCCGGCGTATTGCTTCCAATCCATCTCGTCCGCCTTGTTGATTCTCCCCAACATATACAGCAGGTTCTCGCAGGGCCGCAGCAGCGGGGCCGCAAAGGTGTTCTCTCCTTGATAGACCTTGGCCATGTAGATCCCCAAGGGTTTGACAAAGAGCAGCAGGGCTGCAAAAAGGAGCAGCATTTGCTGCCAATCATAGGCGTTCATAGGGATGCTCCAGTGAGAGTGTTCATCTTGATGTATGCTCGTCTTGGATGGCGGACGTTTTCATCGGGTTCCTGCCTCTTGTTGATGAGTATACTGTGTTTGGCGTCAAGATAAGATCAAGAACTGAGCGAAATGCATCAATGAATTGTCAAGAGCTGGGAGGGGATGGGTTGAGCGGGAGTTCATTGACCGGATTGACCGGCTTGACCGGACCTGGTGTGCCGGCAAGCAGGAAATCAGCGGCGCCTCCCCGTGCGGAGGCGCCGCTAATGAAGGCGACGGGCGATATGGCGATGACAGGCGATGACAGGCGACGACGGCCGATGTCGGGCGTTTACAACTCCACCTGATTGCCCAGTTCGACCACCCGATCCGGCGGCAGTTTAAAAAACGAGGTGGCGTTCCAGGCGTTGCGCGACATGAAGATGAACAAATGCTTGCGCCATTGGGCCATGGGGGCCGTACCGGTGGCGGAGAGGGTCTCGCGCCCGAGGTAAAACGAGGTGGAGTAGATGTCGACCGCCAGCCCTTGGTCGGCCGCCAACTGCAATATTTCCGGCACGTTCGGGCTTTCCATGAAGCCGTAGGCGGCCAGGATTCGATAGAAACCCAAGCCAAGGTCTTCGACCCGCACCCGGTCTTCCGCCGCAACGGTCGGCATTTCCGCCGGAAGGATGGAAAGCAGCAGCACCCGTTCGTGCAGGGCCTCGTTGTGTTTGAAATGGTGCAGCAAGGTATGCGGGACGCCTTCGGCGGAAATCGACATGAACACCGCTGTGCCCGCTATCCGCTGCGGTTTGTAGCCGGTCAGGTCCTTGAGGAAAATATCGGCCGGGATCTTCATCAGGCTGTAGTGTTTGGCCAGCAGGGCCCGGCCGTCGCGCCAGGTGATCATCGCCGCCAATATGCAACCGGCGATCACCAGGGTGATCCAGCCGCCGTCGACAATCTTGAGCAGGTTGGCCCCCAGGAAGGAACAATCGAGCAAAAGAAAAAGAGCCAACAGCAAAGCGGCCTGCCACAGCGGCCAGCGCCACCGGTAGCGGGTCACCTGAAAATAGAGAAAGGAGGTGATGGCCATGGTCGCGGTGACGGCAATGCCGTAGGCGGCCGCCAGCCGGGTGGATTCCCTGAAGGCCAGCACCAGCGACAGGCAGGCGAGCATCAGCATCCAGTTGACCGTTGGCATGTAGATCTGACCCCTGGCCCGTTCAGAGGTGTGGATAATGTGCATGCGCGGCGTGAATCCCAGCTGAATGGCCTGCTGGGTCAGCGAGTAAACCCCGGAGATCATGGCCTGCGAGGCGATGATAGTGGCCATGGTCGCCAGAGCCACCAAGGGATAGAGCAGGGACTTGGGGACCAGGGCGTAGAATGGGTTGACGTGGATCAGTTCGGGATTGTGCAGCAACAGCGCTCCCTGGCCGTAGTAGTTGAGCACCAGGCCGGGCAGCACTGCGCCGTACCAGCTCAGACGAATCGGCAGACGACCGAAATGGCCCATGTCGGCGTAGAGCGCTTCTCCGCCGGTGATGCAGAGCACCACCCCGCCCAGCACCACAAAGCCGTGGAGGTGATTGACGGCAAAGAAATGGAGCGCCTGCCAGGGGTTCAGTGCGGCCAGTATGGCCGGGTTGTGAACAATGGCGCGCAGGCCAAGGCCGCCGAGCACCAAAAACCAGGCCACCATGATTGGCCCGAACATGGCGCCGATGCTTGCGGTCCCGCGTCGTTGGAGGAAAAACAGGCACAACAGCACCAGGCAGGTGAGCGGCACGACATACCCGGCGGCGGCGTCCGTGGCCATGTTCAACCCTTCGATGGCCGAGAGCACGGAAATGGCCGGGGTGATCACGCCGTCGCCATAGAGCAGGGCCGCGCCCAGGGCGGCGAGAAAGGTGAGGGTCGCCCACTCTCTGCCGCCTCGCGTCCGGCCTTGCAGCATGGACAGCAGCGAGAAGATGCCGCCCTCGCCCTTGTTGTCGGCCCGCATGATAAACACCACGTATTTCAGACCAACAACCAGCATCAGCGACCAGAAGATCAGCGACAGGACGCCGAGGATGTTGTCGACGGTCGGCGCGACCCCGTGCGCCCCGGAAAAACACTCTTTGATGGTGTACAGGGGGCTGGTGCCGATGTCGCCGTAAATAATCCCCAAAGCGCCCATGGCCAGCAGCGGGAGGTCTTTGCCGGCGGCGTGCCGGAGCGGGTTTGCTTGTCGCATGGAAATGTCTCGTGAAACAACGTGATGGTTGATGGGTTGCGTTGCCTTGAGCGAGGGCAACGCGCGGCGGGCGCGGCGCCTGCTGCTGTTAGTGGCAAGATAGCGCTGCGGAAATCAAGAAAGTGTCAAGATGCGGGGCGAACGCCTCAAGATTGCATCAAGATGATCACGCCAGGGGGCGGCCCGCCAACCGCTCGCATTCGCGCGGCGGCAAGGTAAGGAATGGTCACGAAATATTTTTTCAACATCTTCGGGCGTGACGGCCATCCCGCTCCAGCGTCACGTCTCTGGCAACGCGGCGCAAGCGCGAGGGGCAACCGGTTCAAGGTGTCCGTAAGTTGCTGTCGCGAAAGGACTATTACCCCATAATGCAACCTGGTTGTTACACTTCTTCAACAAAGAATTCGTCGATAAAATTCAAACGAACGTTTAATCAAGTTGCTTGGGTTCACCTTTTTGCATTCTCCCGACCACAACGATAGGGGCACCCCTCGCGTGAATGACAAGCAGACAACGAAAGACCGCATTCTCAATGCCGCAGAATGCATATTTGCCGACAAAGGATTTGATGGTTCGTCCTTGCGGGACATCACCACGGCCGCTGGTGTTAACCTCGCATCCGTGAGCTATCATTTTGGGTCCAAAAACGGGCTCATTGAGGCCGTTTTTGCCCGCCACCTCGGGCCAATGAACGCGGCCAGGATCGCGTTGCTCGACAGGGTCGAGGAGCAGGTCGGCGAGAGATCCCCGGCCATTGAATCGGTGCTGGACGCCTTTATCCGGCCGGTAGTCATGCATCACTTGGCGGAACACGGCGCCAACGACGCATTCATGCGCCTGATGAGTCGTTGCTTGAACGAACCGCCCACCCATCTTGAACAATTCGAACATCATTTCGATGCGCTTATGAACCGATTCCACGCTGCCTTCTCCCGCGCTTTGCCGGACCATTCCCCCAATGAGATTTTCTGGGGGGTTCACTTTACCCTTGGCATCATGCACCACACCCTGCATGTGCTCAGCCATTTCCACCACCTGCCCTTCTGCCCCTCAGAATCGGCAGACGCCCAGACTGTGGTGGAACGCCTGATTGCGTACACTGCCGCCGGCATGAAAGCCCAGCACGGCAGCGGCGTTTCCGTGAATGAGCCTTGTGGTGGAACGCTGTCCTTCCTTAATTCTTCAGTAAACCTTTAGAATATATTCCGATTATGAATCGCATCGCTTTGAAAATGCTGTTCGGCGACCGAGGCAAATACCTCGGCATCATCACCGGCATCACTCTGGCCTCAATCCTGATGATCCAGCAGCCGGGCATGTTGGTTTCGATTTTCACCATGACCTACAGCTTCATCACCGATGTCTCTTTGCCGAACATTTGGGTCATGGATGCCAAGGTCCAGCAGATCGACGACTCCAAACCGCTGCTCGACACCCAACTGTATCGGGTGCGCGGTGTTCGTGGCGTGGAATGGGCGGTTCCCCTCTACAAAGGCAGTCAGAAAGTGCGACTCTCCAACGGTGAAACCGTCATGAGCAACCTGCTTGGACTGGATGACGCCACCTTGATCGGCGGGCCGGCTGTGATGATCGAGGGCAAACTCTCTGACCTGCGCATTCCCGATTCAGTCATTGTCGACGAGGCCGGGGCCAACGGAAGGTTGGCCAAACCGGCCGACTCTCCAGACGGGAGCCCCACGCCGCTCAAGGTCGGCGACGTTCTCGAACTCAATGAAAAACGGGCGCTGGTGGTGGGCATCGCCCGGGCACAGAAGACGTTCCAGTCGCAACCCATCATTTACACCACCTACACCCGCGCCAAGGTCTACGCCAACAGCGAACGAAAAATGCTCACCTATATCCTGGTCAAGGCCAAGGACAGCGAACCACGGGAAATTATCGCGCGGCGCATCACCCAAAACACCAGGCTCGCTGCCTTGACTGCGGAAGAATTTAAAAAGAAATCGCTTAATTATATGATTTATAACACCAGCATCATCATCAACTTCGGTTTTGTAGTCCTGGTCGGTTTTGTTATTGGCGCTGCGGTGACCGGGCAGATGTTCTACAACTTCACTCTCGACAATCTCCGCTACTTTGCGGTGTTCAAGGCGATGGGCGCAACAGACCAAACCCTACGAAAAATGATTTTGCTTCAGGCGGTGCTGGTTGGATTTGTCGGCTATGGCATTGGGGCCGGCGCCACAGCTTCATTTGCGGCGATGATGGGCAACAGCAACGGACCCTCGGTTAACCTCAGTTGGCAACTCCTGCTAACAAGCGGCTGCGCTATTCTCCTGATCGTGTTGATGTCGGCCCTGGTCTGCATCCGCAAAGTGCTGAAGCTGGAAGCAGCTGTGGTTTTCAAAGGATAAGCGGAAAGGGCGGAAAACACATGGAACAGCAACAAGAGGTCGCGACGCGCCCTATCATGACGACCGGCGGCCACAAAGATGCGGCGGTGCTCTGTCGCGGCATCACCAAGTCCTACGGCAGCGGTGAAACCCAGGTGAAAGCGCTGCGTGGGGTCGATCTGGAAGTGCGTCCAGGTGAACTCCTCATGCTGGTTGGTCCTTCGGGTTGCGGCAAGACCACGCTTATTTCCGTGGTTGCCGGCATCCTTGATCAGGACGAGGGTGAATGCCTGCTCTTTGGCCAGAACCTGTCCCGATTGCCCAAGCATGAACGGGTCCGCTACCGGGGTGAGCACATCGGTTTCGTCTTCCAGGCCTTCAACCTGATTCCCTCGCTTACGGCTGCGGAAAACGCGGCCATCCCGCTCCTGATCAACGGCATCCCCATGGACGAGGCAGTACAAAAAGCCGCGCTCCTGCTGGCCAGCGTCGGCTTGGAAGGGCGGGAACATGCGCTGCCTTCGCAGCTCTCTGGCGGCCAACAGCAACGGGTGGCTGTGGCCCGGGCTCTGGTGCACTCGCCTCGACTGGTGGTCTGCGACGAACCGACCAGCGCGCTCGATCAGGTCACCGGCATCCGGGTGATGGAAGGGTTGAAAAAACTTGCCGTCAACAATGATCGGGCCTTGGTGATCGTCACCCACGACGCCCGGATTTTCTCGTTCGCCGACCGTATCGCCCACATGAACGACGGCGCCATTGAACGCATCGAAAACAAACGCTGAAATTGCAAGGAAAGCTGCCATGACCCTGAAAAACAAAATACTCCCCGTCTTGGCCGTCATCGGCCTGGTCGTCGCTATCGTGGTTGCCGTGCGATCACAGAAAAAAAATCCTCCCGCCGAACCAGTGGCTCAACCCGCTCAAGCGCCGTATGCATCGTACATCGGCGGAGCAGGCATTGTTGAGGCGAGCACGGAAAACATTCAACTCGGCACATCGATTGCGGGCGTCGTCAAAACCGTGTTCGTCAAGGTCGGCGACACTGTGCGGCAGGGGGACAAGTTGTTCTTGATCGACGACCGCGAACTCGAGGCCAATCTGCTGGTCAAGGAGGCGAGTCTGGTCCAGGCGGAAGGGGCGCTTGAAGAAGCAAAAGCCTCTCTGCAGGATTACGAGACCCGGTTCAAGCTGGTGCAAAACGTTACCGACCGCAGAGCCCTAAGCGTGGACGACTTTGAACAGCGGAAAAACGCTGTCCTCTTGTACAAGGCTAAATTGGTGAGCGCCAAGGCGGAGATACTTGCTGCTCAGGCCGCGCTGCAAGCGGCGCGAACCGATCTGGATCGCCTTCTGGTGCGGGCGCCTGTCGATTGCATGGTGCTGCAAGTGAATATACGACCGGGTGAATACGCCCAAACCGGAGTGCTCGACGACCCGTTGATGCTGCTCGGCGACAACAACCTGTTGCATATCCGGATAGACATCGACGAAAACGACGCCTGGCGGTTCAAGCCAGGTTCACAGGCCATGGCGTTCATGCGCGGCAACAGCAAACTGAATTGCGCGATCAAGTTTGTTCGCACCGAACCCTATATCACCCCCAAAGAGTCATTGACCGGAGACAGCACCGAACGAATCGACACCCGGGTGCTCCAGGTGATTTACGGATTTGACCGCAACGCTCTCCCTGCCTATGTCGGGCAGCAGATGGATGTGTTCATTGAAACGCCGGAAGAGGGCATCAGCCATGGAAGGGGGAAAGTCGGGGCATTGGCTGTGGTCAACGGAGAAAATCCATGAAAACTAGAGCGTTGACGACCGTCTGTCTCGCCCTGTTTCTCTGCGGCTGCGCCCCGGTTGGTCCGGATTACACCGCGCCGAATTTGAACGCGCCTCCCCAATGGACCGAAGACGCCGGCGCCAAAGAGGCCAAACCGGCCCCGGGACTTGAGGCGGTCGCCTGGTGGAAAGCATTGAATGATTCCGAGCTGGACCGACTCATGAACGCCGCCATGGCAGGCAATCTCGATGTCGATCAGGCGCGGGCCAGGATACGACAGGCGCGGGCCGAATTCAAAGCCGCCGCAGCGGGCAATAAACCGAACGTCAACGGCACAGGTTCCGTCACCCGAAGCAAGGACAGCAAAAACGTCAGTGACGCCAGTGGTGAGACAACCACTTTGTACACTCCCGGCTTCGACGCCACCTGGGAGGTGGATGTGTTCGGTTCAGTCCGCCGAAGCGTTGAGTCAGCCGAGGCGCGCGTCGGGGCCCAAATCGAGGACCTGCACGCCACGCAGTTGACCTTGCTGGGCGACGTGGCCAACGCCTATGTGCAACTCCGCGCCGCGCAGGAGCAACTGGCTCTTACCGAACGCACCTTGAAATCCCAATCCGAAACCGCCGATGTCACCCGGGTGCGATATCAAAACGGCCTGACAAGCTATCTCGACGTGAGCCAGGCCGAAGCGGTTACTACCACCACCGCCGCAGACATTCCTGCATATGAAACGACGATCAAACAATCCATCCACCGCCTAAGCATTCTCATTGGTCAGCCGCCGGATTTTCTGAAGCAACAACTCGGCGTCACGCGTTCGCTGCCTGATTGCGCAGGGGTTACCGCCACCGGATTACCCTCGGAACTGTTGGTCCGCAGGCCTGATGTACGCGAGGCGGAACGAACGCTGGCGGCGGCCTCGGCCGATATCGGCGTAGCCACAGCGGAATTGTACCCTAAATTCGACCTGACGCTGGGTTTGGGACTCAACAGTGACACCATTTCTCGATTGAGCTCGCTCTCCAGCGGCTACTGGTCCCTGGTTCCCCAGGTTTCGGCGCTCCTTTTTGACGGCGGCAAAACTAAGGCGGGGGTGGAGAAAAATGTAGCGGTTTATGAAGAAGCCCTGGCCGCGTACCACTCCACCTTTCTCAAAGCGCTGGAGGACGTTGAAAACGCCTTGGTCAGCTATGCCTCCGCGCAGACGAAGCGACAGACTCTCACCAAATCCGTTCAGGCCTACAAGGAAACCCTGATGCTTGCCGAAGAACAGTATCGCAAAGGGTTGACCAGTTTCCTTGATGTCCTTGACGCGCAACGTTCCCTGTACACCGCGCAAAACAGCTTGAGTGCAACCAACGCCGAGGTCTTGACTTCGTTTATCAGTCTTAATAAAGCGCTCGGCGGCGGTTGGAAGGTGTTTGCCGATGCCGACCGGCAAAAAGCCGTGCTGTCTGATTATCGCACCCACAGACAAAAGGTTGCCTACCGTCAAAATGAGATTTCACCGGTTCTGCATTGAGAACCCTGTATACCTGCCAAGAGTCCGCGAATTGCTGTCGCACCTTGACTATGATCACGCCAAGGGGGCGGTCTGCCAACCGCTCGCATTCGCGCGGCGACAACGCCTTGGCGGCGAAATTTACTCTGCAATGGTTGAGTACTGCTTGTGTCTGTGGGGGCGATATATTATTCTCCCGAAACTGTTGCGAATGGAGTTGGAGGCGTCGGCGCTGCAAGTGGCCGAAAAAATGGTTTTTTATGGCGCCTTCAAGCCCCGTCGCGGGTCCGTCCTCTCACGATAAAAGGAAACCGGTTGAATGAAACCGGCGAGCACAGGTGACACGATGTTCAAAAAAGAGCTTGAAGTAACGCTGCACAAGGCCTCGGCCGATCAGGTGAAACCGAAGCCGGATCAAAACAGTCTGGGATTTGGCCAGTTCTTTACCGACCACATGTTCACCATGCGCTGGAACCGGAACAACGGCTGGCACGACGCCGCCATCGAACCCTATCACTCCTTTGCCATGGACCCGGCGGCCATGGTGTTCCATTACGGGCAGGCCATCTTTGAGGGCATGAAAGCCTATCGCGGCAAGGACGATCAGATTTTTCTGTTCCGGCCGGCCGACAATTTCACCCGCATGAACCAGTCGGCGGTGCGGATGTGCATGCCCCGTTTTCCCCAGGAGCGGGTGCTTCAGGCCCTGCGCGCCATGGTTTATCTCGATCAGGAATGGGTGCCGCGGGCCCCGGGGTCGACCCTCTACATTCGGCCGACCATGATCGCGGTCGAACCGGCGCTGGGACTGCGTCCGGCTGAGGAGTATCTGTTTTTCATCATCAGCTGCCCGGTCGGCGCCTATTACGCCGAGGGTTTTGCCCCCACCAGGATTTACGTTGAAGACAAGTATGTGCGGGCGGTGCCGGGCGGGGTCGGCAACGCCAAGACCGCCGGCAACTACGCGGCCAGCGTCAAAGCCCAGGTTGAGGCCCATGAAAAGGGCTACACCCAGGTGCTGTGGCTGGATGCGGTCGAGCGCCGCTATGTCGAGGAGGTCGGCACCTCCAACATCTTTTTCCTGATCAACAACGAGTTGATCACCCCGCCGCTGGAAGGTTCGATCCTGCCCGGCATCACCAGAGATTCGGTGCTGCAGCTGGCCCGCGACTGGGGGTATCAGGTGAGCGAACGCCGCATCACCATCGACGAGGTCGTGGCCGCCGGCAAAGACGGATCGCTCAAGGAGAGTTTCGGCACCGGCACGGCGGCGGTCATCTCTCCGGTCGGCGAATTGTGCTACCGCGAGCAGCACGTCAAAATCAACGGCGGCGCAACCGGGGCCTTGGCTAAGCGGTTGTTTGAAGAGCTGCAGGCCATCCAGTTTGGCTACCTGGACGACGCCCACAAGTGGCGCGTCCGGGTAGGTTGAAGAAGAGACGAAAAAATCCCCATTCCTCGAGTAAGCCCCATCATTTCAACGGGTTGAGCGATTAATTTTTTCGCTCAACCCGCCCTTGATTTTTCAAATTACGAACCTATTGTTTTGCGCAGTTTGAAGACAGAAGCTTCGTTTTCGTCCAATAAATGCGGTTTGAGCCGACCGTCGGACAAGCAAACTACCCCCATCGGCCCAAACGTTTTTAGTTTATCACCTATAAAAAAACAAACAGGAGGAAGGTTCATGAAAATTCGTCCACTGAATGACCGCATTTTGGTCAAGAGACTGGAAGGAGAGGAAAAAACTGCCGGCGGCATCATCATTCCCGATTCAGCCAAGGAGAAACCGGCTGAGGGTGAGATCGTGGCCGTTGGTCCGGGCAAGTTGAACGACAACGCCGAGCGCGTCGCCATGGATGTTGCAGTCGGCGACCGCGTGCTTTTCTCTAAATACGGCGGCACTGAAGTGAAGCTGGACGGCGAGGATTTTCTCATTATGCGCGAGGATGATATCCTTGGTGTGATTCAGGCGTAAAGAAAAGATATCAATCCATTCGTTTATCAGGAGATAGAAATATGGCTTCAAAAGAGTTGAAATACGGCGACAAGGCCCGCGAGAAAATGCTGGCCGGCGTGAACACCCTTGCAAACGCAGTAAAAGTGACCCTTGGACCCAAGGGCCGCAACGTGCTGATCGAGAAATCCTTTGGCGCCCCGGTCATCACCAAAGACGGTGTGACTGTTGCCAAAGAGATCGAGCTGAAGGACAAATTCGAGAACATGGGCGCTCAGATGGTCAAGGAAGTCGCTTCCAAGACCTCTGACGTAGCCGGCGACGGCACCACCACCGCCACTGTGCTGGCCCAGGCCATCTACACCGAAGGCGCCAAGCTGGTTGCCGCCGGTTCCAATCCGATGGAGATCAAGCGCGGCATTGACGCTTCCGTGGCCGCCGTGGTCGCCGAGCTTGGCAAAATCGCCAGCCCCACCAAAGAGCAGAAGGAAATCGCTCAGGTCGGCACCATCTCCGCCAACAACGACGAGACCATCGGCAACATCATTGCCGAGGCCATGGACAAGGTCGGCAAAGAAGGCGTCATCACCGTGGAAGAAGCAAAATCCATGGAGACCTCGCTGGACGTGGTTGAGGGCATGCAGTTTGATCGCGGCTACCTTTCTCCCTATTTCGTGACTGATCCCGAGCGGATGGAAGTCAGCATGGACGAGCCGCTGATCCTGATCAACGAGAAGAAGATCTCCAGCATGAAAGACCTGCTGCCGATCCTCGAATCCGTTGCCAAGATGGGCAAACCGCTGTTCATCATCGCTGAGGACGTCGACGGCGAGGCCCTGGCAACCCTGGTTGTCAACAAGCTGCGCGGCACCCTCAACGTGGCTGCAGTCAAGGCTCCTGGCTTTGGCGATCGCCGCAAGGCCATGCTCGAGGACATCGCCACCCTGACCGGTGGACAGGTCATCACCGAAGACCTCGGCATCAAGCTGGAGAACGTCACCATCAATGATCTGGGCACCGCCAAGCGCATCATTGTTGACAAGGACAACACCACCGTCATCGACGGCGCCGGCGACAAAGAGAAACTGGCAGCCCGCGTTAAGCAGATTCGCGCTCAGGTCGAGGACACCACCTCTGACTATGATCGTGAGAAACTGCAGGAGCGTCTGGCCAAACTGATCGGCGGCGTTGCCGTGATCAATGTCGGCGCAGCCACCGAAGTAGAGATGAAAGAGAAGAAAGCCCGCGTTGAGGATGCGCTCAACGCCACCCGCGCAGCGGTTGAAGAGGGCGTGGTTCCCGGCGGCGGCGTTGCCTACCTGCGTTGCCTCAAGGTGCTGGACACTCTGCAGCTCGAAGGCGAGCAGGCTCTGGGCATCAACATCATCCGTCGCGCCCTTGAGGAGCCGGTACGCCAGATCGCAGCCAACGCCGGTCGCGAGGGTTCGGTCATCGTTGAGCACGTCAAGAACCTGGAAGGCCCGATGGGCTTCAACGCAGCCTCCGAGAAATACGAGGATCTGATCGAAGCCGGCGTCATCGACCCGGCCAAGGTTACCCGCTCTGCACTGCAGAACGCGGCCTCTGTTTCCGGCCTGTTGCTGACCACCGAGTGCATGATCGCCGAGTTGCCCGATGAGGACAAGGGCGGCGGCATGGGCGGCATGCCTCCTGGCGGCATGGGCGGCATGGGCGGCATGGGCGGCATGATGTAATCCGCCCCGCTGTTCAGCGCTGATTTTTGCTGGACTCAGGCCCTTTCCCGGTGTGTTGCTTCGGGAAAGGGCCTTTTTTGTGCCGGCAACAAGGGCGGAAAGGTTGCCCTTGTGTGATTTGTGCTTGACAAAGAGTCAAAAATCTTGAATATTGGCTCGGTTCAAGCCTGCTGGCTTTTTCAGATACGGCGATGTAGCTCAGTTGGTTAGAGCACACGGCTCATATCCGTGTTGTCCGGGGTTCAAGTCCCTGCATCGCCACCACTTCAAAGTCCGAGACCTTTCGGCTTTACATAGTAACCCGCTTTCCTGCCCTGGAAAGCGGGTTTTTTGTTGTTCACGGTTGTCCCCACCCATTCTTCCCACCCTCTCGAAATTTGCGGCGTTGAGTCTTGCCTACCGTATGATCGCCGCACTCACCTGCATTGAGGCGTGGTCTGAGGATGAAACTGTTTGACTGGTTCCGCAGCTGACGACCGAGTTGTTACAGGTGGAGCCCCAAACATGGCTGGGCAGCATTCAGATCAGGCAATTTCAGGTCACAACAACCCGCCGCCCCAACCAGCCAGTTGTTCCGGCGAGTCAAAGAACCTGTCGGGGTTTTCCGCCTGCAGTTCCTCCCTTGAGCCATAGCCGTAGGTGACGGCGCCGGCCCTGATGCCGTTGACTCTGCCGCCGAGGATGTCGTATTTGCGGTCGCCGATGATCATGGTCTGCTCGGGCCGTAGGCCTTCGCTGGCGAGGATGTGGGCCACCAGCGAGGGCTTGTCGGTGAGCCTGCCGCTCAGCTCGCTGCCGTGGACGCCGTCGAAGGCGTCGGCCAGGGAAAAATGGTCGAGAATCTGTTCGGCAAAGATGCGGGGTTTGGAGGTGGCGAGGAAGAGGCGGAAGCCCTGGGTCTGCAAGGCGGTCAACGCCTCGGGAATGCCGTCGTAGACCCTGTTTTCGAACAGGCCGATTTCGGCGAAGCGCTGTCGGTAGAGGCTCGCCGCCTGTTCGATCAACTCTGTGTCGGTGGTGGCCAGCAAGTGGCCAAAGGACTGCCTCAGGGGCGGGCCGATGCACCACTCCAGCGCGTCGGCATGGGGCGCGTCAACGCCCAACTGGGTCAGGGCGTGCTGGATGCAGCGGCTGATGCCGAGCTTGGGGTCGGTTAGGGTGCCGTCGAGGTCAAGCAGCAGGTTGGCGAGTTGCATGTCGATTCACGATTTTTTCTTCGCCGGTTCCGGCGTCTTTTCCTGTTTTTCCGCCTGAGCCGGCAGCTTGGGCTGCCATTTGAGCCAGGCCTCGTCAATGGTTTCGCTGACCTGGAAATGTTCGCCGGGATAGGCCGGCGCGCCCATCTCCGCCGCTTCCGGAGTGGCCAGGCCGATGCCGCCGGTGAGCAGCGATTCCATCGATTCGGCGCGCACGGTCATGCCGCTGAGCACGCCGCCGCTGACCTTGACGCCGCTGGCGTTCCAGAACCGGGTGCCGGAGTAGATCAGCTTGACGTAGGGGGCCTCGATGTTGACGTCCATCCACACCTGCTGGGCCGTGGGCGAGAGGCGAAAACCGGTGATTTGGCCGACCTTGACCTGGCGGTAGTACACCGGGCTGCCCTGCTTGAGCGAACCGAGCGCGCCGGTTTCAAGCACGATGTTGAGCCCGGTGGCGGGCAGCGCGAGGTCGTCGGCCAGGGGCAGGACGGTGAACTCGGTCTGGGCCCGGCCTGAACCGGCGCGCACGTCGATGAAGGCCCCGGTGATCATGGCCTCCAGATGGCGGACGCCGGCAAGGCTGACCTCGGGCCGCACCAAGCGTAGGGTAGTGCCCTTGCGGAACAGTTGGGCCATCTCCTGGTTGACCTGGGCCTCGGCGCGGATGTCGCCGCTGGCCGGATCAAGGCTGAGGCCGCTGACCTGGCCGATGCTGATGCCCTGGTAGCGGATTTCGGTGGTCTTGGCAAGGCCCTCGCCGCTGCGGAAGTGGAGGCTCAGGCGCAGGGCGTCGGCGTTGAGCGCTTCCTGCCGGGAGGCAAAGAGCGGAAAGGACTGGTCCGCACGGGCCGGTTCGCCACCGGCCTCGGTGAAAAAGGCGACGCCGCCGTTGATCAGGGCGTCAAAGGGCGCGGTCTCCAGGTTGACGCCCTGGAGCGAGGCGTTGACCTTGACCCCGGAGTAGGTGTAGAAGCGCGAGGCCCCGGTGGCTAGGTCGCGGTAGTTGTCCTTGATCAGGAGCTGGATCACCGTGTCCCGCCGGTTCTGGTCGAGATCGAAACCGAGAATCTCGCCCACCCGGATGTTGTTGTACAGCACCGGCGCGCCAACGCTGAGCGGCGGCGCCTTGGCGGTGAGCAGCCGCAGCCGCAGCCCTTTGAGCTCCAGCTCGGGCGTGGCCTTGACCGCCTCGCCGTACGAGGCGTGGAGGTTGAAGCGGCTCCCGGCCTCGGTCGCCTGCGCCCGGTTCTTGAGCGGCGGATTGGCAAAGGCCACGCCGCCGGCCAGCAGGGACTGGACCGAGCCCATGTTGACCTGAAGCCGGCTGAGGCTGGCGTCGATTTTGACTCCGCCCGCGTTCCAGAACACGGTTTTCTTGGTGATCAGCTCGGTGTGGGGATCGTAGATCAGCACCCGGACCTGCACGTTGTCGCCCTTGGGGGCCAGCGTAAGCCCAGTGATCTCGCCCACCGCAATCTGCTTGTAGAGCACCGGCGCGCCCACCGTCAACCCGCCGCTGTCCGGGGCGACCAGGGTGAAGGCGGCGCCGGGGCGCGAGGCCGAGGCGGGCATGGGGTTGGTCTCTTCCACAAAGGCGTCCCGCCGCTTGCCCTCGCCGACTTCAAAGGTAATGTACGGCCCGGTGAGCACGGTTTCCAGGTTTTTGACGCCGGTGATTTCCACCTGGGGCCGGACGATCCAGAACCGGGTGTTTTCCTTGAGGATGACCTCGGCCCGCGGGTCAAGCAGCAGTTTGGCGGTGACGGTGTGGAATTGGTCGTTGTTGATGTCAATGCTCTTGACCACCCCGGTTTTCAAGCCCCGATACATCACCTTGGTCTTGCCGGCGACGATGCCCTCGCCCGTGGCCAGTTGCAGGGCCATCTCGACCCCGTATTCGGCGTCTTCAAAATCCTTGTACAGCTTGAAGGCGCTGTCGTTGGTGGCCTGTTGGGTGGTTGCCAGCGAGGGCGGAGTGTCGCAGGTGATGCCGCCGTAAATCAGCGAGGCCAGGGATTCGACGCTGACGGTCAGGCCGCTCTGGACGTCGCCGGTCAGGCTGAGGCCGCTGGCGTTCCAGAAGCGGGTGCCGGTGTGGATCAGGTGGGCGAACCGGGCCTCGATAAAGGCCTTGAGCTGGATTTTGCCGTTGTCCTGGAGCCCGTAGTCTTCGAGATAGCCGATCTGCAGGTTTTTGGCGTAAATGTTGGAGCCGCGCTGGAGCGAATAGAGGGTGTCGCTTTCCAGGGTGATGTGGAGGCCGGGGGTGGTGTTGTCAATCGAGGGCTGCCCGGGCAGCCCGGTGAAATGGTCGGCATAGACGCTCGATTTGCCCTGGCGCATGCCGATGTAGGAGCCGCCGAACAGGGTGTCCAGGCCGCTGATCCGCCCGGCCGAGACCTCGGGTTTGACGATCCAGAAGGTGGTGTCTTCCACCAGAGCGGAGCGGGCCTGATTCTCCATGGTGATCACCAGGTAGACGCCCTTCATCCCCTCGGCAATGTTGAGTTTTTTGACCGTGCCTACCGGAATGCCGCGCACGATGACCTTGGTTTTTCCCGGCGTGATGCCGGTGGCGTCTTCAAAATGGACGGTGATTTCGACGCCGGCGTCGCGCATGCTGGTGTAGAACAGCCAGCCGCCGATGCACAGGGCGACGAGGGGCAGAATCCAGATGGGCGAGAGGCTGCGGCGTTGACGAATGAGTGCTTTTTCCATGGATTAACGTGGGGTGTCGGCGGCGGCGACTGCGTCCCAGAGCAGCCGGGGGTCAAAGCTCAACGCCGCGAACATGGTGGAGAGGACAACGCCGGTGAAATAGAGGGACGCCGGCGCGGCGCTGATGGTCGAAAGAAAACCGAACTGCGCCAGCGAGCAGAGCAGGGTGATGACAAAGATGTCGAGCATCGACCAGCGGCCGATGAATTCGATGTAGCGGAACATGATCGCCTTGTGCCGCAGCCAGCTTTGCCAGCGGAAATGGATCGACAGCAGGATGATCGCCAGACCGACGATCTTGAACAACGGCACCAGCACCGAGGCGATGAAGATCACCAGGCCAATGCCGTAGGAGCCGTCCTTGAAAAAGAAAATAATGCCGTCCATGATGGTCGAGCGGTCGGGCACGCCGAAATAATCAACCTCCATGATCGGCAGTAGGTTGGCCGGCACGGTGAGGAGAACTGCGGTAACCAGCAGCGCCCAGGTGCGGTTGACGCTGTTTTGCTTGCGCGAGTGCAGGGCGTGGCCGCAGCGTGGGCAGCGGTCGCGGCCCGAGGCGCGCACATAATTGGCGGGCAGCAGCTTGTGGCAGTCGTGGCAGAGCAGATAGTCTTCGGGCTGGATTGCCGCCTCAGGCGCGGGCGGCCGGGGCGATGGCGAAGGCGCCGGAGGCTCTTCCATCAGCGACCAGAACAGGTGCGGATCAATGGCGGTCTGGGCGGCGACGGTGGTGACCACCAACCCGATCAGGCAGAAAAATCCAGGCCCCAGGGTGACGGCCGCCATGTGCGACATCTTGATGATGGTGACCAGCACCCCCACCAGGAAAACGTCGGTCATCGCCCATTCGCTCAGATGGCGATAGCTGCGGAACAGGGGCGGCATCCAGGCGCCTTTGCGTTTGCGCGTCAGCCCCAGGGTAATCAGCAGCAGACCGGACAGCAGCGCCAGCGGAAAGACCAGGGTGGTCAGGGCCACGATCAGGCCGACGAACTGCTGGCCCGTCCCGAACATGTGCAGGCAGGCCTGGACAATGGAGCTGTGGGTGTCGATGCCGAGCACCGAGAAGGTCATCAGCGGCAGCAGGTTGGCCGGCAGGTAGAGCAGCAGGCCGGTCAGGCTCAGGGCCAACCCCTTTTGCACCGGGTTGTGTTTGTAGCGGCGCAGCTGCTGGGAACAGCGCGGGCAGACCGCCACCTGGCGCGGTTGCAGCGTTGGCGGCTGGAGGAGAAGATTGCAGTCCGGACAGACCGTGACGGCGGGCGAGTCGATGGGGTGGTTTTCTGGGCGCGGCATTACATCAATGAACAAGTGCGTGGTGGGAGGCGTCCTGCGGCAGAGCGGCAATGATGGGGGATTGCATGTAGCGCAGCGCGTCCTGATCGGGCATGGGCCGGGCAAAATAGAACCCCTGGACCTCGTTGCAGCCGATGCCGCGCAGCCATTGCAGTTGGGGAAGGGTTTCGACGCCCTCGGCCACCACCTTGAGCTGCATCTGTTTGGACATGGCGGTGATGGTGGAGACGATGCTGCGGCTGTTGGCGTCGTCGGCGCTGATGAACCGTTTGTCGATCTTCAGGGTCGAAACCGGCATCTCGCTGAGGTAGCTGAGCGAGGAATAGCCGGTGCCGAAGTCGTCGATCGAAAAACGGATGCCGCGCTGGCGGAAGCGCTGCATGACCGCCAGGGTGTGTTGGACGTCTTTCATAGCCGTGGTTTCGGTGATCTCGAATTCGATCAGTTGATGATCGATGCGGTGCTTTGCCAAAATGGCGTCGATGGTTTCAACGATGTGCAGGTTGTTAAAGGTGCGGGGCGACATGTTGACGCTGATTGGCAGCGTCCGGAAGTTCTGTCGCTGCATTCTCTCGAGAAATATACAGACCTCGTCGAGAACGTACAAGCTCATCTCGTCGATCAGGCCGGACTCCTCGGCAATCGGGATGAAGCTGTCCGGGCCGATGAGGGCGCCGTTTTTGCGCCAGCGAATCAAGGCCTCAAACGAGGTGATCTGGTCGTCCGCCAAATCGATTTTGGGTTGATAGAAGACAGTGAACTCCCGTTGTTTGAGGCCGGTGCGGATGGCGCTTTCGGTGCGGATGCGGTTGAGCAGCTTTTCGTTCATCTCCCGGGTGAACATGACGAACTTGTTTTTGCCTTCGCTCTTGGCCTTGTACATGGCCATGTCGGCGTTTTTAATCAGTTCCTGGGTGGTTTTGCCGTCTTCGGGGTAGATCGAGACGCCGATGCTGGCGTTGATGTAAATGGTGTTGGGGGAAAGCGCAATCGGTTCCTTGAGCGCGGCGAGAATGCGGGTGGCCAGATTGTAGATGGATTGTTCGTTCTCGATGCTCTCGCTGAGCAGGATGAATTCGTCGCCGCCAAGGCGCGACAGGGTGTCTTCGCTGCGGATGGTTTTCGAGAGACGGGCGGCCACCTCGATCAGCACCTGGTCGCCCTTGTCGTGGCCCAGGGAATCGTTGATGTTTTTGAAGTTGTCGAGATCAATGAAAAACACCGCCAGGGTCAGGCGGTCCCGGGAGGCGCGGGCAATGGCCTGGCCCAAACGGTGTTCCAGCGCCGCCCGGTTGGGCAGTTTGGTCAGAGCGTCGCTGTAGGCCATGATCGAGATCTGTTTTTCCTTGCGCTTGAGCTCGGTGATGTCGTGGAAGAAGGCGAAATAATGGGTGACCTGCTGCTGTTCGTTTTTAATGACGCTGATCGAGAGCCACTGCGGGCAGACGGTTCCGTCCTTTTTCTGGTTCCAGATCTCGCCCGACCAGGAGCCGCTGGAGCGTAGCCCCTGCCACAATCCCTGGTAAAAATCCTGTCCCCGGCGGCCGGCGCCGAGCATGCTCGGGTTGTGGCCGATGACCTCCGCCGGCTGGTAGCCGGTGATTTTGGCGAACGACTGGTTAACGGTCAGGATGCGGGCCTCGGGGTCGGTGATGTAAATGCCTTCGATGGCGTTGTCGAAAACGCCTTTGAACAGCAGGAGGTAATTTTCCGCGCTTTTGCGGGTGGCGTTTTCGGCCGCCAGTTTGTGTTGGGTTTCAGTCCTGCCGGCGATTTCCAGGCGCAGCTGCCGCTGGATGTGCTCGTTGGCGGTTTGTTCGGCCATGAGCCGGCGATGGTGTTCCTGAAAAGTGGTCAGTAGACGATTGTACTGCGCGGCAATGGCGGTCAGTTCTTCGGTGTCGGCGCAGGAGCGGATCGGTTCGGCGTGGTGTTCGTCAATGGCGGCCAACTCGTCGGCCAGCTGGCGCAGTGGGTCGGACAGGCGGCGGGCCAGCAAGGAGACCAAGGCCAGGGCGAGGGCCGCCAGGGGCAGCAGGCCGAAGAGCACTCCACGCTGGAACAGGGTGATCGGCTTGGCCAGAGCCGCGCTGGGAGCGGCAATGCCGACAATCAATCCATAGTGGGGCAGCTGATGGAAAAAGAGGGTTTGTTCTTCTTTGGGCCTTTCCTGGGGCGTCCAGAGGAGGCGGCCGGTTTTGTCGCGGCGCAGGGCTGCGGCAAGGTCCGCCAGATCAGTCAGGGCGACGCGGTCGGCCGCGGCTTCGCGGGCGTCCACGGGCGGAGCCCAAAAGAGGTCGGACTGATCGAGGAGAAAGGGGCGCCGGCCGTCGGCAAAACGGGTTTCGCCGATTTTCTTGGCGATCATGGCCAGGGGCAGCAGGCTGCGTTGTTCGTTCTGGGAGCAGGTGATGGCCAGGGTCCAATTCCAGGCCGGAAAGTCCGCCCGGTAGAGGACTGAAGGCTGCTGGTCAAGCCCTGCATATTCGCCGTGGCTCAGGGGCTGGAGTTGTTGAAGCCGGGTCAGGAGGTCGCCGGCCAGAGGGGTGTTCACCAGGGCCTTGTTGGGATGGCTGAGGATAAGCCCTTGTTGGTTGATGCAGAACAGTTGGCCCTGTTGCCCGCCGCCTTGGGCGGCCAGGGCGTCGAGGGCCAGCCATTGGGCCTCGTCCAGGGTCAACGCGCCGGAATGGCTTTTCTGCTGCAGGGTGTGCAACAGGGTCAGATTGCGCTCGGCAACGGTTCGCAGGGTTTGAACCAGGGCCGCCTCGACGGCGGTTTCCGTCATCTGGCGGACGGCGGTTGCGCCGGCGGCGGCCTCCTGCTCGAGCCCCTGTCGCATCGCGGTCGCGGCCAGATAGCCGCCGCCCCCCATGACCGCGAATAGCGGAACCAGGAGAAACAGTGTATAGGTGCGAAAAATGTTGGATTGTAGTGTCATGACTCGTATACAGCCGACCGCGCAGTTCCCGGCGCTGCGTTGCGCCCAAGGGCGCTGGTTGCAGGAAGGGCAGGGCAATCCCGTCGCCAGGACGACATTTTCAGAACTATATAAAAGAAATCATTAATAGTCCACGCAATTACACGTCGCGTGCAGGGAAGTTCCGGGAGGGGCGGCCCGTTTGCGGCGGGCCTTGCGTGCGACGTTCCAAGGAGAGGCGCGCCGATGGCTGTGCAATCTGTTGAAGAACCGGCCGGGAAGGAGACGCCACGCGCGGCCGCCTCGCTCTCCAGCCTGCCGAACATCCGTCTGTTCGTGGCCTTCCGGGTGGTGTTCAACGCTCGGTTCTATTATCCGGTTTTCACCGTGCTCTTTTTGGATTTTGGCCTGAGTCTGGAGCAGTTCGCGCTGCTGAACGCCGTCTGGGCGCTGACCATTGTCCTGGCGGAGGTTCCTTCCGGGGCCCTGGCCGACCTGCTGGGGCGCAAGCGGCTGCTGGTGACCACCTCGCTGCTGATGATCGCCGAGATGTCCCTCCTGGCCTTTGTGCCCTTGGGCAATCCGTCCTGGGTGTTTGCCGCCTTCCTGGTCAACCGGGTGCTCAGCGGGCTGGCCGAGGCCATGGCCAGCGGGGCCGACGAGGCCCTGGCCTACGACACCCTGGTCGCGCACGGCCGAGCCGCCGAGTGGCCCCGGGTGCTGGAGATGCAGATGCGGGCCCAGAACGTCGGTTACATCTTTGCCATGACCCTGGGGGCGGCGGTGTATGATCCCGGTCTGATCAACCGGGTGCTCGGTTGGCTGGGCGTCGCGGGAACCGTCACACAGCAGCTGAGCATGCGCTATCCTATCTATCTGACCTTGTTTTTTGGGGTGATGGCCCTGGCCGCAACCCTGCGGATGCGTGATCCGCAGGCTCTGCACGGCCATCTGGCACGATCCTCCGAGGCGGTCACCCTCTGGGAGGTCGGTCGTCTGACCCTGCGCGCCGGCGGCTGGATTCTGCGCACCCCTCTGGCCTTGGCGATCATCCTGGTTGCCATGACCTTTGACCACACCCTGCGGATGATTGTTACCCTGACCAGTCAATACTATCGCCTGATCCATCTGCCGGAGGCGAGCTTCGGCCTGTTGGGCTCGGCGGTGGCGGTGCTCGGATTATTCCTGCCCAGGCTTGCCCGGCGGATGGTCGAGCGGTTTTCGCCCGGCGGCAACGCCGCGCTGCTGGCCGTCGCCATGCTGGCGACGCTGTTTGCGCTTGGCCTGTTCGTCCCCTACCTGGGGGCGCTGCCGATGATGGCGGTGTTCATCGGCCTGATGCTGACCAGCTTTTTTACCAGCCATTACCTCAATGAAATCACCGCGTCGCACCAGCGGGCCACGGTGCTCAGCTTCAAGGGCCTGGCCTTCAACGCGGCCTATGGTTTTATCGGCCTGGCCTTTGCGGCGCTGATCCACCGATCTCGGTTGTCCCAGGGATTGTTGCATCCCGACAGTTCAGCCGCCTTTATCGAAGATCAGGCCTTCCGCGTCAGCATGGGCTATTTCCCCTGGTATTTGGGGCTTGGCCTGGTATTGGTTGCCCTGGTTTGCCTGCCCCGGCTCCTGCGCGGCCGAACAGGAGCGTGAGGTCAGGGGCAAGCCAAACAAACGCATTTTTTGTAGCGCTTATCTGTTTTCGGGAACGCCCAGTTTTTTGAGGATCAATGCGAGCGGGCAGAACTTGGTAAAGCCGAACTGCAGCAGGTTGGCGCCGACAAAGGCGGCGAGCAGCAGCCACAGGCGGCTGACAAACAGGGGATTGCTCGGGATGTCCACGCCCAGCGCCAGGCTAAGCAGGATGAAAGAGCCGGCAAAAACATGAATCCAGTCGGAAATGATCATGGCGTTCTCCATGGTTGAGGATGACGATTGTTGGTTGATTTGCGATAGGTTCGGGTTCAGGGGGTGTTGCGGCAAAAGAGCGCTTGCAGGCTGGCCATCAAGGCAACCACCCGCGGATCGCTGATCCGGTTGTAGATAAAATTGGCCTCCCTGCGGCAGGTAATGATCCCCTGGTTGCGGAGAATCGCCAGGTGCTGGGAGATGTTGCCGTTGGTTGTCTGCACGGTTGCCTGCAATTCGCCAACCGACAATTCTCCGCCCTGGAGCCGGCAGAGAATTTCCAGACGGATCGGGTGGGCCATGGCCTTGAGCAGGGCGGCGGTGTCGTTAATTTCCGTTTTTTGCATAGGGAGCCCCGTTGTTGGTTCAGTATTTAAGGATATGCTTAATCACCACCGCGGCCGGCGTCAATCCCTTGGGCGCACGCAGTGGCGCGGCCTGTGCGTCTTGTGCCGGCGATGGGCAAAACGCTTGCGGCTATCTTGTTAAAACAACAATGAATTTGATCGCGCCTCGCGATTATTTTGATAGGAGGGCGATTTTGTCTCAGGAGTGAGTATTTTTCGCAAGAAAAGAGGCTGGAGCGGCTGTGAGTGCGGGAATCCGTTTTCTTTTTTTGAAAAACTCCTGTACATACTGGAGTCAAGAGCTGCGGCCTGCCCGCGCGGCGCGTTGAAGGCGCGACGAAGGCGAAAGGAAGCGCTCTGAGTTGGCTGGTCATGTCTGTCGGGGTTGGTTGCGCGGCGCCGGGCGGCATGGGTAACTTGTAACAAGCGGTTTTTCGTTGAGGGGGAAGTCCTATGAGTGCAATGGAAGATAAAATCACCAGTTTGTTGGCCGAGGGAAAGGTGTTTCAGCCGCCGGAAAAGGGGCGCGAGCAGGCCTGGGTCAAGTCGATGGAGGAGTATAAAAAGGCCTATGCCCACTCCATGGACGATCCCGAGGGTTTTTGGGCGGGCCGCGCTGAAGAACTGGTCACCTGGGATAAAAAATGGGACAAGGTCATGGAGTGCGATCTTTCCACCCCCGAGATCAAATGGTTCGTCGGCGGCAAGCTCAACATCTCCACCAACTGCCTTGACCGGCATCTGACCGACGGACGGCGCAACAAAGCCGCCATCATCTGGCAGGGGGAGCCGGAGGAGGACGTCAAGGTCTACACCTATCAGATGCTGCACGACGAGGTTTGCCGCTTTGCCAATGTATTGCGCAAGAAGGGCGTCAAAAAAGGCGACCGGGTGGCCATTTATCTGCCGATGGTGCCTGAGCTGGCGATTTCGCTATTGGCCTGCGCCCGTCTTGGCGCCGTGCATTCCGTAGTTTTCGGCGGGTTCTCGTCGGTGGCCCTGCAGAGCCGCATTGAGGATTGTCACGCCAAGGTGCTGGTCACCGCCGACGCCGTGTTGCGCGGCGGCAAGGCGATTCCGCTCAAGCCCAACGCCGACGAGGCCATGGAAACCTGCCCCTCCGTCGAGGCCTGCATCGTGGTCCGCCGGGCCGGCAACGAGATTGAGATGAAGGACGGCCGCGACTACTGGTGGCATAAAGAGGTCAACGCCAAGGACATCGCCTCGTTCTGCGAGCCCGAATCCATGGATTCCGAGGACATGCTGTTCATCCTCTACACCTCCGGCTCCACCGGCAAGCCCAAGGGCGTGGTCCACACCACCGGCGGCTACCTGACCTACGCCATGCACACCTCGCAGTGGGTGTTTGACTTAAAGGACGACGACGTCTACTGGTGCACCGCCGACCTCGGCTGGATCACCGGCCACAGTTACATCCTCTACGGCCCGCTGGGGCTGGGGGCGACCACGCTGATGTTTGAGGGCGTGCCCAACTACCCGGCGCCGGATCGTTTCTGGAAGATCGTCGAGAAGTTCAAGGTCAACATCTTCTACACCGCGCCCACCGCCATCCGCGCCTTGATGCGGGAAGGCGTCGAGCCCACCCAAAAATGGGACATGTCGAGCCTGCGGATTTTGGGTTCGGTGGGCGAGCCGATCAACCCCGAGGCTTGGATGTGGTACTACATCAACATCGGCAAGGAGAAGCTGCCCATTGTCGACACCTGGTGGCAGACCGAGACCGGCGGCATCATGATATCGGCGCTGCCCTACGTCACCCCGCTCAAGCCTGGTTCGGCCACCCTGCCGCTGCCCGGCATCGACGCGGCCATCTTTAACGAGGAAGGCAAGGAGGCCAGCCCCAACGAAGGCGGCCATCTGGTCATCCGCAAACCCTGGCCGGGCATGCTGCGCGGCGTCTTCGGCAACCCGGAGCGGTACAAAAAAGCCTACTTTAACCGCTATCCCGACACCTACGACCCTGAAGACGGCGCTCGCAAAGACGAGGACGGCTATTTCTGGATCATGGGCCGGCTGGACGACGTGATCAATGTCTCCGGGCATCGTTTGGGCACGGCGGAGATCGAGTCCGCCCTGGTCGCCCACGAGGCGGTGGCCGAGGCTGCGGCGGTCGGCATGCCGCACCCAATCAAGGGACAGGCGATTTTCGCCTACGTCACCCTGATGTCCTGGGCCGAGGAGAGCGAGGAGTTGCGGGCCGAATTGCGGCAGCATGTACGCAAGGAAATCGGGCCCATCGCTACTCCGGATGCGATTCAATGGGCGCCGGGCTTGCCCAAGACCCGGTCCGGTAAGATCATGCGCCGCATTCTGCGCAAGATCGCGGCCAACGACTTTGCCGATTTCGGCGACACCTCCACCCTGGCCGACCCGTCGGTGGTCGATCAGCTGGTCGACGCCAAGAAGCAGATGGGTTGAGCAGCAAAAACTGAAATGCACGACCGCGCGGGCCTGACCCGCCGCGCGGCTTGACCGCAAACAGCCAGGCGGGATGCATTGCATCCCGCCTGTTTTTTTATCAGCGCTGGCCTGTGTCATTTTTTCTTTGCAACATTTCAATTCATGGTATCATGCACAGCTCTGCTGTGTGCCTTTCATGGCCCCACGTTTTTTATCGCCCCTGCCGCCCGTCTCGAAAAGGACGTCGGAGGCGTTGCATCCGCTGATCTTCCAGAGTGGAACATCCCTGTAAAACTAACGCCATCACGACGCAATGACCGGTAACGACATACGAAAAAGTTTCCTCGATTATTTTGAGAGCAAGGGCCACGCCAGGGTGGCCGCCTCTTCGCTGGTGCCCCACGACGATCCCACCCTGCTGTTTGTCAATTCCGGCATGGTGCAGTTCAAAAAGGTGTTCATGGGCGAGGAAACCCGGCCCTATGTGCGCGCCACCACGGCACAGTGCAGCGTCCGGGCCGGCGGCAAACACAACGATCTGGAAAACGTCGGCTACACTGCGCGTCATCACACTTTTTTCGAGATGCTGGGCAACTTTTCCTTTGGCGATTATTTCAAGAAGGACGCCATTGCCTTTGCCTGGGAGTTCCTCACCGTCAAGCTGGGGATTGATCCCCAGAAACTGTGGGTGTCGGTGTACGACGACGACGACGAGGCCCACCAGTTGTGGGAGCAGATCGAAACCCTGCCCAAGGGGCGCATTGTCCGCATGGGCGAGAAGGACAACTTCTGGGCCATGGGCGACACCGGTCCCTGCGGACCGTGCTCGGAGATTCACATCGACCAAGGGGCTGAGGTCGGCTGCGGCCGTCCCGACTGCGCCCTGGGCTGCGATTGCGACCGCTTCCTGGAGCTGTGGAACCTGGTGTTCATGCAGTATTATCGCGACGAGACCGGCAAGATGACCCCCCTGCCCAAGCCTTCCATCGACACCGGCATGGGACTGGAGCGGGTGGCGGCGGTTCTTCAGGGCAAATTCAACAACTTCGACTGCGACCTGTTCACCCCGATCATCAACCACGTAGCAATGCTGGCCGGGAAAAAATATCACGACAACAAGGCCGACGACGTCTCCATGCGGGTCATTGCCGATCACGCCCGCGCCACCACCTTCCTGGTGGCCGACGGCGTCCTGCCCTCCAACGAGGGTCGGGGTTACGTGCTGCGCCGGATCATGCGCCGCGCCATCCGCTACGGTCGCGCCCTGGGTTTAAGCTCTTTTTTTCCGGGCGTTTGCGCCCTGGTCACCGAGGAGATGCACGCCGCCTATCCCCATCTTAACGACACCCGCGAGCTGTTGGCCAAGGTGGTCACCAACGAGGAGCAGCGTTTCGGCGAGACCCTGGACCACGGCTTGAACAAGCTGGACCAGGAAATCAGACATCTGATCAAAGAACAGGGCGACCGGGCCGTCATTCAGGGCGACTTTATTTTCAAGCTCTACGACACCTACGGTTTTCCGGTGGACATTGTGCGCGACATCGCCATCGAGCGGGGCGTGTCCTTTGACGAGCCCGGCTTTGCCGCAGCCATGGAGCAGCAGCGCGAACAGTCGCGCAAATCGTGGAAAGGCAGCGACGTCGACCATCTCGAGGCTGGGATTATTGCACTGGCCGCCCAGGGCAAAAAGGTGGAATTCATCGGCTACGGAAGCACCCAGGGCGTCTCAATCGTTGAGGGCATCGTCAACGAGGCCGGCCAGTTAGTGGCTGAGGCCAAGGCGGGGGAGACAGTGCGGCTGTGCTGCGGGCAGACCCCGTTTTACGCCGAATCGGGCGGACAGATCGGCGATCAGGGCGAGATCACCTGGCCCGGCGGCCGTTTTGTGGTGACCAGAACCCTGGCCCCGGTGGATGGTCTGATCCTTCATGAGGGCCAGCTCGCCCAAGGCCGCATCCGCGTCGGCGACCGGGTGGAGTTGCAGGTGGCGGAGCGGCGCAACGACACCGCCCTCAACCACACCGCCACCCATCTGCTCCAGGCGGCGATGAAAAAGGTGCTGGGCGACCACGTCAAGCAGGCGGGTTCCGCGGTTGATCACAACCGGCTGCGTTTTGACTTCACCCATTTCTCGCCCCTGAGCCACGGCGAAATCTGCACCATCGAGCAGTTGGTCAACGCCCAGATCCGCAGGAACACCCCGGTGGCCACCGACGTGCTCGGGCGCGAGCAGGCCATTGCCGCCGGCGCCACCGCCCTGTTTGGCGAGAAGTACGGCGACGAGGTGCGAGTGGTCAGCATTGGCGAGTTCAGCAAGGAACTCTGCGGCGGCACCCACGCCCGCCGGACCGGCGACATCGGGCTGTTCAAGATTGTGATGGAAACCGGCGTTGCCGCCGGCGTGCGTCGCATCGAGGCGGTCACCGGCGCCGGCGCGATCCACTGGCTGCAGGAACTGGCCCGACAGGCCTCAGCCATTGGCGCCGCGATCTCCGGGCCGATCGAAGGCGCGGTCGACAAGATTCAGGCCCTGCTCAAACGGCAGAAGGACCTGGAGAAACAGATTGCCGCCCTCAACGCCTCCATGGCCCTGTCCGACCTGGATCAGCTGCTGGCCGCCAGCGTTGAGATCGACGGCATGCGGGTGGTTGCCAGCCGGGTGCCGCTCGATTCGCCCAAGACCTTGCGCGAAATCGGCGACAAGATCCGCGACAAAATGCCCAACGGGATCATTGTCCTTGGCGGCGAATTCGACGGCAAGGCGGCGCTGCTGGCCATGGTCAGCAAGGAGCTGACCGACCGGGTCAAGGCCGGCGAGCTGGTCAACCGAGTGGCGATGATCGTCGGCGGCAAAGGAGGCGGGCGGCCGGACATGGCCCAGGCCGGCGGGCCCATGCCCGACAAATTGGACGAGGCCATGGGCAGCGTCGCAAGCATTATCAAGGGGATCGGGCGCGTCTGAACCCCTTGCAGAGCATGATGAATCAACACACCGAACACCAACGAATCGTTATCACCGGCGTCGGCCTGACCGCGCCCGGCGCCGCCAACCTGACCGATTTTCGCGCCAATCTCCTGGCCGGAAAAAGCGGGATCTCCACCATTGATCTGCGCTATATGGGCGTCCATCCGGCTGGTCTTTGCACCTTTGCCGAAACCCGGTACCGCAAAAAACGGGAGAACAGCCGGGGCACCCGCGCCGGCTGCATCGGCGTTTACTGCGCCAACGAGGCCCTGGTTGACGCGGGCGTTGATTTTTCCGAATACGACCGCGCCGCCACTGGCGTCTACATTGGCCTGACCGAGCACGGCACGGTCGAGACCGAAAACGAGGTCTACAACGTCGGCCAGTACGCCAATGACGTCAACTACTGGACCCATCACCACAATCCCCGCACCGTGCTGAACAACCCGGCCGGCGAGATCACCATGAATCTGGGAATCACCGGGCCGCACTACGCTATTGGCGCCGCCTGCGCCGCCGGCAACGCCGCCCTGATCCAGGGCGTGCAGATGCTGCGGTTGGGCGAGGTGGACCTGGCCTTGTGCGGCGGCATCTCCGAGTGCGTCGGCTCCTTTGGCATCTTTGCCTCCTTCCGCGCCCAGGGCGCGCTGGCCGAACACGAGGACCCCACCAAGGCCAGCCGGCCCTTTGACCTGGACCGCAACGGCATCGTCATCTCCGAGGGCGGCTGCGTGTTCACCTTGGAGCGGTTGGATCGGGCGCTGGCGCGCGGGGCCAAGATCTACGGCGAGATCACCGGCTACGGCATGAACTCCGACGCCCGCGATTTCGTCCTGCCCTACGGACCCCGGCAGCGGCAGTGCATGGAGATGGCCTTGAAGCGGGCGGATCTGCGGCCCGCTGACGTCACCATCCTCAACGCCCACGCCACCGGCACCAAGCAAGGCGACATCGAGGAGTGCAACGCCATCCGCGAGACCTTTGCCGGCTGCGAAAACACCTGGATCAACAACACCAAGTCGAGCATTGGGCACGCCATGGGCGCGGCCGGGGTGCTTGAACTGGCCGGCAACCTGCCTTCGTTTGCCGACAACATGGTTCATCCGACCATCAATCTGGACAACCTGGACCCGGAGTGCGCTCTGCCCGGTCTGGTGGCCAACATCCCCCAGCAACTGCCGCAGGTCGACGCCATTCTCAACAATTCTTTCGGTATGTTGGGGATAAATTCGGTGGTGATTGTCGAGAGATTTGTGGCGAACTAGAGGGGGGTGTGGTAATTCTCTCCAATTTCGCGCCAACGAAACACGTTTAACCGTTTTTTTTATATATAGAGGAACCGAAGCATGACCCGTGAGGAAATCAAGGACGTTATCCTTGAAATCATAGCAGATATTGACGAAGAAGCTGATTTTGCCCAACTGGACGCCGACGCCCCCCTGCGGGACCAGTTGGATCTGGATTCCATGGATTTTTTGGACATTGTCATGGAGTTGCGCAAACGCTACAAGATGCAGATACCGGAAGAAGAGTATCCGCAGCTCGCCACCCTGACCAGTTGCGTCAACTACCTGGAACCGAAACTGAAAGACGTCTGATTCTCCAACCGGCCTTTGCGCGCCCCCTTCGGCCGCGTCGATTCGCCGGTTTTCCCCGCATCCATGGCTGACTACCAGCTCATTATCATCGGGGGCGGCCTGTCGGGGCTTGCGGCCGGCATCCGCGCCGCCCGCTTTGGCCAGAAAACGCTGATTCTCGAGCAGCACAGTCTCCCCGGCGGGCTCAATTCCTATTACGTCCGCCAGGGGCGACTGCTGGAAACCGGCCTGCACGCCATGACCAACTGCGCGGCCCCCGGCGACAAACACGCCCCGCTCAACCGGCTGTTCCGCCAGCTGCGCCTTTCCCGCAAACACTTCGCCCTCCACGAACAGATCGCCTCGGAAATCCGCTTTGCCGGGCAATCCCTGCTTTTTTCCAACGACCCGAATCTGTTGGAGACGTCGATTGCCGCCGCCTTTCCCGACTGCATTGATCGGTTCCGCCGACTCAAGATCGCCCTGGCCGGCTACGATCCCTTTGTCCCCGCGCCCTGGCGTTCCGCCCGCCAGTTCCTAAGTGAACAGTTGCAGCATTCGCGCCTTGAGGACATGCTGCTCCTGCCGCTGATGGTTTACGGCAACGCGGAGGAGCGCGACATGGATCTGGGCCAGTTCGCGATCATGTTCCGGGCCGTGTTTGAGGAAGGTTTTTTTCGCCCGGCCGGCGTGATCCGCGAATTTCTCGATCTGCTGGTCAATCAGTACCGGGAGTTTGGCGGCGAATTGCGCTACCGCAGCCCGGTCGAGGAAATCCTGGTCGAAGACGGCAGGATTGCCGGCGTGCGCCTGCCCGGCGGCGAAACATTGAGCGCCGACGTGGTGCTGTCCACCGCCGGCGTCCCTGAAACCATTCGCCTTTCCGGCTGGGCTGCGGATCAGGACGCCTATACCGGGCGGATGAGTTTCATGGAGACCATCTCGCTCCTGCCGCAGGCGCAGGCCGCCGCCCTTGGCCGTGATCGGACCATCATTTTTTACCACAACCAGCCCCGACTCGACTACCGCCGGCCCGACGATCTACTCGACACCTCCTGGGGCGTGATCTGCTTTCCCGAACATTTTGCCGGCATGCCGCCGGTTGAAACCGCGCAGATCCGGGTGACCAACGCGGCCAGCTATCCGCTGTGGAAGGGGTTGTCCGCTGCGGCCTACGGCCCGGCCAAAGCGCAGTGGACCCAGGCCGCCACTGCTGCCAGCGAGGAAATAATTGGGAATTATCGTTCGTCCATTGTATATCAGGACAGCTTTACGCCGGTGACCATCGAGCGGTTCACCCGCAAGGCCGAAGGCGCGGTCTACGGCAGCGGCAAAAAGATCAAGGACGGCCGGACCCCGTGGCCCAATCTGTTTGTCGCTGGCACGGATCAGGGCTACCTGGGCATTGTCGGCGCCATGCTCAGCGGCATAACCGTGGTCAATCAGCACATCCTGCGCTGACCCGCGCTGAACGCGGCGGGACTGCCCGCAGCGCTGTTGTCTTGAAATACGCCCTGCGCGCCTTGGCAAGCTGACGGTCGACAGAGTCAACGAAGTGGAGAACCATGCACTACACACCTTTGGACAGGGCGCAATCCCAGTATGACGTCATCGTGGTCGGCTCCGGTCTGGGCGGCCTGACCAGCGCCAACCGGCTGGCTGCGGCCGGGCATTCGGTGCTGCTTCTGGAGCATCACACCCAACTCGGTGGGCTTGCCACCTGGTTCAAGCGCGGCGGCCACATCTTCGACGTCAGCCTGCACGGCTTTCCCTACGGCATGGTCAAAACCTGCAAGAAATACTGGGGCAAGGCCATCCGCGATTCCATCGTCCAGTTGCAGCACATCGTCTTTGACAACCCCCAGTTTTCTCTGACCACCACCTTCAGCAAGGAGGATTTCATCCGCATCCTCCAGGAGCGTTTCGGGGTCGATCAGGCCGTGGTCGAGGCCTTTTTCGCCGCGGTTGACGCGATGAATTTCTACGACGACCAGTCGCTGACCACCCGTGAGCTGTTCGCCCGATTCTTTCCCGGCCGCAGCGACATCCACCGGTTGCTGATGGAGCCGATCACCTACGCCAACGGCTCGACCCTGGACGAACCGGCTATCACCTACGGCATTGTCTTCTCCAACTTCATGAACCGAGGCGTGTTCACCTTTGAAGGCGGCACCGACAAGCTGATTGGCCTGATGGCGGAGGAACTGCTCGCCAAAGGAGTGGACATCTGCACCGGGGCGCGGGTCGACCGCATCCTGGTGGAGGCCGGCGTCGCCGTCGGCGTGGCGGTTCGCGGGCGGGAGATTCGCGCCAAGGCGGTGATCTCCAATGCGGGCATCACCAACACCATCGACAACCTCGTCGGCCCGGAGCGGTTTGCCGAGGATTTCCTTGGTCGTTTCAATCAGGTGCAGGTCAACAACTCCAGCTGCCAGGTCTATTTCGGCATCCGCAAGGGCGAAACCATTGCCGACATCGGCGACCTGCTGTTCACCTCGACCGCCGACGAATTCTCCTCGGAAGAGATGCGGCGGATGGACACCAAAAGCCGCACATTTTCCCTCTACTATCCCCGGACCCGGCCCCAGAGCCCGCCCGATTACACCATCGTCGCCTCAATGAACGCCAACTTCGACGACTGGGCCGGGCTTGACAAAACCGCCTATCGCGCGGCCAAGGAGGCGATGATCGAACGCTGTTTCGACGATCTGGAACGCTACATCCCCGACGTCCGCGCCAAGGTGGACACCATCGAGTCGGCCACGCCGCGCACCTTCCACCGCTACACCCTGCACACCAAGGGCTCCTCGTTCGGCACCAAGTTCGAGGGCCTCGACATCTCCCGCTCCCTGCATAAGGAGATTGGCGGCCTGTTTCACGTCGGCTCGGTGGGCATCATCATGAGCGGCTGGCTGGGGGCGATCAACTACGGGGTGATTGTGGCCAATGATGTGGACGGGTATTTGAGGAGTTAGGTGTTTACGATCAACCATCAACGACCCGGTGCAATATCAAATGCACATGCAGGCCGTGAGTTCGAGGCAGACGCTTTGACGTATTTTACTGAGAAGGAAGGATTGAAATTGTTTTCTTCCTTCGAAGTTTCGCTAGGAGTCAGTGGGCTGAGGAAACGGCACCGCTTTGATTTTGGCAGTAATTCCCCCTCCATATTAATTGAGTGCAAGTCTCACAATTGGACAGAATCGGGGAATATGCCCAGTGCGAAGATCACCGTATGGAATGAGGCGATGTATCACTTCCACCTTGCACGGGATCACTACAAAAAGATTCTCTTTGTTCTCGAAGCTCGCCATGATCGGCAGCTGGAAACCTTGGCAGAGTATTACGTCCGCACCAATGGCCACCTCATCCCCAAAGGGGTGGCTATAATGGAGTTCAACCCTATTTCTAGAACTGCACGTTATGTTAAGGCGTTGGGTTAAGAAACAAATTGTCGGTGTCAACGGCTGGAACAATTTATAATGTTTCTCTCTAGTTGAGAGACCAGTGCGGCCAAGCTCCATCGCTAGGTGTTGGCTTGGACGGCTTTCCGTCCGAGAGGCAGCAAAAGAAATTTTGTGAGGAACCATGCTCGAATTTGAAGGAAAAATAGCCGTAGTCACCGGCGCGACCCGCGGCATCGGTCGGGCGATTACCGAGGCGCTGCTGGCCCAGGGCGCGACCGTGGTCGGCCTCTACGGCGGCAACCGGGCGGCAGCCGAGTCCATGGCCGGCGAGTGTGCCGAATATGGCGAGCGTCTGCGGCTCCGGCAACTCGACGTCAGCGACTATGCGGCGGCATCCGCCTTTTTTGCTGAAGTGGAGGCCGAGTTCGACACCTTGGACATCCTGGTGAACAACGCTGGCATTCGTCGGGATGCCGTTCTTGCCATGATGAAGGAAGAAGACTGGCGGCGGGTGCTCGACGTCAATCTCACCGGCGGCTACATTATGTCCAAGTTCGCGGTGCCGCTGATGATGAAACAGAAGTACGGCCGCATTATTTTTATTACCTCGCCCATGGGGCATCTCGGCTTTGTCGGTCAGAGCAACTACGCGGCATCCAAGGCCGGGCAGGTTGGATTGATGAAGTCGCTGTCCAAAGAGGTGGCTAAGCGCAAGATCACGGTCAACTGCGTGTCGCCCGGTTTTATCGCCACCGATTTCATCGACGATCTAGCCGAGGCCCAGATGAAGGAATACAAGAAGATGGTGCCTGCGGGCCGGTTCGGAACCCCGGCCGAGGTCGCGGAGGCGACGCTGTTTCTGCTCAGCGGCCGGGCCGCCTACATCAACGGCGCGGTGCTTGAAATCACCGGCGGGTTGTGAGTCGGGCCATGGTCGATCAATTCATCGTGGATCGCATCCCGCATCGACCGCCCTTTCTCTGGCTCGACCGGGTGGTGGAAATCACCGGCGAGACCATCCGCGCCGAAAAAACAGTGCCAACGGATTTGGATCTCTTCCAGGGCCATTATCCTGAATACCCGTTGATGCCCGGAGTGCTGCTCTGCGAGGCGGTGTTTCAGGCCGGGGCGCTGTTAATCGGCGAATTGTCGCGCGGCGAAACTGGGGAAGCTGAGGGAAGCGCCGAATCCGGCGGAGTGCCGGTTCTGACCCGCATCCTCGGGGCCAAGTTCAAACGGGAGGTGCGGCCGGGCGATGTCCTGGAGATTGCGGCAACCCTGGTGGAGCGCATGGGGCCGGCCTGGATTCTGAAAGGTTCTGTTCGGGTCGGCGGTAAAATAGCGGTGCAGGTCGAATTTGCCTGCGCGCGCAAGGGGGCGTGAGTGGATTTTTTGCGGCTTGAAGGAAAGAATATCGTGGTGTTTGGCTTGGCCAATAAGAAATCCGTGGCCTGCGCCGTTGGGCGGGTGCTGGTTGAGGCCGGGGCCAGGGTGATCCATGTGGTGCGCAGCGAGCAGCGGGCGGAAACAGCGGTGAAGCTGTTCCCGGCCAGCCCGGTGTTTTGCTGCGACGTCGAGGACGAGGCCAACATCATCCGGGTTCGGGACGAAATCGCCGGCCAGATCAACGAGCCGCTCGACGGCATTGTCCATTCCATCGCCTTTGCCAACTATTCCGAAGGGATGCGGCCATTTCACCAGACCCCGAAACGGGATTTTCTCCAGGCCATGGACGTCTCGTGCTTTTCGTTCATCAGCATTGCCAACCATTTCAAGGAATTGCTCGCCCGGCAGGCTTCGCTGGTGACCGTCTCCATCTCCTCCACCCGCATGGCCGCCGAGAATTACGGCTACATGGGGCCGGTCAAGGCGGCGCTGGAATCTTCGCTCTGTTTTCTGGCCAAGAGCTTTTCCGCCTTCTCCGAGATTCGCTGCAACGCGGTCTGCCCCGGCCTGTTGAAAACCTCGGCATCCGCCGGCATTCCCGGCTATATCGAGAGTTACCTGTTCGCCGAGAAGGCCACCCTGCGCAAGAAGGCGGTGCAGACCGAAGAGGCCGCCAATGTTGCCGCCTTTCTGCTCTCGCCGCGCTCGTCGGGGATGACCGGTCAGTGTTTGGTGGTGGACGCCGGCATGGGCATGAACTACTTTGACGCCGGGATCGTTTCCCCGGCCGTTGGTTGAGCGGCCAGGCGATGCAGCAGTGGCCGATGCTTGCCCGGTTGTGGCAGATGCTCAAACACGCCAAGGACGTGTTTGTGTCGCCAACCACCCCCTTGCCGGTGAAAGTTGTCCTCGCTCTTGGCCTGCTTTATGCCGTGTCGCCCTATGATTTGATTCCCGAATGGGTGCCGGTCCTGGGCGTCATGGACGATCTGGCCCTGGCTGCCCTGTTGATCGCCTGGGCCAACAGTTTCAAAATCCAGAAATAAACAATCAGAATCGCGGCCAATGCACGCCACAGGCAGATGTGCGTTCACGGCGCGGCAATGAAAGGAGCGGTGCTTGCATAATGCGGTACACCAATGTCTGCCTGCACGATTTCGGCTACGAACTGCCGCCGGTCGAGCTTTCTTCGACCGCGATTGAAGAACGGCTGCAGCCGCTGTACGAGCGGTTGAAACTGCCGGCCGGTCGCCTGGAGCTGATGACCGGCATCAAGACCCGCCGCCTGTGGACGCCAGGGACCCTCCCCAGCACTGGCGCGGCTGCCGCCGGACGGGACGCGGTGGCCAAAGCCGGCATGCCGGTGGGCGACCTGGAGTGTTTGCTGTTCACCTCGGTGAGCCGCGACATGATGGAGCCCTCAACTGCCTCGTTTGTCCACCGCAGCCTAGGCCTGCCGCCCTCCTGTCTGCTGTTTGACGTTTCCAACGCCTGTCTTGGTTTTCTCGACGGCATGATCATGCTGGCCAACATGCTTGAACTGGGCCAGATCAGGTCCGGGCTCCTGGTGGCCGGTGAAACCGCCGAAAACCTGATTGCCTCCACCCTCGCCCACCTGCTTGCAGACGCGTCGCTGACCCGCAAATCGATCAAGCCGCTCTTTGCCTCGCTGACCATCGGCTCCGGGGCCGTGGCCCTGGTGATGAGCCGCCGGGACTGCAACGACACCGGCCATTATCTGCGCGGCGGAGCCTGCCGGGCGAACACCGCCCACAACGATCTCTGTCAGGGCGGCCAGAATGCCGAACAGGGCACTCTAATGTCCACCGATTCCGAACAGTTGCTGGAGAAGGGAATTGAAACCGCCGCCGCCTGCTGGCAGTCGTTTGAAACCGAATTGGCCTGGCCCAAGAACAGCATTGATCGGTTTTTCTGCCATCAGGTCGGCAAAGCCCACGCCCAGTTGCTGTTTGAGACCCTGCAGCTTGATCCGGCTAAAAATTTTGAGACCCTGCCTAGCCTGGGCAACGTAGGTTCGGTTTCCGCGCCGATCACCATGGCCCTCGGCATCGAGCAGGGGGCGTTGGTGCACGGTCAGCGGGCCGCGATCCTGGGGATCGGCTCGGGCATCAATTCGCTTATGCTGGGCGTGGACTGGTGATGATCGCCCAAACCTTGGCGGAATATCCGTTTCATCCCCGTTTTTTCGAGGCCGACGGCCATCGGCTGGCCTATCTCGACGAAGGGCAGGGGCCGGTGGTGGTCATGGTTCACGGCAACCCCTCCTGGTCCTATCTGTATCGTAATCTGGTCAGCGGGTTGCGCGACCGTTATCGCTGCATTGTCCCGGATCATCTCGGCTGCGGATTCTCCGCCAAACCGCAGGACGCCTCGTATCGCCTTGCTAACCATATCGACCATCTGGAACGCCTTCTCGACAGCCTCGGCGTCGACCGCTGCGTGCTGGTGGTTCACGATTGGGGCGGGGCCATCGGCATGGGCTGGGCCGGCAAATATCCCGAGCGGGTGCGCGGGATCGTGGCGCTCAACACCGCCGCCTTTCGCTCCCGCCGCATTCCCCTTCGGATTGCCGTGTGCCGCTGGCCCGTGCTTGGGCCGGTACTGGTGCGCGGCCTCAACGGATTTGCCCGCGCCGCGATTTTTATGGCCGTTGCCCGCCGGATGCGGCCCGAGATTGCCCGGGGATTTCTTGCGCCCTACGACAGTTGGCAAAACCGGATTGCGGTGCTCCGCTTTGTCCAGGACATTCCCATGGACGAGTCCCATCCTTCCTGGCCGATGCTAACCGCCGTCGAAGACTCGCTTGCCGGTCTTGCCGATCACCCGTTGCTGCTCTGCTGGGGCGGACAGGATTTCTGTTTCAACGATTGGTTCTACAACGAGTGGCGACGTCGGTTTCCCCAGGCCGAAGGCCATTACTTTGCCGGCGCCGGCCACTATGTGCTTGAGGACGCCCTGACCGAGATCCAGCCGTTGATTGAGCGGTTTCTTGAGCGAATTCTTGGCCGAACAGAGGCCGGGCATGGCGGACTATAATATTGCAACGGCCCTGCGCCGGTCGGCGGAGGTTCTGGGCGAGACGGTTGCCTTAACGGCGCTGCAGGGCCGGCAATGGCTCCAGTGGACCTTTGCCGTACTTCGCCGCAACAGCGACGGTTTTGCCGCAGCCCTCGATGGCGAAGGCGTGCGCCAGGGCGACCGGGTGATGCTGATGGTGCGGCCCTCGATGGAGTTTTTCTGCCTGACCTTTGCCCTTTTTCAACTGGGCGCGGTGGTGATTCTGATTGATCCGGGCATGGGTTACCGGAACCTGTTGCGCTGCATCGGTTCGGTTCGACCGGACATCCTCATCGGTATCCCCAAGGCGATTCTGTTCAGCCGGATGTTCCGCACCCCTTTTGCCACGGTTCGCCGGCGCATCCGCGTTGGCGGCTGGCCGTGGGGCGGCGGCAAAGGGCTTGCGCCAAGCTGCGAACACCGAGACAATCTGCCGGCATACCAGGCGCGGGAAACCGATCTGGCCGCCATTATCTTCACCACTGGTTCCACCGGCCCGCCCAAGGGAGTGGAGTACACCCACGGCATCTTTCACGCCCAGCTGCAACTGATCCGCGAGTATTACGGCATTGGTCCGGGCGACGTCGATCAACCTGGCTTTCCCCTGTTTGGCCTGTTTGCCGCCGCCCTGGGCGCCAAGGCGGTAATTCCGGACATGGACCCGACCAGGCCGGCCCAGGTGGACCCCGCAAAATTCATCCGCACCTTGCTGGAGCATCGGGTGAGCTATTCCTTTGGTTCGCCGGCGATTTGGAACGTGGTTAGCCGCCATTGTCTGGAGAAAGGCATTGTGTTGCCGGTGCGCAAGGTGCTGATGGCCGGCGCTCCGGTGTCGGGCGAACTGGTTGAGCGGGTGCAACGGATTCTGCCCAAGGACGCGCAAATATTCACGCCCTACGGGGCCACCGAAAGTTTGCCAGTCGCCTCGATTGAGGGGCGGGAGATCGTGGAGCAGACCTGGCCCCTGACCCGCAGCGGTCGCGGCGCCTGCGTCGGCCGGGCGTTGCCGGGGATCGAGATCCGGATTATCGAGCCGGTGGAGGGGCCGATTGGCGCCTGGCAGGAGGCGCGCGAGTTGCCGCCGGGCGAAATCGGGGAAATCGTTGTCCTGGGGCCGGTGGTCACCAGGGCCTACGCCAACAACCGGGAGGAAACCGAACGGGCCAAGATCGTCGACGGGGCAGGGCTGCGGCATCGCATGGGCGACATGGGCTATGTCGACGAGCAGGGCCGACTCTGGTTCTGCGGCCGCAAGGCCCATCGGGTGCACACAGCAAAGGGCGTGATGTATACCGTCTGCTGCGAGGCCATATTCAACGAGCATCCCCTGGTGCGCCGTTCAGCCCTGGTCGGCCTGGGAGACTGTGCGTTGCAAACCCCGGTGATCATTGTTGAACCCGTGGGGCCGGTCGGCAATCAAGAACAGCTGTTTCACCAACTGCGGGGACTGGCCCTGGCCAACCCGCTGACCGCCTCGATTGAACATTTCCTGGTCCATCCTTCGTTTCCTGTCGACATTCGCCATAACGCCAAGATTTTCCGGGAGAAACTGGCGGATTGGGCGGCCAAGCGGGTGCAGTTGCCCTGCGGGTGATAACCAGGCGGTCCATCCGGTTCGGATGGTAGGGCAAAGGGAGCGCGGCGGCACAGGTTGGCGCTGCATGGGCGAGAGCGCGAGAGCAGGCGGAGCGGCAATGAACAAGGTGATGGTGACCGGCGGCGGCGGATTTATCGGCAAAGCCCTGGTGCGGGAGTTGGTGGGGCGGGGCGTCGAGACCCTGGCGCTCGGGCGCAATCCTTATCCGGATCTGGCGGCCATGGGGGTGCGCTGCCTCCAGGGCGACATCTGCGACCCGGCCTTCCTGAATCAAGCCTTGGCCGGATGCGACACCGTCTTTCACGTGGCGGCCAAGGCCGGCATCTGGGGGCCGAAGCGCGAATATGAGGCCATCAACGTGGTCGGGACTGCAAACGTCGTTGCCGCCTGCCGCAAAAACCGCGTAGCCAGATTGGTGCACACCTCCACTCCCTCGGTGGTCTTTGCCGGGCAAAGCCTTGAAGGCGCAGACGAATCCGCGTCCTATGCGCCCCGGCCGTTGTGTCATTACGCCGCCACCAAAATTCGGGCCGAGCAGGCGGTGTTGCGCGCCAATGCAGGCGATTTGCGCACGGCGGCCATTCGTCCGCATCTGGTGTGGGGTCCGGGGGATCGGCAGCTCATTCCGCGCCTACTGGAGCGGGGCCGCGCGGGGGCGCTTAAGATCGTCGGCGCCGGCGCCAACCGGGTTGACATCGCCTATATTGACAATGTGGCGCACGCCCATATCCTGGCGGCGGAAAACCTGGAAACCAGCGGCAGCGCGGCCGGGCAGGCTTTTTTTATCGGCCAGGACCAACCGGTTATCCTTTGGCAATGGATCAACGAGCTGTTCGCCCGCATGGACATCCCGCCGGTGACGCGCGCGGTTCCCTTTCCCCTGGCCTACGCCGTTGGCGGCGCCATGGAAGCAGCCTACGCCGCGCTTCGAAAAAGCGAAGAGCCGAGGATGACCAGATTCCTTGCCCATCAGTTGGCCCAATCCCACTGGTTCAGCCACAACAAGGCAAAGAACCTGCTCGGATATCGGCAACTGGTTGATACGGAAACCGGGCTGAACAGGTTGGTCAACTGGCTCAAGGACACGCAGGCGTAGAGTATGGGCAATAAAGCGCGCAAAGCCTTGGCGCAGCCAAAATATTATTTGGCAATTCGTCGTTGGTACGCTATTTTTGCACCGGTTTAGCCGGAGGAAAGCAATTATGATCGACGATTGGGCCGATTGTTCCAACTCGCGTTTGACTTTAACCGCCTCCAACAAGCATAACTGAAAAATCCTATAAATATTATTTAAAAAGATTTGACAGGGGAGGCATTTTTCAGTAGGTATCCGTAGCGGAAGATGAACCGCCATTCACTTGATTTGGCGGGTAATTGCCATATTTTCAGTAATGAGGGGTAGTTGGTATGATTTCGATTGATGTTACGCTGTTAATGCACATTGTCAACATGATTGTGTTGATGCTCGTTCTCAATGCAATTCTGTACAAGCCTGTTCTAGGTATCCTGGAAAAAAGGGCGCAGAAAATCGAATCCCTGAATGGCGATGTGGCTCAATTTGAGCAAAACGCCCGCCAGCGTCAGGCGGAGCTCGATCAAAAAATGCGGGAAGCGAGCAGCAAGGCAAAAAAGGCCTTGGACGGCGCGCGCTCCCAGGCTCAGGCTGCCGGCGCCGAGAAGCTGGCCGTCATTCGCAAGGAATCCGACAGTGTAAAGGAAAAGCAACTGACCGACCTGAGATCGCAGATCGAGGTGGCCAGAAAGGAGCTTCAGGGAAATGCCGCGGGTTTTGCCCAGGCAATGGCAGGAAAGATACTTGGAAGGAGTCTGGACGCATGAGAGCTTGTATCACAGCAGTACTACGGCCGGCTTTGCTGGCGATTCTGATTGGCGCGATGCCGCCAGCGCTTGCCCTGGCGAGCGACGCGCCGGCTGCGGGCGCGCATCAGGAAGTAAAGGCGGACGCCCACGGTGCGGCGGCGGGGCAAGCGGTTGTTGCCGACGCGCACGGCGCCAAAGCTGAGGCCGCTGGTCACGGCGAGGCGCACGGCGGTTCGCTAGCCCCTGCGAAATTGAAAGATCTGTTCTGGCGGACGGTCAACTTCCTGGCGCTGGTGGTCATTTTGGTCAAGTTTGGCGCCAAGCCCGTTATCTCTGGGTTGAGCGGCCGGCAGCAGCGCATTCGGGAAGAGCTTGACGATCTTGCCGCCCGGCGCGACGAAGCTGAGAAGTCCTACAAGGAATTTGAAGCCAAGTTGGCTGGCATGGAACGAGAGATGGAGCTGATCGTCGAGAAGGCGATCGCCCAGGCGCAGGTCGAAAAAGAACGAATTCTGGCGGATGCTGAAAAGGCCGCAGACGATATCAAACGTCAGGCGGAAGCCGCAGTGCAGGCCGAACTGGAAGACGCCAAGCGGAGTCTCCGGGAAGAGGTTGCCGAGCAGGCCGCCGCCATGGCTGAAGCGTTGATCGTGAAAAATCTGACCCCGGCGGATCAGATTGCGATCACTGAACAGTATCTTGAAAGAGTGGGTGCGGTACAGTGAGACATACAATACTAGCTCGTCGATATGCAAAAGCGCTCTTTTCACTGGGGAAAGAGCAGGGGAAAACTGAAGAATACAGCGCAACGCTGAACGGCATCGCCGGTTTGTACGGCGAGGCCGAGTGCGGGATTGGAGACGCCGTTGCCAATCCGCTGTATCCGCTTGATGTTCGGCAGAAGGTCATGGCCAAGATTGCGGAATCCGTTCAGGCCGACGCCATTATGACCAGCTTTCTGAATCTGCTGATTGAGAAAAAAAGAGCCGGCATCTTACCCGACATTGCTCTGGAAATGCAGGTCATGGTGGACAAGGACCAGAACATCAGTCATGGTTCCATTGTCTCGGCCATTGAGCTGGATCAGGCAATACTGGATAAGATCCAGGGTACATTAGAAAAATTGACAGGTAATAAGGTTATACTTGAAACCCAGGTCGATCCGTCCATTATAGGCGGTGTTATTGCCAAGGTAGGTGACTTGGTGCTGGACGGAAGTATAAAGACGCAACTTAATGGATTAAAGGAATCTATCAAGGGGAGAGAGTAATCAATGCAGATCAAAGCCGAAGAAATCAGCCAGATTATAAAAGATCAGATTGCTGGTTATAAAAACGATATCGACCTGAAGGAAACCGGAACCGTACTGTCCGTCGGTGACGGCATCGCCCGCGTTTACGGCGTAGAAAATTGCCAGGCCATGGAATTGCTTGAGTTTCCCGGCAACATCTTTGGACTGGCCTTGAACCTGGAAGAAGACAACGTTGGTTGTGCAGTTCTTGGCGACGTTCGCGACATCAAGGAAGGCGACATCGTCAAGCGGACCGGCAAGATTGCCGAGGTTCCGGTTGGTCCTGAAATGGAAGGCCGGGTTGTTGACGGTATTGGCCAGCCCATTGACGGCAAGGGTCCGATTACCGCCAAGCTGACCCGCAAGATGGAAGTGATCGCCCCCGGCGTTATCGCCAGAAAGGGCGTGCACGAGCCGTGCTACACTGGAGCCAAGGCGGTAGACGCCATGACCCCGGTCGGCAAGGGACAGCGCGAGCTGGTCATCGGCGACCGTCAGATCGGCAAGACCGCCCTGTGCGTCGACGCCATCATCGCCCAGAAGAACACCGACGTGCATTGCATCTACGTAGCCATCGGTCAGAAGAAATCCACCGTTGCCTTGGTTGTGGAAAACCTGCGCAAACACGGCGCCATGGACTACACCACGGTTGTTGCCGCCTGCGCCTCTGATCCTGCGCCAATGCAGTATGTTTCCGCGTTTGCCGGATGCGCCATGGGCGAATATTTCCGCGACAACGGCCAGCACGCCCTGATCATCTATGACGATCTTTCCAAGCAGGCTGTTTCCTACCGCGAACTCTCCCTGTTGCTCCGCCGTCCTCCGGGACGCGAGGCGTATCCTGGCGACATTTTCTTCAACCACTCCCGTCTGCTTGAGCGCGCCGCCAAAGTCAGCGACGCACTTGGCGCCGGTTCTTTGACCGCTCTGCCGATCATCGAGACCCAGGCCGGCGACGTTTCCGCCTTCATCCCGACCAACGTTATCTCCATCACCGACGGTCAGGTGTATCTTGAACCGAGTCTGTTTTTTGCCGGCGTTCGTCCGGCCATCAACGTTGGTCTCTCTGTTTCCCGAGTTGGCGGTTCCGCTCAGGTGAAGGCCATGAAGCAGGTTGCCGGAACGCTCCGCCTCGACTTGGCCCAGTATCGCGAGTTGGCGGCCTTTGCTGGTTTCGGTTCAGATCTTGACGCCGCCACCCAGGCCCAGTTGACCCGCGGCGAGCGTCTGGTTGAAATTCTCAAGCAACCGCAGTATCAGCCGCTGCCGATGGAGAAGCAGGTCACCATCATTTTTGCCGGCACCAAGGGCTTCCTGGATAAATTCCCGGTCAACACCCTTGCCGATTACGAGAAAGAGCTCTACGGCTACATTGAGGCCAACGAACCCTCCATTTTCGCGGAACTCCAGGAGAAACAAGCGATTTCTCCCGAACTGGAAGAGAAAATGAAAAAGACACTGGCAACCTTTGGTGATACCTTCAAGGCGACAAAGGGCCTGAACTGAGCACAAGGGTAGACTCTCATGCCTGGATTAAAGGATGTTAAAGATAAAATCGGCAGTGTGAAGAAAACCGCGCAGATTACCAAGGCCATGAACATGGTGGCCTCGGCTAAACTGCGCGGCGCCCAGGAGAAGATGGAGCGTTTTCGCCCGTATGCCGGGAAATTCGCTGAAGCCATGCGCGATCTTTCCGGTGGAATGGAAAGCAGCGACCTTCCCCTGATGGAAGTCCGTGAAGTAAAAACGGTGGAGATTGTCGTTGTCACCTCCGACCGCGGACTCTGCGGCAGCTTTAACGCCAATATCATTAAATCAGCTGAAAAGTTGAGAAAACAATACGAGGCGGCCGGCAAAGCGGTGAGCTTCGTAACAGTGGGAAAGAAAGGCACCCAGGCCCTCAAGAAAACAGGGAAACTGCGCGTCGCCTTTAACGACATCATGGGTTCGTTTCAGATGTTCAACGCCCGTGAAATTTCCCAGAGCATCACCGAGGCCTTTCTCAGCGGAGAAAGCGATCAGGTCGATGTTGTATACGGTAAATTTTTCTCTGTCGGCGTGCAACGGCCGGTGACGGAAGATCTTTTACCGGTGAAACCCGTTACTGCTGAAGAGGGCGAGGCAAAGGGCAAAGCTGAAATCACCGGGTCGTATATCTATGAGCCAGACCCCAACGAAATCATGGAAGTTCTTCTCCCTCTCTTCTTAAACGTTCAGCTCTATCACGCCATGCTGGAAGTAGGCGCCAGTGAACATGCCGCTCGGATGACCGCCATGGACAACGCGACCAACGCCTGTAAGGACATGATCAAAGAACTGACGCAGCTCTACAATAAGGCTCGCCAGGCAGCCGTCACCGGCGAGTTGATGGACATTGTCGGCGGCGCCGAGGCGCTTAAGTAATAATACGGATACCGAACGGTATTTTACTAGTTTAGAGGAGGCCATTTCAAATGGGTGAGACACGCGTAGGAAAAATTATACAGGTCATTGGACCCGTAGTCGACGTCGAGTTTGAGCCGGGCAATCTGCCCGACATTATGAACGCTCTGTATATTACCAACCCTGCCATCAATGACGACGCCGACAACTTGGTGTGCGAAGTTGCACAGCATCTTGGCGACAACGTCGTCCGCACCGTCGCCATGGATCAGACTGACGGTCTGGTTCGCGGCATGGCTGCCAGGGATTCCGGAAACCCCATCACCATTCCTGTCGGCGCGCCTGCACTCGGCCGCATCATGAACGTGGTTGGACGTCCGGTTGACGGCATGGGTCCCATCGTTTCCGAGAAGAACATGTCCATCCATCGCCCGGCGCCTGCTTTTACTGAGCAGGACACCGAGGTCAACGTGCTTGAAACCGGCATCAAGGTTATTGACCTGCTGGTGCCGTTCCCACGCGGCGGCAAGATGGGACTGTTTGGCGGCGCTGGTTGCGGCAAAACCGTTATCATGATGGAAATGGTTAACAACATCGCCATGCAGCACGGCGGCATCTCGGTTTTCTGCGGCGTTGGCGAGCGGACCCGTGAAGGAAACGACTTGTACCATGAGATGAAGGAATCCGGCGTTCTGCCCAAGGCAGCCTTGGTGTACGGCCAGATGACCGAGCCTCCAGGAGCCCGTTCCCGTGTTGCTTTGACCGGTCTGACCGCAGCGGAGTACTTCCGTGACGAGGAAGGTCAGGACGTGCTCTTCTTCGTTGACAATATCTTCCGTTTCACCCAGGCTGGTTCCGAGGTTTCGGCTCTTCTTGGTCGTATTCCTTCGGCTGTTGGTTATCAGCCGACTCTGGCCACCGACTTGGGTGCACTGCAGGAGCGTATTACTTCAACCACCAAAGGCTCCATTACCGCCGTTCAGTGTGTTTACGTTCCTGCCGACGACTTGACCGACCCGGCGCCGGCGACCACCTTTGCCCACTTGGACGGCACCGTTGTTCTTTCCCGTCAAATTGCAGAGTTGGGCATTTATCCGGCGGTTGATCCGCTGGACTCCACCTCCCGCATTCTTGATCCCAACGTTGTTGGTCAGGAACACTATGCAACCGCTCGCGGCGTGCAGGTTTCTCTCCAGAAATATAAAGAGCTGCAGGACATTATTGCCATCCTGGGTATGGACGAGTTGGCTGAGGAAGATCAGCTGACCGTAGCCCGCGCCCGCAAAGTGCAGCGTTTTCTGTCGCAGCCCTTCCATGTGGCTGAGGTATTTACCGGCTCTCCCGGTAAATATTGCAAGGTTGAGGATACCGTTCGTGGTTTCAAGGAAATTCTTGACGGCAAGCATGACGACCTGCCTGAAAGCGCATTTTATATGGTTGGCGGCATTGATGAAGCTGTTGAGAAGGCCGCTGCACAACGAGCTAAAGCCTGATTCCTTTTACGCTGAAGCGAGGTAAGAGCAATGGCGCAAATTCAGTTGGAAGTTGTAACACCAAACGGAGCGGTGGTCAGTGAAGAGGTGGATATCGTCACTGCCCCCGGTGTAGGCGGTGAATTTGGTGTGCTTGCCAATCACGCTCCTTTTTTAAGCACGATTAAAACCGGCACGTTGAGCTTCAAAAGAGATCGAACGTCCAAATTCCTTATGGTGACCGGCGGATTTGCCGAAGTGTCGAACAACAAAATCACCTTTCTTGTGGAAAGCGCTGAGTTTGGCAACGACATCGACGTTGATCGCGCCATGCGCGCCAAGGATCGGGCTGAAAAACGCTTGACGCAAGCACAACAAGCCACCGAAAAAATCAGTCGCGTCCGCGCTGAAGCAGCCCTGCAACGAGCCATGGCTCGCCTCAGAACTGCAGAACTCGCCCGCCATTGATCGACTTTTTTGGTAGATAATATTAAAGCCGCCCTCTTGGGCGGCTTTTTTTTTAATTTTTTGGGGCAAGGAAAGCGAAGGCTGATAAACTCACATCTCCGGCTCAATTGAGAGAGGTGAAAGTATGCCGCATAGCGTGTATCTTCAAATCTTCCTGCCCGGCCTTCCGCCGCGCCGACCGAAATTTCTTTATGGATGGCTCCCCCAAAATGTGCGTTTCTTTGCGTTGTTTATCCTGATATTGTGTCAGGGTGTGTTAGTTCTTGAATAATGCCGATAGTTATAATTTGAAAATGAGAAATAATATGAGCGAATCACGATTGAAATATAAGGACCTGAACTCTGAACAAATCTTCATAGAACTCACGAAAAGATTCCCCAGCATGAAAAAACGAGAGGGTGGCGTCATCGGGGAAGTGTTTGGTGAAGGGTGGGAATCTCTCGATCAAGAATCCAGGGATGTTGCGGAAAAGAAGTTCAGAAAAAAAATTAATGGCCATGAGATTCATGGGATTCGCTACAACGACAACAATGATGGTCTTTATTGTTTGGCGAGATACAGCGCTGATGAGATTTTCTTCGAGATCATCAAAAGATTCCCATTGATCGACCAAGGCGCGGATGTGTGCTTGCGTGAACTCTTTGGTGAGGAATGGTTTTTATTCGGCAGGAAAAGTAGAGAAATTGCGGAAGAAAGGTTTGTTAATGGAATTAAAGATGGAGACATCAGGGGCATAAAATTCGTCTTGAATAAAACGAATTTTGAACTTTATAAAAATGAAAATAATGAAATATTGTATACGCGGATAGCTAACGACACCTATTGTTGAGTACTTTTTATCGATTCTATCCCATTTCAGTGGCGACTGCTGCCGCGTCCACGGCGGCCAGTAGCATTTCCTGGCTCAAATGAGCGTATCGTTGAGTGGTTTTCGACTAAATGTGGCCCAGACCTTGGCCACCCCATAGAGAAGTGGCGCCGGGAATTAGGACAAGTTGTTAAGTGGAAACTCTGCTACCAACAAGGTCCAACATGGGGCTGAATCAAGGAGCAGAGAATGGCAAAAGGAACGCGACGGAAACACGCAGCGAGTTTCAAGGCTAAAGTGGCGTTGTCGGCATTGGCCGGCGACAAGACATTGACCGAACTGGCGCAACAATTTGAAGTGCACCCCAATCAGATTACGGATTGGAAACGGCAGCTCAGTGATCGTGCCGCTGAAGTTTTTGGCAAGAGCTCCGAGTCAAATCCCCCGGTGGACGTGAAGGCCATGCATGCCAAGATCGGGCAACTGACGCTGGAAAACGATTTTTTAGAAAGCGCGCTCACCAAGGTGGGGTTGCTGAGCGCAAAGCGATAATCAACTGCAGGCATGTGCTTTCGATCAAACGGCAGGCCGAATTGGTTGGCATAAGCCCCAGCAGCGTCTACTATCGCCCCAAACAGGTCAGCCGCGATGATTTGGCGCTGATGCGTCGCATAGACGAACTGCACCTGGAGCACCCGTTCATGGGAGCTCGCATGCTGCGCGATCAACTCAATCGAGCCGGTCTCAAGGTGGGCCGTAAACATGTTGGCGCCTTGATGAAGCGCATGGGTGTGAAGGCTTTGTATCGAAAGCCAGGGACCAGCAAGAAACATCCAGGTCACAAGATTTATCCCTACCTGCTTCGGGGCTTGGCCATCAACCAAGCCGACCAGGTATGGGCGCTGGACACGACGTATATCCCCATAGCCAAAGGGTTTGTCTACCTTATTGCGGTTATTGATTTGGCGAGCCGGAAAGTACTGGCCGCAAAGATCACGATTACCTTGGAAGCCTGCCATGCGGTCGATGTGCTGCAAGAGGCCTTCAACCACCATGGTAGGCCTGGAATCGTCAACACCGATCAGGGCAGCCAATTTACCGCTGACGAATTCGTGAAAGCGGTTGCAGATCAAGGATGCAGGCTCAGCATGGATGGCCGTGGAGCCTGGCGGGACAATGTTATTATTGAACGATTATGGAAATCGGTGAAATACGAGCGAGTCTATTTGCACGCTTATGACTCGGTCAACGAGGCACGCAAATCGATCATGCAGTATCTGGACTGGTACAACCGATCCAGGCCACATTCAAAATTAGAGGAAAAAACACCTGACGAAGCGTACGCCGTGATGCTGCCGACGGTTCAACTGGCAGCCTAACAACAAGCAGAGACTCCACTTTGTATCTTGTCCGTTATGATAGGTAGCGCCTATCACAT
>Ga0209639_1000052_pt1 | contig 183808 bp, 166 predicted proteins | sample EPASupsiteHSE605_FD_187268 | JGI IMG/M metagenome (GOLD analysis project Ga0209639, IMG submission 187268) | Bioremediated contaminated groundwater from EPA Superfund site, New Mexico - Sample HSE6-05 (SPAdes) (version 2) | ecosystem: Environmental > Aquatic > Deep subsurface > Groundwater >... | reverse complement strand
CGGTTCAGTACAACATGAGATTCATGAGGTTCTGTACTCTGCATTGAGCAATTGCTTACCTTTAAGCTATTGACGTTGATCAATAGCTTTTTCTCTTTTAAGGAACCTCATAAATCTCTAGAAGTTAGGCGGAGTGTCCGCTCTTATAAGAAATACATGCAACAACCATTACCATTTACATAATTCAACATCCTTACCAATTCCACCTTCTAAGTGGATATAAATGGGCATACTATTATTGAATAACCCTTTGGAAGGTGATATGATATGGACAAAGATAAGAAAAATAGTATTACTGAGGAGGGAGAAGCCATGGCTACTCCTTTAAGCAAAAAGGAAGAAACAATTAAAGAAAAGTTAGATAGAATTAGTTCTAAAGCTTCTGTCCTAACTGGAAAAGACGGTATGATCGAACTTGATCCTAATAATCCCCAACATAAAGAGTGGTTTGAAGATGATAAATGTAAAGGGAATTAACGTCCTATGCCTGATTCAAAAGATATTTATTTAGTTCGAATTTACTACAAAGGACAATTAGGAGCTTTCAAGTCCAGACCTGTGCTAATCCTAAATAATCTTGGCAATGGATGGGTTACTATTGCAGAAATTACGTCAGTTCCTCCGAAAAAGCCTCCATCTCACTATGATAAATTTAAAGAACCCATAATAAGATGGGCTGTTTACGGTTTGGCTAACCCTTCATTTATCAAATGTAAAAATATCCACAATATCGAAACATCAAGACTTTTTCAGAAAATCGGCATTATGGACGATGACGAGTTTATGCATATAATTGAAAAAATAGATTTGTATAACTAGACCTCAAAGGAGGTCTTTTTATTATCTCCATAGCCTAGCAGATACCATAACAAAGCAGGATAAAAGATACATTCAAGCGGACATTTCGTCTAACGTTCCGTGAATTCCCGAAGTCTGGTTAATACATTCATACTTGCTCAGATTTTGGGAATTCACTGTTATCTGAAGGGGCGCATTCCCAACATTATACTCACCAAAAATATCTTAACCTGCAGACTTATGGTACGCGAAACCTTATCATAAAGATTTATTAACTCCGAGGCCGCGATTTACCCAAGAAGGCAAAGAAAAAACCAAATCCAAATAGTGAATACAAAGCCTTTAGGGGTTCAGCTCCAGGAATAAATCCCAAAAACCCGAGAAATCCAAAAAAGCTAAGTAACCCGATCCTTGCTGGAAACTGTATGCGCCGCTCACGGAAAAATCGTAGACCAATTAGACTAAAAGCAGCAGACGCAGCTAGCCATGGTTGAAGTACATCCCAACCTGTCATATGCCCTATAACTCCTACTAACCCTAAGAGTCCAAGCAATCCAAGATTCTCAGGAAATTGAAGACGAACTTTAGACATCGACGTTTCTCCTCCTCTTTTATGTGACCTCAAAAGTCCGTCAGGAATACCTAGGCAAAAACCGAAACATGCATTCCATCCCAGACAACCGAAGCTTTCGACGTTGCGGCAAATAGCGCTCTCACAACCCGTACCCGTCAATCATTTTTGTCTTCCACCACAATATCTATCAGTGCTGTGTCAGGCTCGTGATACCGGCGATAAAAGTGTGCAAATGTTGTGTATGTACAAAACTTGTTAAGCAAAGGAATTTTAATAAGCCAGTAAAGAATATTGTAGGCTATAAAAATTGAAACCAATGTGTAAATATAATCAAGCAAAAACTTAACTAAAAAGGCATCATATTCTATCGGTATAATGTTCCTTAATCCATCTAATAAGTAGAAGGATACTGGTATTGTTGTTATAAAATATAAAACAATTGCAAAGGAATGGCTTACTTCGACGGCTTTATTAGGACAATAGCCCATACATCTCATACAACTTTCACAAGCGAAAGTCCAATAAGGACGTGGCTTGTTACTTCCTACCATTCTTATTGCCTTAACAGGGCAACTTTTAGCACATAAGCCACAACCTGTACAATTCGATGAAGCGAAAAATAACTTTGAGAGGAAAAATCGACCTATGACTAAGTAAGCTAAAGAAATTGGACTCAGTATAAGACCAACCAATAGAAATTGAAGCCCCCCAAACACTTTTTTCCCTTCCAAGATACTTTTCATAAAGGAATCTACTTTTATCTTAGCTCTATCAATGATGAACTTGGAGTTTGTGGTATTTAAACCCCAGTGTAATGACATCCAGTTAGATGGCATATCAAGCCCCATGACTCCACGAACAATGTAACCCCGTAAAACTAGTATGAGTGCAATAAGATAACCTGCAGTACCTTCCAAACCTGGGAACGGAATCGATGCAATTCTAGTCCCTGCTCTTGTCGCCACCACAAAGGCATGTTTTCCCTTTCCTGATTGTAATTGCAAAGCATACCTAATTACGTGCCAAGGTGCTGTAAGCCCGTGTGTTGGAAATACTACTCCTAACAAGTCGCTAGATTCTCCCCCAAAATCAGATTTTTTATAGTATCTGGCGATTTGATGTTGTTTTGAGCTTATTTCTCTTTTTTTGGCTATATCTGTCATCCATGTAGCCGCTCGGAAAGAGTTTCCTGTTCCACTCATGAAGTATATTGCCATTGACCTATAATACATACCCCACCCCCTACTACCAATTTTAGACCAAGCCATGTCGTCTAACGTCCCGTGAATTGTCGGGATAGAAACTGGGTGCGCACACCTGCAGAAAGCAGGTCACGTTTCCCAGCGCCCCCCTGCGATCCCGGACAGTCGGATTTCCCAAGTCCGGTTCTCACCCCGGGTTTATCCCTTGAGCCTTCCCATATAACCCTAGGTTTAAATGTTGGCACCATATCCGCCCATTGGTTATTTGGTTTACTCAAGAGTTAGCCTTCCTTGAAGAGATACGTTATCAGTCTCTGAGTACTGCGTTTCTCTGAGGCCCCCAAGTGTCCAGCTCAGTTCGAGCTAATACCCACGCTTTGCCAACTTCCAGTTATAGAAATTGCACTAAACCGCTGGCGCGGTGATTTCCTTAGTATCTCTCCCTTGCTCTTTAACTGAATATTAATGTTAGCTATTACTACTAGTTGAATCTCCTGTAATATATTGGATATTACATTTTGCAGGAGATGATCCAAAATGACAAAAGAAGAAGTTTTAGCAAAACTGAAATTCGATGTGGAGCTTAGAGGATTTAGTAAGCATACCCAGGCTGAATATTATACCAAGGTTAAACTCTTTCAGAACCACTTTGATAAACCTGCAACCGAGCTAGGCGTAGAAGATGTTAGACAGTTTCTTCATTATCTCACTACGGTTAAGAAAGTTGCTCCTAAATAGTTCTTATATGGATGGGTATGAAAATCACCAAGAAAATCATACTGTGGCCAAAAAGATGTAAGTATACTTCTTTTCAATTGTAGTGCCTCATCATTAGGTTCGCAGGAGTCATGATTACGTTCAGCAGATGTGTCAATGGAGGCGCCACATAGGGCAACCCTGCAGTATTCTCTCTCATTATGTCATAGTGCTTGTACAAAATTTGGCGAACGGAGTCACAAAAACAAATAAGCCCACTCCTATATCGGAAAAGACCTTACGTATTCCACCTAACTCCTCTATCACAACCCTAGCCCGATGAAAGCTATGGAAATAAAGAAAAGCTCTGAGAGTATAATCTCTTTCTAGATACCGATCATGAGCTACGGGCCACTCTTTAGTACTTAAACCTCTAGTCGCAATGCGTCGATCTGCACACTCTAAGACCCAATTTAACCATATTGACTATGTCCGTTTTTCAACACAAAACCATGTCGTGAAGTTTTCATGATTGGCATTCCAAATATCATGATCTACATATTGATTCCAGAAGCACTCTTGTTTCCACCGGAGTGTTTTTTGTCATTATGTTAAAGTAATTTACTCATTTATCCACATGTTGAAAATGGCACTGCTTTATCGTGTAAATAGCAGTTCAAAGGACTCACATTATGAAGCATATGCCTATTAATTTAATACGATCCTGGTTGAGACTGTCTTAAGTATCGGCAAAAAGCTAGGTCCGTCCTTTCATATCTTAAGTGTATTCATGACCCTGATGAATAGTATTTTTGAAAAGTGAAGGCGATTGAATTTGCAGTCAAATATGATGACGGCAAAGATCCTCGCGGGGTTCTTTTTGCAGACAGAGTTCTCATCGGTGTCTATCGAACCTCGAAAACGCCCTTCAGTATGTACTTAGCCCATAAAGGAATCAAGCACGCAAATGTTCCGCTGATTCCTTTAGTCGATTTTCTTTAGAAAATTAATTGTCAATGCGGCCAGAATGTCCTTTTGCAGCTATTATCGGTAGGGTCAAAGTAGCGATAAGACTGGAGGGATGAATAAAGCGCCAAAAATCATAGGGTTGGGCGCAAGCCCCAGATTATGCCAGCCTTGAGCAGATTCTTCAAGAATAAGAATATGCGCGAAGCATTATGAAAAGAATTGGCTGCCCAATGATTGACGCTACTGGCAACGTGGTTGAAGAAACTTCGAGCATACTGTTCAAACTATTTACAAGGGGGAGCGAAATTATGAACAAGTTTCGGTTTCTAATAAGTATTTTCTTATTATCCATTGCCTTAGTTTTGCTTTAATACCTACAACCATAATTACTTCTGTTTGTACTTACTGGTTTTCCAGAGAAAGAGGTGGATAACAAGTGATCGTTTATCTGGACATGCTGTTATTTCGGAACAATAGGACCTTGTCAGCGGACCTTCGGACCCAAGGCGGTACCAGTGAATATAATGACGGTTATGACGAACAAATTACATTTGATAAAAAAATTCTCGGGCCACCTAAACAAATTTTAATATTTCGGGGCATTCCCATTTCTATGGCTGCTCATTAATGAATGGTTTCCTGATTTAATAATAATAAGGACTTCCAATTAACTTGGAAGTCCTCAACATTTAATCTTGAGAGATTATTTTGGTGGGGTGGCGTATCCCACATCTCTTGAAAGACCACCCGACGGTGGCGTGGCAACTGCCTATTCTGCCCTCAAAATAACCTCTTTTGATTATTATTAAATTAACCAAGGAAATATGCCCTTATTACTTAATAAAAGTATAACACCTGATAGCCTTATTATCAACACTTTAAGAGCATAGTTTGTTTTCTGTGTTGCTTACGTCATTTCCTATTCGGGTCAAGTCTTATCCTGAGGGCATGGAAGTGCTGACATGCTGTTGGCTTCAACCGACTTAATCGCTCTCCTTATGCTGAGGATCGACTGAGGAATAATAAAATGATTTGAACGAGCGTATAGATCCAGCTATTACGAGGATTTATGTTTTTTGTTTGAAAGGTCATTTAACTTTTACACGTTGCTGTATGTGTCAGCGCGACTCCGAAAACCTGCTCAAACCAAATGAGCGTTTGTCCTGATGGGCTGTTATTTCTTAACAATCTGGCCTTACCACGGACCTTCGGCACCAAGGGGGGTATCGGGTGATAGATGAGCAAAGGTGCATGAAACATGACCTTCGTGATTTGGATCTTTAGCAAAAGATCTTACACATTTAAGTCTATTGCGAATTCGGTGCAGGAATAGAACCTTATGAATCTCTAGGAGTTAGGCGCTGTCAGGACTCATTCATCTGTACCCAAACTACTAAGAGCCATGTAAGCTTGTTTGCCCTTGCCACTAGATCGTCGTAAGTTAAAATTTCATCTGCCGAAAACTGTTCTTTTATCAATTCCTTATAACGTCTAATATTACGTCCATATCCAAAACTTTCTTCAGTCGAACGACTAATCACAATCATGTAGCTGCTATTAATCGATATACCGGGGTATATCTCCTTCAAGAGATCGTAGTGATTTCTTATATATGCTTTCCACTCCGCAATTTGAAACGTGGTCTGTGTTAATTCACTTCGGGTAACAGAGGGTTTTTTTGACGGTTCGATACTCTATTTTGATATCCCCAAGATTATTGGGCAGGGGCGTGACTTGAGCCTGCTCTTTCTCCGGAGCGGTTGGGTTTCGTTCTTTGAGAGCCTGATCCAACTCCCGGGTGGTCATATCTTCAACATCATGCTCCAGGATAAATTTCTCCCGCTCATCTTCCGGAATCCCCAGAAGGAGAAGGGCCTGGTAGTAGCTCAAATTCGTCAGCGCTGACGAATTTGAGCTGCTGCCGTCATCGCCGGCAGCGAACAGTTTATCTCCATATTCTTCAAAGAGCTGCACCAGCCTGTTGGCTGTGCGCTGGGAATAGCTCACTGATTCCACCAGCCATTTTCCCCATTCTCCATGGGAGAGCAGTGCCTTAGCCTGGTTTAGGCGCTTACCGATCTCAATGGCATTGCTAAGCATGATTTTACAAGTCTGTTGTTTAATCCTATTAATCTCAGCCGCGATGCCTGGCGGCGTACGTTCAGTGATAGGTTCGTCCATTTTGATTCCCGCCTTTTTAATAGCTTTAATTACAGCATACGTAGGCGGGCTTCGGATGGTGAAGGCTTGGGTATAACCCCATCAAATCACCTGCCAAACTTGGGAATCTGGTGACACCCCCAGCTAAAATCATGTCCGAAGCAGCCAAGTTCAGCTGGTTCGGACATGATTTTAGTTTCAGAGGGTAACCCCCCGAAGTACAAGCTCATAGAATATAAGGACATGCCGGTACAGCCGATTTGTCAAAAAGATCAGAAAGGAAGACAAAAATGTCAATTATCGCTGAACCTTTAAATTCGGCATTGGTAGCAACTTACCAAACCGGATCTACTCCCACCGGGACCCCGGTAACCAGGCAAAAAAGCCTGAGCTACGTGCGCTCCGATGCCTCTGAAGAAGCCCTTTACAATGTAGCTCAGGCCTTATTCAGCCTGTCACTGCATCCGCTGCTGGAAGTACTGTCGAGAAAAAACTTCAGGCTGACAGAGGAGTAACCGTTTAAGAAAATCCAAAGAAAAGGAGGTGATTTTGTGGCTACAACCAATACCAAAGTGGTCCGGTTAAGTTTTGCCACCGAGGGAGGAAAGACGTTTACAATAACGATTCCCAATCCCCGGGAAAACCTGAATCAAGCTGAGGTCCTGACCGTTATGAATACGATTGTATCCAGCAATATTTTCCTGACGACCAGCGGTGCCCTCACAGGCATACGGGATGTTAAGGTCATCGGCACTGTTACCGATGATCTATTCGACCCGCCTCAGGCATAAACACCGCTGCATTCCCGGCAAGGGTGAGCGCTTTCTCCTTGGCTTGTCACCAAAATCGTACGCGCGTATAATTTTGGTGACAAGCCGGCCGGGTCTAAGATAACTGTTTTTATCTTCATCAAAAATCCTTCCTATGGGGGAACTCCCAGGATCCATTGAGAGGTGTATGTACGGTTCGGAGGCGAGTACTTGGAAACCTGCTATGGCGACATAGTAAGGCGCCTGCTACTTAGCCTACTACGATGCAGCCCATGCTTTTTACGATCCGCTCCAGCAGTAGCCGGTTCAACGGAAACAATTCCTCCTTGTGCACATCCAGGGGAGTAATATAGGCGACCATTAACTCAGCATTTGAGCTGAACAAAGGCATCCCTGAGAGCAACAGACCTCAGGGATGCCCTGGTATCGTGAGTTACTTGATCGTCACAATCATCTCTTTAAACTGTACCTCTTGAAATTCCAGATCCTTCGGAAAGGGTTTAACCCTCAACTGGAATTCTACGTCACAAATATCATCCGGCAATGGCGGTGTAACTACGAAAGAATGCTGCATGATTTTACCCGATCCACTCCCCCCCTCCTGTCTGCACTGATATTCGGGAGCAATCGATAATTCAAAGCCGGCATGCCCTAAGCTGACGAATCGTCCGGAAGCAATCAGTTCAGTTTCCACATACACAATGCTGGCATTACTGTATTGTTTCATATACGTTACAGTATGGGAAAAATTTTCAATCGTCACGGATTTTAAGACCGGAATAAACTTCAAAAACCCCATGGGTTCTACAGGAGGTTGGTAACATTCTTCGCCTTGCAAATATACTGCAAACATTCTACGCAGCCAATTCTCGTTAAGACCAAACTTTCGGCTCCATTTCGAAATCAAATCCGAATTGGGAAAACCCGGATTTTCATCTGACAACTCTTTACGCTTGGCAAGCAGTGAACAAATTTCCTCGTCCAGGGGGGCCAACTCGTTGCAGTAATAATCCGTAGGTGGATAAAAGGGCATTATTCTCCTCAACTGAAAGACCTTCTTTCCTGCTTATTTGCATATTCTTCTCCTATTAATTCCATGATTAGCTTCTTTATCCTGCCTGGAAAATTTCAATCCCCGTGTAGAACCAATTGTAGACCCATTGCCAAAAAAGTTAAGAACTTAGAAGCGACCGGAGACCGCCCCAGAGTGCTGCAGTTATTAATCGCTTTCTTTGTTAACCATTTTTTCACCTGCCACTTCACTGCCGGAGACAATCCATCTGCCAGGTAATTAAGCTTGATTCCCTGGCGGACAATAAGGCGCATAGCTCCCCTGATAACAATTTTCTTCAGACCATCTGAGTGGCAACGGTAATCTGATAGTTTTTCTGATTGTTATGGCAAATTTCTTATATACTGGTCCTGTGCATAGATATAATTTCAATCACGCTCCCATACTGGGAGCGACAGACTTCATCTAAAGCCTGTAATCCTTCTTCAGTATTTCAATCCACGCTCCCATACTGGGAGCGACTATGATATAGTGGTGAGTTCCTGGGTTACTAACATTTCAATCCACGCTCCCATACTGGGAGCGACCACTGTCTGCGTCTTTGAAGTCACAAGCTGTTACTTAATTTCAATCCACGCTCCCATACTGGGAGCGACTCCGGATCGAGAGACGATCACCGTATTTGTTAACATTTCAATCCACGCTCCCATACTGGGAGCGACCTGGCTTGGGTAGACTTTGCGGTAAACATACAAATTTCAATCCACGCTCCCATACTGGGAGCGACATTCATCAACCTTTGTATCACGATGTTGATCAGTAAATTTCAATCCACGCTCCCATACTGGGAGCGACGAGGGTCCGCGTGTTCCAGATAGCTGGATTGAGAAATTTCAATCCACGCTCCCATACTGGGAGCGACAGGGTTACAAGGCGAGTTGGTAAAGGGGATTCTAATTTCAATCCACGCTCCCATACTGGGAGCGACTCACGCAACGGATCCCACAAGCGGCAAACTCGTTTTTCAATCCACGCTCCCATACTGGGAGCGACAGAAAGCCAAACTCTACAAGCCGATGCCACAAAAATTTCAATCCACGCTCCCATACTGGGAGCGACTAAAATGTCCGATTTCATGTCCGGTTGATGACCGATTTCAATCCACGCTCCCATACTGGGAGCGACCGAATAAGTTTTCGGAGCTTAGCCCAGAGACACAAATTTCAATCCACGCTCCCATACTGGGAGCGACTCCTACAACCTAATCCGCATAGTCGAGGATAAATACGATTTCAATCCACGCTCCCATACTGGGAGCGACGGTAATACTAGCCTTTAGCAACGAAAACCAAGAGAATTTCAATCCACGCTCCCATACTGGGAGCGACATGATGACCGTAAAACATGCAACGATGACATTAAGGGATTTCAATCCACGCTCCCATACTGGGAGCGACCCTTGGTTACAAGTAGAACATGGTTCCTTAGGTATATTTCAATCCACGCTCCCATACTGGGAGCGACAAGGATGGAAAGAAAACGATTTAATTAAAGAACTTATTTCAATCCACGCTCCCATACTGGGAGCGACGGCAAGCAAAAACGCATCAATTGACAGAGCAATGATGATTTCAATCCACGCTCCCATACTGGGAGCGACGCTTGGAATGTATTTGTATTAGGTATGATGTTTTATTTCAATCCACGCTCCCATACTGGGAGCGACGATTTTAAAAACCGTACAACAATTCCATATAGGAATTTCAATCCACGCTCCCATACTGGGAGCGACGCATCTTCTCTAGATGGATTTATGCCCAGCAATTTATTTCAATCCACGCTCCCATACTGGGAGCGACAGCAAAAAACTAATAAAAACCATCTCCTATCAAAGGTTTTTATCAAAATTCTTGCATTCTTTACCACGAACCGCCTTACAAATTCAATATTATCGTCATTTTCCAACAAAATCCCCATCATTTCGCGGTGCGAATCCCCCAGGGATTTTATGTTCGCTTCACATTCGCACTAAATGATCAGCGTATCCTCAACATCAAAGGAAGCCTTTGCACCCACATGCTCAACCTTATTCTTATAATTATTCCCCAGCAAATAAAACCTCAGACTATCCTTCTCCGTATCAATAATCTTCACCAGCTTATGCTGAACCTCACGGAATTTAGCCGCATCCAGCACGCATTCAAAGACCGAATTCTGAACACGCTGTCCGTAATTCACGCATTGCCTGGCAACTTGACGCAGCCGCTTTCTCCCCGCCGCCGTTTGAGTATTTACGTCATACGTGATAAGCACTAAAATAACATATCACCTACTTCCACATAAAGACCGGGTACCCATCCAAATCCCCCCGGATAAACCTGGCTAGCAGCATAGCCTGGGCATAGGGCACCAGCCCCCATTCCATTTTTTCCTGCAGAAAGGGATGCCTGATCTCCTCCTGCTTCCTGCTTTGCCAAGCCTTAAGGACAGCTTTTCGCGTATCATCATCCATAATAACCGCTCTGTTTTCCATTCGGGTAAAGCCGCTGCCATTAACTTCTCTTTTATTAATTAAAGAAATAACAAACCGGTCCGCATACACGGCCCGCAGCTCTTCCATCAGATCCAGGGCAAGGGAAACCCTTCCCGGCCTATCCCGGTGCAAGAATCCCACATAAGGGTCCAAGCCAACGGTTTCCAAAGCCGCCGCAGCATCATGAGCCAAAAGGGTATAGACAAAAGAGAGCAGGGCGTTGACATTGTCCAGGGGAGGACGTTTATTCCGGGCATTAAAATAAAAATCATCCTTTTGCTGAAGAATCAAATCATCCAATACCCGAAAATACTGAGCTGCCGCTTCCCCTTCAAATCCCCGCAGCTGCTCTAAATCCTGACTTTTTTCAACCAGCTTCAATGCGTTGGCCAGGGTTTGGCAGACTCCTTTCAATTTATCCACATCCAGCCTGGCCCCATGATCCCTGGTTGCCCGCTCCACCACCCAGCGGGCATTATATATTTTCCCCAAGATAAAGGATTGAGCAATTTTATGACTTTCAGCCGCATCCTCCGATAACCTATATTGAGTCTTTCGCAAGGTAACATTGCCCTTAACTTCGCCAACTACCCTGCCCAGGAATTTCCCGCTGGATTTCATAAAGCTCAAGGCGATATTGCGTTTGGCACAGGCCCCCATCAATGCCGGGCTGGCCCCGGTATAGCCAAAGGCGATAATCCCCTCCAGATTATGCAGAGGAACTCTCAAGGCCTCCACATCATCCTTCAAAATTACAATATTTTCTCCATCAAGGGATAGATAAGTATTGGGGGAAGTCACATAGAGGGTATTCAATAATTTTCTCATGGATCAACCTCGATCTCTGAAATAGTTTTCCTCATATAGTCCAGGGCCGATGGATTCTTGCATAGCTTGGGCAGGCAAAGCTCCTTAAGGGAACAAGCCTTGCAGGCCTTAGTGGTTCTGACTTTAGGAGTGTATCTCTTGTCATAGAGCTCATGCATCTCCCGGCAAATCCTTATGACTTCCTCCCGGATCTCCTCGTCCAAGGCGACTTTTGTTCTGCGTTTGGGTTCTCCATAGTATAAAAACCCTGACCGTATGGTACATAAAAGCATCTCTTCCAAGCACATAGCCTGGGCACATAACTGGAGAACATCCGCATTATCCTGTTTGGGCTTGCCCCGTTTGTACTCCACTGGCACCGGCAAATACGTTCCCTCCCTGCCGTAAAGCGTGACGCCGTCCCGGGACTTATGAAATTCAACCACGTCACAGGCCCCGGTGATCCCCAAGGTACGGGAAAAAACCCCCATCCCCCGGGAAATGATCAGATCTCCCCGCTTTTCCTTGATGGTGCTGTCATGGGTTTTCTCATGCAGGATTGCCCCCTCCACGGTACGCAGATTCTCCTGCCACTGCTGTTCGATGTGGATCAAGGCCCACTGGCGTTTGCAAAACACATAGTGCTGGATGCCCGATAAGAGCAGAAAATCTACCTCTTGGTATTCCATCGTTAAAACCTCACTAATCTCTCACTACATCAATGCCCCACTGACACCCCAACAATATTTCTCCGCCAATCTTTGCTCTTTTGATCCAACGAATCATTAAACCAAATCACTGATTTCAGGAACGCACTCCGTTGGCTCCAGACCAATCTCATAATCGTCAAAGGATTGGGGAACATCTTTTTTAGGAGTGATATGCAAAGCCCGCTGGATCATCGCCGATGTTTCTTTCGGTGTTTTTTCCCCATGCTCCCACCAGTAAACCCTGCATACTTCACAGGAACCCTCGGGCCGCGCGGAAGAGGCATCATTCTCAAACAAGGTGCGCAATGCCTCTTTAAACCTTTCGGCATCCTCATGAGTGAAACCGGTTTTCTCTGCCAATTGGCAATTGATGCTGCCCCGGATCACATACAACCCGAAATTAACGTAATGCTTCATTCCCATGGTGTCCGATGATTTGCCGCTCTTTCCCGCTTCACTGTTCACGCTCTTGGTGATTTGCATATCCACAATATCTATAGGTGAAACACTGACCGCCTGCTGCACCGACACCGGGCCGCGCACCCCCACGGATACCTCATCTCCTTTAAAGGCAAAGACCTGGCCGAAAGCCCGCACATCAAACCATTTGCGGCAAGCGATTTGCATGCACCTATCCCGGTCTGCTTTCTTCCCTTTGCCCATTTCCGCTTTAAACTCCTCATAACCATCCGCCCGGTCCTTCAAACTTTTGTGTCCGTCGTCCAAACGGTCATCGGACTGGATGAAGATGCACTCACCCAGATCCTGAAGCCGGTTGCGGAGCTTGCGCTTGACGGCTACATCCGAGAAAATCCCGCGCCCGTCATAATCTTCCCGAGGACGGTTTCCGTTGAGGGGGTCCCCGTTAATATTGGCCCGTGTGACTGAAACGATGGCCGCAAAGTCAATCTTATTTTGCAGAATGCTCATCTTCATTCCTCTCCTTCTTCAGCGCTTTTATCGTCTTCGTTTGTTCCCTCCGGCGAAAAATTGGCCCCTTCCCGGGAAGAAGTCTGTTCCTTCGGCCAGCGCCTCAAATCCGTTCTTTGGCAGTCATAGCCGATCAGATATTTTCCGTCCAGGATTTCGTTGGATATGCGGTCCTTATAGTCAAATAGCCCCGTAATCTCACCCAACAGATTCTTGTAATACTCTCTGGCGGCAGGCTTCAGCTGTTTCAAATAGTGCTGCAGATTATTCCAGATAATATTCCAGGTCCGGAAAGGACTGCGGGAAAATGCGTGCATATACCGCTCCGCATTAGTAGTCCGCGTTTCCCCTTTCTCATAGGTGGCTCTCTCCACCCGTTCCGCTACAGCCAGCATGCGCCCGTAAAGATAGCTCCTGTCCCGGTTCGTTTTATCAAGCTCCATCCTTAAAATCACTCCTTCTCTTTCCTTGCGCTGCAGCTTCTCCCAATAAAGACGCTTTACCAAGGAACACGCGATATGCAAGACCTTGTTATAATTAAACTTCGCTTTATACGACAAAGGATTAGAAGCCTTCAGGACGGCCGCCCGCACCATATCCCGGGGGATCGCCCCGCCGTCAATAATGCACGGGCGCAACCGATCAAAAACGGCTACCAGCATGGGGACCTTATTATCGCTGTTCTTGGACAGCTTAAGCTGGGGGTTATTGTCCTCCCCCTGCTCCGTACCGTAGACGGCCAGGGCAATCTCCCGGAGGGAAGCCATCCCTGCATAGGTCTTCAGTTTCTTATCCTGAATATATTCATGTTTCCAGGCACAACTCTCATGCCACAGGCGGAGATTTTTAAGATAACGTGAGGACTCCAGTTCTTTGTAATAAGTCATGGCCAATCTCCCCGGCGTTGCACTGTCAAGGGCCAGAACCACCATCTTGGAAATACCGCTCAGCTTCGAAGCATAGCCATCCAGCGCTGCCTTAAATTTTGCCGCACTGGCATAATTTGTTTCCGGGGCATCCCCTTCGTCCTCTTCAGGCAGGGTCTCTTCCTCTAATTCAGATTCAACCTCATCTTCTGGATCTTCTGTTACCCTGGACAGAATATCAGCCGCACTGGCATAAAAATCGGGTAAATCCTGCAAGGCATTTTCCCAGACCACGATGCAGACCCCATCCCGGCTGAACCCTTGCCGGCGAATAATCCATTTCAAAGCATTATGGGCTTTCTGGGAAGTGACATATCCTATGGACAATGCCTCATTATAGCCCGATTCTTTGTCTTTGGTAATGAACCGGCCCCGGTACGTAAAGTTCGTGTCATCATTGGCGGAAATCAATTTGGCCTTGGTATCCCATTTCCCCCGGATTTTCAGAGGATGGGTCTTGGCGCGGGGCGTATGTTCCCCGGTCATATAGCAAAGGTCTGTAGTCTGAACGGTGGATAAATAATACTCGATAAAGCAGCTCTGCACCGTTCTGTCCAGCCATACGGCACTGTCATAGGCGTTGTTCGGATCACCCAGGATATCCTCCGGCAGAAGCTCATTATTCATAAATACGCGAAAACGGACAAAAGCCTTGTCCAGAGAGGTTTTTTGGACTTTCACTTTATCAGAAACGATACCGTTTTCATCGCCCCCTAACACCTGACTCCTGATTAAATCTCCCGCAACGGTCTGCTTGGCAACATAGCGATAGATAGCCCTCACCTTGGGATGGGAAATGGGCGATTCGCACCAGGCCTTAAGGTCTGCAAGGTAAAGAGGAAAGGAATCTTTCAGCCTTGCCAGTTTGCGCTGTCTTTCTTTTTCATTTTTGGCATCGGGAAAATATAAGGTTACTTCCTCCGACAGATCACCGGCAACATAGGCCAGAGAGTCGAAAAGAGGCAAAGCTTTGATGCCGCTGGTTCTGCTTTCCGGGTAAGGGACCAGGGTTTCCCCTTCCTCCTTTTCCAGAATACGCGCACCAATGTAGTTTCCCTCCTGATCAATATGAATTTCAATTTGCGCCTCCATGGTGTCATACCCTACGGGGAACAGCATCAGAGACTTCCCCTTCCACGTCTCCATTTTACCGGTCCGTTCCGCATTGGCATCATACAAGGCGCAAAGGGATGATACCCAATTCATTCCGTGTCCTCCTCCCCAGCAAATTCAGCCAGACCTGAAAAATTGCCGATGGCTTCTCTAAAGGGCTTGACCGGCATTTTATGGAGGATGCGTCTGTCCTGGTCCGGAATCTCTTCCGGGCCGGGGAATTCGATCACACCCCTTTTCATGACCACATGATGGAAGCGTACGCTCATATGCCCTTTTTCCGCCTCCCGCAGCGCTTCATCCGCATAGGTAAAACCGTGAAACATATAGCCCAGATGAAGCTCCTCCACCTGATCATAGATGCCCGCTCCCTCACCGAATACACAGGCTTCCACCGTCCCCTGGCATTCCCTGGTTCCCAGAAAAATATCCCGCCGTCCGCCCCGCTCAATCATGCGCCGAGCAATATTGTGGTGTTTATGCTCATTACGGTCGGCAGCCAGCTCAGGGCGGTTTTCGTTCCAGATGAAATGGGCCCGGACCTGATAGCGGACATCTTTCAGATAGGTATAAACAGACAAATCGTTTCCGCCGTCGTAATTCCTGGTGCGGACACCCTCCGATGCAGTTTGAATCATGTTCATTACCCGAACCGCGTCAATAATCCAAACCAGGGTTGGCTTCCAGTAGACAGAGGCCAGTATCCCTTTCAAAGCTTCGAACGTAGGCACATAGTAACTGGTTTTTTCTCCTCCCACCCGAGTGACCGGATCGGCAAACAAGGCTCTGTCCCCCTTGACCAGGAACTCCACGGTATTTCGCTTGACTTCCATAACCATCACCTCCTTGACTTAAATGATCAGTGTTTCCATCTTAATGTCCAGGGTTTCATCCACTCCATACTCCCCGTCATAGTAACCGGGGGGAAGCACCAGAATGCCCGCGTCCTCGGGTGTCAGAGCTAAACGCTGCCTTTGGATCCAGTCATTTTCCCTTAACTGCACCATGTAAGGCTGAAGCTTCCGCAGGGCTGAACGTTTTTCCTGGAGGGTCGTTGCCGCCTTCAGCTTTTGCAGCTTGTTTCCAGCCTCATCGTCATAGTCAATGAATACATCCACTTTTCCGTCATCCTCGATCACGGAAAACGCCTCACCCGCTTCTCTGAAGGCCTGCTTCAAATCGGGAAGCCGATCTTGAGGATATTTTTCTGCAAATCCTCTTTGGCCGGAAGGATTGTTCGTCAGCAAATGGAGCAGGTTGTGCTCCGGATCGAACTTCAGGGGATAAGCCATTTCAGGAAACAAAGAGTAAAAGTATCTTGCATAATACTCATTCATGGCAGCCTTGGACAAAGCCCCTCCAGGATAACGCCCGGGGGAGGTTTTTATGCTGTATAGCAATTCCTGGGTGGCCTGCCGGGCTTCTTTAAGATAACCCAGCCTGCCTATCTGTTCATCCCGGAGGTTGATGATCGAGACGATTCCGCAGGCGGTTTCATAGTTGCGGTTGCAGCGTCCCGCCGCCTGAACAATATTATCCAGGCCGGTCAGCGAACGGACGACCCGCTCAAAAGACACATCCACTCCCGCTTCGATTAACGATGTACTGATGCAGATAATTTTTTCACCGGACTCCTTATCCTCAAGCACTGCGCGCAATTGCCCCAGGACTCTGCTGCGATGAGCAGGACACATATTGGTGGACAGATGAAAAATCCGGTAAGGCGTTTCATCAGTCAGCCTGTTCCGTATCTGCTTAAAAATTTCACGAGCGCCTCGTTTAGTGTTGACAATGGCCAGCACGGATCGGGCCTCAGCCAGTTGACCGGCAATAAAATCGGCCGCTTCTTCCCACGAATACCCACGCTCCATCATGCAGTCCACAATTTGCACCCGCCGGAAAGCCTCGCTGTATTTTTCTTCATCTGCAATGATGCTTTTCGGGGGTAAGATCCGGTAATTGTCCACCTTATCCAGAAGGGGCTGGGTGGCGGAGCAGAGGACCACCGAGGCTTTGCAGAAAGTAGCCAGAAAATTCATAGCCCCGTTAAAGAGCTTTAAAACCTTTATGGGCAGGGCCTGGATTTCATCCAGGATAATCACCGAATTCCCCAAGGCCTGCATCCGGCGCAGGTTAGAGGTCTTACCCCCGAACAACGTGTTCAGGAACTGAACAGCGGTGGTGGCCACCACCGGGGATTGGGCCCAGTTTTCGGTCAGCAGTTGATACCTTTTCTCCTCTTCCTTTTTATCTTTGCTCTCATCGTCGTTAAACATAATGTTGGAATGATGTTCCAGCACAGCGGCAGGATCCCCGATAAACCTGGATATTTCCGCTGCGTTTTGCTCCAGAATGGAGTTGAAGGGAGCGATATAAAAAATGCGCTCTTTCCCATAATGCCGGGCAGTATGTAAGGCATAGCGGAGAGCGGCCAGGGTTTTTCCCGCTCCACAGGGCACCACCAACCGGAAGATTCCCGCCTCGCCGCCGTCAAATTCAGCGCAGGCCCTGGATATTTCTCCTCGGTAAGGATCCAGGCTGGATGGTTTTTTCCCCTTTGGCAGCTCTTCCAGTTTTTTTTCATAGTGAACCAGATACGTTTCCCACATAGCCCGGCGCTCGTCGGGTGCTTTGGGCCGGGGCAACGCTCGCTTGTCTTCAAAACAGGCGGTATCTGTCCGGTCGGCATCAATGACAAGGGAGGTGAGCAAGCGGGTGAACATAGCCAAATAAAAATGCAGCGAACCTAATAACTTATCTTGTTTGGTCAATGACTGAATGCTTTCGATCATGGCGCGGATGTCAAGGCAGGCACCAGCAAATTCCTCATTAATCAAATCCTCGCCGTAATGGTGATAAACAACCTTTTTTACACTTTCATAGGAATCGGTGATCTTTTCCGTCGCTTCCACAAACACGGCATCCCCATCCAGAGAGAGGCAGTCCCTCAGTCCGTGATGACTCATAATCGCTGTCCGGACCATTTCCGCAGTTAAGCGAGGGCTCAGCTTTAAGGAAGCCAGTTCGTTGACCAGCATAGCGCCGTGAGTGGAATGAATCACCGAACCGCGGACGACTTTTTTCCCCTCAGCCGCCGCCCGGATATATGCGGCAAACTCAGGCGTATTTTTGCCGTCATCATGATGCCGCCCCGCCAGTTTGGCGATATTAGCTAAGCCGTAGCCCTGGGCCACAGCGGCAGCCAGATCTGCTACATGATCATTGTGCTCATCCACATATTGTTCTTGTTTATCGGCCGCGCGAATATGAGCAATAAAACGCTTGGAGTTCGTATGCATCCCCCCCTGCTTATACTTGTCTTTTTATTATAGCCCTCCTTTTGCCATATTTTGTGTTGCAATTTGTCATTTCTTTTACTTTGATAAATAAAAAGAACGTCTTAACCCATTTTTATGGGAAGACATTCTCTTTACACAAAAAAACATATATTTTTCAATCCACAGACTCACAGAGCCTGACTTTTTTAAGTATAGCAGATAGGAAGAATATGTCAATCGGTAATTCATTCATATATGTTTTGTTTGTTAAAAGATTAATGTGTTTTTTATTCATTACTATCCATGGATATGTCATATTCTATTGTCATCGCTAATATTAATTACAAGGATTAACCGAAAAGGAGATGTTTATAATGAAATATTCTGTTAAAAAACTTACAAGCATACTCGCAGAAATCCAAGATGGTGCCACCATCACCGAAACCTGCCGTAAATATAATATCAGTAAAACGACATGTTACAACTGGAATAACAAATATGCTACACAAAAAACCTCTAAGCCCAAAAGACTAGAAAATAAAAATACCAAACCTATGGGGCTTATTGTTGAGCAGGCATTGGATATTCAGGAGTTAAGATATGATATTAAAATGACAAGCTGCACTCAAATAAGAATTATCCTGGGGCCATCTTTTTTACCATGATATTCCATAAAAGCAATTTTGCATATTTATGGAATATAAACCGATAAAGACAAGTCCTTTCCGTTCGAATTTCAATCCACGCTTCCCTGTGGGAAGCGACTACAGTTATGGTCACTTATAACAAGAGTATCATTATTTCAATCCACGCTTCCCTGTGGGAAGCGACATATCCAATTTTTCTTAAGATGGTCATATTGTCAATTTCAATCCACGCTTCCCTGTGGGAAGCGACGGCCGGGTTATCATCTTTTCTAGTTTTAAAGTACTATTTCAATCCACGCTTCCCTGTGGGAAGCGACAGCATGTATCGAAACATTTAATTTGAAAGCATGATAGATTTCAATCCACGCTTCCCTGTGGGAAGCGACGACGATTACTGGGCGGGGGCCGATGTTGCGGACAAAATTTCAATCCACGCTTCCCTGTGGGAAGCGACTTTTTATTAAATAGTAGAGCAGTGCGAACGAGAATTTCAATCCACGCTTCCCTGTGGGAAGCGACTAAAATGTCATCTTGATAAAGATTTGGATTAAGAATTTCAATCCACGCTTCCCTGTGGGAAGCGACCTATTAAGATACTCTCTTGTTTATCTAGCAAATATTTCAATCCACGCTTCCCTGTGGGAAGCGACTTCTTGCAATACCATGAAGCCTGCCATTTATTTATTTCAATCCACGCTTCCCTGTGGGAAGCGACGAGAAGTAAAATTAATTGCGTTGCTACCGGAAGATTTCAATCCACGCTTCCCTGTGGGAAGCGACTCGAAAAGTATTGCATCTTGTATGGTTTTCAGCCGATTTCAATCCACGCTTCCCTGTGGGAAGCGACTTATATAGCTTGAAAGCGTGTTTTTATTTGATATTATTTCAATCCACGCTTCCCTGTGGGAAGCGACTAATGGAGAAGTAAAAACAGCTTCGCAATGGAGTATTTCAATCCACGCTTCCCTGTGGGAAGCGACCAATTTATATTAATGGAGAAATCGCAGGAACTTATGATTTCAATCCACGCTTCCCTGTGGGAAGCGACAGCAAAAAACAATAGAAAACTCTCTTCAGTAAAGACTTCTGTTTAATTCCTCAGACTTTTTATCACAGACTACAATTGCGAATTCAATATTCTACCATATTTCAACAAAATCTTTATTATTTCGCGGTGCGAATCCCCCGTCAATTCTATGTTCACTACACATTCGCACTAGCACTAAATAATGATTGTATCCTCGTTTCCTTGTTATGTATCATCGCCATAAATACTTGCAAAACCTTGTTCCTTAGATGTGTTTTCTGCAAATCGAAGTTATTTCTCCGGCGGTACGAATTCCAGCAGATCGCTAATGTCACAATCAAGCACCGTACATATTCGGGCCAGAACATCAATGTCCAATCTGCTTATACTGTTATTGCAGTAATTGTTGATTTGAGAACGCTGCATTTCTGCCCTGTGGCTCAACTTGTTTTTGCTGATACCTTCTTTTTTAATCAGCTCATCCAGCTTTATTTTGATTGTTCCGTATTCCATCGGAACCCCTCCTTGTCCGTTAGAAACCCTCATTATTGACATATATAGTATGCTCTTAGTAGAATCAACATATAAGCTCTAATATATCTTGTTAGACTTGTTACACATAGAGAAAGGGAGAGAATAAAAATGGATACTGCTAAAGCTAAAGAGGCTCTGATAAAACTTGCCAAGCAGAAGGGCGTAAACGAAGAAACCGTGCGCCATGAAATCAAAATTTCCATAACGGAAGCCATGAAAAGTCCTGAATCACAGGCACAAACGTTTTGGAAGTCCATCCCCCACAAGGGGGAACGGCCAACGCCGGAGGAAGTCATTGCGTACATAGCAGATAGGGTAAAGGATTAATGTAATAAACATCAGACAAAGTTAACCCGAAATGCTTTTAGACAAAGGGATCAAAATCTTAATAGAAGGCCACCTCAAAGCTAAGCTGAAAGATCGGCCAGATCACAAGCGTCATTATAAAGGCCTGTTCCAAAATCTCAACCTTTGCGATTTTAGAACAGGCCCGGCCATATAGAATTCAGGAATCATAGAAAGCAAGCTCACAAAAGCTGATTTACGAGACACCATCGGACAGCATTTCTCCCTTGTCCAGCGGCTCAATGATTAAAAGCGGAGTATTTTCATGACTCAACGAGAACAACCAATTTACTTCATAAATTTCTTGAGCAGAGACAAATGATTTTTAAAGGGCGGATAGCGGAGGGGGACATCCAGCAGATTGGATTTTTTCATAATGCTTTTCACGTGTGAAAAGGTGTCATAGCTTCCTTTGCCGTGATATTGCCCCATGCCGCTCTCCCCCACACCTCCGAAGCGCAGATTGGGGTTGGCCAGGTGGATGATGGTATCGTTTATGCACCCGCCGCCAAAGGACGTCCTGCGTATTGCCTGAGCCTCATGTTCCTTGCTCCTTGTAAACAGGTAGAAGGCCAGAGGTTTGGGATGCTGATTGACCTCAGAAAGGGCCGCGTCGAAACTCTCAAATTCCAAAACAGGGAGCAATGGCCCGAAGATTTCTTCCTGCATCACCGCGCTTTCCCAGGTTACATTATCCAGAATTGTCGGCGCAATCTGCCTTGTCTTCTCTTCAGATTGTCCGCCCTCCACAACTCGCCCGCTCTTCAGCAAGCCTAAAAGCCGCTCAAAGTGTTTCTGATTAATAATTTTGGGATAATCCTCATTGCCTAAAGGATTGATGCCATAAAAGGCCGTTATGCATTTTTTCATCTCCTGGATGAGCTTTTCCTTGACACTCCCATGAACCAGCAGATAATCCGGAGCAACACAAGTCTGTCCCGCATTCAGAAATTTTCCCCAGACAATTCTTTTGGCCGCCAATTCAAGATCGACAGTGTCATCCACAATACAAGGACTTTTCCCGCCCAACTCCAGGGTTACCGGGGTCAGATGCCTGGCAGCGGATTCCATGACTGTTTTCCCCACGGCAGTACTACCGGTAAAGAAAATATAATCAAATTTTTCATTGAGCAGGGTTTTGTTGGCTTCTCTGCCCCCGCGCACCACGGCCACAAAGGACTCATCAAAGACTTCTTTGCTTATCCCCTCAATAATTTCAGAGGTGTTGGCCGAATACTCCGACGGCTTAAGCACCGTGCAGTTTCCTGCCGCGATTGCGCCTACCAGGGGCGCTAAGGTCAGTTGAAAGGGATAATTCCAGGGCGACATGATTAAGACGGATCCGTAGGGCTCTGTATAGAGATAGCTGGAGGAGGGAAAGTGCACCAGGGGAGTCCTCACACGCTTGGGCTTAGCCCAGCTTGAGATATGCTTAAGGGTATAGTTGATTTCTTCCAGCACCATGCCCACTTCTGTGGCATAGGCTTCGAAAGGCGCTTTATTCAAATCACCTTTCAAAGCAGCCATTATATCCTTTTCATGGGTTTTTACGGCTGAACGCAGTTTATTCAGCATGGCAACCCGAAACTGAAGATCCTTGGTTTTCCCGGTCTCGAAAAAGACTTTTTGTTTGGCCAAAGTTTCTTTAACATTTAACATTTTTAAACCGCCTCCTTCTCAGCTGTACTAATCAGGTACAGGATGCTGTTCAGGTCATTTTTAGACAGGAGCTTGGGTACGGGATAAAGAGGAGTAGCCTCTTTCCAGGCATGCTCTATCAGCAAAGGAATATCCTCAGCAAGAATGTTGTCAATCTTTTGAGGAATATTCATTTTTTGGCTCAGCTCCTTGATGGCCTTTATGAACATAGCGGCCTTTTGGGCGTGGGTATCTGCAGGCGAACCCATTGCCAGGACATCGGCCAATTCAGCCAGTTGTCCATGGATCGATGCTCCATAGTATTCCAGGACATAGGGAAGTATTACGGCATTGGCCAAGCCATGGGGGACTCCGTAAAACCCGCCCAAAGCATGGGCCAGAGCATGAATATATCCCACATAGGCGCGGGTAAAGGCCGCTCCGGCATAATAGGATGCCTTCAACATATTCTCCCGGGCTTTTACGTTCTCGCCCTGGGAATAGGCCGTATAAAGATTGGCAAAAATCAAGCGCACAGCTTTCCTGCATAGTTCCTTGGTTTCCTTGGTATTGCTTCTACCGATATAGGCTTCCACGGCGTGGGTAAGGGCATCCAGACCTGTTGTCGAAGTGATGTTCTTCGGCAGGCCCACAGTCAGCAGCGGATCGAGGACGGCATAGTGAGGAATAAGGGCCGTATCGTTAACCGGATATTTTTCACGGGTTCGGGGATCTGAAACGACGGCGGCAATGGTGACTTCACTTCCTGTACCGGCTGTGGTGGGGATGGCAAACAAGGGAGGGAGTTTCTTCCTAACTTTAAGTACTCCTTTCATTTGCGAAATACTTTTATGGGGATTGGCGACTCTTGTTCCCACACCTTTGGCACAGTCCATAGGAGAACCGCCGCCAAAGGCCACGATACCGTCGCACTGATTTTCTTGAAACAATTTAAGGGCTTCTTCAATATTATCAATGGTAGGATTGGGAACTGTTTTATCATAGACAATATACCTGACTCCTGTCTGAGTGAGGTCCTTAAGGAAACTGTTCATCAGTCCTAAGGAGGAAATTCCCTGATCTGTGACAATCAAAACCTTATTAATGCTTTTGCGACCTATTAACTCAGGCAGCTGGGTTAAACTGTTTTCACCTTCCAACAGTAGAGGTTTGCGCCAGGGAAGGAAATAAGATGCTAATTGTAAAGACCTCTGATACAATCTGTAATACAACCTTTTCACTTTGATCGTCTCACTTTCTTTAACAATTTAGTTATCTTATCAGTCGCTCGTCCTACCTACTATGAAAAACACCCAAAAACATTCTAAAGAATCCATAGACCTCAAAGTCAGACAGCTTCTTCCACAGGAGTGAACGAATTGCATGGAGAGGCGGTAAGGCCTACAAAGCTGGCGTGAGAAAGCGTAGCTACGGGTTCACTCCAGGTATTACCCAAAAACTATTCAGCACTTACCAGCAGCTTGACGATCTCTTCAATAGGAATAGCTTCTGTTCCAAACAGCTTTTGGATAATCAGCCCGTCAAGGGCAGCCAGGATTAAGTAGGAAAGTACTTCGTTCTTATTGCTCTGGGACGATAAAACCTTATCCAAACCATATTTCAACGTTTTTCTCCACTCTTTATATTGTTCTTTAAATTTTTCTTTCAGAGCAGTATTGGTTGTTCCTGCATCGCTGAAAAGGTACAGGTGAAGCTTTCCCCTGGTTTCAGCCGCCAATATTTGTTCAAAGACTGTTTGCAGGATTTGCTCAGGGGCAGCGTCTGTATTGGCATCGTCAATCCAGGCCAGCAGACCGTCCGTAATTTGTTTTAAGTTATAGTTGGCTATGTCATAGATAATGTCTTCCTTGGCTGAATAATAGTAATACAATGTACCCTTGCTGATCCCTGCTTCCTGGGCAATATCTTTAAGGCTGGTTTCCTTGACGCCTTTTTCAATCATTAATCCGCTTGCCACAGAGAGAATATGCTGGCGCATGTCTACTGGTTGTTGTTCTGTCGCTTCTTTCTTGTCCATTAACTTGAAAAACCCTCCTTATCAGTCGGTCAACTGACCGATTGATGGTAATTTATCAGATTCTTCGAAAAACGTCAATAGGAAGATAATGGAATAGCTGCCCTCAAACCTAACTCTCCATCGAAGGACTCAGGGAAGCCTCACAGCAGTCTTTTGCCAAATTGGAGACCATTTAGGCCGATAAGTTGGCAGTAGAGGACCCTCCTCCATCAAACAGCGAGGGAACCGGGTACCACACAGATTTGCGAGCGGCGGATTCCGCTCAGCGGTTTCCGTTATTCGATCACTGTCGCCGCCGTTATTATGGCCATTGCCTTCCTTTTTCCTCGGCATTGCGCCGAAGGGTCAGCCAGTAAACTCTGTTTTAGAACTAAAAATTGCCCTTGGACTGCTTAGTGCAGTCCAAGGGCAATATGGCTTCTATGGTTAATTCATTATTTTCCTGATTTCCTCTTCACTCAGTCCTGTAGCCTTTATAATCATGTCGATTCCCATACCTAGCCTCAGCAAATTTTCCGCCACTTCCAGCTTACCCTTCTCCATGCCTTTTTCTATACCTTTTTCTATACCTTTTTCCATACCTTCTGTGATTAGCTTTTCCGCAATAGTCATAACGATTTCACTCCTTTCCAAAGAAATCTCTTTGGCTAGCTCGTAGACCGTCTGAAATTCCAAATCATTCCTGGCATTCATGATGTAGCGGATAAAAGTCTCAAAGTATTCCAGCCCATTGCCTTGGTTTTCCAGCTGATTAAAAGCCATGATAGATTCTTCTAAAGTCTTCAGAAATACCGTATAGTCCTGTTCAAAGATGTCTCTTAACAACTTTAAAAATATCTGAAGCTTAACGCTGCCTTTGATGTCCGCATTACTATAGTGGGAGATATTATACAGCAGGTAGGAAAAATCCGGAAGGCAGCTGGCTACGGCAAGTGGCAGTTGATCATAGTCTTCGATTAGGCCTGAGAATTTCACCGGACTGTTCCAGCGTGCTTTGCCGTGATAGACCACTAGGGGAATGATTACTGGCAGTTTGGCCGTTGGCTGATCCGTCGTTTTTTGTTCCCAGATGTTCAGCATATATTTCAACAATTGGAGGGCTATCTTGGGAGAGGGGTAGCTTTTATGCTCAAAAAGAAGGTAAAGATAGCCGTCTTTATGATTGATTTTAGTTTGGAATAGCAGATCGGAAAAGGTTTCTTCCAACTCTTTTTCAATAAAGCTGTCCTTTTGCAGAGCGATGGTCTCCAAGTCCATGAATTCCAGGAGTTCCCGAGGCAGATAGTTTTGCAAAAAATCCTGAGCCGTCTTAAGATCACTGAGGGTCTCTTTGAAAAATTTATCATGGGGTTTATGGATAAGACTCAATTCCCTCACTCCTTTTGACGGATAAAGAGGATACCTGCAAAATAATATCCGAGACCAACGACGCGCCACTAGGGTGTCAGCCATGGAGTTTTAATTACCCAGGTTTGCCGTTTTAAAACGGAAGCATTAAGTTTTTGCGTAAAGTGCTGGCAGAAGCGGTGGGGATATTGCCCATGAATACAGCTCGTCACTTCTGTCCTTTGCAGCAAATCGACTGTGAATTTCAATCCACACTCCATATAAGAAACAACAATGTTTAATTATAATATATCATCTACTCCAGATTGATTTCAATCCACACTCCCATGTTGGGAGCGAAAGAATTTAGTTTCAGAGATATTGAACACCAGCAAGGATTTCAATCCACGCTTCCCTGTGGGAAGCGACTGTTAAGGCAGTCAAAGCTCAAATTAAACTTGATGAATTTCAATCCACGCTTCCCTGTGGGAAGCGACCAGACTATGACACGAAAGATCTTGTTCGTATTGCAATTTCAATCCACGCTTCCCTGTGGGAAGCGACAACTTTGCGTGTTCATACAATGTTCCACCATATATTTCAATCCACGCTTCCCTGTGGGAAGCGACATCACAGGCAACTTTAGCAGACTCGACACCAGATAATTTCAATCCACGCTTCCCTGTGGGAAGCGACCATGCAATAATTTTTTGTTGTTTTCGCGTGAAAATTTCAATCCACGCTTCCCTGTGGGAAGCGACTCCGGCTAAAGGTAATATCACTCAAAGCTATGAGATTTCAATCCACGCTTCCCTGTGGGAAGCGACCAAAGATAGATTTCCTTATTCAAGATCAAGATGAAATTTCAATCCACGCTTCCCTGTGGGAAGCGACACAGCCAGTAGCTGGTGGAATATACAGACCTATAGATTTCAATCCACGCTTCCCTGTGGGAAGCGACCAGTAAGTGAAAATATTACAATGTTTATTGGTACATTTCAATCCACGCTTCCCTGTGGGAAGCGACCATTCTAAACCATTGCAAATTATCGATTCTGTTATTTCAATCCACGCTTCCCTGTGGGAAGCGACTGCTCACCCTTTGTTGAGTCAGTTTACGCACCTATATTTCAATCCACGCTTCCCTGTGGGAAGCGACGTATTTGTATTAGATATATGGATTCGAAGGCAAATTTCAATCCACGCTTCCCTGTGGGAAGCGACATAAAATGGGCATTTTAATTTAATACTTATTTAATTTCAATCCACGCTTCCCTGTGGGAAGCGACTTGATTGTTTTATTGTTGGAATTGACATTAATGTTTATTTCAATCCACGCTTCCCTGTGGGAAGCGACATCAAAATGATTGTAGGGGTGGGTGTCCTGTGACACAAATTTCAATCCACGCTTCCCTGTGGGAAGCGACTTAGATTGATTTTGACTAATTAGCCGCTTGTCTATTTCAATCCACGCTTCCCTGTGGGAAGCGACATTCCACTAACCGTCTGAGTCATTTGAGCTTCAGATATTTCAATCCACGCTTCCCTGTGGGAAGCGACAGCAAAAACTAATAAAAAACTGTCTCCTATAAAAAGTTTACATTAACTTTTTACATTTCCTGCCACAAACCACCTTGCAAATCCAACACTATTTCCATCTTTTCAGCAAAATCCCTATTATTTCGCGGTGCGAATGCCCCGACAATTTTATGTTCACTAGACATTCGCACTAAATAATCAGGATATCCTTAACATCATAAAAGCTTTGGCACCTCAGATTTTCCGTCTCCGTATCAATGCCCAAAACATAAGCCTTCTCCGTTGCCTGACTCTAATTATAACGCTAACTTTTCCCTTTTTTATACTCTCTGAAAAAATATTTATATTAAAGTGATTGCTTAATTCAGCCTGGGTCTCTGCCGCACTGCTTATTGCAAGCTGCCTCTCTATTCCGCTCCGGCTTTAAGAGCCTCGCTCATGGGAATACGCGCCACCTTTTTTCTGCACATCAGTTTTGCCAATTCATAAGTGGCCATCACCACCACAAACCCCCCCAGCATATAGCCAAAGTTAAGCTTAACCGGCAGAACAACCTGCAGACTCTCCGTCAGCGATCCATACAGTGCTCCCACGGTTCCCAGCAAAGCAGGAATACCCAGCAGATAGCCCGCCACGACAATAAAGGTATTGCTGCCTAAGATCAACCGGCCGATTTCCTTCTTTCGATAGCCGAAGACCTTCATTAAGGAAATACTGGTCCGGCTTTCATCAACCACCAAACCGGTTACGAGATAGAGGATGATCAAACTGATGGCAAAGGCGGCGGCGATAAGCCCGTAAATCATCGCGCCCATTTGCTGAATTAAGATGCCGAATCCCTTGATAACCCCCTCAATAGATTTGGTACTCCTAATCTCACCCGGGGCAAAGGTCATAGGTTCATCGCTCCAAATACCCATATAGGCGTCTCCGGGCTGCCCAAACTCTGTGTTAAACTGAGCAAGGGGCATAAACAGGAAATCACCGCCGTAGGTATCCGCCACTTTCTCAATGGTAAAGGTGTGTTCCTGACTGTTTTCCGTGTCAAATACCTTTAGACTGTCACCCTCGTCCAGCTTCAGCTTTTCCGCCAAGGGAGCCGTTATGGTGACCTGCTCCGGTTTGAGCACACGCCCCTCTGTGTCCTTTAGTTTGATTCTTTCCGTGTCGGGCAGAACTCCGGTAACGTAGAAGCTTACGTCCTCATTATCCGCCAGGCTCACATAAGCTGCGGCAAACTGCTCGGTTCCCGCCGGCGGAATTCCGGTTTTTTCCTGGGAGAAGACGTACTCGTACTTAAAATTGTACAGTTCCTTGACACCCTCATTGAGCATATAGTCAACAGAGCTTTTCATGGTCAAACCGTAGAGCATAAGCATCGTGGCAACCACGACCCCAAACAGAAGGAAAAAGGTTCTGGATAAGCTGCGGACCTGTTCCCTGATTTGAAATTTAAAACTGAAGCTAAAGCGCTCCAGGCCCAGGCGGCGCTCCAGGAAATTCACCTTGTTTTTAAGGTCTCCGCCTTTCATCAGGACAGCCGGCGGGGTTTTCAGGGTACCGCCGATAATATACCAGGTGCTGCCGCAAAGAACCAGCATAGGCAGCAGCAAAACGAAAACCATCAGCCAGGGATTGACGGTCATCTCATAAATCGGCATGGGGAAGGCGGTCAGCATAAAGTTAAACATACTCTTCACCAGCAATAGCCCCAACAGTGAGCCCAGGACCGAGCCCAGCACGGACACCAGCAGCGGGAACATCAGATAATGGCGGCGCAATTCCCCTCTTCGATAACCATGGGCGTAAAATGTCCCGATAATCACGGATTCCTTGCGGATCATCCGCCACATCAGCATTCCCAGCAAGACACAAGTCAGGGCCAGCATGGCCAGGGGTACGGCGGCACTCATTTTGGCTAAGACACCGACCTCCATGGAAACATAGGATACGTTGACTTTCTTGGCGGTGCTCTGCCAGTTGGTTATCTGAACCCCCTGGGATCGCAGGGCGTTTTTGACGGTGGCTTCCTGAGCTTTGATGGTTTCTCTCCCGTCAAAACGCAGGGCATAAACTTCATTCCGCTCCGGCAGAGCTGCAAAATCTGCCTTGCCGACAACGCCCACGCCGAAGGTCTGAGGGTCGTTCATCAGCGCTTCTTTGGACTTGACCACATAGATAAAATTCGGCAGCAAAGCGTAGCCGGAAACGGTGAAATCTTTGTCCGCAACCCTGATAATGTCCCCGATTTTATAGCCGTTTGTTTCCGCAAACAAACGGTCGAGCATGATTTCCGAGTCCCCCGGCAGCTTTCCCTCTTGAGCCGCCGGAATATTAACGGTGTTCATTAAGGAAAATACCCGCAGGGTCTGGCCCGCTTTCACTGTACAATCTGCCGTACCGCCGAGTTCCACTTGCGCAGCAAATTCTCTGCCGAGAGCGGCTGGGTCAATTTCCGTATTAGTGGAAAACTCCGCATCGGACAAAAGGTTCCGCTGGGAAAATGTCTGGAAGGTCTTGTCCAAATTGAGGGATGTCGTCGTCATCAGGACAAAGATCATACTGCTGATCATCAGCAAAAGCAGGGCGCCGATATAGCGGGCCTTATACTCCAGCATGGTTCGGATCACTTTTTTAAACAGTATCATTACCACTCAATCCTTTCCGCTGAGCTCCCTTCTTCATGCCGGAGGGTTTCCGTGATCTCTCCGCTCCGCAGCTTGTAGACCACCTCTGCCATGGCGCCGATAGCCGTGTTGTGGGTAATCATCAGGATGCTGGTTCCGAATTCCCGGTTGACCTTTTGCAAAAGAGACAGGACACCCCGGGAGGTCTCATAATCCAAGGCTCCGGTAGGCTCATCACATAAAAGCAGTTTGGGATTTTTGACAATCACGCGGGCAATGGCCACACGCTGCTGCTCTCCTCCGGAAAGCTCTCTGGGAAAACTCCTCTTTTTCGCTTCCAGACCAACTGCTTCCAGCACCGTATCCACATCCAGAGGGTTCCCGGCAATGTTGGCAACCACCTCGATATTTTCCGTGACGGTAAGATTTGGAATGAGATTATAAAACTGAAAAATAAAACCCACCGCATCCCGGCGATAATCCGTCAGCTGATCATCGTCAAGACCCGTAAGCTCCAAACCGTCCACCTGGATACTGCCGCTGTCCGCTCTGTCAATCCCGCCGATCAGGTTCATCAGCGTTGATTTCCCTGAGCCGGAGGGGCCGAGGAGCACACCGATCTGCCCTTTTTCCAAAGTCAGGTTGACCCCTTTTAAGACCTCATTTTTGCTTTCACCCGAGCTATAGCTCTTCTTCAGGTTTTGAACGTTAATAAACACCCTTACCCCTCCATTCCTTGTCTTAATAGGGAAACCATATTTTTCAAAAGATTTTCAAACTCGCGGAACTCTTCTTCCGAAGGCTCATAGCCGCAATCCTTCGCTTTTGCCAAGAGCAGCTCACTGAATTTTTCCGTTACCCCCTGAAAAAACAGCAACAGGGTTTTGTCCTCCAAATCCTCACGAATCGTTCCTCGTTTTTTGCCGTTGGCAATGAGTTTCAGCTCATACTCCTCGCCCATCCGCCTTAACTCCCGATTGGCGTCCCCGGCCAGGCTGCCGTACTTGCCTGAAGCCACATCGATGGAAAACTCAACCAGCAAAGGCTCCCTTTTTAACAGTTCAAAGCGCTGGCGGCTTCCGGAAAGAAAGTAATCATAGACATCCAAGTCCTTCAGGGGAGTTTGCCTGTCGATAACCTTCATAAAGTACTCCAGCGCCCAGGTGACGGAATATAAAAACAGTTCTTTTTTGTCATGAAAATATTGATAGATACTGCCTTTGGCGACACCGGCCTTTTGAGCAATTTCTTCGATCTTCGCTTTTTCAAAGCCATGAGCCTGAAATTCCTCAATTGCCCCTCGTATGACTCTTTCTTGCTTGTCCTCATCCAAACGAAAAAAAGTGCGTTTTGGCAATGTGCTCGTCCTCCATAGTTTAAAATTATGACTCACAAGTCATATTATATGACCGACGAGTCATCATTGTCAATAAAATAAATGTGGAGAGCATCAAGAAAGCTCTCCACATTTATTTTATTCGGCCTCGTTATTAACTTCATTCTTTATAATTACACATAAAATCATATGGAAAAGCTATTGCGATGAGGATCAGGGTGCCAAGCAATAATCTCTCAACTCTGTTAAGCGATTGGGGGATATTGCCAGGCGGTTCTTGTTCCGTATTATTTGAATGCAGTGAGACCAAATATATAGTTTCCAAAAGGTTTTTCCTCGTTCTTCGTTGTAGTAAGTTGCTTCCTCTGTAAGATAGGGCTTCAAGTTACGGAAGTCGAAGTAATGAACTCGATTACCTTCTATGTCTCGACTCAATTAGTTCACGGAAGCCGCCTGACGGGCAAACTTTCGCCGATCAGCTGTTCTAAAGTCACGTGGCCTTGGCCCTAAACAATGACAAAAGCCGGAAACCTAATAGATTCGGGCAAGCCAGCTAATATTGTAACGGCAACCTAGCCGCCAGCACTACCATCCAAAAGACCAACGGCGGGATATTTCCCGCCGTAACATTTAAATATAAAAAGAGCCTTTTTACGGCTCTTTTCAACTATCACGAAACCCGCCTACACCTGATGATTGTCATGCCTCAAATTTCTCAAGCGCTCTCGCCCCATCTTCAGAAGAATAAGAATAAGAATAAGATGGAACTCCGGGAGCTACTCCCAATGAATTTCCGGAATTCCCAGCAGGAGAATGGCCTGGTAGTAGGTCAAATTCGTCGGCGCCGACGAATTTGACCTGTCGCCGTCATCGCCGGAAGCGAATAGTTTATCTCCATATTCTTCAAAGAGCTGCATCAGCCTGTTGGCTGTGCGCTGGGAATAGCTCACCGATTCCACCAGCCATTTTCCCCATTCTCCATGGGGGAGCAGGTCCTTGGCCTCCTTCAGGCGCTTGCCGATCTCCATGGCATTGGTAAGCATAATTTTAAAAGTCTGTTGTTTGATCCTATTAATCTCAGCTGCGATGCCTTGCGGAGTACGTGCAGTGCTGGGTTCATCCATTTTGATTCCCGCCTTTTTAATAGCTTTAATGACAGCATACGCAGGCGGGCTTCGAAGGGTGAAGGCTTGGCTATGAACCTGATCGGCGGCAATGCTTCGCTTGTTGATGGCGTAGTTCATGGCCAAACGGACATTTTTATCCTGAAAGGCATCTACCTTTTGATTGAAGGCTATAAAGTGAGAGCACATAGTCCCTTGGGTATTGGTTGCAAATTTTCCTGAGTTTTTAAGCTCTAGGAGGCTCTCCATGGGGATCTTGCCGATCAGGTCCCCGCCGAGAATGTCAACCTCGCCGCTTTGCAAAGCCAAAACTCTCGCTTGCCCGTCCGTAATTACCTTAAAGGTGATTTTATCGGCCTTAGGTTTTTCACCCCAGTAATAGGGGTTGGGAACAAGGGTAACTTCCTGATCTTTCGTGTAGGATTCCAACACCCAGGGACCCGTGCCGACTGGCTTTGTGAATTTGCATCAGCATGGGGATGACTTGAAGCACATAAGAAAGAATTCCGCTTTCAAACCTATTCGTTGGATGTTATTTTGCGCTTCAAGGAGCATATTTTGGGTACAATCGGTGGCTGTCACTTTATGCCCCATTTCAGCAGTCAGCATAGCAAAAAATCCCGGGCCAGTGCCGATATCCAGAACCTTTAAAGGATTACCCGCGGCAGCGGCATGAAAGCTACTCCTGAAAAATCTAAAGACCCGAAAGGCAGAAATAAAAAAGACCACGAAGCTGACCCCTACTGGGTCAAACCTCCATGGTCTTTGCAATATCTTCATGGTTTCGCTTGGTGATTTCTTTCTGGCTATATTAACATTTGATTTCTACACACTCTCCGTAAATTCCTGCTAGATACTCATATTTCAAAAAAATGTTTATTGTGCAGAAAATGATTATAAGATCATGGTCAAGGGTCAGCGGCAGTGTCCTCAATGGGTAATAAGCTTCCCTTGGCTAAGGGGAAAAGCTTATACCGGCCTCTTTGTTAAAAGGATTCCGGATGTAATGGCTGTAAAAGGAGCGACTGCGACAAGTCCGAAACTTCCCACAACAGTATGCATAATCTCCATAGAGACATACTTTAAATTAAAGATGTCTACAATTGGCGTTCCCTGAGCCATGAAATACATCAGCAAGGAAATATATCCCCCGGTGTACGCGAACAATAAGGTAGTCGTCATCGTTCCCACTACTGTCCTACCTACATTTAGTCCCGAGAGTATTGCTTCGGCTGTCGTGATATCAGGTTTATTTTCTACAACCTCATGAACAGCGGCTGCAATATCCATAGCCAGATCCATCACCGCGCCTGCTGAGGCGATAAAGACTACAGCAATCAAGATCTGGGTCAAATTTAAATGTGCATATCCAGCATAGAGCAGGCTTTCGGAATAAGGCAGCACTGCACCATGAATTTTAAAACTATTGCCAAAAATGATCGCCAAAATGGTGGTGAGGAAAGTTCCCGAGAGAGAACCTAGCACAGCTGCGATAGATTTTCGATTAAGACCCCCCACCATAAAAATTATGATGGAAGTGGCTGTTACTACAAAATACAAAGAAATAATGATCGGATTCCACCCTTTAAGAAGCAATGGTACTAGTAATTTCCAAATCATTAAGACAGTCATTAAAAAAGATAACAGTGCTTTTGCTCCAGTCCATCGAGCAAACAGAACTATGAAGATGGCAAAAATTCCGATAAGAATACTCTCCAGATTGATTCGGTAATGATCGATCATCGTGACATTTCTAATGCTCTTGTCAGTGTAGTCAATGACAACCAGCGCTCTATCTCCTGTAGTAAAAGATTTATCCATTTCAAGTCTGCCCATGAACCTGTTGTGGGCGAAAGCTTGTTGCCCTTTAAAAGGACCGTCCAGAATTTCCACTTTGCAAACTTGTTCCCCTTCAAAAACAAAACTTACGGTCTTCGAAACGTTATCGTTATTAACCTCCAGTACTTTAACCACTGCCCGCATACTCTCAGAATAGGTATTCTCTTGAAATCCGGTTGGCATGAGTGCCAGAACTACAACAAAGATTATGACAATAATATTAAAAATAAGTTCCCTCAACGGTATTTTTTTAAGATAAGCAGCTTTGCTCTTTGATGTTTCAAGAAGTTTTTTTTGCAAAATATTTCCCCCCGGCGAGAATAAAGAATAAAAACCTGAGCGGGTTTGTCCCGCTCAGGACTGTTATGAATTTCTTTGAAACAAACAGAATTTATGGGATTCCTTATTCGCTATTTACTTCGCGCTTTTGGTGATAGAAGACAGTTTGTAGTAAATCTTCGTGTTATCATAGTACCCATCAAACATCTCTGAACCGGTACCTACGGCATAAACCGGTACGGGCACCCCTGTATGGGAATACGAAGCGAAACTGAGTCCAGCTCTGTTATTTATTATATGAGAGAGAGTCACAGACAAGGGGTTATAAGTTCCATAAAGAACACTTTCCTGATCATTTGATGGTTTTGTAGTTGTTGACATAAACTTGGTAAAAGCATTGCCCAACAAAGATGACTCGTAAGTAGTAAGAGTTGCTATATCCAGTCCATATGCATCTTTAATTTCTTTGCTTAAATCTTCTAGTTTTGGATTAACAGAGTTGGTTCCTTTGTATTGTTTACTAATCTTGTCAAATTCCTGATAAGACATTGTTACTGGCTGAAGCTTCTCGAAATGGGTGCTGTAACCAGTTAGAGAATAGCCAATGCTCATTCCGCCGCACTCGTGGTCAGCCGTGACAAGAATCAAGGTATCCTTAGGATGTGCGTTGTAGAAATCCAAAGCAACTTTCACAGAATTATCAAAGGCGATCGTATCAAAGATCGATGCAGTGGCATCGTTAGCATGGTTTGCCCAGTCTATTTTCCCGCCTTCCACCATCATAAAGAATCCGGTTTTATTATCTAATACTTCTATTCCTTTTTTGACATAATCGGCCAGGCCGAGTTCGTCTGCCTCGCGGTCGATTTCATAGTCTAAAGCAGACTCGTAATTGTCCGGATCAATGGCAACGACTTTGCCTGAATTGTTGTTTAAAGCCAGAATTTCTTCTTTTGTATTGGCTATCGTATAGCCTGCTTTCTCAACAATATCGTATATTGGTTGATCTGCTCCCTTAGGTCCGTTTTTTTGATCAAAATCGCCGCCTCCGAAATAGTCAAATCCGCTGGCTGCCAGTTGTTTCCCAATTTCATAGGCATCGTTTCTATTGGCCACCTTGGCATAGTAAGCTGCCGGAGTAGCGTGGGTGATGGGAACACTGGTTATAACACCAATCTTATAGCCTTTTGCCTTTAAATCTTCGGTAATCGGCGTGTACGCATTGGCTTTAGTCTCGTCCATGTTTATTACTCCGGAAAGAGTTTTGTGACCTGAAGCGAGAGAAGTAGCAGTAGAAGCGGAATCAGGAATAAATGAAGAAGAATCTTGAGTCATAAGTGCGCCGTGAACAGGAAACTTAGTAAAGCTCATCTGCTCAGGAGTGAGCTTTCCAGGCATAGATTTTTCGCCGAGATACATTTCAGCGCTGCTAATTTGTGCATAGCTCATTCCATCTCCGATAAACATGAAAACATATTTTGGGGTTTTTCCTTTATAAACCTCCTCGTTCGTTGACTTTGCTATCCCTAGGTTCGGCTGTGCAGCCAAAAGTGATATAAGTACTGCACCAATAACAAATAGAGACGCGATACCTTTGGAATGGTTTCTTTTGAACATAACTATTTACACCTCCAAAAATTTTTCTTAATTATTGTATAACACTAGTATTAAGCACCAATTACGCTTTTGTAAGATTACTGTTATTTTTTACTATTGTAATATCAAAAACAAAATGCGCTGGTGTGAGAATCCTTGAAACCCCTGCTTATCTTGGAAAACATTTCTTAAAGCCCTTAAATACTCAAATGGCCTTAAAGAATCGTAACAAACATAAGAAGGAATTATCCATTTTATGTGGAATAGAATAAACACATATTCATAATAAAAAGGACCATGGAGGTCTGGACTTGACATTAAGTCGAGTCAGATTTCTCATGGTCTTTTTTTATATTTTGAGGGAGGATTGGTATTAATGTGTGAGTCGAATGTCTATCTTAAAGATGGGGACAATGAAGTTCTGATCATGGAGTCTGTAGATACTATTGAACCCTGTGAGAACGGCGTGAATCTAATGGACATACTTGGCAGACGGTTGTTTGTTCCTGCCAGAATCAGAGATATGACTTTGCTCAACCACAGAATTATCGTTGAAAAATTGCCTTAAAAGTCTCTCCTTCTTGACGAAGGGGACAATTCCTCTAGCTCATCTTCAATATCCATAAGCTGCACTAGCCACCGGGAGCGTTGTTCTCTTTCCGACATGAGTTTCCCTAAAATCTCTCCTTTTTTATCATGCAACGATTGCCTGCGATCTTCAATCTCCTGTGTCCTATTTCTTTGTCTCATGGCCTAACCCCTCCTGTTTATTAAAAATTCAAATAAATTAAGTTAAAAGAACCATGGAGCTGACTATATCCCTTTGCCAGACCTCCATGGTCCCAATATTTTAATTATTTTATTATTATTATTATTCTACAAAACCTTTAAAATACCTTTTTATTTTACAAAATTTTTAATTTTTATGAAAAATAGTTCCGAAATATTTTTAATACAAAACTACATTTACTCACTAGAATACGTAGCCTGCCCACTATGCGCTGCCAAAGTATTTTTACCCCCTATCCGACATAGTCATATTAAGGTGGGGGTGGGCGAGTGCAGGACAACTTATACCAATTGTATTTCTTAACCTTAATAATTCACATCATTGATACATTTGCTTACTCTGTACGGCTTAATTTTATCAAAAGCGGGCAATTCACCCTCTCTACGTCACTCTTTAACTTATTTTATTTAATATCTCTCGTTGCTCATACCCTGCAAGCTCCTTTGATTGGAGGTTTGATGGATAGCTCAATAAGTCAAAGTATTGATCCTCTTCCTATTATCCGCAGTGTCATTTTGATAGCAACTACCGGAACCCTCTTTGGCATAATTCTTACTCCTACTTTTTTAGACAACTTCAATAGAGCTGTAGCCAAGCTTGAACAGATAGCCTCCGTGCCATCAGTAGTTGTCGATGCTTTAAGATGGGGCAGTATTCGTAGATTTATAAAGAGTATTACCATGCCTTCCAGAGCAATGGTCAATCATCTGCCCTATAGCAAAATACCTACTAATTTGATAGTTCTTAATATCCTTGTTACTGGAATTTATACCATTGGAGTGATGTCAGCTTTTTATGCGACGTTACTTGTCGATCCTCAGCACCGCTTGGCTGCTTCAGCCTCGGCAGGAATACTTAACACTTCTGCAAATATTATCTTCATGCTTTTTATCGATCCTAAATCATCAATTATTACCGATCAAGCTTTAAAGGGAACTCGTCCCTGTGCCGATGTCAAAGCCCTCGTGGTTATTTTAATGAGCTCCAAACTATTGGGAACCCTTATGGGACAATTGCTCCTGATCCCTGTGGCTAAGGCCATCGCCGGTATATATATGTAAGAACTTGAGTTACGTCGAGATTAGCTCACGATCACTCTATATGCATACCCTGCATAATTCAATCACATCCTCACAAGTCACCGCCGTCGGGAAAATCCCTCTTGCCATTCTATTAGCCGCTGTCGTATAAAAATTGTTTCCTGCAAAAAACTCCTTGGGGTATCCTTCAGATACTATATCTCCATCAAACATCATGGCGCATCTGTCAGCATACTCGGCGGCAAATTCAATGTCATGAGTTACTAGAACTATGGCAACATCTTTATTACAAAGCCTTTTTAAAATTCCCCCTAATTCTTCCTTGGATTCAGGATCAAGCCCTTTGGTTGGCTCATCTAATAACACTATTTTGGGATTCAATAATAAAAGCTTGGCAAGGGCCACCTTCTGTTGCTCTCCACCACTTAGATCGTAGGGATGTCTCTCAAATAAAGCAGTGATCCTCAATTCTTTGCCGATCTTATCAAGTTCTGTCCTTTGTGTAGCCGCATCCAACTTCAGAACAGCTGCTGCCTCTTGAAGATCCTCTATAACCGTATCGCAAACAAATAAGGCCTTGGGATTTTGCGGCAGAAGGGCTAGATTTTTTTGATAAAGCTCTTTTGCTTTATAAGACTCTATTTTTTTACCATTAATGGTGACCCTCCCTCGATTTGGTTTTAGCAATCCGGAAATCACTCCTAACATGGTTGTTTTACCGGTTCCATTCCCACCCAAGACACTGAGCATTTCTCCAGAGTACGCCTTAAGCGAAAATCCCCGCAAAATATCATTACCTTCTCTGGAATACTTAAACCAGATTTTTTCCGCTTTAATGACTGGTTTTCGGGATTGAACTCGCTCTATCAACAGATTCGATGAATGGTTCGATAACACTCGCTCTTCTGGAACCATATAGTCTGTCAGCCATTTCCTACCATCCCTAACGCTTAAAGGGCAATATTCTCCCACTCTTAGCTCGCTATAAATTCGAATGGCCGAAGGCAACCCTTTAAAAATTGTTGATGTATTGTCCCTATTCGCTAAGAGCTTGGCTGTTTGCTCTGGTGTGTCAAAGCAAAGGATTTCTCCTTTATCCATAACCGCAATTCTATCCGCCATTAGGAATACTTCCTCAAGTCTATGTTCTGTCATGATTACGGTCACTTCTAATTCTCTATTGATTTTGGCGATGGTTGCTAGAAAATCTTGCGCCGCAATTGGATCTAACTGAGCTGTTGGTTCGTCCAAGATCAGTATCTTAGGCTGCATGACCATCACTGAAGCTAAATTTAAGAGTTGCTTTTGTCCGCCTGACAATTCATCTACAGATTTTCTAAACCATCCATCGATGCCAAAGAAGCTGGCCATTTCTGCAACCTTGCGGCGAATTTCAGGTGTGCTGAGCCCTAGATTTTCCAAACCAAAGGCCAATTCATGCCATACAGTATCTGTCACTAGTTGAGTTTCAGGATTTTGCATGACAAAGCCAATTTCAGCCGCCGAGATTTTCTGATCTAATTGTTCAACATCGATACCTTGATAATACACTGTGCCTGTCCGCGTACCGTGCGGAGTGATTTCACATTTTATATGCCTTAAAAGTGTACTCTTTCCGCAGCCGGACACACCGCAAACCAAAATAAATTCCCCTTGCTTAATACCTAAGTTCACATCTGCGAGGGCTCTTTCCAAGGTCTTAGGATAGGAAAAGCTCAAGTCTTTTATTTGTAAGAACGCCATTTGTAACTCTCCCTTGCCTCAATAATAATAGGCAATAATGCCAGCGCGGCAAATACTAAATATAAAGCAATAGCCTGAATTGATAAATCTAAAGGCTTGATTGACGGATAAAATTGCATGGTTCCATATCCTAAAAAATACCCTGCAAAGCATATTGCCGCTAGTACGCTTATCACAGCCAATACCATGCCATCCCGCTTATCAAACTTAAAGAGTGAAAAGGTCGTTCTATTTTTCAACCCATATCCTCTGGCCTTCATAGAATCCGCGGTTTCAATCGCCTCCTCCATTGACCAGCTCAACAGTATGGATATGACTCTCATTCCTTTTTTGACTCTCTCCATAAGATTTCCTGTACTCTGATCCAACCCTATCGTATGTTGAGCATTGCTTATAGTCTTGAGTTGATTTTTTAGCTTGGAAGTCATTCTCATAGTCATAGTAATAAGCAGGGCTACCGCCGGAGAAATCTTAGCAAATAAATATAAAAATTTATCCGCTGTAATTACTTTATTGTAACAAGAGAACCAGGCGAAAATAGCAATCAGCGACACTGCTGAACATATCCCATAGAGCACTGCTTCCAAAGTAATAGGATTGTCCATTAAGTAAAATAATACGGTTCTTCCGCGATGATTCAATAATGGATTAGCGATTGCGATTAATATAAACATTGGCAGGTAAAATAAAAGACTAAACTTGACACCCTTACGTCCATTCAGAATTATTGAGAAAATAAGGGCAGGAATTAAGGTTAACCCTAGAAAAACCGGATGCACAAAAAGCATCGTAAATATTAGCATAACTGCAAAAAATATAAAGCTTACTGACGGATGAAATGTTGTAAATGCTCTGTTCAATGCAGCTCTCCCTTCCTTTCCGTAGCCGCTTTAATGATTAAGCATAAATTGGTCCATACTCAGCTTCTACAATATCTAGAGCTACCATAGCCCAAATTTGATCACTGGACGAGGCACCATAGGAACCTGAAAATGCTCCTGTCGTACTATTTTGTGTCGCTTTCAGCTCCGCCACCAGGTCACGTCCGTTTAGTGCATTGCCGGGATCTCCTCCTTTGGCTAGTATTCCCAGAATATTTCCATATAGACTGCTTCCACTAGTATCCCAACTGGTCTTATGCGTATCCCCTGCACCCCAGATTCCTACCATATAGTGGAATTCACAGACTGAAAGAAAAAAGCTTCTCAACGGATTTGTTGAGAAGCAAAAAACACTGATAAATATTGGCATTATGTGGTCAGTATTTCAACACCTCCCCTATCTTCCGTAGGTTCTGCCTGGTTGCAATGAGCAGGTCTCCTGGCTTAAGTTCATCGCTGCCTTACGTCTTCCCGGTAGCCCAGTGACATCTTTGTAAGACCGCTCACTATCACAGTGGCGGGACCGCGTCAGATTAACTGACTTTCCTTTTCAATACTTTCTCTTGAGAAAGTATACTCATTGCTCATTATTAAGTTATCGTATATCAGTAATTTTTATAATTTTCTACCTTTTACTTCTACAAAAACTTTCGAATCCCTGCATGATCTTACATTTGTTTACTCAATGGTATCACTAGATTCACTAGGGAATGCATCCTTACAATTAGTTTATATTTATCAATGACTTGAGTGCGGAAAAGGACGCTTTAATTATGGGCTATCTGGAACGGATAGCCGTAAATGGATTAGTAACAGAGAGAGTTCGAACGAAGACTGCCTGGATTTATTGGAAAGTCTAATCTCATCCAATATTTTGTTGTATATATTTATAACCTCCTACATTTGGTGTTAATTTAGTAGGAACGGTCCCCCCGTTACCTCTTACAACTGCCCTAGCCTTAATTTCATCACAAAGGTAAGTGCAAAAAAACCTGATGTGATCAAAACGATCGTTGCCCCAGTAGCTGTTCCCCAGAAGTAGGAAAGGATTAACCCCGATAGTCCGGAAATAAGTGCAATCAGAACGGAATAAATATGATATTGTCTCATATTCTTAGCGATATTTCTAGATGAGGCAGCCGGAATAACTAGGAGAGAGCTTATAATCAGAATTCCTACCCACTGTATAGAAATAGTTACGATAACCGCCATTAAGATGGCAAATAAGTACTCGTACTGTTTAACCCTAATCCCTCTGCTGCGAGCTAAGGATTGGTTCATACTCGATAGTAAAAGCTTATTAAATATTAGGACCCACAATAAGATAACTAATACGAAAACAATTCCAAGTATCAATAAATCTGAAGGGCTGATACTTAAGAAATCTCCGATTAGGTATCCGGAATATTTGTTGAAACCCCCATTTCGAGTAAGGATAACTAAGCCCAGTGCAACTGCAGACGACGAAAAAACTCCAATGATGGTGTCGGTAGAGGCTGTATTTGCTTCTTTAACAACAAGAATAGCAATAGTAATCAGCACTGAAAAAGCCATCATCGACCAAATAGGCGTGATATGCAGTAGCGGAAATGTATTGCCCAGTATCACCCCGATTGCAATACCCGTTAGGGCGGAATGCCCCAAGGAATCTGAAAAGAAGGCCATTTTATTATTAACGATCATGGTTCCCAATAAGCCAAAGATTGGAGTTACCAATAAAACACCCAGAAGGGCATTCTTCATGAATGCATACTGCATCCATTTGAAAGGAAGCAATAAATCTACTAAGCTATACCATAAGTGCATTAGCCACCCTATCCTTCTCCACCATTTGGAAATGATTAGACCAATCTAACCCAAAGGTTTGAATTACTTTTTCATTCGTAAAGACTTCCTGAGGAGTCCCACAACATTCTATCGTCCTATTATTGACGAAGGCCACACGATCCGCATATTCGGCTACCAAATTAAGATCATGGGACACTAGAATGATTGATAAATCATAATTCTTTCTTAGCATCGAAACAGTTTGATAGAATAATTCTAACCCCTTTTGATCAATGCCTGACACAGGTTCATCGAGCAACAAGAGATGTGGAACCGGGTCAAGGGCAAGTGCTAATAAGACTCTTTGGAGCTCGCCACCAGATAGCTCTCCTAATCGTTTATTAATAAGGTGTTCTCCATGAGTTAGAGCTAAGCTTTCTCTGACACGTTCACGTATCTTTTTAGGATAGGTAAACCATATAGGGAGATTCGTATGTGCGGCCGCAAACAAATCAAGAACACTGGTTGGGGACGTAGAATCCAAATCGAGCTTTTGTGGAACATAGCCCATAGAAGGCTTTGTGGTTCCGTTATTCGCATCAAGAAATTGAAGTTCTCCAGTATGAGAAATTTCTCCTAAGATAGCCTTCAACAGGGTACTTTTCCCTGCACCGTTAGGTCCGATGACAGCCGTCAAATCTCCACAATGAATGTGGAGATTGACATCCTTCAATATTTCTATACCACCGCGTTTAACCCCAAAGTTATTAATTTTGGTACAACATAAATTACATTCACAAGTTTTACATTCGGAATTGATACATTTTGAATGCTTCATTTCAGTGCCTCTTCTAAGGTTATGAGATTACTTTCCATAAGATTAATATAAGCATCTGCCTCCATAGGCCCCGTTACGATTGGATCAAGCGTATAAACTTTAGCCCCCGTCTCTTTAGCAATGGTATCAGCAGCCTTAGTGGGATATTGTGGTTCAGCAAATAGAGACTTTATTTCGAGACTTTTAACTTGTTCTATTGTTTCGCTTAATTCTTTGGCACTAGGCGCTGAACCTGGCTCACGTTCAATAACTCCTACCGTATTCAAGTTAAATTCCTTTGCAAAATATGGGAAGGCCTCATGGAAAGTAACGATATTACGTTGTTCCACCCCATCTAAAGTTTTATGCATTTTAGTTCTTAGCGATTCAAGCTTCACGATATAGGCTTGAGTATTTTCCAGATATTTTGAGGCATTTGTAGGGTCTAATGAAGCGAGTTGATCTCCAATCGTTTTTACTTGAGTAATGGCATCGGTAATACTCAGCCAAACATGGGGATTATCACCTTCATCTCCGTCTCCTTGGATTAACGGAATTCCTTGACTAGATTCAATGATTTTTAGATCTGGAGTTTGACTTGTAACTTTATCCATAAACGATTCCATGCCTGCACCATTGATGACAAGGATTTGTGCATTTTCTAAATTCTTCATATCGTCAGGGGTAACGGCATAGTCATGCAGGCATCCAGTCGTAGGCTTAGTCAAACTTACAACATTCACATTTGGGACATCCTTAGCAATATTTAGGGTAAAGATATACATTGGGTAAAATGATGCAGCTATAGTTAAGGACTTTTGGGTCTTAGTATCAGTGGTCTGACTAACAGTAGGCTTAGCCTCGTTGTTTGTTCCACAGCCACTTAATACCAATACCAAAACACTTAATATTATCATCATCCAAACAAACTTCGGTTTCTTCAAATACATAAAATAACCCCTTTCGCTACTTGCAACTGCCTTGCATTTGCATCTTCTTAAGTAGATTATACTCTATTATTAACAATTGTAAACCATTATTTTACTTCTTAATCATTTCTAAATTCGCCAAAATATTTCGTGGTGCTACAATTTGATCACTGTATAAGTAATTAAACGAGTAAAAATATTGCTAAAATATTTAAAAGGATTAAAATAAACATATGAAAGCAATTGAAGAATAAGGAATGATCTTGTTGGACGAAAACTCAAAGTATAAGGAATTGCTGAATCGTGAAGGTATTAAAAGCACACGGCACAGAAATGCTATTCTTGAACTCCTCGAAGAATCTAAATTTCCAATGACGGCAGAACAATTATTTATCACCTTAAGGGATAAGACTGCCTCAATCGATTTGTCGACTGTATATAGAACCCTTGATACCTTTGCTTCTAAAAATCTAATCATTAAATCAAATAGAGTAGATGATGGCAAAGCACTATATGAACTTAACCATAATGAGCATAAACACCATCTTTTATGCGTTGGATGCCACAAGTTAATTTCTATTGAAGACTGTCCAATTGGTGAATTGAAGCAAACTCTCAAAAATGAAATTGATTTCGATATTACGGGGCATAAACTTGAAATCTATGGCTATTGTCATGATTGTAAATATAAACTGCCTCTGAAGAATGATGACAGCATGTAAATTTATCTCTTTAAGCGAGTTTTAATCTATGGAAAGTTTTTTAAATTTGCAGGAAATATTTTTTAGCTGTCGAATAAATTTATAAACCTAGGTAAAGAGAAATCCTGGCATAATAATTAATACACGAAAGAGACCATGGAGGTCTGACCTAAAAACACGGGTAGCTCTATAGTCTTTTTTACTTTAAAAGAAGGAGTAAACTATATGTGTGAAGCAAATGCTTATCTTAAAGAGGGAGAAAACGAAGTAATGTTCATGGAGTCCGTCGATATCATTGAGCCCTACGAAAACGGCTTAAAGCTTATAGATATTTTTGGAATGCAAAAATTTATTCAAGCCAAAATTAAAGACATGACCCTTCTTAACCACCGAATTGTATTAGAGAAAACTGATAATCGACTGTAGAAAGGGGACTTCATATGTCCATTACATTTGATTCGATCGGTACAATTCATACACCCTATTTCGCCTTAAATACCCCTCAGCAGCCCATACCAAATGCACCGGGTGATTTCTGGATAACATTGCATCCTGATTTTGCCTGTGCTCTGGAAACCTTGCACACCTTTAACTACATTTATGTTTTATATCATCTAAATGAAGTGACCCCTCCAATAGAACTGCTTACCCGATCCCCTTGGGCTCCTGACATTGAAATCGGGCTCTTTGCAAGCCGCTCCCCTAAAAGGCCTAATCCTCTGGGACTAAGTATCGTTCAAATTAAAGAGATACGAAATAATGAACTTATTATATCAGGAATTGATGCTTTTAACGGAACTCCATTAATTGATATAAAACCGTATATGCATTTCATAGACAGCAAAGAGGATGCCAATAACGGCTGGTTAGATGCTCTTCCTGAAAGGAAACATGCGATGGCGCATGCCCTTGGGCTTTCTCATAGCCACCAAACAACGAAAGATGGCAATCAAAACACTCATAATCATCATCATGATCACTTCTATAGACAAACGAAGCATCTGCACAATCATAACGATTAAACAAATTAACCTTTTCTCCTCTTATATAAAGTAAGTCCATTTCTAAAGCCTTTAGAAAAAAGATAGAGCCTGATGTAATATCAGCCTCTATCTTTATATTGGAGAATCTACGACCTTAAGAGTATTTTTAGTGTTGGTTAGGAGTACGATTGGGATTTGGAGTAGGTTGTGGTTGAGCATACTGCGGGTTATTTCGCGTATGGTCATTATAACCAGGCTGAACTTCCTTGGTTCCCATCGCTTGAGGATCTTTACCATACTGTGCAGGCCCGCCATACTTTTCATTGGGGTTCTCTTCATAAGAAATCTCGTTGCCTTGGTTCCAGGGGCCTCTGCTATCACCCATACCTGTCGACATATTCATGTATTTCTTAGAGAAATCGGAATCACGGAAGTCTTTATTTACTCCGCTACCTTGCAGAGTATTGATCGCTTGCATAAAGGAGAAGTTATGTGATTCCTCACGACTTAATAAGAATCGGATCATATCTTTAACCCCTGCGTCGTCTGTTTGTTGGAGAAGGCGCTCATAAATAAGTTTTGCACGAAGTTCAGCTCCGGCATTTGATGAAAGGTCCGTATATATGTCTCCGTTTGAATTCACGAAGTTAGCGGTCCAAGGTACTCCGGCAGAGTTAACCAGAAGTGGTCCACCTCCAAGCAAGGCCATATGATTCGCTGCGAAATCTTTAGGAATACTATCGACAGGGCCAATCAACATGCCAAGACATTCGCCCACCATTTCTAAATGACTTAATTCTTCAGCTGCAATGTCTTGCAATAAATCTCTAATCTTAGGATCATTACATCCTAAGCTCTGAGAAAAATATTGCATGGCTGCTTTAAGTTCCCCATTACCACCGCCAAATTGTTCAAGTAATAGAACGGCAAATCGAGGATCTGGCTGATCGACATGTACGGTATATTCCATATCTTTTACATGCTTAAACATCCTAAAAACCTCCTTTTATTATTGTGAATGAAGAAAACACTCATTTCAAAATCTAGTATTTGATTTAGACAAGATTTTTATCCAAGTATTTTTTGCGTCTACTTTTATCTAGACAGTAAGTGATTATGTTATTATTAGAATGAGTTATTAATTCTCATAATGATGTACGAGGACATTCAGAAAATGTAGTCATTTCCTGTTTTCGGGAACAAATGAGAGAGGGCAGAAGAAATTGCTGATTATAACTCTCTCATTTGTTTTTAGAAACAGTAAAAGAGGTTTCTTAAGTCAGTATTAAATACAGATTCAAGAAACCTAAATTCATGTAGCATTTTAAATTTTATTGTGCAACTCGATGATTGTTATATTAAAGGTCAGCACTAAAAATTCAGTTTTAACATTCTTTTTTTAACAATATTGTAGGGGAAATTTTGAATGATATTAAATATGGAAATCACAACTTTAGGAAATCGTCTTGTTTAATTTGAGTTATATTAAGAGAAAAAGAGTATCATATAGACAGCAAATATAACTAGGGCAATACTTACAGCTGTACTAATGGACCATTCCTTGAGAGTTCCAGGATAGGCAGCTTTTTCTTTTTGCAATCTTTTTTGGGCTTCCTTGTTACCACCCGAAATAGACAGCATGATGCTATCAGCACTAATTTTTATTGCACCAATTGGATTTTTACTGAACCAAGTCAGAAATCCTGGCAATGTCTCTAAGATTGCCCTGCTTAACCAAGCGTAGATTCTACCAAGGGGGGCCCCAATTAGAGAGACCACTGCAGGAGCAGCCTTTCTATAAAACCAATCAGTATCAAGGTTAATCGATCTCTTTTCAGGCGGATAGATACGGGTATACATTAAGAAAGCAAAAGCAGTAAACGCACCAAATAATAACAATAGTTGAGAAATCACGTGGTCTGCTGTATACGGAACATAATCAACCATATTTGGCAAAATACTATAGAGGGCTTGAGGATACACTCCAATAAATATTGACAGGAAAGCCGCAATTCCCATCGCAACCAACATGTTAAGCGGAGCCTCTTTAGGTCTCTTGCCTGAATCATGAGCAAAAAAGGTAAAGAACGGAATTTTGATACCGGCATGATGGAAGACACCGGCGGCCGCAAAGAGTAGCAGGAAATACACAACAGTCATTCCCTCTTTGCCTGAAGCTGTAATTATCATAGATTTTGTAGCAAATGCACTGAATAGCGGAAGAGCCGAAATAGAAGCTGCACCAATCAAAGTGAAAATCATGGTTATGGGCATAGATTTATAGAGACCTCCGAGGTCAGTACCCTTAGCAGTACCGGTTCGATAGAGCACTGCTCCCACACCCATAAACAGCAAAGACTTAAACAATATATCGGCAAATGCGTGTGCTACTGCCCCATTGATAGCCAAAGGAATACCAATTCCGATACCTACCACCATGAAACCAACCTGGTTAATCAGACTATAGGATAAAACCCTTCTAAGGTCATTCTCCAAGACTGCAAAAAAGATGGGGAATACTGCCATAACAACACCAGCTATTATTAGAATTTCTTCCCCTGGAAAGGCTCTTGCTAAAACATAAATTGCAGCTTTTGTGGTAAAAGCACTTAAAAATACGGTACCTGTCACACTTGCTTCAGGATAGGCATCCACCAACCAGGAATGCATAGGTGGAATTCCAACGTTAATTGCCACACCGAGCAGGATTAAGTAGGAAGATAACCCACCTAAACCGATATAGCCAAAATCTGTGGAACCAGTTTCGACAACTCTCAGGATGATACCTGATAGCAAACTCACTCCACCAAAAAGGTGTACCAGCATGTAACGAAATCCTGCACTTTGGGCTGCTTTAGTTCTATTTGACCATATGATAAATAAGGCTGCTATGGTCAATAACTCCCAAAATATAAACAGGGTAATTAAATCTCCTGCAAAGACAACGCCGAGGGCACTACCCGCATAAACAAAGGCGGCAATGTGTTCACCACTTTCTTTGACATGTAAAGCGTAAATAATCCCAATGAAGGTAACCAGAATAAATACATAGCTAAAAACCAGACTAAGTTTGTCAATTCTTAGAAAGAGATCTTTGTCCATTATTTGGGCAATTACATAGTTCCCTTCAGGAATTCCCCGTAAAACCAGAAAAGCGATGATCGGTAAAATAAGCATATAGACAGACTTTAATCTTCCCTTTAGAAATGGGATTATTAATGCGCCCAAGATAAATACAATTGCCGGCGGAAAAATGCTAGTCATAATATTTTTCCTCCCTCATAATCAAGGGGCGTAAATATTTAGCGATTAACACAAGAGAAAGACTTCCCACTAAACCAAACACAGCATTGAAAGCGGGGATTCCATCCCAATAGAAATAAGAATGTTTATGAACGAAAAAATCTGACACCAGAAGAATAATAAAAGACACCACGAACATTACTAACAATGTTTTTCTAACCTTAGGTCGATCAAAAAAATCAGATTCCTTTTTCATTTAATAGCTACCTCCCAAGGCCCCGGCCACTGCAATCTTAACTAGGTTAAGGAGAAGCGGCGAGGTAAAGAATAAGATCAGAACACCAGCGGCAGTCATTAGAATTGGTACCACCATCAATACAGGAGCTTCCTTGATCCCATGGACTTCTCCTGACTTCGATTGCTTAAAGAATGCCGCATAAACAATGGGTAAAAAGTAAGCAGCATTTAGTAAAGTACTAGCCACAATTACTATCAGTATGGGAATAAGGTTAGCCTCAAATGTACCCATTATCAGATACCATTTACTAATAAACCCACCGAAGGGTGGTACGGCTATCATGGAGAATGATCCTATGGTGAAAGCTGCCATGGTAAAGGGCATTTGTCTGCCAATACCATCAAGCTCGCTCACATTCTTCTTGTGAGTTGTAACATAAATTGCTCCTGCGACAAAGAATAGGGTTATCTTGCCAAAAGCATGGATAGTAATATGCATGATACTGCTAGTTATACCACTGGGAGTCAGTAAGGCAACTGCCAAAATAATATATGAAAGTTGACTTATTGTAGAGTAAGCAAGCCTTAACTTAAGGTTATCCTGCTTTAAGGCCATAATTGAAGCAGTGATAATGGTGAAAGAAGCAAAATATGCCAGATAGGTGCCAAGGCCTATTTTACTTAGCAGATCGATGCCAAATACAAAAAGCAAAATCCTAATTACTGTGAAAACACCCACCTTGACCACCGCCACAGCGTGCAGCAGGGCGCTTACAGGAGTGGGCGCAACCATAGCAGATGGCAGCCAGGAATGAAAGGGCATCATGCCTGCTTTTGCTATGCCCGCAATATAGAGAACAAAAATTATGCTGACTATTGTATAGGATGCTTTGCCCGACAAAATTCCCTGACTGGCAAAATCCAGAGTTCCTGCGTAATTGTAGGTCAAAAATATTGCAGGAAGGAAGAAGAAAATAGAGGTACCCAGCAAATAGGTCAGGTATTTCCTTGCTCCTTTAATAGCTTCAGAAGTTTCTTCATGGGCAACCAGGGCAAAGGTACTTACGGTAATTATTTCATAGAATACAAACAGGGTAAATACGTTAGCTGAAAAAGCAACACCCATAGCTGAAGACAAGGCTATAGCAAAACACATAAAAAACCTCGTCTGAGCATGTTCATCCATTGAGCGCATGTAGCCAATTGCATAAACAGATGTTATGATCCACAAAAATGATGCTGTTAAGGCAAGAACCATCCCAAGTGAATCCACTCTGAAAGCAATGTCAAGTCCTGGCAGAACTCTTGTCACATGATATTCAATAACCTTACCCGCTAGAATTGTTGGTAGCATTGAAACTACTAGGCCGAATTTTAGCACAGAGGCTAGCATTGTCCACATTTCTCTTAGGTTTGGGTATTTGCCAGAAATACCTATAAGTACTACTGCCAGCAGTGAAACCAGAATTGCATATACCGGCCTTGCTGATTCGATTATTTCCAAGTTTATCACCTCATTATTTCAGAAGAATCATGGCCGCTTTTTCTACCAAGGATACAGGTGCATAGGCAAAGACACCGAAAACTAGGCACAGCATAGCAACTGTAAATGTAGGAATTAACATGGTTAAGGGAGCATCGTTAGACTTAACAGGCGTCTGGTGGGAGTTATGTCCGTGTTCGAGGCTTTCTTCTCCCGGTGCAGGCTTTAGCCATATGCTGTCTAAAATTCGCCAGAAATAAACGGCAGTGAGCAGGGAGCTTAGCAAAATTATTGGAACCAACCACCACATCCCACTCTCAATTGAAGCAACTGCAAGATACCATTTACTAACAAAACCAACTGTCAGAGGAACACCCGTCATGGAAAGTGCGGCAATAGTAAAGGCAGCCATAGTCCAGGGCATTTTCTTACCCAAACCCCGTAAGTTCTCTATGCTGGTGAGGCCGGTTCTATAGACCACGGCGCCCACTGCAAAGAAGAGAGCCCCCTTCATCAGGGCATGGTTCAACAGATGGATTAGAGAGCCCATCATACCAGTGACACTCATTAATGAAATACCCAGCACGATATAACCGATTTGCCCAACACTCGAATAGGCTAACATCTTCTTGATATCGGTTTGCGCCAGAGCCATGATAGACCCTACCAGGATAGCCGCCACCGCCAAGATCAGTAGAATATACTGGATGTTAAAGGGTACATGAAGATAAAACTCCGGATTAAACACCGTAAACATAACGCGAATTAAGACATATGCTGCTACCTTGGCGCCAGTTGCGGCCATAACCGCACTGACGGTTGAAGGAGCATGGGCATAAGAATTAGGAAGCCAAAAATGGAACGGAAAAATAGCTAACTTGATAGAAAGTCCTACCACGATAAACGTGAAAGCTGTGAAAACCGCTTTGGTCTGATAAAATTCAGGTAACCTAGCTGCTAAGTCGGCAATATTCAGGGTACCAGTCATCAAATACAGGTAACCGATGCCCAGTAGAAAAAATGTAGCACCAACAGTGCCCATTACCAGGTAATTGTACGCTGCTACCAAGGCTCGGCGCTTTTTGCCTAGAGCTATCAGGGCATAACCGGTAAGTGAGGCTATCTCCAATAAGACATAGATGTTAAAGATATCTCCAGTTACAACCATACCCATAAGACCGGTCACAAACAAAAGATAAATCATATAGAAAAGCGGTTTTCTATTTTCATCTTCAATTTCGACTTCAATATTTTTCCTAGAGTATATAGCCCCGGCCAAAGCCATAAATGAAACAATGATCAGCACATAAGCATTCAAATAATCAACTGCATACTCAATTCCAAAGGGTGGCTTCCAGCCACTCATCCAATAGCTGATCCTCCCTTGCACCAATACAGTTTGCAAGAGAAAAAGGGAGATAACAAAGCTTATGAAAGTTGTTATGGTTACGGCATACCAACTTAATACCCAGTGCAGGCGACCGATGATGGGGGTAATAATCGCTACCAGCAGAGGTATCACTATTAACAGAGCGGGCAAATGTTTAATCATTATGCTTGTTCAACTCCAGTATTTGATCTTCCTCTATGGTTCCGTATTCACGGTAAATAAGCGTGACAAAAGTCAGAGCCACAGCAGTAGTGCTAATTCCTACCACAATGGCAGTAAGCATTAATACTTGGGGCAGCGGGTTATCGAAAAGAGGTTGTGGACCATGCCCATGATTTATGAGAATGGGCGCGGTTCCACCCTCAATTTTGGACATTGACACATAAAAGAGGAGTACAGCCGTTTGAAAGACGTTCAACCCGATAATCTTTTTAATAAGGTTTTGTCTAGCCATTACCCCATATAACCCAGTGGTCAATAGAATTATTACAATCCAATAATTATATTTCGCTAATAGTTCAATCATCGGCATCTATCCTTACTGTTTCATAAAATAGGGTTATCATTACCGCGGCAACAGTTATACCTACACCAATTTCAATACCCATAATTCCAACGACACTACCAAATTGTGGGTCAGGCAAAAGCACACCATATTGAAGGTAGTTACCACCAAAGAAAAGTGCTATAACACCGATACCACCATAAATCAAAACCCCTGAGGAAACTAACAGGTCTTTAGTCTTTACAGACATCCTCTTTTTGGCCTCTTCGAAGCCAAATACCAGGGAGTAAACTATGATACTAACCCCCAGAATCACACCACCCTGAAACCCCCCGCCGGGTCCCAGTTCTCCGTGGACTATTACATACAGTCCAAAGAGTTGTATAAACGGTATTAAAAATTTGGTTACCGTTCTCTTGATGATATCTTTGTCTTGATCTAAGATATCCGGAAACGTTTCAATTGGCTTAACTCCAATACTAGCGGGAGTTTTTTTCCTAGCCGTGACCTCGTTTTTCTGTGAGTCTAAAGTGCCAGGTTTCTTGTTCCGCACCCTTAGGAGCAGAACTAGACAAAAACCAGCAGTGGCCACCACAGTCGTTTCAAACAAGGTATCATACCCTCGGAAGTAGGCCAAAATAGAAGCAACAACGTTTAGCTGACCTGCCTGTTCGTAAGAGTGCTCTAGATAATAGGGTGTGACCACATGGGTATTGGGCGCAATGTTAGCATCCCGCAGATGGGGGAGGTCCATGGTTCCATACAACAGTACAGCTGCAACTGCAACAGCTACAAGCAGAGCAGGAATGTTTACGTGTTTTTTGCCCTCATCCACATACTTAGTACGGCCTAAGATAACTAAGAACAGAACCGTGGATATACCGGCACCCACAGCCGCCTCTGTAATAGCTACGTCAACAGCATTCAGCCGGCACCACTCAATAGCCATCATCAGACTGTAGACTGAGAAAATCATAATAGAACTCATTAAGTCTTTCACGAGTAATACTGCAATACCACAAACCACTAGAAAAAGCGGAATGGCTAAATCAGTCATGTCTTCAACTCCATAAATAATGTTTTTGTGTTCATCGTTTAGCTTTGGCTTTCTTAGCGACAACATTGGCAGCAGAGGGTACAGCAAAGGGGTTGGTTTCCCCATACTTGGAGCCTTTCACCCAAGGTTTAACACCCTTCAAATAAGCTGCCTTGGCTAAATAGTGAGTTGCTGTAGTGTTAATGATAAAAACCGTAATCATTATCAGCAGCAATTTCAGGCTTACTTGAGTAAATCCTGAATAAATCATGAGTCCGATGATAATGCAGGCTTGACCCAAGGAATCCGCTTTGCCCGCGGCATGCATTCTAGTAAAGAAATCAGGAAACCTGATTACCCCAATGGAGGCAACCAGAAACAAAAAACATCCTATGGCCAAGAATAATGCCGTAAGAATAACGCGAATATCCATATTTTACCATCCCGTTGCTTAAATTTTGTTATTATTTGTCAAAACGGCCAGACTTGACGTATTTTAGAAAAGCCAATACAGCCGTAAAGTTAATCAGAACATAGACAAAGGCAATATCTATAAAAAGATCAGGTCTGTCATACATGAAACCTATTAGGAGCAGAATTATTACTGTTTTGGTCCCGAAGAAGTTTACGGCCAAAATCCTGTTAAAAACAAAGGGGCCAATCACTAATCGATAAAGAATGAGCACTGCAGATAATATAATCGTAAATGTAGCTAAATCAAACATATTATACATACGCCTTGCTCATCTCCTTACACCGTCTTCAATTTCGTATATCTTCGCCTGCATCGAACCGGACAGTAAACCTTCGGCAGTTTCCCTTGACACAGCATGGACAATATATTCATGACGGTCGACATCAATGGTAATGGTTCCAGGTGTTAGAGTAATTGAGTTAGCTAGGAGAGTAATACAACTGTCTGTTTTTAAGTCATGTTTGAATCTTACAATGCTTGGTTCAATGGGCATCTTAGGGTGCAGAACAAGGTAGATAAGATGCCAGTTAGCCAACACAACCTCCCAGGCTAACCAAGGGAAATATTTTATTAGTAGAATGATTCTCTTTAGGTTTGGTCCCTTATACATCTTGCCTAGTAACAAATCGTGGGACCAGTAGGCTACCAGCAGGCAAGAAACCACCCCTAGTATCAGGAACATTGGTGCTGTTTGCCCAGATAAGCTAAACCAAAAAATAAACATCAAAATGAATGTTACTAAAAAACTAAGCATTTTTTCCGACAACTCACAATCTTTTGTTATTCTTGGTCACTGAATAATAGGTTATTGTTAGTGGCTATAGTATGTTCAGAAACACTTCTTCTTAAAAAAGCACCCCCCATACAGTTTTTCAAGTGGGATTGCTGGCATCGCCAAGTTAGTTTTATGGACATTTTAATTCAAGAATTCTGCTGAATATCATTATTTAAAAAGACCGCTTTGAGAATTCTTTGATTCTTAATTAAAGAATCAGTTCATAAGGCTTAAAAAGCCAGTTAAATCACAATGGCATTATGTAAGTTACTTGGAAATTTCACAAACTAACAGTTTGAGGGGTATGATTCTTCAAATATAGATATCCTAGGTCTCATTTGCTTTAACATATAGCCCATAATCGGTTAAACATATCATATACATTCTACCATGTCAAGAATATGTAAAAATTGTGCAAAGACGTTTTCTTGCTTTTGATCTTTCGTCAGGTAAATGAGCTTTACAAAAAAATATTAAGTTTTTAATGTATTTCTCACATTACAGATTATCACTGCCGCATTAATGTGTCTAGTAGGAATCAATGGGTTCTTAATCAATATTCCTAATTCCCAATGGAATATTATTTTCTAAATGTGTACTATCTATACCCCAAGCTTATGACTCGCATATCTCCTACTTTAATAAACCGGCATTTTCCGTTCTCTTTGGCGACAAGGTATAGCTTCCTCTCGACTATCAAACAACTCTCAACGTTTGTTACCTTAGAAAGGTGACAGACATGGTTACTTTCAAGGTTTTTTGGGTTAACCGACAAAGGATGAGGGAAAAGAGCTTTTTTCAAATGACCATGTGCCATCGCCAGAATCTTTTCTTGATTTACAAGAATAAGAAAAAGCGATGGCACCAAAACAAGTTTAAGAGATGTTCGATGCAATATCACTGGTGATAAGAACTTAACAAATGCACAACTAACTGCGGTCTGAAGACTTGAGTACGTCCCCCTGTCTAAGTCTTCTCCCGTCTTACTTCGCGGAAACTGGAATAGTCCGATCCTTCTCCAGTTTACGTTCTCTACGAACTTTGCTGGCAAAGAGCAACGTAATTCCAACGGTAATTAAGAGTCCGACCGGATAAGAAATGTTTGTGGATAGACCGAAACCTTCCGGAGCTTGTAAGAGATAGGTGAAGGTAACTGCTGACATGAAGATGGCAGGAATTGTAGCAACCCAGTGCAAGCGTTTTTCCTTGACGAGGTACATAGCAGCCGCCCAAAGAAGGATCATCGCTGTAGTTTGGTTCGCCCAGGAAAAGTATCTCCAGAGGAAGTTAAAGTCGATCTTGCTCAAGCCGAAAGCAACAACGAAGATAGGGATAGAGATAGCCAAGCGTTTAGAAATGGGCTTTTGACTCATTTTTAAAAAGTCAGCGATAACCATTCGAGCACCACGGAATGCAGTATCTCCAGAAGTAATTGGAAGAATGATAACCCCAATTATGGCCAGAGTTCCTCCGATGGCTCCAAGCATGGTAATAGAGACTGTACGGACAACTCCAGCGGGTCCGCCCGCTGCCAAGGCCTCTTGTAGCCCACCCGTTCCGCCAAAGACTGCCATTCCCGCTGCAGCCCAAACGAGAGCAATAGCAGATTCCGCGATCATCATGCCGTAGAATACTTTACGGCCATATTTTTCATTTTGAACAGTACGGGCGATAAGTGGAGATTGAGTGGCATGGAAACCACTAACCGCACCACAGGCGATCGTGATGAAGAGTAAAGGCCACATGGGTAAATTCTTAGGATGAAGATTACTTAAGTTAAGTTCAGGAATAGGATATCCTTTAACAACCAATCCGGCACCAACGCCGACAGCCATGATAATAAGCAGAAGACCAAAGATAGGGTAGATTTTTCCGATAATCTTATCGATTGGTAAAAGTGTTGCTAAGATATAGTAGATGAAAATCACTGCAGTAACAACACTTAAACTAATCCAAGAAGGAGTAAGAGTGACAATCAAATTAGCAGGACCGGCAACAAAAACGGTACCTACTAGAATCAAGAGTACGACAGAAAAGACATTAACAAAGTGACGCATCCCTTGGCCGAGATACTTACCAACAATGTCCGGGAGTTGCGCTCCACCGTTTCTTACGGAAAGCATACCACTAAAATAGTCGTGGACTGCACCAGCAAAAATTCCTCCGAGAACGATCCAGAGAAAAGCGACCGGACCCCATAAGGCACCCGCAATCGGTCCAAAGATTGGTCCCAGACCTGCGATGTTTAAAAGTTGAACGAGGCTCCCTCTGTTTGAGTCCATAGGAACATAGTCGACTCCATCCGTTTTGGTATAGGCTGGAGTCTCAAGCTTTTCGTTGATTCCAAAAACCTTTTCTACAAACTTGCCGTAGACCATGTAACCAACAATAAGTGCGATAAATGAAAGTAAAAAAGTAATCACAAGAATCCTCCTCTCAGATTTAAAACTAGAATTAATCGATCAGTGTTCGCTGACAGTTCTTAGTTTAAATCATATTAGAAGGAAGATGTCAAATTATAGTCTACAATGTCGATTATGCTGTCCGAGAGTGATTTTTCTATGTGCGTTTTGCAGAAATACTATTTAAACTAGATATCTAGTACATCCTTTAATGCCTTAACATACGCGCGGCTTACAGGAACTTCGGAACGTTTTTCGTCATTTAAAATTAGAGTATATGCTCCATTAAACCAAGGAACTAATTCTTGTACATAGTTTAAATTCACTAAGTAGCTCCGGTGGGGTCGGAAAAAGGGATAGCTCGATAATTTCTCTTCAAGTGTTTGTAAGGTGTACTTAGTTGAATATACTTTACCAGATGTTTTGATGAAGACATCCCTAGTTTCGCGGTAGACATAGAGAATATCTTTAGGATCAATCAAAATGACACTTTCTTCACCTTGGACAGCAAGTTTTGAGATCTTTGGAGCTTGAAATTGTCCAACAGCCATGGATATGCTCTCTCCAGCCATTTTTTTAAGAAGTTCAATGAGGGAATCATTAACTGTTTCATCCTGTGCATCGTTCTTAGGATTTCTTACTCTTTGACGGATTCGTTCAACCGTTTTTAAGACGCGTTCCTCATCAAAAGGCTTCAGTAGATAGTCGACAGCGTTAACTTCAAAGGCTTGAATGGCATGCTTGTCATAGGCAGTAGCAAATACTATCATTAAATCTTGATCTTCTTCGAGCAGTCTTCTCGCCACGGTTAAGCCATCGAGATTAGGCATTTGGATATCTAAGAAGGCTACATCAGGCTTAAGGGCTAGGATTTTTTCTAAAGCTTCCGTGCCTTGGGTCGCCTCTCCCACAATTTCGATATCTTCGCATTGTTCTAAAAGAAAAGATAGTTCATCCCGAGCGAGTGGTTCATCATCAGCGATCACTACAGAAATCAAGCCACACCCCCTCCCTGCTGCAGCGGAACTTTAAACCAGACACGCGTCCCCTGCCCCAATTCACTGTCGATATGAAGTTGAGATTTCTCCCCAAAATGGTATGTAAGACGCTGGTTGACATTATATAGGGCCAGGCCTGTCCCTTCTTGAGATTCGATTTGACTGTAGAGTAATTTAGCAATTCGTTCTGGAGAAATTCCAATTCCGTTGTCCTTTACAGAAACTAGGGCATACCCTTCGTTTTCTGTAACACGAACAATAATTTCACCGGTATTTTCCAGCCCTTTTAGGCCATGTCGTATTCCATTCTCCACAAGAGGTTGCAGCGTAAGTGGCGGTAAAAGGATATTTTCCAGCAAAGGATTGATTTCAAGTTTAACACTTAAGCGTTCTGCAAAACGAGCTTGTTCAATATCCAGGTAAGCACAAGTATGGTCGAGTTCCTGTTTTAAAGTAATGAATTCGTGAAGGGAGGCGTTTAAATTCTGCCTGAAAAAGTTCCCTAGTTGAATGAGTAGTTTACGTGCCATATTGGGTTGGGTACGAACGAGTGCAACAATAGTATTTAAGGAATTAAACAGAAAGTGCGGGTTAATCTGCGCTTGGAGTGCTTTAATTTCAGCCTCTCGGATAAGTTGAGCATGGTTCTGCGCGTCGACCACTTCAAGCTGATGCGAGAGAAGCTTACCTAGACCCTGAGCTACTTCTTCGTCTACGGGTTTAATCCGCTTAGCGTTTGAAAAATAGAATTTTAAAACCCCAATCACTTGATCTGACTTTTTTAAGGGGACAATAATTGCTATTGCAAGCGGACATCCTTTTTGAGGACAGTGAATTTCAGCTAAGGATTTAGGTATGTATAGCTTCCCGGTTATGAGTACTTTCTTCGTCGCATCAGTCAAAACGTTATGTCCCGGCAGATGATGATCATCCCCTAACCCGACATGGGAGAGAATTTTTTCATGATCTGTAATTGAGACGGCGGAAACACCCGTTGTTTTTAAAAGAAGCTTAGAAATTTGGGTTGCAGATTCTTCAGTAAGCCCTCTACTGAGATTGACCAGCATTTGATCTGCAATATGGAGAACTTTTTGGGCTTGATTGGCTTCGATACGATCCTCTTCATGTATAACAGATTGTATAATCACTACAAAAAGTGCAATTCCAAAGCTATTTGCCAGTATCATCGGAAGGGCAATAACTTGAACCAAAGCAACCGCACTTTCCCAAGGTCTGGCAACAAGAAGGATGATCAGCATTTGAGACGTTTCCGCAATGACCCCCGTAAAAAATGCTTTTGAGGTAGGAAGGATTCTGCGATTCCCGATCTTAAGATATACGAGGCCGGCAATTAAACCTTCGGTCAATGTGGAAATCCCGCAGGCCAGCCCGGTAAAGCCACCAAGCAGAGCTCTGTGAATACCTGCGATCAACCCTGCTCCGAGACCAACCCAAGGCCCTCCCAAAAGTCCGCCGATGACGACACCAACGACCCGTGAGTTCGCAAGAGCCTCTTCAAAACCGATTGCCTCTACGCGAGGAATCCAAAGTAGAGAGTCTGTACTGGGTCGAATCGAAATTCCAGTGTACGTACCGACGATTCCGAATAACCCAAATACTATCGAAAGTTGAATGATCGTCCAACGATCGAGTTTATGATCAATGAGGTTACGAAATGTCATTAACCGCGTTAGCATAAAAGCTATGGCCACGATCAGGCCAATATGTTCAATCATTAGGAATAAGAGTTGCACAGCTAGGAGGCTCCTTTACTTCTTATTCATCCCAACCCCGAAAATGCCTTCTCCACATTTCGGGCAACACCCTTGGTCCAGATGATTTGCCAAGATAGGTTCACGCTGAATTACTGCCTCGCCACACTTGGGACAAAACGTAGTTCCTCCACCTCTGACATTTCCCAAATACACATAGGGCAGATACTCTTTGGCCATATCCCATGCTCGTTCTAAGGTTTTTCGTTCCGTTGGGGGAACCGCGAGTCGATAAGCCGGATGGTAGGCACTCAAATGCCAAGCAAGCGGAACATTAAGCTGGCGTAGCCAGCGTGCTAATTCAGTAAGTTCTTGCGGATTATCATTTGCACCTTGAATGACGAGCGTTGTAACTTCCAGATGAACCCGCCCCGCCAAACGTTCAACATTATCTAAAACCCAAGCCAGTTTGCTTCCACAATAGTGTTGATAAAAATTCTCCGAGAATGCTTTAATATCAATATTCACCGCATCCAACCATGGAATCAGCTCCTCGAGAAAGCGTGGCGAAATCGTTCCGTTACTCACTAAAACAACCTGTCCCCCTTGAGCTCTCACCAAGGGAGCGGTATCTCGGATCATTTCAAACCACACGCTGGGTTCTGAATACGTAAAACACAGCCCCAACGACTTCTTTTCCCGTAAGGAAAGCTCTGTAAGCTCAGCAGGAGTGACCTTTCTTCCGACTTGATGTTGTTGGGATATCTCGTGATTTTGACAAAAGGAACAACTTAGATTGCAGCCAAAGCCCCCGACTGAGAAAATCCAAGAGCCGGGATAGAAATGATAAAGGGGCTTCTTCTCAATCGGATCCATGTTCCAAGCGGCTACTTCACCATAGGTTCGAGATACAACTTCCCCCTTTCGGTTTTCCCTGGCATGACACCGCCCGGACTGACCATGACTTAATTGACAATGCTGGGGGCACAACAGACAACTTGCTCGATAGGAGTCTTTATGTGTATTAATCTTATCAAGATTACTGCTTAACTTATTTGGATTATCAGAATTATTCCCATCATTTATATTACTCATAATGTCTCATAACCTCAAAGCGCCAAAATTCCATAGCACCCTCGAAAATACCCGCCTTTTGTTGAGCAATACTGACTTGCTCGGCGACGGAATCTACCCCTTCCAAATGAGGAAGTAAAAGTCCACTTTTCCCACGCTGTCGAACAACAACTCCATATCTCCAGGGGTCCAACTCTTCAGGTCCAGCAATTTTTTCAAGCTCCCCTAGGACATCGACAGTGAAGCTTAGGGAATCCAATTCATCGGCTTGAACTGGTCTAAAACGTGGATCCTGTGTTCCTGCAGCAATGGCATTATATTGGATTTCCGACGCTAGATTTTTCTGCCAAGGCTCAGTTGTTCCTATACATCCACGCAAATGCCCATCTTGTTTTAGCGTGACAAAACATCCCCTCCGCACAGCAAACTCAGGTGTGGACATCTCGGATAAATCTAATAGACCACGGTCACCCTTCTCTAAATAGGTCGTTAAACAACGCCGCGCCCACCGTGGCAATGGTGAGGAATGATATAAATCTGCCACCAAATAGCCTACCCCAAACGGCCCTTCGTAAGATAGCACTTCAGGCGCTCCCTCTTTAGCAGCCAACGCCAAGCGAAGACTCCGATACCCACATTCGCCTGCTTTTTCGACAAGCTCTACCGGCAAATCAACGATTTTTTTGTGATCCCTCTGAAGGGTCTTTAGCACAAATTGGTCAAATTCCGGCCCAGCAGAATCAAAGCCATACGGGCCCTCCTCTTTCAAGCGATGGGAGAGATCCCCACTAGCCACGATAGCATACCGTCCGGGTAAGTCCTCTAGGATCTGTCCTATACGCTCACCATACTCTTCCGGTCGTTCCAAGGGCATTCCTAAGAGAACGACCTTTCCTTTCCATCCTGCTTTTCGCAAAAAATAGAGAGGTACAAATGCACCATGATCGATAGAACCCTGTATCGGAACAACTCCCGAGAGGTTTTTAAATTGTGCCATAACCACTAGATCACTTGCAAAGGACAAACTGACCTGAGCCGCGCCAAATTGAGCAAAACTTCCTTGAATAATATTATCAACTGCGAGAGTCATTCCATCCTTGATAAGGGGGGCATGAGGTGAAACCAAGATCACCGTCTCAACCTCTGCTTGAGCTATGCGCCGTGCAACTTCCTGATAGGCGTCTAAGCTCGCTTGGCATTTACGTTCCTCCCCCCTGCCAACCTCCGGGATTAGGAGGGGCGGATGTGGAACAAATATCGTATAAATCAAGCTCACGATAAACACTTCCTTTGACATAATTGATTCTTTTTCATCTAAGACTCCTAAAACTGACTTCTACTTTTTTGTTCTTGCCCAGGGTATAAATATCCTGCCTTATTCTACATTTGTTTACCTCAATCACTCATAAAGTTTCTCAACTTAACTCAAATATTTCGCACTGGATTCATAATAATTAATCCCTCTTTTGAGTTTGAGTGCCTTGTAATTTATATCCTATATACAAAATTAAAATCCAAACTGGTCCAATATAAAGGGAGTAAGCCATATCAGGTATATAAGCCATTAAAACTATAACCATCGCCAAGAAGGCTAATGTCACATAGTTCGAAATGGGATAGAGCGGGAGCTTAAAGGCTAGCTTTTCCACATCTCCTGCGTCTTGCTTCATACGCCTGAATTTCAACTGGGTAATTAAAATCATGATCCAGTTCGTAATAGCTGCCATTGTCGCTACGGACATGAGATACATAAAGACTTTTCCTGGGACAAGAAAGTTAAGGATAACCGCGATTAAGGTAAGCCCTGAAGAAAAGACAACACCATTGAACGGTGCTCCAGATTTACTAAGGGTTGCAAAAACTTTAGGAGCACTTCCATGAAGTGCCAAGTTGTAAATCATCCTGCCATTACTGTACAGACCGCTATTATAGGTGGAAAGAGCTGCCGTCAAAACAACCACATTAAGAATCCCTGCAGCCGCGGGAATCCCGATGGCAGAAAAAATCTCAACAAATGGACTGCCTGTCGTCCCAACTAGGTTCCATGGATAAATAATGGTTAAAACCAATAAAGCTCCAACATAGAAGAGAAGAATCCGCCATACGACCTGGTTGATTGCTTTAGGTATTGATTTTTTCGGATGATCTGCTTCTCCAGCAGTAATCCCAATGAGTTCAACCCCTCCAAAAGAGAACATTACAATCACTAAAGATAGCAGTAAACCCCAAAGCCCGTTAGGTAAATATCCTCCGTGGGCCCATAAATTACTTAACCCAGTTGGCTGTCCACTATTACCAAATCCAAAGAATATAATAAAAAGTCCAAATATAATCATCGCAATAATGGCTACGACTTTAATAAGGGAAAACCAAAATTCAAATTCGCCGAAGGCTTTAACATTTATCAAATTAACTGACGTAATTAGAATTAAGAAAACTAAGGCTGATACCCATGTCGGTATAGATGGAAACCAATAGTTTATGTATACTCCAACCACAGATAGTTCGGCCATACTCACGACTACATAACAAAACCAATAATTCCAACCAGAGAAGAACCCTGCAAAATCTCCCCAATAACGGTACGCATAGTGACTGAAGGAACCTGAAACCGGTTCATCAACTGACATCTCTCCTAGAGCTCGCATGATAAAGAAGATAGCAATCCCACCGATAAGATAGGATAAACTTATTCCTGGTCCTACTAATTTAATAGAGGTTCCTGATCCGTAGAACAACCCCGTTCCAATGGCCCCACCCAAAGCTATCATTTGTATGTGTCGATTTTTTAATGCCCGCTGTAAATTATTATGGCTTGTAATGTCTATATTGTCTGTACTCATGCATACTACTCCTTAATTTTAGTATTCTTTAACGAAATCATACTGAGGTAAATAATCTTGGATTCAATGAATAGGGTTCTCATTTTACAATCCTAAAATACAAGCAACTATAGATGAACGATGTTTTAAAAATTAAATAGTAAGCACGCATAAAGGCCAGTGAAGAATTAACTCTGTTAATCTTCACTGGCCTTGTGACAACAATACTTATTTAGAGAACTACAGGTAGTTGCCCATTACCAACCGCGGTCTTGCATACGTTCTGATTTAAGAAGAGTTGATATTTCAAGCCCGGGCATTGATTCTCCCAAATCCGTGGATATCTCCGCCAAAATCCGACTGTCACGGTAATGTGTCGTTGCAGCTACAATTGCTTTAGCGCGTGCAGCCGGATTCTTTGATTTAAAGATTCCTGATCCTACAAAGACCCCATCACATCCCAGTTGCATCATCAACGCCGCATCTGCTGGAGTTGCTATTCCTCCTGCTGCAAAGTTAACAACGGGCAACTTTCCGAGTTCTGCAACTTGAGCCACTAACTCATAAGGTGCACCCATATTTTTAGCAGCAGTCATCAACTCTTCCTTCGGGAGGTTTTGGAGAAGGCGGATTTCACTCATGACCTTTCTCATATGCCGAACAGCTTCCACAACGTTACCCGTTCCAGGTTCCCCTTTTGTTCGGATCATAGCTGCCCCCTCACCGATCCGGCGAAGTGCTTCTCCTAAATTCCGGGCTCCACACACAAACGGGGCTTGGAAATCATGCTTATAAATATGAAATTCATCATCAGCCGGAGTGAGAACTTCACTTTCATCAATATAATCTGCACCAAGCGCCTCTAAAATCTGAGCTTCAACCATGTGCCCGATCCGCGCTTTAGCCATTACCGGGATCGTAACCGACTCCATAATCCGCTTAATAATGGATGGGTCAGCCATTCTGGCTACTCCTCCATCAGCACGAATATCCGAAGGCACCCTTTCCAAGGCCATAACGGCACAGGCGCCCGCCTCTTCAGCAATCTTGGCCTGTTCAGGAGTCGTCACATCCATAATGACTCCACCTTTAAGCATTTCCGCTAAACCTTTTTTCAAGGCCCAAGTACCTTTTTCAGACATTCTTACTCCTCCTAAGTCTTTCATTGGTATTAGAAAACCCGATCAGGTTAAAACCAATCGGGTCCCCAACTGTGCACTAGCACAGTAAACCTTCACTGCGCTAGTGTCTAAGCTTCTTCTCGTAGTTGCAGGTTTTTAAATCTTAACCTTCGATGGGTTTGAGGTTACAAAGAAAGTGGCGAAGAACCTTCGGCTCATAGGTAAATTCCAAGCCTTTGATTTGGTCACGGCGTTCCCAAATTTTAGCTAAAGCCTCAACAACCACATCCATATGGTTGTCCGTATAGACACGGCGTGGAATGGTCAAACGCATGAAATCCACACCAGCCTTCTTTTGAACTCCTGTCTCAGGGTCACGACCCAGTAATAAGGAACCTACTTCGACTGGACGGACGCCCGCCTCCAGATATAGTTCGTTACAAAGTGCTTGGGCAGGGAATTGTTCTGCCGGAATATGAGGAAGGAATTGACCTGCATCCACGAAAACAGCATGTCCGCCAACGGGCCACTGGATGGGAATACCCCGCTTGCGAAGTTCTTCTCCCAGGTATTCCACTTGTCCAATTCGGCTTTCGAGATAATCGAAGTCCAGACCTTCATAAAGTCCAACCGCTAAGCATTCCATATCACGGCCAGAGAGCCCGCCGTAAGTTACGAAGCCTTCCATAGGTACACAGCTCGTGCATGCATTTTGATACAATTCTTTTTCATTCTTAATTCCTATTAACCCACCCATGTTGACAATGGCGTCTTTCTTGGCACTCATCGTGAAGTAGTCACCCATGTCATACATTTCTTTAACAATTTCTTGAACGCTCTTATTTTCATACCCTTGTTCACGCTTTTTAATAAAATAAGCATTCTCCGCAAAACGGGCGGAATCAATGTCGATCTTCAAGGAATATTTGTCCGCAATTTTTCGAACTCCACGGAAATTCTCCATGGAAAGCGGTTGTCCTCCCGCGGAATTACAGGTTACTGTCACAATAATGAAGGCAATATTTTCAGGACCTTTTTCAACGATGAAATTCTCTAGTTTTTCCAGATCGAAGTTGCCCTTAAACGGATGCTCTTTCTGCGTATCAAAGGCATCTTCAATAACTAGGTTCACGGCTGTCATACCGTTCATCTCGATGTGAGCCATAGTAGTATCAAAGTGCATATTTCCAAGAACAAATTGTCCGTCGTGTTTCTTTAAATGGGGAAAGAGAACTTGTTCTGCCCCGCGGCCTTGATGAGTCGGAATGACATAATCATACCCAAAGATCTCTTTCACTGCATCTTTCACTTTGAAGAAGGATTTGCTTCCAGCATAGGACTCATCTCCGAGCATCAAGGCTGACCACTGTTTGTCACTCATTGCGCCTGTACCGCTATCGGTAAGAAGGTCAATATAAACGTCTTCTGATTTTAAAAGAAAGGGATTATACCCTGCTTCTTGAAGTTTTATTTGGCGCTCTTCACGAGAGATCATGCGCATAGATTCCACCATTTTAATACGATAAGGTTCTGCTTTTCTAGCCATTATAAAGTTCCTCCCTTTATTCCAGATGATTTTGGATTCTGTGATTTAGAGTATTGCAAGTTGCGTGCCACCGTCGGAAGGGATCAAATTTTTCCTATACTAGCCACTTCCAACGATGGCGAAACGCGAATCGATAAGAATAGTTGTCAATTTTTCTTATAGGTGAACATAAAACTTATCACTTAAGCTTTCCCTGATTCCCCATTGTCTTTTTTATTTTAAAGCCTACCCAGAGAATAAATAACCATACGGGAAGAATGTATACTGCCATTTTCATATCTTTCATCGTTGTCATCAAAACCACAATCATTATTAGGAAGGCAAACGCGAAGTAATTGCTGTACGGGTGTAGAGGGGTTTTAAACTCTAGTTTATCGGCATCCTTCCCTTTAGCCCTGCGGAATTTTAGATTCGTGATTATGATCATGGTCCAGTTAATGATCGCTGCAATGATCGCTATCGAAATCAAATACATAAAGACCTTTCCTGGGATTAAATAGTTTAAGATGACTGCCACTAGCGTTAGCGCGGAAGAGGCTAGAACTCCAGCTACTGGTATCCCTCTTTTATTCAATTTACTAAATAACTTAGGAGCGTTCCCTTGCTTTGACAAGCTGTAAAGCATCCGGCCGTTACTGTAGATCCCACTGTTATAAACCGAAAGAGCAGCCGTCAGAACCACAACATTCAAGATGGTAGCCGCGGCGGGAATTCCCATCTTCGAGAAGATTTGAACAAATGGGCTTCCGTCCATTCCAACCATATTCCAAGGAAAAATCATCATCATGACACTTAAGGCCCCAACGTAGAAGATTAGGATACGCCACATAACTTGGTTGATAGCTTTCGGAATTGTCTTTTTCGGATTCTCTGCTTCTCCAGCCGTGATCCCGATCAGTTCAATTCCACCAAAACTAAACATAACTACAACTAAGGAAAGAATTAAGCCTCTCAATCCGTTAGGCAGGAAACCTCCGTGAATCCACAAATTGCTGAATCCTGTAGCTTGTCCGTTAATTCCCGTGAAGATCAACATTATTCCAAATATGATCATCCCTAGGATGGCAACCACTTTAATAATGGCAAACCAGAACTCAAATTCACCATAGAGTTTAACACTTACTAAGTTTGCCATCGTAATAAGAACCAGAAATATCAATGCAGATATCCACTGTGGGAATGTTGGAAACCAATAGTTAATGTAAATACCTACGACGGTCAATTCCGCCATACTAACGATAATGTAGTTAAACCAGTAGTTCCAACCTGAGAGGAAACCAGGGAACTCGCCCCAATACTTGTACGCGTAGTGACTAAAGGAACCGGAAACAGGTTCATCCACTGACATTTCGCCCAGCATTCTCATAATAAAGAAGATAACTAAGCCTCCGATAAGATAGGACAGCATGATACTGGGTCCTGCTAATCGAATGGTTTCAGCTGATCCGTAGAACAGCCCAGTTCCGATAGCTCCACCTAAGGCGATCATTTGGATATGCCTGTTCTTTAACCCTCTTTGCATACCATTTTCATTTTGTTCCTGGATGCTCATAACATTGCCCCTTTCTGCTTTTTCCCTGATGATAAAGATAGCCATTAATTAATGCATGAATTAATAATTGCAATTTTCATGCCATTTCCTCGATGCCATATCTTTAAGAGTTTTGCCTCTATATAAATTTAAGACTTGTGAATTGATAAGAAAAAGTGACAAGTATTCTTATCACTGATAAAAATACTTGTCACTTTATAGATAAAACTTTTGATTCCACTAAAAATAGCACTGTTATTCAATTCCATAACTCTTCATTTTATTTAAAATTGTTGTGTTGGAAACCCCTAGTATCCTTCCCGCTTTTCTAGAGGACGAATGGGTTTCCAATACCCGTATAAGAACTTGTTTTTCAACATCACTCACAATCTCCTTTAAGGTAGGCCATTCTTTATCTATCGGAATCTTTATCTGAAAGTCCCCCTCCACACACTCTGCAGTATGTCGAGTAGAAACTAAATCGGTCCAATCATAGAAATGCTGAGGGGTAACCTCAGCGGAATCTATGACATTGATAATGCGTTCAAGAGTGTTTTCGAGTTGTCGTACATTTCCAGGCCAGGGTTGATTCATCAACAAGTCAATGCTCTCTTTGATTAAATGAATTTCCGGTTTTCCAAGCTTATCGGATATCTTTCGAATTAGATGTCGAGCAATCAGTGGAATATCCTCACGACGTTCTCGAAGCGAAGGAATCCAGAGTGGGATAACATTTAAACGATAATAAAGGTCTTCACGAAATTCATTATTTTGGATCATTTCTTCTAGATTTCGATGTGTCGCAGCAACAATTCGAACATCAACCGAAAGTTCTTTGGCTCCTCCAACCCGGCGAATCATACCTTCTTGCAAAACCCGAAGCAACCGAACCTGAACCTGCGTCGGAATTTCTCCAATTTCATCTAAGAAGATGGTTCCATGTTCTGCTTGTTCAAAAATCCCCTTCTTTCCCCCTTTTGTTGCCCCTGTAAATGAGCCTTCTTCATAGCCGAAGAGTTCACTTTCTAGTAAACTATCCGGTAAGGCCGCACAATTAATGGCAATAAAGGGAGCCGATTTACGCAAACTTTCCATATGGATCGCTCGCGCAAACAACTCTTTTCCTGTTCCGCTTTCCCCGCGCAATAAGACCGTTGAGTTACCTTTAGCAACCATTTTAGCCGTTTCAATAACATGGCGCATCTTCGCGCTCTGATAAATAATCCCCTCGAACGTCAGTAATTGTTTTTTTCGGTCTACTTTTGAAATAATCTCTTCTACTTGCCGAAAATCCTTCATATTGGAAACCGCTCCAATGACCTGACCTTTCTCATTGAGCACTGGAACACCTGACGCCAAAACATGAATGACCCGATTTCCCTTTTTAAATTCTCGTTCTTCCAGTCGATAAGGCAGTCCTGTCTTAAGGGTTTCTAGAATGGGAGCATTCTCTTGAAACAGCTCCTTAGCGTGTGACCCAATTACCTCTTCAGATGAACAGTGGAATATATTACAAGCCACATCATTAATTTGAATGATTTCTCCCTCTTTATTTACGGCCACAATTCCTTCGCTGACAGAGTTTAAAATAGTCCTTAATCTATGCTCCCTCTCTTCGTACGGCATCTGATCGCGTAATTTTACTGAGAGAACCCCCTTAACCTCTTCCGAATCCCTCATTAGCCTTTGAACCTGCTCATGAGAAGTACAACGGAATTTGATAAACATGCCCTGGGCCGGAATGACTTCCATCCCAATTTTATCGACCCCAGTTTTTTCGCAAACCTCAAAAATCTCCATTCCTAAACCCAAGCGGTCTTCGAAATCAATCTGAATCACGCGCTCTAGAAATTCCATGGTTACCTCCTTATTGAACATTCCCCCACCTGCGCCAGAGGGCAAGAGGAAGGGGGATTCATTACATATTGCTTAACGTCATAACGTATTAGATTATATCATAGAGGTCTCTATCTATTTTTAACGGAAACGCAATTCAGCCTCGACTTAAACAATATTGGTTTTGGCAATTAACCTAAAGTCTCCTCTGTAACCTAAAATCCCAAAATCTTGCTTGGTTTATTCTCTCATAATCAGGTATACTTAGATTTAGTTGTGTTATAGCAAAAGAACATTTACGCTAATACATAACAACTTCAAGGAGGTAGATTACCATGAATAAACAAACTCTCAATACTCAAAATGCACCCGCGGCTATTGGCCCCTATTCTCAAGGGGTTAAAGTAGGAAATTTGATTTTCACATCTGGACAGCTCCCTATCAACACGCAAAGTGGAGAATTGGTCGCTGACATTGAAGGAGCAACCAAACAATCTTTAGATAATGTCAAAGCCATTCTAGAGTCCTCAGGTTCTTCTATGGACAAAATCGTTAAAACTGTAGTTTTTCTCAGAGACATGAATGACTTTGCAGCTATGAATACCGTATATTCCACCTATTTCCCCAGTAATCCACCTGCCCGATCGGCTGTACAAGTTGCGCGGTTGCCTAAGGATGCTATTGTTGAAATTGAAGCGATTGCTCTCGCTGAATAATGAAACATAAAAGGCTCCATGAAAACCTATGCGTTTTCATGGAGCCTTTTATGTTTTAACTAAAACTCAAACTGTTTGTTTCGAAAGGCCTTAAGATACTTAACACAATAGTCATCCCTGCCAGCCAGTGCCTCAGCCGTGATCAGACTAGCCATCATCATCTTGTCCAAGGGGTTGATGATGAGGCCATCCAACCCTTTGCCAATAGCCATAATAGCAAAGGCATGGTTCATGAATTTCCGTTCCGGCAGGCCATAAGACACATTAGACAGTCCGCACATCGTATGGACCCCTTTAAACCGTGTCATAATCGCTTCAACAGAATTGATAAATTCAACAGCAAAGGTACTGTTGGTAGAGAGTGGTTGTACCAATGGGTCAACATAAATATTATTGAGAGGTACATTATTTTTGACGAGCCCATCAATGAGTTTTTCGGCAATTTTCAGCCGAGCATCCATGGTTTCCGGCATTCCTTCGTCACTCATGCAAAGTGCCACAACTTTTAAGTCCGTCCCGGCAACGACAGGAAGCAACGCATCGTAGCGTTCTTTTTCTAGAGAGATTGAGTTAATCATCGCAACCCCTTTGTGCACGGATAAGGCGGCTTCGATGGCCTTTGGGTCGGGGCTATCAATACAGCAGGGTGCATCAACCGCCTCTTGAACTGTTTTCACGAGCCATTGCAGATATTCCGGCTCCTTACCAACGAAAATTCCAGCGTTAACATCAATATAATCCGCTCCAGCTTCAAACTCATCCTTAGCAACCTTTTGGATATATGCAACATCTTGCGCTTTGATGGCTTCCCCAATGGCCTTACGACTTGCATTAATTAATTCTCCAACTACTAGCATGTCTTTCACTCCTCAATATAAATATAGATCTTCCTCCATTAGGTAAATCATTACCTTATAAGCAAAATGCCTTCTTCAAATAATTATAGAATTCTTGAACATTGAAGCCGTGACCCTTAACCAATAACGAATTTTGCTTCTAGCTCACGAATTTCCGCTAGACCAATTAGTTTGTTAAATTCCGGAAACGGAATCATCTCCGATATCAAGTTTTCAGTCGTACCCGTCTTCATAAGTTCTTCCATTAAATTCTTCATGGCTTGAGCCACCATGTACGTTGAAGCCGTCGGGAAGATGACCATATCATACCCTAACTTTTCTAATTCTCGTGCCGGTAAAAGAGGGGTTCGTCCACCCTCTACCATATTTGCTAAAACAGGAACGTTAAAACCGGATGTGATTATCTTCATCTCTTCAACCGATTCTGGTGATTCAACAAAAATTATATCAGCCCCTGCTTCTTCATAAGCTTTAGCACGGTGGATAGCCTCGTCAATCCCATGAATGGTTCGTGCATCCGTACGGGCAATGATCACGAAATCAGGATTTTGCCTCACTTCGACAGCCGCCCGGATTTTACCCACCATTTCGTCCATCGGAATGACCTGACGTCCCGTCATGTGTCCACACTTTTTGGGGGCCACTTGGTCTTCTAATTGTATAGCTGCTACGCCAGCCATTTCATATTGCCGCACTGTTCTCATAACGTTAATAGCATTTCCGAATCCCGTGTCGCCGTCAGCAATTACCGGAACATCTACAGCGCTGGCAAAATTGTTTGCCCGAGCTAACATCTCACTCATTGTCATTAATCCAACGTCTGCTGTACCCAAATGACTTGCCGCTTGGCCATAGCCTGTCATGTAAACGGCCTGAAAACCGGCTTTCTCAATGATCTTGGCGGTTAAGACATCATGTGCCCCAGGGGCAACTAAAATTTCTTTTGCTGCTAATAAACCCCTTAACACTTTACCTTTATTCATAATGATTAGCTCCTTAATTCAAAATTATTTGCGTCTTTGAAAATAATATTTTCTGCTAAAGTAAGCGCTTCATTAGGATATTCTTCGGTCATAGCCCCAATGGCATATAACTGATAATTATGATCCACCACAAATTCAGGTTTTTCTGGCAGTAAAGAAATTCCTCGATTGGCAAAGGCTTTGTGTAATATTTCTAGAGCGGCTTCTTTTGATAAATGAGCGAAAATACCTCCCACTGCGATAACTCTCTGAACTTTACGCAAATCGCGACCAACGGGTGTTCCCGGCACAATACCGAGAACCGGATCAAAACTCTGAGCAAAATACCCAGCATGCCGCTTAACGGCGATTTCTATGGCACTAATTGCTAACGCTTTATCAAAGTTTATCTCTTTTTCATGGATGCTGATGTGTTCTGGGTTCTTCTCGAGATACTGTGCATAAACTTGGATTTCCTTGCTTAACTCTTCGCCTTCGAAACCAACTTTAGCCAAAACTCCACTTACTCCAACCGTTTCCACAATGCCTGTAGCACTCACCCTTAATCCCAGGTTACCTTCGACCGTTCTGTAAGATAACTGCTTCTCATTCGAAACAACCAATCCCATTTCCTCTTTGGTTAGGTTTGCTAAATCAGGTAAAACAGAGTGGACATCCGTTGTTGCCCCACCAATATCTATGACTAGGATATTGCCATAACCCTCTTTTTCATGGGTACCCAGAGCTAAGAGCTCTGTCCCCATAAGCACCGCACCAGGTGTCGGAATAACCCGTCCATTCGAGACTATTTCCAGTAAGCGCCCTAAACCTTTAGCCCGTGTAATTTGCCGAATAAATTCCTGATGAATGGCTTCCCGAGCTGGTTTGACTTTCAACTCATGGATCGTGGGCATAACGTTAGGCACTCGAATCGTGAGAATCCCGCCTATTTTCAATACCTCTTCTACTTTTGGTTGAGCTTCAGTATTTCCGGCGATAATGACCACACTATGCGTCTTACTGTTAACAATAACTTCAGCATTCTCCAGCAGAGAATCCTGATCCCCGCCATCTGTCCCACCAGCTAAGAGAATAATATCGGGCTTGATTTCCTGTAATACCTCTAAGCGAAAGTCAACAGATGTCTCATGTGAAATAATCTCCAATACCCGAGCACCGGCACTCATCGCCACTTCTTTGGCAGCCTTCGCTGTAACTCTGGGCATATAACCCATCGCTACCATCCGCAGTCCCCCTGCGGCAGAACTCGTTGCTAACGTGCGGGAGGAAATCACCTCTGTCCACTGCAGATCATGCGCAAGATTACGGCAAGCATCGATCAGCCCTATTTCGATGTTTTCCACTGTCGTTGGAGCTTGAGAACGACCGATAAACGTTAAGTTGGTCCCATAACGATTGAATGCTGATACCTTGGTATACGTACTTCCCACATCGTAGACTAAAAGATCAACCTGGGGCATGATACTATCACTTCCTTGGCAACCCAATCTTTTCCCTATATAAATTCCCCTAAATAAGTTTGTTTTTTTTGCAAACTATTTCTTCAAATTCTGAATCCTGAATTCTGAATCCTGAATTCTTGCGGCTTGCCGCAATATGCTCTATCTAGAAATATAAACATAACCGTCCATAATGCGGCGTGCAGTACGACCAAAGGCCGCTCTTTCAAGCTTAATCTCGGCGCCTTCTTCTTTAGCTTGAACTTCGATATCAATAACACCCGCTGGATGGCCGATTCTAACCAGTGGAGATTTGGAAAGGGTCACTTGGTTGACAATCGAACCTGGGATTTTCGCTGCTGCCCCAGTACAAGTCGTTCCTGTACCTGCATAGGTTTTGTGTATCACTTGCATATACATGAGTCTGGATACAAAATCAACTTGATCCGCCCTAATTGTCTTACCCGTAGTAAAGTCGACATAATCTTGTGGTTCACTGACAAAAGCAATCATCGGAAAGGCAGGACTGTTTTTCAAAGCATCTGCTTCGTCTTTAGCCATACCAATCATGGTTGCCGCCTTACCACGGATTTTTTCTAGCAGATCCAGCATTTCCTTATTTCCATTAATTTGAGCTGGCGTTTCGATCCCGGTAAGACCTAAATCCTTAGCTCGTACAAAAACCATCGGATTAGCAACATCAATAATTGAGGCCTCTAAGGTGCCAAAACCTTCGATATTAAGGACATCAACGACCTTGCCGGTAGGTAACATCTTATTAGTTGCAGAACCAACGGTACCGGCAAAGTCCAACATGATTTTTGCTCCAGTGCCTGGAACTCCGGCGATTTTATAGTCGCCGCTTACTTGGGCTTTACCATCTTGCACAGGAACCTCTGCGATCAAAATTTTACCGGTATTGGTATTGTGAATACGGACCTTCGTGACCGGTTCGACAGCCCTTACTAAACCTTCGTCGATGGCGAAAGGACCCACACCTGAAGATATATTCCCGCAGTTTCCGGAAAAATCAACCAGTTCTGTTCCGATACTCACTTGCCCAAAGGTGTAATTGACATCGGCATCCGATCGTGTAGAAGGCCCAATAATGGCTACCTTACTCGTTAGAGGATCTGCTCCACCCAAGCCGTCAATTTGCCTGACATCTGGGCTGCCAAAGATAGCTAAGATCTCTTGATCTCTGCTTTGTGTATCTGATGACAAATCATTCTCCATGAGGAAAATCCCCTTACTCGTACCTGCCCTTAAAATCGCACATCGTATCCTGCGTTGCTCCGTCATCCTATTTCCCTCTTTCGTTCATTCGCTGTTCTACCCACCTAATGACATCTTGGGGATCAGTACCAGGACCGAAGAAGCCCTCGACACCTAAAAAGTCGGTCCCTTCGTTTTTAATCTTTTGTTCTATCTGAGCATGTTCCTCTTCTTTCTCTGCGATCCGCCCTCCGGCCATGAGTACGACATCATCCCTGATGCCAAGTTCCTTAAGGCGCCTTTCTACACGCGGGAATAAGGTTAAACCTAAACCTAAGAGATTGCTGACCCCAACTACATCCGCTTTTGTTTCTGCAGCGACTTCAGCCACGGTTTCAGGTAAGTTCATTCCCCGTAAATAGATAACTTCATAACCCGCTTGCTCAAACGCCTCACGAATAACGTTAATCCCTACCACATGAGCGTCCGCGCCAACTGTCGCTAAAAGGATCTTTTCCTTTTTAGTAATCGGCTTCTCATCTTCCACGGTAACCTTTTCAGTAGTAAAGGATATTTTATCCACAAGGACATCTACAGGACCGTATCCCGGTATATAGCGGCGAATCCCGTCTTTCCCACGGTGGGTTTTTACGCCCCGTTTTAGATCCCAGGCGGCAGCTCTCGGAGCATCGAGAATGCCTTTTTTTCCAGCAGCGACAATGATGTCGATAAGCTCTTCATCCCCATAGTTTAGCCAAAAATCCGGCCCGACTTCTTCCGGACTTAACTCCTGTGACAATCCGAAGGTGCTCGTCAAAACAGCCAAAGCCTCTGTAACTATTTCAGCTTGCCGGCGATCAATTGCCGGATCCTCGATATTGTAGGAAGCGGTATTCTCAAAGACATTTTGTGTAGCCCAAATCGCCTTAGCCATCGATACTCCCGTCGGAATCCCAACGTTTTCAGCCGCTTTTGGGCGATAGAAGTTTGCTCCACCTAATTTGGCACTGAGTGCCATCCTGGCAAAGTGAGCCTGCTCGGCAATTAGATCAGCCGGGGGGTTCTGGAAAGTCTCTGGGACAACAATCAGAAACTCACTCCACATAAGTTGTCTAAAGGCCCGCATAACTGCCAAGTCGGCAAGCAAATTGATTCCGGCTACATTCATTTGGATACCGCTAAGTGCACTGGGTAATCCGGCATGGATCGCCAGACCTTCAGCTAATAGGCACATCGCCAGGGCCATGCCGTCTGTTCCACCAATATTATTGAGGTGTTTATGGGAATCTGTTTGGACAAAAATATTATTCTCAGCACAGATTTGCAGTGCTTTATACCCATTGGAGACCTTCGTTTTATAATCATGAATACCCCGTCCACCGAAATGAACGTGGATAACGGGTCCGATATCTGTGCCATCAAAGCCGGCAATCAGGGAATTAATAATGGATAAGTGCGGTGTATCCCCGGTAGCGTTAATACGAAGAGGATGGTTTGCTCCACCCCCTAGTTCTACGAAGCGACGTTCTCCATCAGGCGTTATACCGCCCTTACCCCGGGACTGCTCAATTAAATCTGCTCCGTCTAAAGGATCAATGTGCCGGGTAGCTTCAGAATGCACAAAATGGAAGAGCTTTGTTTTATGTTCCTCGGCTACTTTATGCATCTCTGTTGATTCCTGATAAGTCTCTTCACCAGAATTACGACCCAAAATAGGGTTTTGTATAGGAATACCCGTCTGGGCTGCAAGGCGCCCCAATTCTGTAATTCGGTAGCCACTGCGTTCAACTCCATTAACGACTCGGGGAAAAGGAGCCGGCAAGCCTGTAATCGAACCATCCGAGCCCTTTTTAGGCATTTCTACCCCAAAAACCTTTTCGTAAGCTTGAACTCGTTCATAATCTTCTGAAATGATCTTCTTTGTTTTTTCCTGCATAGGTTCTTCCTCCTAACTATTACGGGAAGATATCATGAAATTTTCAATTGCTTTCGAACTTTGGCAATAAGCCCGCCTGCTTCTAACGTCTCTAAAACATTGGAAGCTAAAATCGTTCCGTTGATTTTCTCGCCACTCGCGCAAATTGTAACTTCAGCCGACACTAGGTCTACCTCAATTTTCTGTCCATTTTCCACCTGCTGTTCCAGGTCACACACTAGAACCGGCAAACCAATGTTTATCGCATTGCGCCTAAAAATCCGAGCGAAGGATTTAGCGATTACTAAGCCAACGCCTGCTTCCTTCAGAGCGACGGGCGCTTGCTCCCGACTCGAACCGCAGCCGAAATTCTCACCGGCTACGATAATATCTCCAGCCTGTACCTTCCTGGCGAAATCCGGAATCTCGCTGCCGGCGAGCGCATACTCCTTAAATTTGTCTGCGGGAGCGGCCATTGCATATCCGGGGAAGATCTGGTCCGTATCAACGTTACTACCCAAGTTCCAAACACGACCGTGTAGCTTACTTTTCCAACTCATCGGCTAAACCTCCTAAAGGCACCACCCTGCCGGGGGGGACGATTGTTCCGGCAATCGCGCTTTCTGCTGCCAGGCGAGGGGATGCCAGATATACTTTTCCGTCACGATGGCCCATTCTGCCAGGGAAATTACGATTCGTTGTAGAAACAGCCACATCCCCCGCAGCTAAAAGTCCCATATGAGCGCCAAAGCAGGGACCACATCCTGGGCTGGTTATCATACCTCCGGCATCACGGAAGATTCGGTTTAAGCCTTGATCCTCCATTTGCTGGGCAATATCTACTGAAGCAGGGATTATCAATAATGTAACGCCCTCAGCCACTTTGTGACCCTTAAGCACTTCAGCAGCCACCAACATGTCACTTAAACGTCCATTCGTACAACTTCCAATGACAACTTGCGATATCTTGGTTGAAGAGAGGTCAGCTGCTTTGACCACAATACCGGGATTGGGCGGACATGCTACACTTGCTGGAATATCCTCAGCTTGGAAGGTATAAACTTCTTTGACCGTTCCTACAGGTTGATCCGGATCTGCAAAATAACTAATCATGGTTCCCATCTCTATTCCCATGTTAGAAATCGTCATTTTATCATCCATAGTTAACTGATCCATTAAGCTGCCTGTGTAAATAACTCCTTGATCGGTAAATCCTGCCGTCCCGAAATATCCAATCAAATGTAAGATAATATCCTTAGCGTAAACTCCAGGCTGCAGCTTCCCGTCGATACGAATCTCACAGACGTCTGGCACCTCTAAATCAATTGTACCTGTGGCCATAGTAGCTGCTAATTCAGTAGCTCCCACTGGGATTGCTAAAGCACCATAAGCACCAGCCATACACGTATGGGAGTCTGCACCTATCAAGATCGCGCCTCGTTTTAAACGATGTTTTTCGGCTATTACTTGGTGAATAACCCCTTCTCCTTTGTCGTAGAGTTTAACTCCGTATTCCTGAGAAAACTCTTTGAGAACATTGTGTAATACTTTGGCCTCAACCGTAGCTGCAGGAATGATATGATCTAGAACAAAGACCACCTTTTTTGCATCAAAAACGTGTTTAATACCTATCTTCTTGAATTGTTCCACTGCCATGGGCCCAGTAATATCATGGGCTATAGCCAGATCAACCTTAACCGTTATATCTTCTCCGGCGTGAACCTCTTCTTTGCCTGCTGCAATTGCCAAATATCTTTCTATTTGGTTCACTCTGTTTCTCCTCCATTCGATCAATCAACGAGAACAATTCCTAACCGCTTTGCCGCCATGAAGGCTTCCTCTACGGATGGTCTGGCATTTTTTAGAACCAGTCGAGCGCCCCCTCTGTTCAAAGCCTCTACCATTGAACTCTGCTCAGTAGCGGAGATAGTAATTCTTTGCATCTGAGGCTCATCTACTTTTACTATTTCAATCTTTAGCTGTTTTTCCCGGACTCTTTGCATGATCTCTCGATAGGCTTTACCGTCATCAGTGCTTGCCCCCAGGACTGCAGCCATAAGAATTCCCGGAACGTTAATTCCACGACGCGCAAACAGTTCTGCATACAATTCGATCTTAACTCCAGTGATTTCCCCTTTCGCCAAGGCATGCGCAATGCGACCGGTATTGGTCGGTGATCCTACAGCTTGGCTGCTTCCCCCAACCACTGCTTCGCCAAAAGGTTTAACGATTGAATTGGCTTTTTCTGCAAGCACACGAGCTTCTTTTAAGGCCCTGTCCATAGTCACTTCAATGTTTGTCTTTTCTTTTTCCTTAATTGAATCGTCTACGAAGTATTCAACCTCAAGGTTTGTTTTAAAAAACGGTTGCATATAATCATTAACTACAGGAACTATGTGCGTCGCTGAAACCGGGTGTACTGCTGCTGCCATTGCAACCATGACGTCGACAGGTACATCGACCGGAATATTTGTATGCATTGCCAGGTTTGCTGCTAAATTGCCAATAACCAATCCACCACCGATATGAGTAGCGCATAACCCTGATACCATTACCCGGGGAGTGCATGGTACAGCAATCGTTGGAGATAACGCCAAAACTATTGCTTTAGCCAACGCTTTTGGCTGTCCTTTGCGATATTCAACGAATGTTGCAGCTGCAGCAGCAGCGCCGGCACCGAAACCTTCCATATTGCAACCCGTAGATGTTTTGCCCGCACGGAAGATTGTTCCTACTTTTAGCATTACAGATACAACTCGTGCTAATTCTTCTTTATCTTCAATAATCTCCTTGAGCGCACGGAAAATTCCAGTGTAGGTACAAGAATCCCCTGTTCCAGCGCAGGGTTGCAGTCCGCAAGAATGGTTGCCTACTTGAGCGGCTAGAGTATAAACAAGTATCTTATTGATGAAGTCATCCTCAAATAAACGATTAGAAAAGTCATTATAAGCTAATTCTTGAGGTGCTTTACCAAGCAAAAAACTCGAACCAGAAGTAATGCCCACCTCTGCGGCATAAAGATTGTGCGCAAAGGCATTGATAACAGCATCGATAACCTCTTCTCTGGTCATAGCATTTTGTGACATGCCCTCGGCGATAATAACGTCACTGGCACGTATGCCCAAATCGTCTGCAATTTCGACAACTTCGCCTATGGTTAAATTTCCAACTTGGTATCCCTTGGCATGAATTAGTTTTATGATCTCTTCCACTTGGTTCACCTCCAGTTTTTAAGTTTTACGTTCGGACTTTAATATTTAGCAGATCTTCCAGCGGTTTGATCACGGCCGAAATATCTTCCCGTCCTAGCCCTCCAGCTCGCGCTTGCTCAAATACCTGTTGGGCCACATTCGTTAGAATCATCGGGACTTTGGCCTCTTTAGCTGTTTGGATAGCGAGTTCAAGATCTTTATATTGGAGGTCAATTGCAAATCCTGCTTCAAACTGACCTTTAAAAACAAAGTTAGGCATTTTGGCTGCGAGGGCATAGCTGTTACCAGAACTCACGCTAATAATTTCCAGCAGGACTTTGGGATCCAGCCCAAGCTTTGTTCCTAAGACAAATGCTTCTGCTGCTGCTGCCATATTCACACCCAATAATAGGTTATTGACGATCTTTACTGCATCTCCGGCTCCTACCTTACCTACGTGATAAATTTTCTTACCCATGACCTCCAACAAGGAATGATAGCGCTCCACAAGCTCTGTCTCGCCGCCCACCATGATGGTTAACGTTCCTTCCATTGCGCCCTTTACCCCACCACTAACAGGTGCATCGATATAATCAATCTGTTGTTCAAAGGCTAGTTTTGCCATTTTCTGTGTAAAGGTCGGTGCAACACTCGACATATCAATGATCGTAAATCCCGGCCTTGCCCCCGCAAAAATTCCCTGCTCTCCAAGAAGGACCTGCTCAACAATCGTTCCATTCGGCAGCATTGTGATAACTACATCAACCTCTTGAGCTAATTCACGTGGACTCTGAACCCTTTTTGCCCCTTCAGCAACAAGTTCTTGAACAGCTGCCTCATTCACATCATTAACAAACAGCGAATACCCTGCACTTATTATATTTTTGGCCATTGGTTTTCCCATGACACCAATTCCGATAAAGCCTACTTTCAATGGTAACACCCCTATTATCTTAGCCTTCTTAGTTATCTAAAGCCGTCTTCACCTTTAACTTCACTTTTTTGTAAACCGCCGATTCGGGGATGTGGACGCCCGGCATCCGTGACAACTAACGCAACAACCAACTCATCCGCTCTTGGAGCATCCGCAATTCTCACTTCCATGGCATCATAGTGTGTACGCACAAACGCAGCATCTTTGTAATGTACAGGTACATCTAAGCCCGTACCCATTCCGCCTAACTTTTTAGCGGAAGGAATAATCGCTTTACCCCCTCCAACCTCTTCACGAAAAGGTTTGCCTAAAAGAGGATGTAGAATAGCAGCAGCGTGTTCAAGTTCACCTTTTTCGCCAACAATAGCTCCCTTGCCGTAGCTCTCAACCTCTTCTTTGGCAATTCCGAGTGCTTTTACTGCCCGTTCAGCGAGCATTGAACCCAATTGTTCGCCGATTCCCATAAGTTCTGTCAAATCTTCCACGTACTGTCCTGCAAAGGGATTTTTAATAACGGCCATAGCAGCCGCCTTACGTGTGGGGTTTACGACAGTCTTTTCGCCATCTTTATGAGTTTCTTCAACGACCGTTACAATTTTACGAATTTCCATCTTGATTTCCTCCTTTAAATTTTTACTGCTTGACACAAGTTATCCGGTATCATAACCACCAAGTCATCAAGAAAGATTACCGCACCATGAATACGGCCTTGAGACTTAAGTTCTATGGCTTTTTGCAAGCCATTTTCCAAAGCTATTGTTTTAGTTTGAGGGCTTAGGTCCCCAACCTTAACTGTCACCAGATGACCAGGTATATCTGTATTTGGATCCAATAATTCCGCAGACAATCTCACAATGCCTGGATCTTCAGTAAAACAATGATTAGCTATCAGCGTTGCACAGGCATCGGCGATTCGAGCAGTCTTCGCAACAACCGTCACAGCACTGGCGATACCCTTTGTAAAGCTGCGCCCTCCTAAGCCACTGGTTGCGACTCCTCCAATGCTATCTTCAGCGGTAATTTTAAGAATATGGCTATACCGCGAGAATTCGATACTCGGTGTCAGTCCCAGCTTCGTCTTTTCGTTTCCTAGCAATCTTATCGCAATATCCCCGCCGTTATTGATCATGACCTTTGAGGCGCCTTTTTCCACCAACCAGTCGCCCGCTAAGTCCGCAAAAGTACCCGCTACCGCTGCCATAGGCGTTAAGGTCCGATCTCCGGCTTCTAACACAGCCTCGACCATCAAACGTAAAGGCAAGGGATAGGCACAAAGATCCGGTTCATCCAAGGTTAAAACATCTTTGGCTTGTTTTTGAACTTGGGCTAAATCTGACAGAATCTTGATCACATACTCTGCCGCCTCTTGTAGTTGCACTGTCATTCCAAGGCAATGTGCTCGGGCCATTAACATCATTTGAACCGGCCCATAATTCAGGAAGACTCGATCTTCGGCTAAGACATTGATCATTGGGTAAGACGCCTTCCTTCGTCATGAAGTATTTCTTTCGGGGTTGAACCCCTATGCTGCTATGCGGAGCCCCTCCATGCCGCTACTAAGGCGGCACGAACAGAGAATGAAAAGGGGCCTTGTCCGGGTCGGGCAGCTTCGCCACATCCTGCAAGAAAGCTAATTCGTGCGAAGACAGTGTCTGCAAGAAGGGTAATCCGTGCGAAGACAGTGTCTTCGTGTCACTCAGCACTCCGAGGCTCGCCCACTCGCCGGCGCGGGAGCTATCTTCAGCGGATAAGTATTCTTTGGAGATAGCCGCTTCGAGCGAAAATGTCCACCGGACACTTTCGTGCCAAACCTCCGGGTAGTACCTGTTGTGAACCCGTGGCTCCGTTTCCCCGCGCCGTCTTGTGGGCTTTTACCGCCTCTCCATGCAATGGGTTCACTTCTGTGGACGAAGCTGCCCTGGCTTTGGGGTCTAGGGGTTTTTTTGATGTATGTTTTTTGGTTTTTTAGAGTAGCCTTTCATACCGCTGTCGCCAGCACCAGCAGATGATGAAAAATGCTAACACGCGTAAGATTCCTCGTAACTTGACCAGAGCACCCCCAAAGTTCTGCTTCCACTCCCAATAAACTGGCTGAAGGAGCGCTTTTCTGCTAAGCGGATGCGTCAGTGAAGCCGCGCTAAGGCGAGCGCCGACGGTTCGCGTCCCCGTAGCGCGCCGCAGGTTCACATGCAGAAATACCCAGAGGTTCGGACGCGCTCGCGAACCGTCCAGCGAGCCAGCGGCGGAACTCGCAGACGCGTGTAGAAAAGCGCTCCGCCCCAGAGCCCGACAGAACCGTCCCCCTGTTTAGTCTGTTTTTTTCAGAGTAGAGTAGAGACTTTAGCTGGACGAGTCCTCTTGAGACACGATCTGACTTAGCTTCTTGATTGCCTGGATATGTCCACCAATTTCCTCATACTTTTTTAAGGGCATTGTATATTCTACCGGAGCAACCGTTGCGGGTGTGGGAACCCAAGTAAAGGCTTTGGGAACCACTTTTTCAACATCGACCATGAAGTTAATTCCTCCACCAGGGAGCACAAAAACCTCAGCACCACCGATGGTTAATATTGCCTCTCGGTTATGGACAGCTTGTGTTACTTTAAGTGGATTTACCGCCACTCCGGCACGTGCACTCCCACCTGTTCCTCCAACATAGAGAGCGGATACTCGTGCATTTTCACACGTATCGCGGATAGCATCAACGGCACTCTTAACCTCATCGGTCATGGGTATTTCAAACACGGAACCATCTATTTGAACTTCGAATAGGGCTGCCATTCTTCCAGTGGTCTCTGTTACAAGGACTTTTATACCTTGCTTAGCCAAGGACATATCGACCGACTTAATCGCATCTTTTGGATTTTCTATATTAGTTCCGCCCCACCCTTGGCCATGTTCTCCAAAGTAACGTCCCCGCGTACTCCGTCTGGCATTGGGAATGACTCCGCTCCAGCTCATACCGACTGATTCTCCAGCCATATGTTCTGAGAGCAAGCCAACCACATGGTGATCAAGAATGATCGCTTCATCGACAACTTCTTTGAGTTTTACAGCAAACATCCCAATCGTTGCACTTCCGCAACCAACACGCATCTTTGTATCTTCTACCCCGTTGATAATTGGTGGCCAACCAACTTGAAGTTCCAGGGTGTTATTCTCTACTTTCAACGTCACTCGTTCTCCATTGGCGATTTCCACAATGGTTCGAGCAACTATAAATCCATCTTTACCTGTAAGAAGGTTTGCTCCGCCAATTGAGAGCATTTTGGAACCGTACTCTTCAGTATCAACCATCCCAATAACTTTGCCATTACGCTTAACCTTAGTACCTTCTTCCCCTACAAACAAATTAGTATCGATCTTAACCTTAATTCCACTGTAACTTAAAGGTGCTTCGGTCACGACGGTAACCATCTCTACACCATCAATGGTATCCTGAACAATATGCGGTGCTGGTCGACAGCATGGATAGGCAGTTCCAGCCCCAACTGCAGTGATTAGTGGACCTCCCGGTGCAACATCCGTCACTAATTTCCGGTTACGGATAAGCTGCCCTCTATCATTCCTGTAACGCTGGCAAGCTCCCGTGTACCCTTCTAAAACCTCGCACTGTACAGGGCAAGAGGTACATTTTACTGCCCCTTCTTTAATTTCACTGATCTTGGCAGCCGCGTTGAAAAGGCATACTCTTGTACAGATCCCGCAGCCGGTACAACTATCTTGAATATAAGCCTTTTTATCCTTAATAAGGATAGCCTTATTGGGGCATTCCTTGCTACAGATGCCGCATCCCTTACATAACTCAATATCAATCACAACTGCCATTTAGTTCAGTCCTCCCTGTCATCCACTAACAACAAATTACTTTACAGAATAATTACGTTCTGAAGGGGGAGTGTTACGACTCTTTGTAATTTTGATGACTCCATCAACCATAACAAGCGCCACGGCTGGCAAATCACCCGCCTCCAACGCTTCTAAAGCATTACTCCCTATTGAGCCCATTGGGGCATCCATTATCACTAAATCAGCCTCTTTACCTTCAGCGATGAGACCTGTCTCCAAACCAAAGACCCGAGCCGTATTACCTGTAGCCATGGCGATAACCTTTTCAGCAGGGACATCCGACATAGAAGCTATGAAGCTTATCGTCCGTAAGATTCCCAACGGTATAATGCCCGTGCCGGAAGGAGAATCATTTCCGAAAATGACTCTATCCAAAGCATCTCTCTCTGCCAATTTACGGACGGTTAAATCAGCGATCTTAGGATTGCCGCATTGTACAATCTCGATCGCCAAATCTGTAGTGTTAATCAACTTTTCAACCTCGGCAGGAGCAATTGCCGTAGGACCACCATTAACATGAGATACTACCGTCGGCTGAACAGCTATAACATCATCTGCTGTAACTGTTGAGCTTCCTGGAATTGAAGTCCCACCAGTATGCATCGCTATTTTCATCCCATATTTTTTAGCCCAATTAACCATCGGTGCAGCATCTTCAGGTTTCTTTACACTTCCCAAGCCGACTTCTCCGACGAGCCAGACTCCTTCCTTGGCCATCTCAGCGAAATCAGCTTCCACCAGTCCCTTTTCCAGAATTACCGCCCCGCCATGAACCTTTAAACCGGAGGCACGTAAGTTTTTGAAGGACTTATGAACCAATATTGCTAAGGCCTTGGTTCCAGCTGGATCCTTTGGACGTCCGGGAAAGTGGGGTTCACCTGCCGAGATAAACGTTGTTACTCCACCATGGACGGCACTATCAAGATAATCCTGCGTTTTTTGGCGAGGGGTATAATCCCCAATCACCGGATGGACATGAGAGTCTATCAAGCCCGGTGTTACCGTCATCCCTGCTGCATCAATCGTCTTTTCTGCCTTTAAACCTTCCAGAATATCAGCGTTACCTATTTTGGCAATTTTTCCATCTTGAACAACCATCGTAGTTGCTTTACTTAACGGTTGCTTGATGTCCCCCGTTACGATCATACCAATGTTTACTAGTGCAATAGTCGCCATAAAGAACCCCTCCTCTACGCCTCAAGTTTTTGAGCGTTATATTTTCTTCCTATCTTCCTGCGCGGATTTTATTGCGGCCACGACTCTTTCAGGGGTTAGTGGCAAATCATAAATGCGAATTCCCAAAGCGTCGGCAACGGCATTAGCAATAGCCGCAGCTGTCGGCACCAAGGCTGGTTCACCCACCCCTTTTGCTCCGTAAGGTCCACTAATTTCAGATTCTTCAATGATGATTGTATGAATTTCCGGAACATCCAAAGCAGTAGGAATCAGATAAGTCGACATGCCGGGATTTTGTATTTCGCCATCCTTAAGAATTACTTCTTCAAGCAAAGCATAGCCTATCCCCATAGCACAGCCTCCTTCAATCTGTCCTTCCACATTTTGTGGGTTGATGGCTGTACCAACATCATGGGCTGCTACGATTTGTTTAACTTCTACTATACCTGTTTCCGTATTGACTTCTACTTCAACTACTTGAGTAGCAAAGGCATAAGTCGCATAAGGGATACCCTGTCCTGTTTCCGGGTCCAGCATGGTGGTGATCGGATTATAGGAGCCATGTCCTAGAGTTAAGATACCTTTACTGCGGCACTTGATAACAATTTCTTTTATACTCACGCCACAGGGCTTGTTGCTATCCCATATCTCACCTTGATAGAGGCTTAGCGTTTCTGTCGGTAAATTGTATATTTCAGCTGCTACCGCAATGACCTGATCCCGAACTTTTTCGGCAGCCAAGCGAACTGCATTGCCAGAAACATACGTTTGTCTAGATGCCGATGAAGCGCCCGCATCCGGCGTTACTTCAGTATCAGCTGATACGATGACGACATCTTCTATACAAATACCTAAGGTCTCAGCCGCAATCTGAGCCAGGACAGTACTCGAACCCTGCCCAATGTCAGCGCAGCCGGTCAATACTATAGCTGTCCCATCATCCAGAAAGTCAACAAAAGCACCAGAAGGATTGGGGTTAGCTGTATTACCAATGCCATACCACATATTAGCTAGACCGTACCCACGTTTTTTCATATAGTTTCATCCCCCAGGCCAGGCATAACCTGGAGAGCCTTTTCCCAGGCAGCCTCTAATGTTCTCCCGATACCGATACTGGCATCCAGTTTTTGCTGGGTAGCAGTAAGAGCACCTTTTTTAAAAATATTGCGACGACGCACTTCCACAGGACTAATATTTACAGCCTGAGCGACCAAATCCATCTGGCTTTCGCAAGCAAACGCCATTTGCGGCGTGCCGAAGCCCCGCATAGCTCCACTAAAGGGATTATTGGTATAGACACAAAGAGCTTCGATGTCCACATTGGGTACTTCATAAGGCCCCGTTGCGTGCACCGCAGCCCTAAGCAAAGTCGCTGGACCATAGGATGCATAGGCCCCTGTATCTCCAATGATTCTAGCTTTTACGGCTAACAGCTTACCTTCATTGTTTGCCGCAGTGGTGTAATCAATGAAAAAAGGATGTCGCTTGCCAGAAGCAACAAAAGACTCCTGTCGATCATAAGTCATTCTCACCGGGCGGCCCAGCTTTAAAGCCGCTAAACCGAGGAAACACTGCACGGAAATATCCAATTTGCCGCCAAACCCACCGCCGGTCGTAGTTTGGATAATCCTTACCTTATTCATGGGTAACCCTAAGACCCTGGCAACATCACGTCGGTCATAATGAGGATTCTGAGTACCTGCCTTAATCACAAGCATGTCATTATCCAGATAGGCTACACCTGCTTCTGTTTCAATATAGCAATGCTCAATACGTTGGGTGGTATAACTCCTGGCAATTACCGCTTCTGCCTGTTTAAGGGCTGATTCAATATCCCCTTTTTTAATCTTATAGACTGAAAGACTATTACCCGTATCGTGGATTGCCGGAGCATTCTCCCCCATTGCAGCCCTAACATCATAAACGGGAGGCAGTTCTTCGAGGTTAGCCTTTATCAACCTCAGGGCAATCTTAGCACTAGCTTCATCCTCGGCTACCACCAAGGCTATCGCCTCCCCTTTGAAACGAACCTTGTTGGATAGAGCCGGTTGATCTTTGACTATTATGCCGTAACTGTTAATCCCGGGTATATCAGCATGAGTGAAAATTCGTACCACCCCAGGAACCTTTAAGGCTTCACTTACATCTATCTCTTTCACTAAGGCATGGGCTACCTTACTGCGCAGTACTTTCAAACAAAGAGCTCCCGGGATATCCAGATCTGCTGCATATTGAGCCTGTCCGGAAATTTTCCGCGGTCCGTCAACCCGCTGCATTGACTTTCCAATAATGCTATATTCAGGCACGGGAGACACCTTCTCTCGTTTCCTTTATAGAAGCTGCTATTTTAACTCCTTGAACGATCTTTGCATAACCCGTACAGCGACAAAGGTTACCCGATATCGCCCTTGCTATCTCCTGTTTGGAAGGTTTGGGATTGTGATTCAGTAACACTCTTGCAGCTAAGATCATTCCCGGTGTACAGTACCCGCACTGGACAGCGCCAACCTCTAAAAAAGCTTGTTGATAAGGATCGATTTCCCCATTTTGAGCAAGTCCTTCAATAGTAATTACCTCTCTGCCATAAGCTTGAGGAGCAAGAATTAGGCAGGAATCTACGAGTTCGTCATCTAGGATAACCGAACAGGCACCACACTCCCCTTCTCCACATCCTTCTTTAGTGCCGGTTAAATGCAGAATATCGCGCAAAACATCTAATAACCGTAATCCCGGATCGATGTCTAGGGCTATTGCTTCGCCGTTAACCTTCATTTCTAAGTGAAATTGAGCCACTTCACACCACCCCCTGTCCACTCTCCGAGAACAATTTTCTCAATAAATCCCGAGCGATCCCCTTCACGGCTTCACACTTGTATACTGCTGAAGGCCGAGAACCAAGCACTCGTGTTACTTCAAGTTCAGCCTCAATAGCAAACCCCTCGATTAAAGAATCTGAAGGTGTTTGCCCTATCAAACTATTCTCCAAAACTGGATAACGACGAGGATTTGGTCCGACGGCACCCAAACCTACACGGGCAATACTAATTTTTCCCTCGTCTAAGGTTACTATAATCGCTAAATTCATTCTCGCAATCGCCAAGGCCTTACGGCGGCCTAACTTGATAAAACCAGTTTTACTCCCTGTAGGTGGAATCCTAAAGGTTATCTCTGTGATTATTTCTTGGGGAAGAATATTGGTTTTTCCAGCTCCGCACAACAATTCACTCACAAGTACACGTCGAGATCCTTTAATGGATTCAAGCGTCGCCTCAGCATCTAACGTTACCAAGGCTGTTACCGTATCAGCTGCCGGCGAAGCATTAGCAATATTTCCACCAATAGTCCCTGAATTACGAATTTGGGGTGAACCTACTGCAGCCGCGGCGTCTGCCAAAAGTGACGCCTTAGCTTGTATTAAAGGAGAAGTTTCAATTTGCGTAAAGGTAGTCAAACTACCTATCTTTACCTCGCTCCCGTCTATACTGATCCGTCGGATGTCCGGTAACTTAGATAAGTCAACCAACCCGTCGGCTTTTAATTCTCCCTTGCCCATGGCCGGAACGATGTCGGTCCCTCCCGCCAAGGGTCTTAATTTGCCGTCTGATTTTGCTAATAACTCCAGTGCAGCAGTCAAAGATTGCGGTTGGTAATATTCACTTAGATCTGGCATAAAATCGCATCCTTAATAAAAATAATTGCCCTTGTTGGTCACAATTTTTAGAAACCGACGATTATTCCCATTATCTGATCAGTTTTTCATAGTTCAGGAAACAATGCCTGGGGATGGGGACAACCGTAATTTATTATGTCCCCATCCATTATAGTAAAGCTCTTCCAGCGTTGCCGAAGTTATCTTGAGTCAGCACAGATGAGCGCCTTTAGTTTTTCTTGCCAAGTTCTTCATCAGCACGTTTTACGATTGCATCCAATTCGTCAGTTACTTCTTTAGACAGGATAATGGGCTGATAGTTTTCCTTAATTAACTGATATTGATCTTTAGCCCTCTCGGCAATGTCTTTGCTGCCTTTTCCTACCCAAGCTGTTCTTGAATCTCGTGAAAAGGTCTTTGTCCGGTAACCATCGCGGAAATGCTTAAAGGTATGTTTTTTATCCACAAAGCCTTCATGCTCAGCTAGTGCTATGACATCAGCCCAGTCAACAGCTTCCTCATCGACTATCGAACCACGCTTTAATTGTTTAACCATACCGAAAACATCATTATCAATAATTAACTGCATAGGATTGATAGCCTTAGCGGTTTCGATCTGACCTGCTCCGCCAAGTACCGAGGCTCCTGCTAAAGCAACCATGTGACTGATGGAAGCTTGCTCAAATCCAGCTTGTCCATCCATAGTACAACTATCCGTACCCGTACCATAAGTATGGCAGGGAATACCATATCCTTCACTAAAGAGCTGCATTGCCATCATTCTTCCCATGGTTGTGGACATAGAAGATTGTGTTGTGACAGTTGTGAGCATATCCATTTCAAATAACAATGGTGTAGCGACACATGGGTGTCCTGGGGCAATAATTTGAGCCATTAAAATCATCGCCAGCGCTTCTGCACAGGCCATCAGAGCAATTCCAGACGGAGTAATAGGGACATTGGCACCAGCCGCCGGTAAAGAACAAGGTTGAAGCGGAACTCCAGCCTTACAGCATTCGTAAATGATATTCATATCCATATATTTGTACGTCAAGGGAGGAACAGAGCAGCAAATCGCGCTGATGATGGGTCTCTCGCGAAGTTTATCTTTTCCGCCAGCCACAGCAGCAGCCATTTCTATCAAGTATTTAATATTATCAGCTTCATAGGGCTGTACCCAGCCATGTTTTGTCGTATTTCGTAAAACAGTATCAAGTGTATGAATATCAATAGTTTCTGCAGGGAAATCTACAGGATTTGTTGAGGGTAACGACCAGAAGTTAATATTTTCCAAAGAGTTAACTAACCTTGTCCACTCTGCAACCTCTTCGATCAAAATGTGATGATACTCGCCGTTTTCACTTTCGTTTGGATAGAACATACCGCCTGTGCACGTCCTTGTATGGAACAATCCTTGAGGATGAGGAAATTTCAAGTCATTTTTAGGGTCAATACCTGCTAAGGTAAACTCACGAGGAACCTGTTTTAAAGCTTCTTCAAATAAAGGTTTAGGCAACTTAACTAAACCAGTGGACTCTGACACCTCTGCGCCCGCTTTTTTTAATATTTCCATTACTTCTGGATGTTCAATTTTAAACCCCTTCGTAGTTAGCAGTGTCTGAATCTTCTCTTTTAAAAATTCAACCTCATCTGTACTTAAAATCCGTATACTTAAATCGCTCGCCATTGTTTTGCCTCCTTGTAATTATTGATGTTCTATGATCATCTATCTCTACTTTGCGCAAAGCGCTTTACAGAGATCCGATGCAGAGGCGGCATCCGCAGCAAAACCGTCAGCACCAATGGTATCTGCAAACTCCTGTGAAACTGGCGCTCCGCCAACAATTACCTTAACTTTATCTCTCAAACCTTCTTGTACTAACACATCAATGGTACTCTTCATGTTAGCCATGGTAGTGGTTAGCAGGGCTGACATAGCCAATATATCAGGGTTATGCTTTCTAATTGCATCCATAAATTTTTCTGGCGAAATGTCTATGCCTACGTCGATAACATCCAGACCACTACTTTCCATCATGATGCGAACAAGGTTCTTGCCAATATCATGGAGATCCCCTTTCACTGTACCCAGTACCACTTTAACCTTGACTTTCATATCAGCCACAGCAATCAGCGGTTTAACAATCTCGACTCCTGTACTCATACTCCGTGCCGACATAAGAACTTCAGGCACATACATATCCCCAGCTTTGAAACGAACTCCTACGACATTCATTCCGGCAATTAATCCCTCGTCGATAATTTTCAAGGGGCTTTCTCCTGCTGCTACAAGGCTATTCACCTGTTCCTTTACTAAATCTTCATCACCTGAGATCACACTCTGAGCTACATCTGCATAACTAATCATTATTTTTTTCCTCCTAATATTCGCATTTTTATATAGTATTTATTGAGCTACCACTAGAATATATTGAAATACTACACCGCCGATGGAAGCAGTCAAAGCGGCTGTCGTGGGCTGCTTTGACTGCTATTCATATAGACTACTTACCTTGTGATTTAACCATTTCTGCTTCTATACAGCTTCTGTTTCATAATACTCAGCTTCTGCTTGATCCAAATTTCCGTAGAATTCATCCAGAACTTTCTTGTCCATTTCTTTTGTCATGAAACTGACTACAATCAAGACAACGGTTGACGGCTACAAGAACTGGGAAAATCGGCATGACCAGGGCAATTGCAAACATGATCAAGGTCCAGATTAGACTAGGAGGATTGATAGCAAGCACCATAGCCGCCAATTCTAAACCGATAACTGATAATCGGGCTACTACAGTACTTTAACATTTTTTTGATGGATTCCTTAACTAACAATCCCCTCCTTTACATAATCTCTTCACTGCCGGTAATTTTCATGTATCACCACTGTTTAGCAGGTACAGAATGACACAAAAATGATATTCTTTTTCGCTGATCAGTTAAGCTTGACTTTCTAACTTATTTTCTATGCAATTTGCGTACCAACAAACCACATAGATCAGTTTATTTTTAACATAAGGGACATCACTCCTTTTAAAGAAAACTTGGCTGGCGCCAAGCCTTGCGCAGGCGGCTGCCTTAGTTGCACTTATGCTACAGACGAAGACACTGTCTTCGCACGTATTAGCCTTCTTGCAGTATGTAACGAAAGTTATACTTTCTGATAAGTACAAAATAGCCGAAATGGTGCCTTAGGTTAGTTATTACTAATCTAAGCCACCATTGCCTTGAACACTTTTTGAAAATCAAAAAGCACTTCAGTATTAAGTGATTATTTTTAATACTTATCAACTTAGATTTGCAAATTTCGTGCCATAATTATATTCCTTTAATAACCTTTATTCTGTCTTTTTAAGGCGTATTTAAAGGGTATAATGTAATTCGAGCTAATATTTGTAGATAAATGACAGGGGTATCAATTCACTTTTGAAATGGTTTCACCCGCTGAATAGGTCAGTAATTTAGAAATCAATTTCAAATACGCAACTAATCATTTCATTAATGAAATGATGCTAAAATCTTGAGCTAAAATAGTTGCTGTTAAATTACATTTATTCTCGTTCCATCCCATCTTTAATTGAATCATTAGTAAGAAGCGTAGTATCTAACCTACACATTTTGATAATTGAATACATGACTAAAACTGTTATTATGCCAAAAGGAAAAGCTGCAACTATTGACATTGTTTGAAGGGCTTTTAAGCCGCCTCCAATAATTAGAGCAATCGGTAATGCTGCAATTAATATAGCACTGACAAATCTCATTCCAAAGGTAGAATTAGCAGTTCCCTTTGACATAATAACCCCAACATAAATTGAACCTGCATCTGCAGAAGTAACGAGGAATGTTAACAAGTTAATCAGAACAACCACAGTAATTATAGCTGTAAGAGGAAATGCCTCTAACATTAAATAATAACCCGATTCAGTGGAAGCTTGAACTGCATCCCATAAATTGAGAACACCAGTTGTTTGAAGATGAATACTGGTACCTCCCATGATATTAAACCATACATACATAATTAGGGAAGGAAAGATCATCCCTCCAAGAAGAAGCTGTCTTACTGTACGCCCTTTGGAAATTCTAGCAAGGAAGCCACTCACAAATGGAACAAAAGCGAGCCACCATGCCCAATAAAATGTTGTCCACCAACCTAACCATCCGCTTTGGCCTACAGAATCATTCCAAAAAGTCATAAATGGCATGTATTGAATGTATTGACCCATACTATCAAAAAAGAGATTTACAAGAAATCTAGATGGGCCAAATACGAGCACAAATAAAGCCACACCAAAGCACAAATAAACATTTATATTACTGACTCTTGCCATTCCCTTTTCAATTCCAGCAGTTGTAGAGACAGTATAAAATATAAATATAACAACCATAACCACTAGGTTAATCGTTAAATTAGATTGCATACCTAAAAGCTTTGCCGCTCCATATGAAAGCGACAAAACGCCCATACCAATTGATGTGGCAAGTCCCGCCACCGTAGCAAAAGCACAAAGAAAATCTACAATTCTCCCCCAAGGACCTTTAATTCTATCTCCTAAAAGTCCATAAAGAGCCGAAGATAATGACAGAGGTTTATTTAATCTATAAGCCGCCAAGGCAATCCCTAAACCAACAACTACATACAAAGCCCAACCGTGAATACCCCAGTGGAGAAATGTAATCGCCATACCTTGGGGTATGGCTTCAGGAGTAGCAGCTTGCGCCAAGTAAGGTGTTTGCATATAGTGAAACAAAGGCTCCGCCGCTCCCCAAAAATAAACACCTACACCTATCCCGGCACTAAACAACATAGCTACCCAAGTAAAGGTAGAATATTCAGGTTTATCAGAATCTTTACCTAATTTCAACGATCCGTATTTGCTAAATGCAAGACCAAAACAAAAGATAAGTGCCGCTACAACTACAAAAGTGTAAAACCAACCAAAATTTGTTGTAAGAAAAGATTGAATACTATTCCAAAAAGCACCAAACTGATCCGTAAAGAAAACAGCAATTCCGCAGATCGCGACTAAAGCTAAAGTGTTTAGCCAAAATAAAGGCTTATCGTAATCACCCAACAGTTTGTTCATGTTTCTCCCTCCAAATTCATTCTAGTATGTTTCCAGACTTTAATAAGATTATTAACATTTGATGGATTCCTTAACTAACAATCCCCTCCTTTACATAATCTCTTCACTGCCGGTAATTTTCATGTATCACCACTGTTTAGCAGGTACAGAATGACACAAAAATGATATTCTTTTCGCTGATGAGTTAAGCTTGCCTTTCTTACTTATTTGCTACGCAATTTGCGTACCAACAAACCACATAGATCACTTTGTTTTTAACATAAGGGACATCACTCCTTTTCAATAGGCGAAATGGTGCCTTAGGTTAGTTAGTACTAATCTAAGGCACCATTGCCTTGAACACTTTTTGTAAATCAAAAAGTGTTCAGTATTAAGTGATTATTTTTAATACTTGTTAACTTAGATTTGCAAATTTCGTGCCATAATTATATCCCTTTAATAACCTTTATTCTGTCATTTTAAGGCGTAATTAAAGGGTATAATGTAATTCTGGCTAGTATTTGTAGATATATGCTAGGGGTATTAATTCATTTTTGAAATGGTTTCACCCGTTGAATAGGTCAGCAATTCAGGAAATAATTTCAAATATGCAATTGATCGTTTCATTAATGAAACGATTCTAAGATTGCGCGCTAAAAAAGTTACTGTAAAATTACACTGATTCTCGTTCCATCCCATACTCAGTTAGTTTTCGCCATAAAGTTGCAGTACTTATTCCCAAAATACGCGCGGCCTTGACCTTTTTATACTTAGCCATTTCCAGCGCCTTTTGAATAATTAATTTTTCAGCCTCTGACAATGCTTCTTTTAAATTAAGCCCTTCATGCCCAATCTCAACGACCACAGATTCATGCAAAGCCCTTTGACCTTGCCGCAGGTAAAGCGGCAAATGTTCAGGTAGAAGTATCGACTCCTCTCGTACCATATTCATAGCAGATTCTATACAATTCTGGAGTTCACGGACATTTCCCGGCCAAGCGTAATTTTGTAATATCTTTAATGTTCCAATGTCTATATCATCAACTGGTTTACCAAAGGATAAAGCATACTTATGGATAAAGTACCTAGCTAATAAAACAATATCCCCTAGCCGCTCTCTTAGCGAAGGGATTTTTAACTGGACCACATTTAAGCGATAAAAGAGGTCCTGCCGAAACTTCCCATCCGCAATGAGATCATTTAGCTCTTTATTGGTTGAGGCAATGACTCTAACATCAATTTTCTGTGCTTTGAATCCTCCAACTCGTACTACTTCTCTTTCTTGAAGTACTCTAAGTAATTTGGTTTGCAGACTAATTTCCATCTCACTAATTTCATCGAGGAAGATAGTACCCCCATTCGCCTGTTCAAAAGCACCCGGGCTTCCCCCTTTCTTCGCTCCGGTAAAGGCCCCTTCCTCATAACCAAAAAGATTACTCTCAATGAGTGAAGCCGGTAAAGCTCCACAGTTTAACGCCACAAACGGCCGATATCGACGTTCACTAGCATTGTGGACGGATTGAGCAAACAATTCCTTTCCAGTTCCCGTTTCTCCATAAATAAGAATCGAGGAAACACCATCAGCAACGAATTCTGCCATACTTTTTGTTTTTGCTAATACTTCACTTTCCCCGATAATATCTTCAAAACAATAGCTCGCACTTTGGAACTTTTTAACTTCATTATATAACTTTTGATGTTGGCGAGCTGCGTTTTCATTATTAAATCCAAAACCGATTTTCTCTGTAATAGGAATACGTACCGCCATTGCTCCATTGACAGAAAAAGACTTTCCAACCACAGGCTCCTGAGAAGCCATAGCTTGTCTGGCTTGTTTACTTACTTGTCCCTTCAATTGGTGTCGCTCAGTTCCATCCGAGTAATAACTTAATAATCGTTCACCAATATCGTTGAAAATTACCGCCTCCCCACCAGCCACTTGGGCAATCATCGGTAGCGCCTTTATTAATGCATTATGAAATTTTTGTTCTCTTTTAAGTCGCTCCACATTGCTGCACGACAAGACATAGTCACCGATTGGTAATGCCCAAGCATCCGCCTGATCTACAATTTGAGAAACACCAATTAACGGACGAGCTTGTTGACCTGCATCTCTCGCCAAATCGAATGTCTCACCATTCAGTTCCTTTATTTCTGTTCCATTCCAATCGACGGTGCATAATCGCTCTCCTCCAGAGTTAGTAATCGTTGCGTATCCACCCGTTGTTCTTGCCAAAATAGGCAAGATTTTGATAAGTTTTTCTAAATCATAATGATTGCTCATTTCAACCTCCACAAATACAATTATTAACAAGCAACATAATTTTTATAACCTCTGAGCATAGCGGAAACTTATCCACCCTATCCTTTCGTAATCCAAAAATTCCCCAACCCTAAACCCAAACGGTCCCGTTGGCTACCTCTCTCTATAATACCTGTTCAAGTAGGGATATGTCGAAATATATTTTAATTTATCAAAGAAACGTATTTCAATCTCTCATGACCTGAGTAATTAAACACATATAGCCTTCGCAAATGATAAAGAGAAATGTTCCCTAAATTATTGATAAACCTTATTTTGGGGAGGAATTTGCGACATAGCAACGAAATGTATTATATTAACAGAAAATGTCGTACATGCATAGTACATAATAATCATATTTAGAAAGGACAAAATAAAATGACCTTAACAGAACGCTTAGAAACATTACCAGTATCTAAATTTCATTATCTTCTGCTGATCTCGGCCGGGTTAGGTTGGATGTTTGACTCTATGGATACTGGTATTATTTCCTTTGTCCTCCCCGTATTGATGAAGGCATGGAATCTAAGTCCAGAACAAGTCGGTACCATCGGAAGCATTGGACTTGTTGGTATGGCAATAGGAGCTATTCTCTCAGGGACTATTGCAGACCTTATTGGTCGTAAAAAAGTTTTTGCCTCGACACTCATTATTTACAGTTTAGCCACCGGATTATGTGGACTGTCTTGGAATTATGAATCACTCTTAATCTTCCGTTTTTTGGTTGGCTTCGGTTTAGGTGGCCAACTTCCCGTTGCAGTAACGTTGGTGAGTGAATTTTCTCCTGCCAAACATCGTGGTAAATTTCTTGTTCTCTTGGAAAGTTTTTGGGCTATAGGTTGGCTCTTAGCTGCTCTAGTCTCGTATGTCATAATTCCTTGGTTAGGGTGGCAATCTGCCTTCTATATTGGCGCCCTCCCAGCCCTCTACGTATTTTATCTTTGGAAGTCTATTCCGGAATCACCCCGTTATCTAGCATCAAAAGGTAAATTAGCTCAAGCGGAAACAATTGTTGAGAAAATCGAAAATCTATCAGGCGTCCAACGCCCTGCAACAAAACAGGTCTCTCAACAGATGTCGAAAACTCCGCCAAAAATGTCAGTTACAGAACTCTTTTCAAGAAGATTTCTCAAGAGAACTGTATTTCTTTGGCTTCTCTGGTTTGGTATAGTCTTCGCCTATTACGGAATCTTCACTTGGCTCCCTTCTCTACTGGCCCTAAAGGGATTCACCTTAACCAAGAGCTTCCAGTATGTTATGACGATGACACTAGCTCAAATTCCCGGCTATTTCAGTGCTGCGTATTTGGTGGACAAGATCGGTCGAAAGCCCACGCTGGCTATGTATCTCATCGGTACGGCAATTTCCGCTTATTTCTTTGGACTAAGCACAGATGTACAAACTATACTTATAATGGGATCTCTAATGTCTTTCTTTAACCTCGGCGCCTGGGGAATTGTTTACACCTATACACCTGAACTTTATCCAACACATGCTCGGGCCACTGGATCCGGTTGGGCTGCTGGATTTGGAAGGATCGGCGGAATTCTAGCCCCAATAGTAGTCGGGTTAATGATAGGATCTTATCGGTTATCCTCCCAATCTGTTTTTCTTATGTTTGCAACAGTACTAATTCTGACTGCACTCAATGTAATAATCCTTGGCGAAGAAACAAAAGGCAAGCCAATGGATGAAGCCTCTTAATTTCATCAAACTTCCATAAAGAAAGCAGTTGGAATAATAGTCAACTGCTTTCTTTATATTAAAATGTTCGTACTCTCCAAGAAAGAAATTATTCATATATTTACTATTATGGAACATTAAGTATAATAATGAATACTTTGTATTATGACCAAATAAGTTCCACATTTATATAAGGGGGCTTGCCCATGAAATCGTTGATGGGGCAACGGGGTTACTTCCCAACTCAATACAACAGGTTCTCCCCTAAGCAGCGACAGGATACTAAACCGGTTCAGAATCAGGGGCCGGGACCGTCACTTGATCCATCACAAAATCCCAGACCAGCTTCTCAATTAATGAGTAAGCCGGTAGGTCAAACTATAACTCAACCGGTAACCCAACCCGTATCTACTATTCAACAAATATCTATACCGCAATCTCAACCCTCCTCTACAACAGCAGATTCTTCAAATCCCTGGCAACAACAGGCTGAAGTTCTTCTGAAACAATATGGTCCTTCCCTGATAAAGCAATTTGGACCTCACTTGGCACGCAAAGTAGGCCTTCCCATCGCCCAACGAGTTGGCCCTCCTTTAGCACGCAAAGTAGGAATCCCCCTCGTTCGACGAGTTGGCCTACCTCTCGTACGCAAAGTATTTCTCCCTCTCGCGAAACGAGCAGGATTTGCTCTGATTCGACGAATAGGCCTCCCGTTTTAGAGCCTATCTCACTAGAACTTATATACAATTGCTAATCCAAGAAAAGGCTGTTGACGATTATGTCAACAGCCTTTTATCAGCAGAATTAATTTACTTGACAATAAGTACAGGGCATTCAGCATGCTGAAGAACGCGCTGACTCACACTGCCCAACAGAGAACCTGCAATTGGGCCATATCCATGGCTTCCCATGACTACTAAATCAATACCCTCCTTTTCAATTTCTTCTAAGATCATAGTTGCCGGATATCCTTGGACATTTTTCTTTTTCAAGGTTACATCCCCCACATCGATTCCTTTAAGTGTGGCTTCTAAGGCCAGCTCTCCTGCTTCTTCAATCTGTTCAGGGGGAACTAAAACACTATAAGCAATATTATAGCCCCAGTAAGCTTCCCTGATGTACGTAACGAACAAAAGTTCAACCTCCGCGTGGAATGTCCGTGCAATTTCTAAAGCGGTTTTTAAGGCCCGATGAGAATACTCTGAGGCATCTGTAGCTACCAATATCTTTTTGTACATAAACTCAACTCCTTAAAATTTTCAGAATACTATACTATGCCAATAGGTTCTACACTCTATTAATCGAATCCTCTTTTATTCAGTTTTTTGAGACCTCACTTTTTAAATGGTGCTTGGTTCTTAATAAATTTCAGGTGGGGGTAGAGTCTTCCTTCGTCAATGTACTTGCCATCCCGTCGTAAGGGATTTTGGCTTGTTTTTCAAAGGCTTATGAGAATATTACATTTGAATAGGAAGCAACTTTCTTCATATCCTCTAAAGTTAGTCCTCCATCGACCAATTCATCTCCACTCAGACGAATCCCTAATACACGGGTCCCTTCACTACATATTTATATTCCTATTGACAGCTCCCTCTTTCAGATAGGTTTCCAACATATAAATATACATTGTTGGTACGGCTGCAAAATGAGTTACTTTGAACCTTGAGATAAGTTCTATAGCCTTCTCTGGATAAAAGCGCGGTGTAGTTACTACCGCTGCACCCTTGTACATCGGCGCCAACATTTGAGTCAATATTTTCCAAAAACGTATATACTCTTTACACAGAACACTTGTTCTGATAAAGTATCTTTGTAATTAGATATCAGGTAGCGGTAGTGTGGACTAATGCTTCAAACGGGCGTGTAATCCTAGGGCAAAAGACTATCTATGATTTCATGGCATTTTTAAATTTTAGGCTGGGTGATATGTATGAGGATTTTAATGCAACCAATCGAAATGATTGCTTGGTTTACCGTAGAAGGAACCCCTAATCCTATTCGATATAAGGTCATTTCATCTGACACTTCCAACGTAGTTGTTAAAGTAGACCGAATCGTAACCCGCTCTGAGGAGAAGCTTGCCGGAAATCGCATGATTATTTTTCGTTGCCAAAGTGAAATTAATGGGCTATTAAAACTGTACGAACTTAAATATGAGCTGAGTACGTGTAGATGGTATTTATATAAGGTTTAGCCCAACTTCTGGCAGAAGCCAATTTCCTTAATGAGTTTTTTAACTTACCTTTCTGTTTTTTATGACTCTTTCATGATAGCTTCACCACCAAAAATGTTTTCTTTCCCTTTAGTTGTGCCCAGACAAATACTCCCTATGATAGCTTAGCTACCATAGGGAGTATTTGTTTTAATGTCCATATATCCATTACTTGATTATTCAAAAGGCTTTGGCATTCGTTTATTCCAAAAACCGCCTTTAAAATTTTTCGGTTCATAAGAAACAACAAACGCTTTGGGACAGAGCTTATCAAGGATGTCAAGTAACTTACGTTCATTACTCCTCTTCGCTAAAACCTGCATCATGAGCCGTTGACCATCCTTACCATCGGCTAACCAAGAAGTGACACCATATCCAGATTCACGTAACTTTGATGGCAATTCTATTTCAACAAAATCTACAGTCACCTGAACAGTCACATAACCCAAAGCAATATATTCTTCAATTCGACTACCGATATATACCCCAAAGCCATAACCGGCACAGTAAGCAGCTAGATTCCAATAATTATCAAGGTTTTGCAGGACAATTCCCAGCCCTGTCATATAAACAAAAATTTCGACTACAGAAAGAAATGATGCCAAAATTCTCTGCCCTTTAATGACGAAAATCATACGCAGGGTGTATAAGGACACATAGACCACGTTAATTCCAATGATTATAAGAATAAGTTTCATCCCTTACCTCCACTTTCAACTCGCTTATTTTGCTTTCCCTACATTTTACCTTTTTAAACCCATCTTGTCATCGAATAGATCTAAATTCCATCATCCAATTTTTGAGTAAATTTTTTAATGCTACGAGGAATCGATGTATTACCTTTCATCCCTCCGTTGGTGGCATTTTTGGTATCGTTGACGGCTTCTGCCGGGGTGTCCGAAGCTTTTCTGCTACTCCCGTTCCAAGTGAGTGTATTGCACTATACCAGTCCCGCAGTGAGTCCAACCAATCTAATTTACAATATCGTTGCTATCCCTGGTGGCCTCTACCGCTACATCAAAGAGGGCCGCATGGCATGGCCACTGACTTGGGCGGTGGTTATCGGTACCCTTCCAGGCGTATTCGTTGGTGCTTGGGTGCGTATTCTCTATTTGCCCGACCCCAGAGTCTTTAAGCTCTTTGTGCCTGATAGAATTATTAAAATTATCCTAACTGTTCTAATTCTGTTCCTGGCCGTTAGCTATATTGGACAGTATTTTATCTAATTAAACTATTGCCTCACTCTTACCACGGGTATAACCCTGCGGCAGGAAATTTATTTCTTTTGGGGTATTACTAAATCATAACAATTCTGCAGGCCAGTTGCCGTATTAGCAGGTTTTACGTGACAGAGGAAGAATATTAGATGTTGAGGGAATTCGAGGTGATAACTGTGAAAGAAGAAGTACAAAATCCTGCCTTTGCCTATATTGCCGGACGCATAGATAAAATGTTGGTACCAGCTCTGCTTAATTTTCTAGCAAATAAGCCCGCCCACGGTTACGAGTTAATTCAAAAGATTAACGAATCTGGTTTCTCTGAAATCGAAGCTGACCCTGCAACCATTTACCGCAACTTGCGCCGGATGGAAGAAGATGGTCTAGTCATTTCCCAGTGGGAAACGATGCATACTGGTCCCGCCCGACGGTCCTACAGGTTAAGCCCCGAAGGACACCAGGCGTTGGACTATTGTGTGCAGTTAATTAATGAAAAGGTAATCAAAATGCAAGCATTTTTAGAACAATACCAACGGGAGGTGAAAAAGAGTTGAGTAATCAGCAAATCTTAAAAATATTACACGCTGGAGCATTGCGTAAACCAGTGGTGGAATGTGCCAAGTTACTACAGGAAGCCCGTCCGGAGCTAGATATTGAGCTAGAATCCTATGGTTCACGTGCCTGTGCCAGGCAGGTACGTGAGGGCAAGGTGGTGGATATCCTAGCTCTAGCAGACCCCATGCTCTTTGATGAACTGCTTGGGCCCGAATATGTGGACAAATACTACATTTTTGCCAACGACCAAATTGTGCTGGCCTATAACGAATTCTCTAGGGGCAGCGGAGAGATCAACGCTAAAAATTGGTTTGATATTTTGCTTCGGGAAGAAGTTACCTTTGGTCGATCTAACCAACATTTAGATCCATGCGGCTATCGTACTCTGATGGTCTGGCAGTTAGCGGAGCAATATTATAGACGGCCTGATCTCTTTGGACAACTTGACCAGAGGTGCAGGGGGGATTTGATTTATGCCAAATCCTACGATTTGGCCTCTGATGTGCTGGTAGGTAAACTAGACTATGCCTTTGAATATCTCTGTGTGGTCAATCAGTTTGGCCTAAGATATCTGACTCTGCCGGAGAAAATAAACCTCTCTAACCCAGCCCATGCCGACTATTACAACCAGGCCACCGTGAGTTTGCAGGGCAAAAATTCCGGCGAGATGATTACCATCCTAGGTGCACCCATTGAATTTGCTATCTCCATTCCGAAAAATGCCCAAAATCCTTCATTGGCAAAGGATTTTCTAGATTTAATTTTAAGCAAAAGAGGTCAGCAAATCCTAGAGGACTGTGGACTTATTCCTTACTAAATCTTTAAGCTCAGTCAACCGGGCTTTTATTTATGAGGAGTTAGTTAGTATTTTATTTAGCATATGTCATTTGTGAATTTACCATTTAATAATTCACTCATTATATAGCAAGGCCTTTCACACAATAGCGAAAGGCCTTGAAAATTTTTAACTATAATTTCAGCTATTTCCACTTATTTTCAATTTAAAATCCTTTATCCTAAAAACCGTTGGAGCTTTACACCCTTAATCCATTTGAAGGTTTAAAATAGCTACATTTTTCCCGTCTGCAACCATGAGGATGTCGTTCTACATCAGTGCACACGATTGGGGCCGAAGACTGGGTTAAAGAAATCTTCAGAATTTGCTTAACTAAAGCGACAGCTTCAGTCAAGGCTTGCCGAACAAAATTTTTACAACAACATGGACCAGTTTCTTGGGCAATCACGCCGACAATTTTGGCGACCACTGTCATGGTCGTTGCGGTTTCTCGATCTTTAGGACAAGCAGCCCCTAAAATGACGCTGAAGCAAGCCCCAATTCCCGGTGCAATTCCGCAGACCCCAGTCAATCCACAATATCCACCGATGGCTTGACGATGCGTTCGATTAAGGGCCTCCAGAATTTGGGCATCAGTTATTTTCAGCGTACCTTCATTTTTAAGAGCAGCCATTAAGGCCCCAGCTGCGATCCAAGCATTTTCACAGCCTAACATGGGCACTTGATCTTTAAAATTCATCAAGGCCTCAGCGAGTTTCAGTGGGTCCAGGGAATCACTAGCCAGCACATGTTCCTTGACTAGGTCGAAAACGCCCTGGCCATGACACTCATCACAAATATAATGACCATTCGGACAACAAATGTTAGCTGTTTCCTGTTTACAGCAGTTCTCGCAAGTGAGCTCACGGCCCTTATCGAAGTAATCTAATGAACTTCCACAAATCTTGCAGTGTTCAGTGGTAGTTTCTAAATGCTGACCAGCACTTGAGTCAGTGCCTCAGCAGCTTGTGGTAGAGCTATTATTTTTCGTACTATTATGCAAATTAAACATATAAAGGCCTCCTTCCCTTGTCTTATTTCCATTATGTGCCTGACTAGTTCCCCCTGGAAATCTCATGATACAAAATTATCAGCCTGATCATAAATATACTGCTTTTCTTTTTCGTTTAATAGCTTTCCCGTGACAAAAGCAATCAGCATAATCCCAGGAATATTAATTACAAACCGAGTCATCATGAACTCGCAATTGTATCTAAAAACCTTTATTCAGCTGCTCGATAACATGTTCTAGACTTTGCATGCGGAATACCCTTAAAATAAATACAGCTTCCGTACAAAGCCAAAATCAATAATGTGATATCCAAGTATACTTTAAAAACAAACACTCCTATTACTCCATATACAATACCCATCATAATTGTAATTACATATTGAGACCTATTCACACTAGGCATAATAAGAATTAATAGCCCTATAGTTGTTAGCAGCGTTGGACAGGGAATAACTCCTACAGGTGAAACCGCTAGGAGCATAAGAACATTTCCGTCCACAAATTCAGGGTACCACAATCCCATGAAAATGAAGAACAAAGCAATAGCAATTATCCATTTACTTTCAGCTATTTGAATAGTTTCCTTACTCACAAATAGTTGTACTAATGCAGTTAATGTTAATATGCCGAACGTAACGGCATGAAATGGGTTGCCAAAAACAAGTGCATTGATTGTCACGGATAACAACAGAGTACTTACAGATACTTGAAATATCCATCGTCTTAAGTTCTCTTTGGTTACCACAAATATTGCAGACAGGGCCATTAAAACTAGAATATGCATTGAAAAATTAACCCATAAACTATTATTCGCCAACATTTCTAGATAATTTAAAATTTCTCGTTCATTCATTATCATACCCTCCCCTTTTACTTTAATCTTAAAATCACATGAACTTCGAATCTAGCAAATTCTACGCCTCCCTCTTTTAAGTGAAAGTTTCACTTTTCGCTTTATGAACTAGTTCACTCAAACTTCTCAAGATACTTGATCGTTGCTTCTAAAAGGATCCTTCTAAATTCAATCATTAGTTGTACTGCTTCATCGCCAGCCCATGCAGGAAATATTGTTTTAGGCAATGTCACATCATCCGTTGCTATAGATAAAAACTCCCAACCAAGAGAATGTAATAATGGCAACGAGTGTCCTCCCTCTACAAACCATTCTTCCTGATATAGTTTTTTAGTTTCTTCATACTTTTCCCTAAATATCTTTATAAAATTTTTATAGGACTTCTCTAGCTCCTTAACATGAAAAACATTATCTACAAAAGTGACCATATCTCCATAGATTGTCATCTCGCCACGCATTTCAACTACTCCCGTGTTCCTATTAAATTCAGTCAATATCTTTTGAAGGTCATCGGTTTGATAGTATGGACTTATCCATGTATTTGTACTTAAGATACCAAACCCATTTTGCTGCAATTTTTCTGAAATAATTGCCCTGTTTTCTTTATGCCCTTCCCCAAAATCCAAATTAATTAAATACCATTGTTTATCCCATAGTTTATTTCTTAAGGCGTACCTTTTCCAAAATTTTTGCATTCCTTCATTCCAGGTGTTGATAGCATCCCTACCACTTGAATCCAAAGCATAATACACTTCGCTACCATCATTCTTATTAAGAAGGATGCCTGATTTTACCGTTCTGGATAGTGACATTCTTGTGGCAGTTTCACTTTTCCCAAAGGCTTTCATAATTTCAATTAGGCTAGATAGCTTGATAGTGTCTTTCTCGTAGTGAGTCAAGTAATTATTGTATACAAAAAGCAACAGACTAGTTGCACTATCGTTCTTTCGTAAGATAACCTTCATAAGATACCTCCTTCTAGTATTATATATAACATTTATTTTATATATAATTATTATATGTTATAACACATAATAGTGTCAATTATTTAACATGCTAAATTTCTCAGGATATTGTATTTCTATAATACCTAATTTTTTCCCTGTAGAAATAAATCAGGGGGTGTCCCTCCCTTATTTCCCATAATTCATCTCGTTATAAGATTTAACACTTAAACAGGAATCCTCCGACTACACTTAATTGACCAGCAATGGTATGATTCTCATATACCCATCACTTAACTTCATGGGAGGAAATTTTATGATTCAAGCCTCTATTCCAGGCCACGAAAATATGAACCTTGAAGTATTAGTCCTCGACTACAATGGCACATTAGCCTTAGACGGGCAAATGTTTGAATCTGTTAGGGAAAATATCAACCGTTTGTCACCTTTTCTGGAAATCCATATTCTTACTTCGGATACCTATGGTACCGTGGTTAAGCAATGTAAAGGGTTACCCGTTCAGGTAAAAGTATTAGAGAGTACAGAACACACCAAAGAAAAAGGAGATTATGTGTTACAGTTTGGCACTCGTGAGGTTGTAGCTATCGGAAACGGAGCAAACGATCAATTAATGCTTAAGGGTGCACACTTGGGTATTGCTGTCATCGGCTTCGAGGGTGCCTCCACGCAAGCTCTCCTTTCAGCTGATTTGATTGTCAATAAAATTGAAGACGCTTTCGGTATACTCATAGAGACCAAACGTCTCAAGGCAACATTAAGACTTTAAAAGCGCAAAGGAGAAACTTTAAAGAGCCACGCCTGATAATTGAATTATCAAGCGTGGCTCTTCAAAATGATTCATGATCCCGAACTTACAGGTGAGACGGGATTGGTTGTAGTGAGTAATGAAGCAGTTGACATTGAAGATATTGATGTAACACGCCCCAAAGTCATTTGACCTTGGGGCGTTCTTCACTTTGAAACCCATTAGGAATATTTTCACAATAAATCAATCTCTTGCATCATTTATGGACAGAATGTTATTCCTCGTCCCCAAAGGCAATCTCCACACGAGGGAGCATGACCCAAGCAATCCATGTCTGCTCGAAGAACCATGTCACACCCATCAACCCACTTACAATCAGGACACGATGCATATTCTCCGTGCTTTACATTATAACGATAACTCATAAATTCAGGCGTAGTCCAGATTTCTAGCAACGACCGCTCCTCGATAGAACCAAAACTATAAGAGTCAATCTCCTTATATCTCCCAAACACATACTCTGGATAAGAATGCAGAAATCGATAGCAGGAAGAAACCTGACCATCCCAACGTACAACCGCACTTTGAGTTTCTACAAACTTGCAATATCGATCTGTTTTCAACTCGCTTTGGGGCAAAACTACCTCCACGCCTTTCGCAAGTCCAGCAATCAAAGCTGCTTGGAAAATCTTATCCATCTCAGAAGACATGGTGGGATAATAAAGGGTTTCTGTCAGCATCTCTTCTCTCATTGGTATAACATGGGAAACAAAGATTCGAGTTACTCCCAATTGTGCCGCTTGACGTACGGTTTCTACTAGATATGGGAGAGTGCTCCTCATTACCAGGAACTCCCATATAATCTCTGGCCCCCCCTTAACACTATGTTCAGCTATTCGTCGTGTACTTTCTAAAATCCCTTGTACATTTTGATGGCGAATAGAAGCAAACGTCTGTACATCTGTCGTATCAACAGACAAAACTATCTTTGCTACTTTACGAGAAATTAGAAAATCGATCAATTCTTCATCTAACGTAGTCCCATTCGTAGTCACCGAAACTTCATACTGTGAAACGAATAATTCCACAGCTTGTCGAAAATTAGCCGCAATCGTTGGCTCACCAATACCTCCAAGGATTATCTCCTGAAGATCGGGAAAAACTGCTGCCTCACTGGCAATAGAATTCAAGACCTCTGACGACATATCCCCCAAAGATTCTTGCCACTTCTGTCGGTAACACATTTCACAAGACAAGTTACAACGGTTGGTCAACTCCAAATAAAGGCGTTCAATAGAAGGCGTAGGATGAAACACCAAGTCAACCACATCTTTCATACTTTGGTCACCTCTTCTCAAATTAAGCTTATTCGTCATAATCCTTACAAAAATACCTCATTAATTCCCATTCAAATATTGAATCAATTAAATTACGATTCCTTTTTTACCTAATTTCCTCCACGTACTAGACTCCAGGGTTAAAAGTTGTTCTGTGAAAACTTCCATAGCCTCGGACGTTTCGTGACTTTTCGGTCCGATCAAGTAAAAAGAACGCGTAAGTGGATTACCTTTTATGCGGATCGTCTTTAATTCCTTCGCATTTAACTCTTTTCGCACAATCCAACGTGAGACGAGTGCAATTCCTAAACCAGCTGTAACCGCCTGCTTAATGGCTTGACCACTTCCAAAGATATATGTTTTTCTGGCATTGATTCCCCATTCTTGGAAAAGCTTATCGCTAAACGCACGAGTTCCTGAACCACTTTCTCTAAGAATCCATACTTGGTCTTGGAGATGCTCTGAAGTTACAATAGGGAGCCTTGCCAAGGGATGTTGGTTAGGTACTAATAAAATAATTTCATCCTCCATCAATGGGCGGACAAGAATGTCTGAATGATGATCGACTTCTCCTTCCACAAGAGCAATATCTAAGGAATTAGCTTGAACCCCCTGAATTATTTCCCTCGTATTGGCAATAGACGTTTCAATCTCCACCTTCGGATATTGAGCGGCAAATTCAGCCACTACAAAGGGCAAAATGTATTCCCCAATTGTATAGCTGGCTCCTACCTTCAAATTTCCTGTAACCACATTTGAAATCCTCTTGATTTCCTGTTTAGCCTTGTCCTGCAAAAGTAAAATTTGTTTAGCGTATTCATAGTATATCTCGCCGGATTGCGTAAGTTCTAAATGGTTCGATGAACTATTAACGAGCTTTGTGCCAAGTTCTTCTTCCAGACTCTGAATTTGCAAACGGACATTGGGATGTGATAGATAAAGTTCCTCTGCAGCATGAGAGAAATCCTTGTTTTCGACTACGGTAACGAAGATTTTAAGAGGATCACTAATCACAAATTACACCTCAGTTTCTAGATCTCATATTAAAATAGATTGGTTTAATGATACTTCTTTTCCTAGAATTCCACAACGTCCTAGCAAGCTGATAATGTGTAGTATATTTTAAAAACAATTCTGTTAAACACACACACCTACGTCCGTCAAAAATTACCAATTACTTTATGTTGACACAGAATCTAATTTGTTTTATAGTAAGCTATATTCCAAGTAACACAATTATATATTGAATTTCTCTTATCAAGAGTGGCGGAGGGACTGGCCCAATGATGCCCGGCAACCGATAGTGAAAGCTATGAGGTGCTAATTCCAACAGAACCGTAGGTTCTGAGAGATGAGAGTAGCGTGTTAGATAGTATAACGACCGCTTCTCTTGAAGTGGTCGTTTTTATTTTTCAAAAAACCGCATTAATAATACTCTCGCAAATTGAAACCTATCTCATGTTTCACAAACCTTTCTTCATCACATTTGTTCATAGTTACTTCTAAACAGTATGCCTTAAAAAAATAACAAGGAGGATTTATTATGACAGAGAAACGACAACTAGGTATCGAAACTATTTCCTTACATGGAGGGCAAAGCCCAGATCTGGCGACAAATTCTCGCGCCGTTCCAATCTACCAAACATCCTCCTTTGTCTTTAACGACACGGACCATGCTGCGAATTTATTTGCCCTAAAAGAGACTGGCAATATTTACAGTCGGATCATGAACCCTACTCAAGACGTCTTTGAGCAACGCATCGCCCTACTTGAAGGAGGTGTCGGAGCACTTGCTACCGCGTCTGGTCAAGCAGCGATAACCTATGCACTTTTAAATATTGTGCAAGCCGGAGATGAAATTGTTGCCTCTAGTTCTCTTTACGGTGGTACTTTCACCTTGTTAAACTTTACATTTGCTAAGCTTGGCATTAAAGTCCACTTCGTAGATGTTGACAAACCAGAAGAATTCCGCTCGAAAATTACGGAAAATACCAAAGCGTTATACACTGAAACCATCGGAAATCCGCTAATCAATGTTGCCGATCTTGAAGAGATCGCTAATATTGCTCACGAAAACGGACTACCCCTGATCGTTGACAATACATTTGCCTCACCATACTTGTGCCGTCCGATCGAGCATGGAGCAGACATTGTAGTGCATTCTGCCACAAAGTTCATCGGTGGACATGGTACTTCAATAGGTGGGGTCATTATTGACTCTGGAAAATTTGACTGGAACAATGGCAAATTCTTAGGACTCAGTCAGCCGGATCCTAGCTACCATGGCATTATCTTCACTGAAGCCTGCGGTAATGCTGCCTATATTACCAAAGCTAGAGTATCCCTGCTCCGCGACACAGGGGCCTGCCTTTCCCCTTTTAACTCGTTCTTGTTCTTGCAAGGATTGGAAACACTTTCCTTACGTATGGAACGTCATGTTGAAAACACAAAAAAGGTAGCTGAATTTCTGGATCAACATAAATTAGTCACTTGGGTTAACTATCCAGACTTGAAAAAAAGCCCCTATCATGCACTGGCTAACAAATATTTACCTAAAGGATCAGGCGCAGTCTTCACCTTCGGCCTCAAGGGTGGCTTGAACGAAGGGAAGAAATTTATTAACAGCCTTCAAATATTTTCTCATTTAGCTAACATTGGGGATGCCAAATCCCTGGTAATTCATCCAGCAAGCACGACTCATCAACAGCTCGATGAAGAATCCCAGCGCAGCGCAGGAGTTTCGCCGGATATGATCCGCCTATCCATTGGAATCGAAACCATTGACGATCTTTTATATGATTTAGATCAAGCCCTAGTGGCAAGTCAAAGAGCATAAACTCAAGTTACAGAACAAATCATTCCGTGCTCTAGAGAAGGGGGTCTATACATGCCGATTAAAATACCTGAAAATTTGCCAGCTCTGGATATATTGCATCAAGAAAACATCTTTGTCATGGGAGAAAAACGAGCCTTTCACCAAGATATTCGTCCTTTAAAGATTGTAATACTCAACCTCATGCCACGTAAGGAGGCTACTGAAATCCAGCTTTTAAGATTACTTGGTAATTCTCCCTTACAAGTTGACATTGTACTTCTGCATATTGATAGCCACATCTCTAAAAATACTTCTCAAGAACACTTAGATTCTTTTTATAAAAGTTTCAGTGAGATCAAAGGCCAAAAATATGATGGAATGATAATTACTGGCGCACCAGTAGAGCACTTAGACTTTGAGGAAGTTACCTATTGGGAAGAGTTTAAAACCATTTTAGATTGGACAAAAACTCATGTTACCTCTACAATTCATATTTGTTGGGGGGCTCAAGCTGGACTGTATCATCATTATGGTATTCCTAAATATCCTCTTGCGGAAAAAATGTTTGGGATCTTTAAGCACAATGTTAATAAGAGCAGCTTAAATGGAATGCAGCTTCTCCGTGGTTTTGACGATGAGTTTTATGTTCCCCACTCCCGTCATACCGGAATCAAGCGTACTGACCTTGAAACACACCCTGAATTAGAGATTTTATCGGAGTCTGATGAAGCGGGTCTTTACATTGTCGTATCCAAAGACGGTCGACAAGTTTTCGTAACTGGACACTCGGAGTACGATACGTTAACTTTAAAAGAGGAATACGATCGGGACATCTCCAAAGGACTTTCCATCGCCCTTCCAAAAAGCTATTTTCCAAATGATGATCCGACCCAGACCCCGATCCATAACTGGCGCTCCCATACCAACCTACTGTTTCAGAACTGGCTGAATTACTACGTCTATCAAGAGACTCCCTATGACCTAGGTGCTCGTTAAGTAAGCAGTTCTGTCTTCTCTAAAAACAATCAAAAAGCGTACCACTCCACTTTAATAGTGTAATGGTATGCTTTTTGATTGTTGTAAACACTTAGAATTTTGGGGACTGAGTTTTCACACACCCCCGTTAGCTTTCTAAATATATGCGTTATTAACTATTGAACAAAATCAGGGCTACATAGGAAACAGTATTTTTACCATTGTTATAAGGAATTCCATAGGCTTTAACTAGGGCCATTACGTCAATTCCATTAGCTTCAACGGACGACACTGCTTTATCGGGAAATTGGCATTCTTCTCCTATAAGATAGGAACATTTAGCACAATACGTACAAGGACCCGCATTCAACGGGAGGATTTCTTTAAACGTGTAGTTATTCTCCATACACTCAAGTATCTTCCTGAAAATTTCTGTATGTTTAACTCCTCCTTCTTTCATGCCTTTCCAGTCAAGTGAACTTGCTATCGGATGGACTGTCTGAAACAAAAGACCCTGCTTAAATCCCAAGGCCCGTTTTTTCAAATCGTAAATAGGACCAACTGCAGGAGGGCACATCCAATTTTTATTATAAGATCCACATGAGTTCTGTTCACATAGCTTTCTAAAATCCTCATTAAACTTGATTTCAGCCACTTCAGCGATTGAAACATGCACCGCACTTAATTCCAAGGCATCCTTGACCAGATTGCTCAAGACGATTTCCATATTAAATGCCACCTTTTTTAACTTTAGAACAATCCTGTAATTGTTCCGTTCGCATCAATATCCATTCTCATCGCCGCCGGACGTTTCGGCAATCCTGGCATGGTCATAATAGCACCTGTAACCGCTACCAGGAACCCAGCTCCAGCAGAAAGACGAAGTTCTCGAACTGTGATCGTGAACCCTGTCGGTCGGCCTAATCGAGTGGCATCATCTGAAAGAGAGTACTGAGTCTTAGCCATGCAGATCGGCAAATTGCCATAACCCATCTCCACATACTTCTTCATGGAGGCTTGAGCTGCTTTATCAAAGATAACACCATCCGCACCATAAATATCTTTAGCTATTTTCTCAATTTTTTCTTCAATGGACAACTCTAAGTCATAGAGAACTTTGAACTTTGATTCTTTGCGTTCAAGGACAGAAAGTACTGTTTCAGCAAGCTCAATGCCACCTTCCCCACCACGCGTAAATACTTCGGAAAGTGCCACTTCTGCACCTAAATCCTGACATCTCTCGCGTACCAAGTTTAGCTCAGCTTCTGTGTCTGTTGGGAACCGGTTAATCGCGATAACTGCTGGAACACCGAATTTAGCCATATTTTCAATATGTTTCTCAAGGTTGACCACACCCCGTGCTAAGGCTCCTAAATCTTCGGTGCCTAATTCATCTTTAGCAAGCCCACCATTCATCTTTAAGGCCCGAACAGTTGCCACGATGACGACCGCCTCAGGTTTTAATCCACCAAAGCGGCACTTTAAATCAAAGAATTTTTCTGCTCCTAAGTCAGCACCAAAACCAGCCTCTGTGACAAGATAATCCGCAAGTTTGAGGCCCATTTTCGTTGCCATAATACTGTTACATCCGTGAGCAATATTTGCAAACGGCCCACCATGGATAAACACAGGCGTGTTTTCCAAGGTTTGAACAAGATTTGGTTTAATTGCGTCTTTCATTAGCAGTGCCATTGCCCCTTCTGCCTCTAGATCATGGGCAGTTACAGGCTTTCCTTCATAAGTATAGGCCACGACGATTTTGCCAAACCGTTCTTTGAGATCCATGAGATCACTTGCTAAGCAAAGGATCGCCATGACTTCAGAGGCAACGGTAATATCATAGCCACTTTCCCGCGGAACTCCTTCCATCTTCCCGCCCAAACCCATAACGATTTTGCGTAGAGCACGATCATTCATATCCACGACACGGCGAAATACGACTTGACGAGGGTCAATATTTAAAAGGTTCCCTTGTTGAATGCTGTTGTCTAACATCGCTGCTAAGAGACTATGGGCAGAAGTGATAGCATGAAAATCTCCGGTGAAATGAAGATTAATATCTTCCATAGGCACTACTTGAGCATACCCACCGCCAGCGGCTCCACCTTTGACTCCAAAACAAGGACCTAGTGATGGTTCGCGTACCGCGATCATGGCCTTCTTGCCCATTTTCGAGAGTGCCTGCCCTAATCCCACGGTTGTTGTCGTTTTTCCTTCCCCAGCAGGGGTAGGATTAATAGCTGTAACTAAGATAAGCTTACCATTGGGCTTATCTTTTAACCGATTCCAAACACTCAGATTAATCTTGGCTTTATACTTTCCATAGGAATCAATCTCATCTTCCTTCAAATCGAGGTTTTTGGCAATCTCTAGGATAGGTTTCATTACTGCTTCCTGTGCAATTTCGATGTCATTTTTCATTTTACATTCTCCTTTTTATTTAGCTTAATTTAGATACGTAGTCTATTTTGCAACTTGACTTACCGATTTTGCTGATATTAAATTACTTTGCCAACCCATCATGCTCTCTCTACACCTCACCTCAAAAACAATCTTTTGGGCATCTTCGCCACTGGGGTTTGTCGCTACAAAATCGTTGATCATCGTTAAAATCGTTTTTTTCATCCAGATCTCCTTCCGCTTGTGTTAGCACCTGTAAATCGATCATAAATTAACCCTCCTCAAATGATTTGAATAAGCTGCAAACGGGAGTGAGGTATACCATTATCTATCTGTATATACAAGATTTATTAAAAAAATATACCGCCCGAACCTCTTTAGTCTGCGCCTGCCTCAACCAGCTTAATAGCGAGGTTTCTAATAAATTCTTCATCCTTTTGTTCGATAGCCCTTTTGACACTTGGTATGGTTCCATTGATTTTCTCACCGATGATAATCAAGTTTCTAATTCTCCTCTCTTTTACTATGCACTAATGTTTGCCTAAGTTTATAATCTCAATAGTATTAATATTCGATTTTATTATACACTTAGCCTTTGTATGAAATCATGAATTGATTAGGAACATTCTGTGCACATTGCACTGTCTATTTGATTGAGGAGGTAACTGATGGAAATAAATCGATTGCCATAACAAGCAATAGTACACTCTAAAATAGAAGCCCCGAACAATGCTGATGGTACCGTCGGGGCTTCGAATTCGCATACTTTAACTTTTCTTTTGATCAACTGACCACTTTTCCGCCCAATCTCAGCGCTGCCAATCGTTTAGAAATCCTTTAGTCTAGTACCCGTATCATTCAGGAACTCGCTCTATCACCAGCAATCTTCGTACTCACTCCCATTATCATAATACAGCTGATTCCCATTAAAACACCATCTAAAATTAAGGGCGTTCCCCAGCTTCCTGTACTATCTCGAATGGCTCCCGAAATTACTGGCGATAATACTGCTCCGATTTCAGACACAAGATTTAGCATTCCAAATGCTGCTCCGCGTAAATGAACGGGTGCAATTTCCGAAGTAAGGGCGTGGGCAACTGCTTGCAAAGCAAAAAAGATTAAACCTGAAACAAAGAGAATGACCGATTGCACAACCATATCATTTCTTCCAGACATAACATATGCTGCAAAAACAAAGATAAATACCGTTAAAAGTGCTTCCATTGCAATTAAAACATTGCGACGACCATTGGGTTTATGGGCTACCATATCGGAGATTTTTCCACCTAAAGGAAAACCAATTACCCCAGCTATAGCATTAAACGAAATAACCAATAGGGCGGACGCTAGAGTGCCACCACCAAAATCCTTGATTACTGCGCCCCCCCAAAAACCATAAAACCAGAGATGCCATAACACCGCAATATATGAAACATAGATAAGCAAAAGGTTTTTGTCCCTTAATATGGGGCTGACTTCATTACCTTTCTTAATAAAGATAAAAGCAATTAACACAAACGCTAAACAGGTTAAGATAACTGCAATCATCACATCGTTTAAATGCAGAGCATTTGTTATAAAATAGACAGCCATAATGGCTACTAAGAAAACAATAGCATATTTAAGCAAATTGAATAAAGCTTTGCCAAAATTCTCAGAACCGATTTTCCCTTGAGGTTTCAGAGCCTGACGAATAAAGAGTGCTGCAATAATTGTGACTGTCCCCAAGATAAGAAAAGGCGCTTTCCAAGCATTGACGCCCATCGAGGGTTGAGCCCACTCAATTAAGTATACTGTTCCTACCAAAGCTCCAGACAATCCCACAGTAAGTCCGCCCATGACTACTCCCATGCCTAAACCAAGCTTATTGGGGGGAGTCACTTCGGCAACCAAGGAACGGTCATTTGAATAAAGAACTCCTTCACCAAGTCCTGTGAAGACTCGCAAGGCAATAAAAGCCACTAGGCCACCAGTTAATCCCGTTAATAGGGTGGTAATGCCCGCCCAAAAGATACTGATAACAACGATAGTCCTATAACCAAACTTGTCACCAAAGTAACCTCCTGGAAATTGTGTTAGCATATATCCTGCGAAAAATAAGCTTCCCAGTAAACCACCCAGGGCATGAGGGTTACTGGCCGCTTCTAAAAAACCAACTTTATTAGTAATCATCCAAGTAACTACGGGGCCTGTCAATGTCCGATCAGCATAGGAAACTACCCAACCAATAAAGAGCATTATCCAAATAGTATGATACCTTTGCCATCCTTTATCTTTCTGCACTGTCATGTTAACCATCTCCTCCTATAATCCATTTTGATAGGTAAGAAGTAGTTATATCTTCTTCTGACTTATTACTTCGTCCACCGTTTGAACTTTCGCTAAATCAGATAGTTGCTTCGCAACCGAGACAATTTCATCAGCCGTAGCTGCCATTTCCTCAGTTGATGCAGCTTGGTTTTCCGATGAAAGGCTAGTTTTATTGACTTTTTCACTGATAAACTCAATAGCCCTTTTTATATCTAAAAGCGACGCTGCTACCTTTTCTGCCGACTCCTTGCTTAGGTTTGAGAGTTTGCCCATTTCTTTAGCTACGACACTGAATCCTCTACCTGCATCTCCAGCCCTTGCTGCTTCTATAGACGCATTTAAGGCTAGAAGATTTGAATGTTTCGATATATTTTTAATATCCTCTATTATGCCGTCAATGGCTTTTATATTTTCTTCAGTTTGCGTACTGAACTCATCAATTTCTTTGATAAAAGTTGATAGTTGCTGTGAACTCGAAGCAATTTCCTCAATTCCAGCATTTAATTGCTCCATCGAGGAAAAGAGCTTAGAAGTACCTTCTTCCATTCTTGATTCTTTTTCAATACTCTTGGAAACCGATACTATGGCAACGACCTCTCCATCTTCATCAAAGACTGGTGTAAGAAGACCTTTAGCAGGAACTCCGAAGAATCTTGTAGGAACGATCGACGGTAACTGTTCTTTGGATTTCTTTATAAAATTATAGGTTTCCATATTTTTAATGGGATCTCCAACTTTTGAAGGCATTTTGAGTTGCCCTGGTGCATAAGCCGCAATTATTTCTTTTCTAAGATCGAACACTATAATTGTAATATCATCCTGCATCACACCGTTCAAGCTTGGCATTATGTCAATAAATTTTTGTAGATATCTTTCTTCCATATACTCCAACCCTTTCAATCACTCTGACTTTATATAGTCGAAAAATTCATTTGCAAGCTTTAAGTGAAAATAAGAGAGATGAGTACTATCATCTCTCTTATTTTGGAATCTTAATACGAATCCTATTCTAAGATTTAGTCTAGGCTTTTCTCGCAGCGATTTCACTTTGCATTTTCGCAAGGCTTTGAGGTGTGATTTTATAAAGGAAGATAATAAACATCAAACCTGCTAGCATTATGACCGCTGGAACTAGAGTCAATCCGTTCTTGATAGATTCTACTAGTACTGGTGTAGCCTTCATATTTGCGACGTATCCTGCTCCAGCCAGCACAGCCGTGATCACAACACTTCTTACAAGAATTGCCGTCTTGATTGGAAAACTAATTAAGGACATGATAAACCCTCTGGCATTTTTGCCTGTTTTCCATTCACCATAATCAACCGTAGATGAATACATAACAACACCCAAAGCATCGGGCATTCCATATCCTAAATAGGCGATAAACATGATGATCATGAAGGAAACATAATTCATTGGTAAGGCCCATACCGTTAAAAGCCCAACTATAAAGATTGAAAGTGACAAAATATAGACATTTCTTTCGCCAAATTTTTTAGCAAGTGGATTTGCAATCAATGCTCCAACGAACGTTACTACGTTAAGCCCCGTCATGAAAATCGCAATAACAGCTAAATTATTGACAACATATTTGAAATAATAGAACGCTAATCCAAAGATAACAAATCTGCCTAAATATCTTCCAAGTTCGCCCAACATTAAGCCCATGAGAGGAGGGTTGACTACGATCTGTTTCAGCATCTCGCTAATAGGCATTTTTTCGGCAGGCTTTCCTGATTGAGCAGAGGTTCCGTGGAATGCATAGTCTTTGGTCATAAAGAACAAGGTATAATAACAAGCAATCATTACAATTCCAGTAATTACAACGGTTAGCGTATATCCTGTCGCAGGGTTTCTTCCTTCGCCAAGGGCCAAGATCATCTTCATACCGATTAAGGAAAACACGATAGCACCTATGGAATTAAACATCCCCCTGTTTGTCGACATAGCGATTCTTTCTTCTCTTACGGTTGTCATCGAAGAGTTCAAGGCAACATGTCCAGCATAAAAAATGTTCCAAATTAAATGACTGACGACAAATCCGATGGTAATAATAATAGCATTCATTGTTGGGGAGCCGATTTTAGAAAACTGCAAAATAAAGAACAATGCTGCAAAAGGTGGTCCTACAAGCAGCCATGAACGGTATTTACCCCACCTCATGTTGCTCTTTTCCAAAAGGACTCCTGCAGTAGGAACCCATAAAATATCAAAGATACTAGTGATCATTAATACAGTACCGACCAAAGCCATAGGAAGCTTTGCAAAATCTGTCAAAAATGCCGCGAAATAAAATACCTCCATGTTTACGAATAATTGAAATCCGAAGGAAGGTAAGCCGTAAAGATTAATAATCGACTTCTTTAATCCCTTTTCCATAGTAAATCTCCTCTCAAATTAATTTCTTAGGCTAATTAGGATTATCCCAATATCCCCCCTCCACACCTCCTTCTATTTAGGAACTCGAGATTTGTTGCCCAACTGGGAATATTCAGAAACATTTTTAGGCAAATGAGGGCAACCTCCGTCCTCGATCAAGCATTCCTTTTGCAGCAACGTGCATAATAATTCCCTACGAGGTTCGATGTTGCCCTATAATCACCGTAAATGAGATTAACTTACAATAACAAGTCCATAATAAACGTAAACATTGCGTCTTCATACTTTTGAATTTTCGGTGCGATTGCTTCTTGCGGCTTGCCCTCTAATTCCGGGTGCTCTGCTAGATATTCTTCCCAAGTCTCATAATATTTCGAATCCATTCTTATCCTCTCCCCCCAGTATTAGTAGGTTCCGTTTTCATGAACATACTCCAAGACTGCTCTGAGATTTTCAACAACCGGACCATTGGCTTCTAAATGAATAATGCTCTTATCCGCTTGCCACCAATATCTTCCTCCTGGAGCAAGAACATCTAATAATTCTTTGGCCTTATCCACGCACTGTTCCTTAGTCCCCGTTTGCAATAACGTCACTGGATAGAGCCCCGAGATGATGTGTTTTTTGCCAAGCTTGTCCTTAATAAGTTTTGCATCTCCGTATTCAAACCTCATAATTGTGTTTTCTGGCAATTCATACAGATAATCGAGGTATCTCATCCAATCTTGCTCCACAAACAACTGGACACTTTGACCCATACTAGCTAATGTCTCGACCAACTTCTTGAAGGTCGGCCAGTATAATGTTGCAAAGTCCTTATCACGTAAATAGGGAGCCATGTGCAGCGGAATAAACGTATAACCTAACATTGAAGGATTTGGTAGAGTGCCTTTCTTAATCATTAAGGGTAACACGGCTTCACAGGCTGCTGCTATCTTATCCGGATACCGTCTAACATCACCAGAAATCCCTTTAAAGCTTCTGAGGAAGTCTGCCATGAAATCAAAGGGAGCTTCCGTTAGAGCACCAATCATTGTGGCAAAGCCATATTTTGCATTCATTTTTGCTCGGATTGCTCCTAGATAAGCAAGGTCATCGGATTGGGCCCGCATCGCTTTAGCTAAAGTCATAGCCACTTTACCAGGTTCCCCGTTGAACCCCGTGTATAACCGAGGCAAAATCGTTTCAACGATACAATCATAAGGGGATGCTATAAATTGGTCATATTCCTCAGCCAGCATGCCCACGACATCTGGATGTTGCATGAATCCGCTGGAACTCATGACAATAGGGGTTGACCCTAGAATTTGATAATGAGAAGGAATTCTGATAGAGCCACCAGGATAAGTGTCGGTATAGAAATCTTGACAAAACTTTTCGTAGACGGGCTCTAATTTAGTTAGGTCCCATTGACATTCAGCTAAATCCAAACCAGCATATTGAATTGCAAAATCCTGCGTTGCTGGATTGCTGATCGGCACTCTTTTTGGGATTTTTCCGTTAAATAAGTCTCGAAATATCTGATTTCGTTCATTTGTCATATTAACGGCATCAGTCATCTTATTTCACCCACCCTTGACAAGTTTTCAGCCCTTCAGCAGCGTTTGTCGTGAAAGCGTCGGCACCAATTTGCTTACAGGCATCTTCATTGACAGGATTCCCACCAATAATAATTTTTACACTATCTCTTAAGCCTGCTTCGTTGATTGCCTTGACCGTGTTTTTCATGGAATCGATAGCCAGGGTCAGAACCCCACTCATTCCAATGATTTGTGGTTTAACTTCCTTTAGCTTCTCGACAAACGCATTGGGTGATACGTCAATTCCTAAGTCATACACGTCAAAGCCTGCTGCTTCTGCCATACTCCCAAAAATATTCTTCCCAATATCATGTAAGTCTCCTTCAACAGTACCAATTACGATAGAACCAACTTTTTGCGTGGCAACACTGCTTAACACAGGCTTTAGCAGCTCGATCGTTTTAGATAACAATTCCCCTGCAAAAATCAAGTCACCAACGTAGTATTCGTTCTTTTCAAACAACTCACCAACAATAGCCATACCTTGCTGGCAAGCGAAAACAACTGTCTGAGCATCTTCACCACTGGGGTTTGTAGCTACAAAATCGTTAATCATAGTTAAAATTGCTTTTTCATCGAGATCTCCTACCGCTTGTGTTAGTACCTGTAAATCGATCATGATTAAACCTCCTCAAAATAGTATTTATAAATCACGCTAATCAGATTAGCTATACCAACATTTAACTGTATATACAAGATATATTAAAAAATAAAATTTGAGTAATTAAGCATTCACTTTTACGGGACCGATCTTATTTTTTCGATATGCATTCAAGTAATTTCTGCAAAAGCGATCTTTCCCCAGCAGGGCATCTGTTACATACAAAGTTGTTACCATATCCCGATTACAAGGGTCTAAGATAGCAGAATCCATTCCAGCATCAATTGCCAGAGTTAAGAAATGTTGATTAACCACTTTTCTTAAAGGCATTCCAAAGGATATATTGCTTAAACCAGACGTTACTTTAATTGTAGGGTATAAGGCTTTTACTTCTTTTAAAGTCTCGACAAAGTTCCGCAGAGATTGATTATCTGCCGATAGCGCCATGACAAGAGGGTCAATGTGGATCCTATCTGGGGTAATATCATAGGTTAGGGCCTTATCAACCATAACCTTTGTAATTTCCACCCTTGTTTGAATGTCCTTTGGGATACCCCTATTATCACACGTCAGTGCAATAACCTCCCATTTTGTCCCTTCAATAATTGGATAGATTATTTCGCATTTTCCACCTTCTTCAGATACGGAGTTGATCAATCCAGGGCGTTTAGCATGCGGGAAAACCTTTTCAATAACTAGTGGATTTGGGCTATCGATACATAAAGGAGTATCCACTGCATTCTGAACAATATCCATCAGCCATATTAAAGTATCTACTTCGACGTCTGGTGAAGTGCTAGCACAAACATCAAGATAATCTGCGCCTGCTTCTGACTGCCGTATAGCAAGGCTTCGAATAAACTCTTCGTCCTTTTGCTCTATTGCTTTTTTGACACTTGGGATTGTTCCATTTATTTTTTCGCCAATGATAATCAATTAAGACGTCCCCCTTCTCAAATATCTATCCCTGTATATACATGTCTTATGTGGTTATATTAGCAATATTCAATAATTTTGTCAAATTATCTTTTTCACAAAATACACAATTTTGAGCATTGTAAATTGTGTATTTTGTGAAAAAATTACTCCTTGAACTATGCTATAAGTTTGTAAGCTTATTATTCTTTTTAGAAAACCTTAGCTTGCGCCAACCCATAGGCACCGGCGGTAGGCATAAGCTTTCCATCATCAGTGCTGCTGCCTAGCGGTATGGGGGTCTAATATAAACAAAAAACGAAGCAAGGAACTTAAGTCCAGTGCTTCGTTTACTAATACACGTCATTTTCTCCCACGGTTTATCCAGTTTCCAAGACCTCCACTTCTATAGGTGGGGTCCTACGTAAACTTCAGGTGGGTTAGAGTTCATCCTTAGGTGCGAAGTATTTGTTACTGACTCTGCGCCTTCGGCGTAAGTCTATCCTTCACCGTTATGTTTCCTTTAGGGATTTAGCGGCTTCGGCGATACTCTCCACTGGAGACTATCGTATCTGAAGCCTCGATGTTCGGCTTTAGCTGAACGAGTTCACTGGATGTCAAAATATGTGCATTCACCGAAGATACTATTAAATCTAGGGTAACTGCCCAATTCGACAAATTTGACAATCTGTGCAATATCCTTCGCTCTACGGTATTCATTTAGAGAGAGCAACGCCAATTTTGCGCCAGTGCCAGCTGCATTACCGATCATTTTAATTTTACTTTCCAGTTCAAGAGGAATCAATCCTATGACACAGGCACTATGTGGGGTCAAGTAGTTTCCAAAGGCCCCGGCCAAGAGGACTTCTTTAATGTCCCTTGCTTGGATGCCACAGGTTTCCATCAAAACTCTTACTCCTGCAGCCATGGCTCCCTTGGCCATCTGAAGTTCTCGAATATCACTCTGGGTAATCATAATAGGTCTGCCGTGACCAGTTATATTTGCTTCAGCAAGCAGAAATGCTCCTTGCCCCTCATATTGTATGAGATTTTCCTTATACCTTTGGGCAGCCGGATTTGTTAATTGGTCGAATGCTAAAAATTTTCCTCTCTTATTAAGAAAACCAAGTTCCACCAATCCCGCGACCGTATCGAGCAAAGCAGAGCCGCACACTCCTATAGGTTTTCCTCCCCCTATTACGGAATACTCAAGCTTGTCCCGATAGTAAACGTGGTCGATTGCCCCCACGGCGCCCCTCATCCCACTACTGATTTGGGCCCCTTCAAAAGCAGGGCCTGCGGCAGCCGAACAGGCAACCATCTTTTCTCTTGAGCCAAGGGCGATTTCACCATTAGTACCAATATCTATAACGAGCTTAAGATCTTCACTTCGGTCTAACTCAGTAGCCAAGAGCACAGCTACCGTGTCAGCTCCTACAAAACCAGCGATATTAGGCAGCATGAATACTTTTCCGGCCTGGTTGATGCTAATTTCAAGTTCTGAAGCATCTAATACCAAAGCCTCACTGAGGGCAGGTACATAAGGGGATACTGCGATACTCTGAGGATTTATGCCTAGAAAGATATGATGCATACAAGTATTAGCTGCGATAGAAATCCCATAGATCTGGTTCCTAGTTACAGTAGCTTTTTGTGCGGCTTCTGCAATTAGTTTATTAATGGCCTCAACCACAGCTCGCTGCAGTTTTATTAAACCATTTTCTTCATGGCTCGCAAAGGTAAGCCGAGAAATAACATCTGCCCCAAACGTGGTCTGGGGATTAAGGGTAGACACCACACATAACTCTTTCCCCGAATAAAGATCGAGTAAATAACCTACAATTGTAGTGGTTCCAATATCGAAGGCCATTCCGAGCATCGTTTTTGTGGTATCCTGAGGTTCGATCCCGACTATGTTACTTTCATACATTACTGCAGTGATACGGTAATTGGCACCTCTAATGACATCTGGCATCTGCCTTAAAATGGAGATCTTCGACTCTAATTCACGATCCTTATTCCCTTGTTTAACTAAACTATCCTTCAGGCGACGCCAATCTGAACTCTGGGTCTCACGCGAAGGCTTGGCAACTTCGATAAACACTTTATGAAGTTGTGGAGAAATTTGAAAAGCCCTTTCATCAGACGCTATTAGGATGTTGTGTTGAAGTTTTTTCGTTGGAAGCTCCACTATTAGGTCACTGTGTACAATAGTTAAGCACGCTAAACGAATACCTTCGTCTAATTCCTTCACTTGAAGTATTTCTTGTTCCCTGGCAACTGGTGTCGTCAATCCCTTAGAAACTTTGACACGACATTTCCCGCAGGTTCCTCGACCCCCGCAGAGAAAATCAAATTCTAGGCCTGCATCATTCATGGCTTCCTTTAGTGTGGTGCCTTCTGGCACTTCCACTAATAGGTTATTAGGTTGAAAAACTACTTTATGATATTTCAAAAAGCTCCCTCCACCTTATGTCATTTATACCTCTAACATTGACTTTAGACTTCGAATTAATCACTACTACCTTGCAATTTTATATAGTCTCCCCTATAGCTAGTTATACCTATGCCTATTGGCTTGTTTTCATTGTTGTAAAGTTTTTGCTCAACAACTAATAAGGCAAGATCATCGTAAATATTGAGATACCGTTTAATCTCTTCATTAGGTATCTGAGCACTAATACTTATTCTTTTCTTTAATGCAAAAATGGGCATGCTGTTCGAAACCATTTCCTGAAATGTAGCCTGTTCAATTTCCTTTTCTACAATAGGCATACCTTTGCTATAAAGCAAATATTTAATATCATAAGCTACTGGGCTTTCATCTGTATAGAATAATCTGCGAATCATAATAACATGCTTGTTTCTGGTAGTATGCAACTCATCTGCTAACTTTTCGTCAGGCATAATAATCGTTACTTCCAGCAGTCTTGCTTTATCAACACTATTAATAGGGTTATTCATCTCATCATAGTGCAATGTGTATTTGTTAACTTCTGGTTTTTGGACGTAACTTCCTTTACCAGGAACAGAATAGATGTATCCCTCACTTGCCAAAATAGCCAGCCCTTTTCTGACCGTCATTCGACTAACACCATATTCTTTACAAAGTGCGGTTTCAGGAGGAACGGTATCACCAGGTTTTAATTCTGCGCTATTTACTTTCTTCTTGATATCTTCAACAATTTTGATGTAAACCGGATCAGCCATTACTTTCTACTCCTTGCCCATTACCAACATTCATCCATTCTCTACACAATTTGGCACCTACTGAAGCATCAGTTGCAAACCCATCCGCACCAATGAACCTGAACCCATTTTCTGTAAGATGATTAGCACCTATAATAATCTTAACTCTATCTCTAAGGTGTGCTTCCTTCACAGAATTTACGACTTCTCTCATTTCATCTACAGTGCTCGTCAATACACCGCTTAAAGCTAAAATATCCGGATTATGTTTCTCGACATTTTTTACAAAGATCTCTCTCGATACATCTACCCCCAGATCAATCACATCGAAGCCGTTCGCTTCTAACATATATCTGAATATGTCTTTTCCAATATCGTGTATATCTCCTTTAACAGTTCCTATCACTATCTTTCCGATTTTTTTATTATTTGTCCCATGGAAGAAGTCATTCATTTCTTCTAATTCTAATACTTGTCTAAAAATAAGTCCTGCCATGATTAAATCTGCAATGTAATAATCCTTACAATCATAAAGTTTTCCTACCCTCTTCATTCCTTCATTCATTAAATCGATAAGATATAGCGGGTCAATTCCTTCGTCTAAGGCTTCCTGAGCCAATTTTATCGAATTTTCTTCGTCTAACTGCTCCACATACCTGACTAATGCTTCCTTGATATTGCTTAAATCTTTCATTACTTCCCCTCCACCGAACTATAGTAGGGTTTTGCAAGCTGACTATTGGCCGTTTATCGAACGTTATATATACAAGTATAACAGGAATATTCAAAGTAAATATTATAATCAAATATTTACTTTGTCAAACCTCTCTATGGTATTAAATGATCTTATTCTTATCAACAGAAAAACCGCAGAACCTGACAGGGTTCAGCGGTTTTTCAATGATAACATTTTGCTCCTATTGGGGATTTGAACCAATCCTTGACATCGTTGCATTCTAAACTTGAATCTTTTGATTAAGTCAATATAATGCGTCAAAGCACCTAGGATTCCCCCAATAATTGAATAGAGATACCAGTGACCTAGTTCACTTTGCTGCTTGGTTAGTGCTCAACCCCAGACCTTTTCTCTTCGCCATAATATGAGCTTCGATGTTGTTGGCAACTTCTACAGGATCATCTCCAAGTGCGACCTTCCCTCCAGTCAAACCTTCAACATCTTGGGTCAATAATTTAACGAGTTGAGGTGCGCCCGTTACAAAGGGAGTCGGGGATAGGTGAGTATATGCCCCGTATGCTACAGCAAATACTCCGTCAATTGTCGCTTTTTGCTCCATCCATTCAGGTGCCGTAACTGCAATAGGCAATTGAGGTACGTCGACATCTAAATGATCTGCCAACGCTGTAACGAGCATCGAGATTCTTCCGGTATCCGTACAGGTTCCAAAACTTAAGACGGGTGGGATTTTTAAGGCGCCGCATATTTCTCCCAGTCCACTGCCTGCCATTTTGACGGCATCCATGTTACATAGTCCCGCAACTTCCAAGGCATGGTTACCGCAGCCGGCAGATACCACTAAAATATCCTTTTTGATTAGTTCTTTGGCCAGATTCACTGTGTTCCAATCCTGTGGGCCATTCCTAATGGTCGAACAGCTCACTAGGGCGACAACCCCTTTGATCTTTCCAGCGACAATAACATCCACGAGTGGATCTAGTTTGTTGCCAAGTGCCTCTAAGACTGCTTCGGTGGAGAATCCCGCAATCGCTTTCTGCGTAATTTTGGGAACCTTTGGAGTGATTCTTCCTTTACGCTTTTTAAAGTTTTCAATACCTAACTCAATGAGTCGATCTGCCATTGCATCAGTTTCAGCTGGATGATACGGAATCTTATGTTGAAGCCCCGGCAAACCAATGATCGTACTGACTGCCACCAAGGTTATTTGGTATTGTTCAGCATACATATCAATGGCGGGTGGAGAACAGTTCTCATCCATAGCCAGGACATCTACTGTTCCAGTAGCTAAAAGAGGCTCAATTGTAAGCCAATTCCCCATTAAACCCACAAAAACATCATCTACTGGAAATCTCTGAACTAATTCTTGCCCGGTTTCGATAGAACCAACGATTCTAAGCCCTTTCGCCCCAGCTGCTTTAGCTCGTTCTTGAACTTCTGCCATTTTGGCCTTTTGAATAGTTGCAACGCCAGGCCAAGGTTGGTGACCATTAAACACAATATTAACGTAATCCGGGTCCATGATCCCTAAATCAACATTAACTTCGTGTGGTTTGGGCGTGCCAAACAAAATATCCTGAGTCATTTCCAATCCAATTTGGGCATTATAAATTGTAGCCAGACCTAAGCGCAAGGCCTTGAGTGCCAATGATACATAATCTCCATCGACATTGGTCAAGCAACTCGCGACAGAATTCTGTTCTTCATGAACAGCGCCTGCTGGATAGATATGTAGATCCCTCCAAACCTTTTTCCGTTTCTTCGGAGCAAAGGCTTCAACCATAAGGTTCGGCTCTTCTACACCAATATTCATTTGGGCATTAAGCAGATCGGCTAATTGTATGGCCATCTGGTTAGTATCCTGATTCGTATTGAGTCCAAGCTTTTCACACATCCATTTAAGTTTATTGACATCCGTAATTTTAAATGGCGTTTTTCCTTCTCCTGTGGCTTTTAGGGTTCTGAATGCCTCATAAGCATGATGGCTGTAAGTCCCTGCTCCCATAATATTTTGAAGCAGCAACTTTCTCATAGCCATAGCATCCGGTCCGATTCCACAAACTCCTTTATCCTGCCCACTTTTCTCACTGATTCGGCAAGGTCCCTGAGCACATTGTTGACAAGTTAAGCCTTGAAGACAAAATTTACAGCGAATCTTCTCCTGCTCAGTCCAACGATCGAAGGAATTGGACATACCATCTTCCCTGATTCTTCCTAGCATTTCCTCAACTGAGTCATGGTAACTTATTCGACCCTCTGTCTTTTCCAGTATAGTTTCAGACATTACCTATCCCCCTTTAATAATTACTATAGAAAGTTTGCTCATCTGCAGTGTCAAATATGTACCTGCCGTAATAGAAAGTAATTCAAATTAGGATTCTTAAAAAGAAACAGATTTTAGCTATATTCTGTCACTAATTTTTCGATCAAATTTAAAGCATGTAATAGTTCGTTATGAAATTTGGAAAGATAAAAACAATAATTAGATTGGAGGGATAATTAATGAACGAAAGTACGGATATAAAAATTAACCAACAAAATTTGAAAGCAAAAAACATAGTATATTATATCTTGGGCGTTCTGGAAGTCTTATTAGCCTTTCGCCTGGTCTTCAAACTTTTAGGAGCCAATCCTCAAAGTCCTTTTGTATCATTCATATACTCAGTCTCACAAGCATTCTTATCACCTTTTAATGGTATTTTTAGATCGGCAGTCACGAAGGGAATTGAGGCTCAGTCTGTTTTAGAGCCAACGACCATTATTGCTATGATTGTTTATGCAATCATAGCTTGGGGAATTGTTAAGTTAATTGAGATTAGTAGGCCACATCACACTACAGGAATCCGTTAACTCAATTTAGGATCTGCAATGCGATATGAGATTTGATATAAAAATAGCCCGTGACAGTAATTAAACTGTTACGGGCTTCAAACCTGGCATCAACCTTAAAAAGCAGATTAATTTCAAAAGGTAAGGAAGTTGTCTTCGTAATGATTGGAGCATAAATACAAGAACAGTACATAAATTTGTAATGTTTACAAACTGCATAAACTAAAGGATTTAAGCGTTTTACGTCGAAAATAATATAAAAGTCCAAATTTTTTGTTTTTCGTTTAAGTCATTCTTTAGTGATTAGACAACAAATTGAGGAGACTACCATGTCTAAAAGAAATATTGAAAATTTTCTTGATCCCAAATACTTAGAGGAAATCCTCGCCAGTTTCTCCATGGCTACAGGGTTACACATTGAAGCCGTGAATAGAAAAGGAGAAATGCTTGCAATATTAGGTAATAAAAGCAGAAGCGACTTTTGTCAGTTTATCCGGAGCCATAGTAAAGGAGAAAAGAAGTGTTTAGATTCTTATAAAGAAGCAACTTTAGAAGCAGCAAAATGGAATGAGCCCTATTTCTTCCGTTGCCATGCAGGACTAGTAATATGGGCCGTCCCAATTATAGTAGACAATGTGTTTTTAGGAAGTATTATATGTGGACAAGTATTATTATGGAAGCCCGACGACTTTTTTCTGCAACAGTTAAAGAAATCCAATTCCAAAAATTTAGACTTTGATACTTTACAACAAAAAGTAAAAAACCTTCCTATATCATCTCCTGAACAGTCTCAAGCTGCGGCCGACATGCTTTTTGTTGTCGTAAATCATTTGGTGAAAAGAAACATCCACACTATGGAGGAGGAAAATGCCTATCATTTAGAACGCCTTCAAATAAAAGCTGATCTGGAAAACAGGAAGAAGAAAAACATTACGGAATTTACAGACTATGGAACCTATTTGAAAAATGAACGGCGTTTTCTAAGTTATATACGGCTTGGTGATAAAACCAGGGCCGAAAGTACTTTGAAGAATCTATTGACTGACCTCTTAACTAAGACCGCTGGTGATAAAGCTACTATAAAAATACGGGTCCTTGAATTGGCCTCCCTATCATCGAGGGCGGCTGTCGAAGGGGGAGCTGATGCAGAACAGGTCATGGTGAAACTTCAGGATTTTAATAATGAAATCAACAGCATTGAACGCATAGAAGAATTCTTCTTCAAAGTCCATAAAGTCATAGGAGAATTTCTTGATGGGATTTTCAAACTCGCAGACAAGAAACATCTCAGCTTAGTTAATAACGCACGAAATTTCATTATGGAAAACTACCATAAACCACTTACCCTTAAAGCAACCGCCGACCATCTCTTTATTAGCCCGTCCCACCTATCTCGTTTGTTTAGATTAGAATTAGATTGCACTTTTAATGATTACCTAACTAGAGTCCGTGTTGAAAAGGCGGTAGAACTGATGAAGAAACCGGAGTTTAGCGTTGAACAAGTTTCTAAAGCAATAGGCTTTAAGAGCCAAAGTTATTTCGCTGAAGTATTTAGGAAATATATTGGCGTAACTCCATTGATCTACAAAAATAGCTTATTTTAGGGGCGATTTAATTGATATTTGATGATATTATCCATTCAATTGCTGAAGGTGAATCTGAGGAAACGATAGAATTTTGCAAACAAGCTTTAGCACAGGGATATTCTGCCACTTCCATTCTTGAAAAAGGACTAATTACGGGTATAAACATCATCGCTGAAAAATACCGCACTGAAAAAGTTAATGTTCCGGAGGTCCTGATGGCCACCAATTCAATGCATGCCGGCCTATCCGTTATTGAACCAATCTTGACTGCACCTACCAAAAAGGGGCTCGGCAAGATAGTCTTGGGTACCGTTGCAGGCGATTTGCACGATATTGGTCTCGGCCTTGTCAAAACCATGGCTATGACGACTGGTGCCAAAGTTATAGATCTTGGGGTTAACGTTACTCCTAAAAAATTCGCCAGTGCCGTTCGCAAGGAAAAACCTAATATTTTAATGATCTCAGCCTTATTAACCACCACCATGTCTGTCATGAAAGATGTGATTGATGAACTGGAAGCTCAGGGATTACGTAACGGGGTTAAAGTCATAGTAGGCGGAGCACCGATAACTGATGCCTTTGCCAAGGAAATAGGAGCAGATTATACATTTGAAGATGCTTTTGAATTCCGCAAATTTTTAAAGGAAAATCTAAGTAAATTGTTACCCTCCCAACGAGGCAGCTCATAAAAGGATATTTACTAAAAAGAACTGCTCTTGTTTTAGCGCGAGCAGTTCTTTCTACATTAGCTTTCATTTCAAAATGCCTATTTCGATTGATTAGTTCTATCGCAGTAAGTTTCCTCAACGACTCGATTTGCTCTGATCGTTATTTTCTCCTGCTAATATTTCCAAAGTAATAACTTGACCCGCATTGACATAAATGGATTCCGGTGCCTTGATTCCTCTGACAACTGAGGTGAGGAGACCTATATCGCCCTCGATTTCTCCGACCTCCCAGCCAAAAAAGTCGGCAATTTCCTGAACCTTCTGTCGGTATCGTTCAAAATCTTTTATCCCAGGCGTCTTAATTAAGATTGCTTTTTGATATCTTCCATACAAAGTTTTAATCAATTTACGCGCTTTCTTTTCACCATACTTCGCTTCATATTCGTAGTATTCTGCCAAAGGAGTCCGTCCATAGTCCAACCATCCCTGACTAAAATAATAAGTGAGGTAATTCTCCTTGAATAATTCCATATGCCTTGTAGTTGACCCTAACATTAGGCCAATACAATCGTGTGTTGCAGGAAATAAAAGTGGTACGCGCGGTGATAGCAAACCAAGCATCGAATTAGAACATCGGCCATAGGTTAAAATGATCAAATCATAATCCTGGCTCTCATTGATTATTTCTTGTATTTTAGCGTTTAGCTTATCCGGTCGAGCGTGGTAACTGTAATCAAGGAATTTACAATCCATCCCTTGATTAAGTCCTTGAGCATGGATTTCATTCATAGTCGAATGGCAACCAATCAGCTTAATTCTCAACTACATCATCCTCCATAACACTGAAAAAAATACGCTAGGTTCACTGTTTAAGGTTCCGGGAAAAAGACCTTCCTATGAAAGAACACCCAGGCCTCCACAACCCGGGTGTTCTTAATTGTATAGGACGTTGCAACTCTTGGAAAGTTAGAGATTAACCTATTTTCCGCCTAAAAGCTTCTCCTTACCAAGTGCTTTGTAAATGCTAAAGCACATGGCTATCATGATCAACATGAAGGGGAAGGCCGCGACAATAGAAACCGTCTGCAAGACCGATAACGCTGCAGTGCCACCACCAACTAAGATTAGAATGATGGTAAAAGAACCCTGAATGATACCCCAGAAGCTACGCAATTTCTTACCAGGATCCATGTCGCCGTTGGAAGTTAGCATGGCCAGTACATAAGTTGCGGAATTTGCAGCACCTACGAAAGATGCAATGATGAGGATAATAGCTAAGGGAGCGGTTATCGAATATAAAGGTAGCTGTTGCAGTAAGGAGAAAAAGGCGGTAGTATAGTCTGTTTTAACAGCGGCCTGAATGGCACCATTAGAAAGCTTATCTAGGTTGAAAGCAGCGCCGCCGTAAATCGATAGCCAAATCATAGAGAATCCGGAAGGTAGCAACGTTACTGCCAAAACGAATTGGCGGATGGTACGCCCCTTGGAGACACGGGCCACGAATTGTCCGACAAATGGAGCCCAAGCAATCCACCATGCCCAGTAGAAGACGGTCCAACCATTTATCCACTCAATATTGCCCATCCACAGGGTCTGTCCAATAAAGTTTTGCAAGTAAGCTCCAAGCGTATCTGTAAAGTTGTTCAGGATTAAAACCGTACCCCCAAACAAGAAGATAAATACCATGAAGCCAATCGAAAGCCATACCTTAATATCGGCAGCAATTTGCATAGCCTTGTGTAGACCAGAGATCGTGGCCAGAGTGAAGAGTAGAGTCATGACCGCAATGACTATAGAAACTGTTACTGGCGTCGCCTGAATTCCCCAGATATATTGCAGTCCTGTGGCTATCTGGTTTGAGCCGAGACCTAGACTAGTGGCTACACCAAACACTGTGGCGAACACTGATAAGATGTCAATTGCTTTGCCAATAGGTCCGTAAATTCGGTCACCAATCAGAGGATAGAAGGCGGAACTGACAAGAAAGGGTAGATTCTTCCGAAATTGGAAGTAGGCTAGAGCCAGACCACAAATAGCGAAAATAACCCAAGGATGGATGCCCCAGTGAAAAAACACTGTACGCATAGCTGTACGCATAGCTTCCGGAGTAGCAGCTTCGCCCATCGGAGGGGTCAGGTAATGCATCATCGGCTCAGCAACTGACCAGAATACAAGGCCGATACCCATTCCTCCTCCAAACAACATAGAAAACCACTGGAAGTTACTGAACTCAGGCTTATCGTCGTCTTTTCCCAGCTTGATCAAACCAAAACGACTAAACGCGATCCCATATATGAAAACCGTAAAAAAGCCAACTGCTAACAGGTATAGCCATCCGAAATCCGTCGTCAAAAATGCGAAGGTAGCACTAGCTACTTTCCCCATTTCTTTAGGCAAGAACATTCCGAAAATTACGAACAAAACAATGATGACTGAAGAAATATACATAACAGAACGATTTGTTGAGCTTTTACTGTTTGTCATGAATAGCACTACTCCTCTCGTAAACTATACGTTTAATGGATTAGTTTTTGTATCCTAGTCTTGGTGTGTGGAGTCACCAGTCTATAGAATCCTTCTATCGCCATTTATAACCGAAAGGAATCCTAAGGACTTTAAAGAATGTTTTTTATTAAGGTCCCTAGGATTCACTACGTTGAGCTAATCTGCTATTGAGTTATAAATTTATTTTCCTAGCATACGGTCTGCAAGAGCGACCGCCTGATCAGCTGATTCAGCCCAGCCGTCTGCACCGATTTCATCTGCAAAAAGTTGACTGGTAGGACCGCCGCCGATGAATACCTTGAACTGATCTCTAAGATTATGCTCTTTTAAATAATCAATTATCTCCTTTTGCGCACTCATAGTGGTTGTCAAGAGCGCACTTGCTCCAATAATGTCCGCTCCAACTTCTTGGGCTTTCGAGACAAAATCTTTTGCTTTAATATCCGTGCCTACATCAAACACTTTATAGCCTGCTGCCGTGAACATAGCGCCCGTAATATTCTTACCGATGTCATGAATATCACCTTCTACTGTTCCCAAAACAATCCTGCCTTTAGCTTCCCCTTGGCTCATGCCCAATTTGGCAATCTCGGGTTCAAGTAGACCTAAACCAACTTTCATCGCCTCAGCTGACATCATGACATCCGGCAAAAAGACTTCTCCAGCTTTCCATAACTCTCCTACAACTTCAATTCCTTTGATCAGGCCAAGTTGCACTGCGTCAACAGGGTTAATTGATTCATCGATTACCTTGTTAGAAAGTTCCTCGACTATATCCTCATCACCATCAATAATTGCTTGCTTCAATTCTGCAAAAACTGCTTCACTCATTTTCTATTCCTCCAATTTTGATTAAGATGGATACATTTGTTATCACTATTAAAAGTATATCGAGATTGCTATTTAGCACGATTGGCGATGAATTCTAACAGTTTTTGATCAATACTTTCGTCAAGAACTGGTGGTACGTAATTAGCCAAAACCTCTTGCCATTGTTTATGAGCCCTTTGGTTTGTATCTAGGCTTTCCTTGGACCAAGCCTCGTAGGCAGAGCGATCACTCAATTGAGGAGTACGGAACTCTTTCTTATGATTTTTTCGGGTATGTTTTTGAGTTAGGAAGTGTCCGCCTGGTCCTACTTTAGCAATCGCATCGAAAGCCAAACCGTCCTCATCGAAGTTGAACCCCTTCATATAATGCAAGAGCATCCCGGCCATTTCATCGTCCATCATAAACTTTTCATAAGAAATAGCCATGAAGTATTGCAAAATCCCTGCCGTATGAAGAACAAAATTAATACCGGTTACACTGGCAGCCATCAAAGTCATCATGGATTCATACCCAGCTTGGGCATCGACAATCTTCGCATCGTTCAAACCACCACCCGACCGACTGGGAACATCGTAGAAACGGGCAATTTGAGCACTAGCCGAAATGAACAAGGCACACTCTGGACTACCAATGGAGAGGCTCCCATTACGCATATCACTGAGAGCTGAGGTTGAGCCGTAGACGACGGGTGTACCAGGATTAATACTTTGGGCTAGGGCTATTCCTGCTAAAACTTCAGCATTTTGAAGTGCTAAAGTACCTACTAAGGCTGCAGGCCCGGTAGAACCCGCCATAACCAAAGAAGCGATAACAACGGCTTGTCCAGCTTCCGCATAGACCATCAGGGCTCCTAACATTCTCTCGTCGTATTTCAAAGGAGTCAACGAGTTGATTAGGGATATGAGCACTGGTTTTTCTTTAATGACCTCTTTACCGCCAAAAAGGTGGGATACCATTTCGATGGAATCTTCTGCACGTTCTCGTCCTTCAGCACTGCCCATGAAACACTTATCTGAGTTCTTGATGGAACTATAGATCATTTTCAAATGTCTAATTTCGTCTGGAATATCTTGAGGCTCGGCCACCGTCCCCCCTGTCATATGCAAGTTTTTACTGGCTCCGGCTAATTTGACAATATTATCATAATCCTGCATCGTGCTTTTACGACGGGTCCCGTCAGCTAATTGGATAAAAGGAGCCCCATAACCGGGCATATAGATTATATTTTCACCACCACAGACCAAATTGTGTTCTGGATTACGGGCATGCAGGGTGAATTCAGCGGGTGCAAGTTTAACCTTGGCTTCGATGAATTCTCTTGTGAAATGAACACGATTTCCTTCTACTTTTTGTCCTTGTGCCCTAAAGACCTCCAATGCTGGTTCATAGTCAAAATCCATACCGACTTCTTCAAGAATCTTTATCGATTCATTATGAATTATCTCTACCTGCTCCTGTGTCAAAACATTATACTTAGGTAACATAGTTAACACCCCTTTAACAATCTTTGATAGTTACTTTGAATTAAACCTCACCAAAATCTTTTAGAAAACTCGGCTAGCGCCAAGCCATAGGCGCAGGCGGTCACCGTAGTTGCACTGATGCGCTGGCCATGGATGGTCTGATTAGTATTAAAAAATCTTTACTAACGGATGCTCAGGTGTTCCTAGCTTGACACCGTTTAGTTTATTGTTATAGGCCATCATAGCATCAGTAGTTGCCATTGCCCTATATACCCAAGGAGCGTTTACCATAGGACCGTAGAGAATGAAACTAGCACCTTGAGTTACTGGGTAAGTGAAGACAGCAGCCCCAGCCACTTCGAAAAATGGAGTTCCTTTTGAACGCATTTTCTTCCACAAATAAACTGCGTTAGAAGGAGCACATCCTCCCGGATAACCGAATTCTTCATTGACGACATTGATAGCCTCACTTGTCCAGCTAGCGCTAGGTACATCCAATACACCTGGATCAACCAGAAACTGCTCGATTCCCGCTCTCTTCGCCGCCTCAATTAAACCCTCTTTCTCTCCATCACCAGTGAGTAGCTTGATTCTAGCTTTAGGCTTTAATGCTTTGTTACTAAACGCTAAAATGACAGCTGTTTTAATTCCACTTTCTTTGATAGTGGCTAACTCTTCCTCGGAATAATGCTCGTCGATGGAATTATAAATAAGTCTTTTGCGTATTTCAGAATCCTTGCCAAGCTCTTTCAATGCACCCATTCGTACGGCAGGACTAATACTGTCCAATAAAAAAGGGGCCTTTGAGTTTTTCATAACAAATTCTACATAACGAGTTAAAGCCTCTACCGATTCACCTAAGACATCAAGAATAAATGGATTACCCGTTTCCGCACTCAACTCAGCTTCTTGATCTAGAAGAGCTTTTGCAGCCACTTCATCGAAAATTCCTTTCATTCCATCTTTAACAATTTTGTGGCCCCGGTAGAAGATGCTGCCGATAAGCACGGTAGGGTATTGTCCCGGCTGTCCGCCTACCTTTACGCCGTTAATATCGTAAACATGTTGTTCTGAAGTATACTTTAGCATATAAATTCCCCCATATTTATATTGTTTGGAACACCTTCATCATCGCGAATGCGGCTTTTAATATCATGGTCTGGAATTCCCTTAGTTATCAGACTATCTTGAACATCGGGAACTTACATCATTTACTAGTACGGTTCCGCAATCCTGAAAAGTTCACCCCCTATATGCTGATGACATGTTACATTTCTTGATTGATATTCCCTGCATTCATAATAACACCATAGTTCTTGAACATTAACACTACAGTTATGCTCGTTTTGCTACATTTGAAGCCAAAAATGAAAATTCGGATTATTCGTTTTTTTGATATACTTTTCACATTTCCAATAGCATTTAATACTCTAGCTCCAAAAATATGAGCGTGTCGCACACAAACAAAACCCCACACTACTTCGTGTGAGGTCTTAAGCCGGAGTCAGATACCCCTTATCTAAATTCTTCCTTGAATGCCTTTATAATCGACACAACCATTGCAAACATGACAAACATAAACGGAAATGCTAAAGTAATGGAGGCCGTCTGCAGTGCACTCAGTCCCCCTGCTATCATCAAGGCAATAGCTACAGCACCCTCGATCAAACCCCAGGTAATCTTCAGCCCAGCTTTAGGGTTTAATTCCCCACCTGAAGTGAACATAGCCATAACAAATGTTGCTGAGTCCGCCGATGTAATAAAGAAGATTGCTATGATTATAGTCGTCAGGATTGTTAGAACACCAGCAAGTGGGTAGTACTGGAACATGGCAAAAATGGCTGTACTCATGTCTTTAGTTACTTGAGCTGCAATAACTCCATGTTGAAAAACGTCAATATAAAGCGCGCTGTTGCCCATGACTCCCAACCACATAAAGCTCATCAAAGTAGGAGCTATGACAACACCCAATATAAACTCTCTAACCGACCGCCCCCTTGAAATACGGGCAATGAACGCCCCCACAAACGGACCCCAGGCAACCCACCATGCCCAATAGAAAATGGTCCAGCCCTCTACCCAACCAGGATTCGTATCAAATGTATCTGCCCAAAAACTCATTTGAACGATATTTTGAAAGTACAACCCAATAGATTCGGTAAAGCCGGCAAGAATAAATCGAGTCGGCCCAATGATTAGCATGAAACCCAAAATTACAAAAAGCAGTAGAATATTAGCGTTGCTAAGGAATTTGATTCCTCGTTCAATTCCAGTTACTGCAGATGCTATAAATAATACTGTAATCACTACGATAATAACGACAGTTGTCGTGGTACCGGTGGGAAGGCCATAGGCGTAATTTAACCCAGCACTGATCTGCATAGCACCTAATCCCAAGGATGTAGCAACCCCAAATATTGTTGCGAATACGGCCAAGATATCAACTGACTTGCCAATCCAACCGTTGATTCCCTTTTTTCCAAGCAACGGGTAAAGAGACGAACTAACTAAAGCGGGTAAGCCTTTACGGAACTGAAAATACGCCATTGACAGGCCTACAACGGCAAAAACACTCCAAGGATGTAGACCCCAATGGAAAAAGGTATAGCGCATTGCAATTTGAGCTGATTCAATTGTTGAAGGTTGACCGAAGGGAGGAGATGTATAGTGCGTCATCGGTTCAGCTACTCCCCAGAAGACAAGTCCAATTCCCATACCAGCTGCAAAGAGCATGGAAAACCAACTCAAAGTACTGTACTCAGGCTTCTCACCATTTTTGGCTAAGGTAATATTGCCGTATTTACTTAACGCTATATAGAAAGCAAAAAGGAGGAAAAAAGTCACGCCTATTAAGTAACTCCAGCCGAAATTGTCTGTAATGAATTGCTGTACTGCGTTAAATGTGGCACCCGCTTCTTTATTCTGAAATAGAGTCCAGAGGACAAACAGAACCATAATGGCCGCAGAAAATGAGAAGATTGGACGATCAACTTTGCCAAGGAAACTCTTCTTATTACTCATTCTTCCTCCTCCCATAATGGAAAATATACCATCCCTTACTTTTAATCTTAACATCTTTTCATTATTCTAAGCTGCCACAATAATGCTCGTTTTGCTACATTTATGCTATTTTTGAAAATTGAAACTACTCTAATGGTATTCGATCCTACGTTATATTTCCCTACAATATCTTAAATTAACTAGGGACTTAACGATTAATCAACCGTTAAGTCCCTAGTTAATCCTCAACAATTTACCCAGATATTTAGTCTGGTAACCTAGAAAGAGCTTTTTTGTTGCAGACAATGACTAAAATATCCCCTTCTTCAACGACCGCATTTGCCCCTGGCGCAATCACAATCTGATCTGCGCCTTTTTTGATTGCCATCACATTGATCTTATAAACTGCCCGCAAATTTAGTTTACCTACAGTTTTATTGACAAACTGAGCTGGAGCAATTATTTCGAAAATGCTGTAATCTAAGGACAATTCTATGAAATCCATAACATTTGTTCTTATTAGATTGTTGGCCAGGCGAATCCCCATATCTTGTTCTGGATAAACAATTTTATCTGCCCCAATTTTCTCTAATACCTTTCCGTGTTGCACGGATTGAGCCTTAGCGACAACATAGGGTATTCCCATTTCTTTGAGCATCAAGGTGATCAGTATATTTGCTTCAAGATCATCCCCGATCGCTACTATAGCTACATCTAAATTTCGCACCCCTAATCCCCGGAGCGTCTCCTCCTCACGTGCATCAGCTTGCACCGCTTGGGTCACATCATTCACTATGACCTGAACGGCATGTTCGTTCTTATCTAAGGCAAGGACTTCGTGACCTAAGGCAGTGAGGGTCTTAGCGACACTGGTTCCGAATCTTCCTAAGCCAATAACCACAAATTGTTTACGCACTTATTTCTCCTCCTATCCAATCAAGATTCGTTCATCTGGATATTTAACGTGGGCTGCTTGTTTATTCTTTTTCTGGGAAAGTACAAATGCCAAGGTTAACGGCCCCAACCGTCCTATAAACATTGTCAAAATAATCCCTATTTTACCCACATCGGAAAGATTGGGTGTGATTCCTAACGAAAGGCCCACTGTCCCAAAAGCGGATGTTACTTCGAAAAATACGGTCATTAAATCTGAGTTTTCTGTGTGTGATAGGATGGATAATATTAGGAAAATCAATAATACAGCTGAAGTCGTAACCGCCAAAGCTTTCTGAATAACATCCTTTGGTATGGTCCTACCCTCTAAGACAATATGAGGATTACTGCGATAGGTACTTAAGACAGATAAAACAATCGATATAAACGTCGTTGTTTTAATCCCTCCGCCCGTTCCCCCTGGAGAAGCTCCAATAAACATGAGTACAATCATAGAGAGCAAGGTTGTGTCATACATACCCGCAATATTGATGGTATTAAATCCTGCGGTCCGAGTAGTAGCCGATTGAAATAAAGCTGCCATAACCTTTGTCCCAAAAGGGAGTGGCCCTAAGGTATTTGGATTTGCAAATTCCATGATCAAAATAATCACGGTCCCTAAGAAGATCAGGCCTCCAGAAACCCATAGAACTATTTTCGTATGAAGTCTAAACTTTTTCCGGGGTCCCAGAAGATCCGCCATAACAATAAAACCCAACCCTCCACAAATAAACAAAAGCATGATGGTAATATTAACGACGGGATCTCCAACGAAAGCAGTAAGACTGGTAAAATTACCCATAAGATCGAAGCCCGCGTTATTAAAAGCTGAAATAGAATGAAAGATACCATAATAAAGCGCTTTAGTCCAACCAAAATCGGAATACCAGCGTAAGGTTAAAATGAGGGTACCAAGCGCTTCAAAAGTAAAGGAAATCAACAGGACAGACTTCGTTAAGCGAACGATACCTTCGACTGAGACCTGGTTTAGGGCCTCTTGCAACAATAATCGTTCTTTAAGAGTAATTTTTTTCCCTAAAATCATGGCAAACAGGGTGGCAAAGGTCATAAAACCGAGTCCACCTATTTGAATTAATATAAGAATAACCCATTGTCCAAAGAGCGAAAATGTCGTCGCTGTATCCACAACCACTAAGCCTGTAACACAAACTGCCGAGGTTGCAGTAAAGGCGGCATTCAAAAAAGGTAAGCCCAATCCATCCTGGGTGGCTTGAGGTAAGGTCAGTAAAAACGCCCCAAACAGAATAAGAGCAGCAAACCCCAAAACTAAAACTCGAGATGGTGACATGATTTTCCCTAATGCGTTCAATCCCTTTTCCCTCCAAGTGAGTCTGCATTACAACAAACGATATCCTACCCCTGGTTCGGTAATAATATGCCGTGGGCGTGATGGGTCACATTCAAGTTTTCGCCTTATCTGAGCAATGTATACTCGTAAGTACTGTACTTCTTTCTCATAAGATGGTCCCCATACAGTACGAAGTAAATAACTGTGGGTTATTACTTTTCCGGCGTTAATCGCTAGATTTTTTACGATCTCATATTCCGTTAAGGTAAGCTTAATCTCATGATCATCCCTTGTGACCCGTCGATGTAATAAATCAAGGGTCAAGTCTTCAAAGTGTAAAATCGGCTGTTCCTCAACACCAACAGTGTGACGCATTGCCGCTCGAATTCGAGCTAACAATTCGCCCATACCAAAGGGTTTCGTCACATAATCATCTGCACCCAAGTCTAAGGCCGTAATTTTATCACTCTCCTGTTCCTTGACTGAAAGAATGATAATGGGCACTTTAGTCCATTCTCGCAACTGACGCACTACGTCTAGTCCATCGAGATCAGGTAACCCTAAATCAAGAACTACTAAGTCAGGACTGAACAAGGCGACTGATTCAAGGCCCTCTCTGCCTGTCTTAGCGTCTTTTACAAGATAACCGTGACTTGTTAAGGCCACTCGCAAGAATCTTCGAATCTGTGTATCATCATCAATAATTAAAATTCGCTGACCTTTGTTTTCCATCTTGCTCTCCTTCATTCATCTCAGGAACTAGCCCAAAAAATTGGTTAGTTAATGGTAAAGTAAACGTGATTGTCACACCGCCAAGTTTATTATTTTCAGCCCAAATATCCCCGCCATGTGCTTCAATAAGTCCTTTACAAATAGCCAGTCCGAGCCCCGTTCCACTCACTTGGAGTGGGGAACTAAGTCGATAAAACTTATCAAAGACCTTGCTTAAATCCGCCTCAGGAATGCTATGGCCCCGGTTAGCGACGACAATCTCTAGCAGTTTCACTTGTTGCCGGACCGATATCCTTATTTTGCTAGCGGCTTCGGAGTACTTAAGAGCATTATCCAACAGGTTGATCAACACTTGCTCTATCAAAATCCCATCTGCTTGTACCAAAGGTAAGCCTTCCTGTATATCAATGTCCAAAGGCCGTCGAGTTAAGGTTTCTCCAAGCCTATTGATCGCCACTCCAAGGATATCTTGAAGATCGCACCATTCTTTATTTAGTCTAAGCATACCACTTTCTAACCGTGCCATATCTAATAAATTACTAATAAATCGATTCATACGCTGAGCCCCATGTAGAATTGTTTTTAGCAGCTCCTTGCGAACCTCAGGGCTATAGACGACATTTTGATCTTCCAGAAGCCCGGTAACGGCCCCGATAATAGAAGCGAGAGGTGTCCGAAAATCATGAGAAAGTGAATTAAATAGTGCCGTACGTAAACGTTCAGACTCTACTAATGAAAGGGACTCTCTGGCTTGTTCTGCCAATTTGACTCGATTGATGGCCATGGCAGCTAATCCTGTAAAGGCTTCTAATAAGCGAATTCGCTCAGGGTCAAATTGCGCTTTACTTTCATCAATATAAATCCCGAGAACTCCTTGCGTTCCCTGCTCTGTAGCTAATGGAAAATATAGGGCCCTAGCAGTACCCCAGGTCTCTGTTCCATTTCCCGCTTTTAGTCCCCTTTCATAAACCCAGGTGGCAACTGAAAGTTCACGATTATCTAAAAAATTATTGAGTCCAGAGTCCTTTTTCAGAACCAGTTGAGCCTTTTCATTAGGTAAAAGCAACATAACTTGCCCCTCTAATGTTTTAGAGACATTACTAACAATACAATCTAACACAGCATCTAGGTTGTCGACTGCTGCGATATCTCGGCTTAGCGAATAAAGTGCTGAAATGCTATTCTCCCGCTGCCGAGAATAATTCACCTGTTTTTTTAACCGATCGGATAGAGTTCCGGTAATTAGACCCACAAACATAAAAATAGCAAAGCTAATAAGATAACGGAGATCCGCAACAGTAAATTTAAAAATTGGAGGAACAAAGAAAAGATCAAAAGCGATCGTCCCCATTAATGCCGTTGCGATGGCGGGCAGGGTCCCCCAGCGAGCGGCACTGATTAGAATAGAGAGTACATAGGCCAAAGAAATATTAACCAGTCCTAAAAATGGACTTATAAAAGTTAAAACTAACGTCATGACAATAACCATTAGGCTAGACACCAGATAAGGAATTATCTTTGGAGAATACCAACTTTGAGTGTTAGTTCCTACTTCTTCTTCCTTATTTGATGACTGAATTTGAGTGGGTCCTACCTCTTGCTTGTTCCCAGGGATAACATGAATACTAATGCCTTGGCTTTGCCGAATCACTTTGTCCACGACCGATCCATGGATTATCTCCCAAAAGCGCGTATGTTCGGGTTTCCCAATAATTATCTGAGAAACATTACGTTTTCTAGCCAGCTCTAAAATAGCATCGGCTACACTATTCCCAGTTAAACCAATAACCTCCGCCCCCAGTTCCTCCGCCAGTCGAAGATTTTTGGCCATTGAATCTTTTTCAGCCTCACTACTGGGAAAGCGACGCAGGGTTTCGACATGCACGGCAAATAATTCCCCTTGTACCTTCTCTGCCATTCTTTTTGCAATCCGAATCAACTGAGCTGAGAAAGGGCTAGCACTTATACAGACCAAAATCTTTTCTCCCGTTGGCCAGGGTCCAGCGATCCCATGGACTCGCCTGTAGGATTCTAGCTGACGATCCACTCGTTGCGCTGTATAGCGAAGGGCCAACTCCCTCAGAGCGTTGATATTGCCAGGACGAAAGAAGTTTTTGAAACCCTCTGTTTCCTGGTCAGGAACATAAACCTTACCATCTTTTAACCTTTGAATTAACTCTTCGGGAGGGATATCAATCAGTTGAATTTGGGACGCAGTTTCTAAGACTTGGTCGGGAACCGTCTCCCGTACGGTAACTCCCGTAATCTGGGTTACTATATCATTGAGTGTCTCTAAGTTCTGAATATTCAAGGTAGTGTAAACGCTGATTCCCGCTGACAATATTTCTTTGACATCCATATAACGTTTTTTATGCCGACATCCTTCTACGTTAGTGTGGGCCAGTTCATCAATCAAAACAAGTTGTGGACGACGTGCTAAGACTGCATCTAAATCCATTTCTTGAAAAGTCTTCCCTCTATAGTCTTGAGATTTCCTTGGAATAACCCTTAATCCCTTGAGCATAGCCTCGTTATCTACTCTGCCATGAGTTTCTACCAGACCCACAACCACATCTATACCTTCCGACAATCTCCCTAAGGCCGCTTCTAACATCGCATAAGTTTTTCCGACCCCTGAAGCTGCCCCTAAAAAGATTGTAAGTTTTCCTTTTGCCATTTACTCACCCTCGTTATTTCCCACGTACATCTTTATTGTCTTACATACTCAAGCTTTCATACTAAATGTAGCCTTATTATAAATCTATTATCAATATAAAGGGCGTAAAGATTGATGAAAAAACCATAAAGAAACTATAAAGATTTTATCCCCTTTTACCATATAATTCTTAGGGGTCATACTCAATAAACTTAAGCCTTTAAGATTATTGGGGCTTAAATTTACAAGGAGTTTTTCTAACTAAACAACGAGGCCTTAACAAACTTGATTGCAAGTTTTTGTTACGGCCTCGTTGTATTTATTAACCCCAGCTAATCTTTATACTCTATATCCCTCTCGCGCTATAATGCCCTTTTCTAAAGCGAAGGCTTGCCCCCATCTAATTAGGGATTCCATTCTCTACCCTTTTAATAACAGCTTTAAGGTTCCAACGACTCAAACTTAGCATCAACACCAAGTCCATTCTTATGTCCCGTATCTCGATGGCAATTGTTGCATCCTACGCGGTTCTTGATAAGTTTCGCATGCCCATTAGGCATAGTTGGTGCATCAGATTCCGGCTTGAAATAACCCAAATGACAATTAATACAATTAGAATCGTAAACAACAGACCTCATTGGAAACGCGTAATTTCCCTTAAAGTGGATTCCAATGTCTCTTACACCACGAACAGTGAAGTCAAGCCTATGAAAAATCCCTCTAGCTTCATGACATGCCCTGCAGTCTACGTTACTATGAGGGGATTTCTCCCAGGATATAGCATACGGTTCCACTTCATGGCATCTGACACATGCGGAAGGATTACCCAGCCAAGCATAGCTAAATCTATAAGCAATATATATTACCAGAAAAACTAAGCTCATAACAATTATGCTCTTTTTAAAAGACTGCATACTTTGTATCACCTTTTCTCTTTAGCACACCTTACAAATAGGATTCTCATTTCTTATTTAATAATTCGCATTGTTGAGTTTTTATAAAAAAATTCTCTCTTAAATGAACTCAGTATGGCCTAGATAATTCAATATGCTGGTCTTAAGGCAAAGCTGGGTGCACGTTTTAAGGGCTTGGTCAAAAAACTGACCAAGCCCTTAAACACTACACAACTCAACTGCTAACTTACTATAAAAGAGCGATTAAAAATTACACCGTGAACCTCGATACCATCTTAATAAGATTATCTGAGCTTTCCTTGGATAAATCAGCCTGCTGCATTACCTCATCAGATTTTTCCACAACCGTAATGCTTTTCTCCGCAATGTTCGTTGTCCCTTCAGCCCCTTGATTTGCAGCTATTGCAATTTCTTCGATTACTTTAGCCATTTCCTGTATTGAAGCAGTAAGTTCCTCCGAAGTTGCACTGAAGTCAGTTACCAGGTTATCAACAAACTCGGCATCTTTGTTATATTGCTCACTAATTTTAAGCATACTTTCATAGTCTTTAAGAACCTGCTTATCTATGAATTCTAAAACACCCGCGGAGCTTTCTGACAAGTTTCCTACCGATGAAACGACTATCTTTGTCACGTTCTGTATTTCATTGACAGTACTTTTTGAATTCTCCGCCAGCTTCCTAATCTCATCTGCTACAACTGCAAAACCTCTGCCTGCTTCCCCAGCCCTTGCCGCCTCAATCGCAGCATTCAAGGCAAGGAGGTTAGTTTGGGAAGTAATTTGCAATATCGAATCTGAAAGTACATTGATCTGATCGACTGCTTTAGATTCTTCAATCGCTTTTAACAGTTTTTCTTGTGTATTTAGATAGATTGTCTGTGCACTACTTTGGGAGGAGACGGCACTTTGGTTAAGTGTGCTTGCTCTTCTGCTTATTTCGCCCGCAGAGACTGCTCCCTGTTGCGCCTTCAGTGCGATTGAGCCCACAGCTCTCTCGATTTCTGTAACAGATGCACTCATTTCCTCTCCTGATGCAGCCGTTTCTTGCATTCCAGCTGACAGTTCCTCAGTTGTTGCAGATACTTCTCCTATCCGTGAGGTTAACTCAGTGATAGCTTTTCCCGTAGCTATTACTGTGTTTTCTACATTTCTAGATTCTACGATAACTCCTTTAACCACTTCTTTAACTGACTGCTGCATTGTATCAATAGCTTGGCAAAGTACCCCTATTTCATCTTTTCTCTCCATAAGTTCTTTGGGAGAAGAGTGAGTGAAATCCCCTGTTGAAATAACCTTAAGGTGTTCTGAAGCTAACATGATAGGATTAGAAATTAATCTGGCTACAAAGTATGCCGCGCCTAAGCTAAACAATAGAAATATTACTGAGGCAATAATAACTGATCTCCCCATGGTCTTTACCCCAGACATAACCTCATCCTTAGGTGCTGTCACCGCCAATGACCAACCAGTTTCTTCAATGGGTGCATATCCGAGAAATTTTACTATCCCATTATACTCGTACTCACCAACACCAGTCTTTCTCTCTATCATTTGTTTTTCCAGTTTTAACAAAGGCTCTAGTTTGGGATCCTGCTTGACATTTTCAAAATCATTGTCCATGTTCATAACGAGTTCCTTGTTCCTGTGGGCAATCGTAGTACCCTTCTCATCAATTATGAATGCTTGGCCCGATTTGCCGTACGTAATATCATTTGTAATGGTACTTAAATAAGTACCGTCCCTCACTGCTCCTAAAACCCCGACAATTTCTCCCTCGTGTTTAATTGGTACAGCGTAGATAATAATCATCGAGCCGTCATCTTTGCTTATTATAGGCTCCGATATAGTTCTATTACCGGCAATCGCCTTTTTAAAATAGTCCCTATCCTTTATACTAACCTGTTTTCCCGTTGTTAAAGATGGTATCGTAATTCCATCTATCCCAGCGATTAGCATCGTAGAGTGTCCACTTCTTTTAGTCTCATCTAGAAGTAGTTTGTTTTTTTCCTCGATAGAGGTATTTGGATTTTTTATCCGATCACGGTTTGCTACTGCTTCAAGAGTACTTAACTGGCTAGTTAGCCTCGCAGATATTACCTTTGCTCCCTCGTTTGCTAACTGTGGAAGGTTTTCTTCAACCTGAGCTGTAATGGCAGTTGCAGCAGTTATGTAGGATATTAGTCCCAATCCCCCACAAACAAATAATAAGAGAACTCCAATGTATAGAATCATTTTATTCTTTAAACTTTTCATTATTTATCACTCCTTCCTATCAATTTGCATAATTGGTAATATTTGATAAGGTTTGGACTGTTATATTTTCCCAATTAACCTAATTGTATTTAATACCTAATTGATATTTTGATTTGAAATTCTAATTATATTTATTGTTTCGCATATTTTATTCCTATTTCTTGCATTTTCGGAGTGACTTAAGTCATTGAAGTGAATGCCAAAGGCATACATTTTATACATATTATCGCTTAAACCTCACGAAAAACGTTGTACCAGATAGCCCTGTATCAATATCTATCTTAGCGTTGTGCCTGGCAGTAATGCTAAAACATGTAGCAAGCCCTAGACCCGTGCCATTCTCTTTGGTGGTGAAAAAGGGTGTTCCGACCTTCTCAAGGTGCTCTGTCTTGAACCCACACCCCTCATCCTGTACTGCCAGAATGACTTCTTCCCCCTCCATAAACGTTCTTATAGTCAGGGTCCCACTACCCGACATGGCTTCCATTCCATTTCGGACAAGGTTTAATATAAGCTGGCGAATTTCTTTCTCATCGAGAGATAAGACTTCAATATCCTGGAGTTCCATTTTAATTTCCTTGTCACTAACCATTGCATCCGCCTGAATCAATGGAAACAGGTTTTCTATTAGGCTGTTTAGATTCAAGGGCTTTAGATCGACTGTCTTGTTCTTTGCTAAGCTCAAGAATTCCGTAATGATAGAATTTGCCCTGTCTAGTTCATCAATCATCAACTCAAAATAATCTTTGGACTGTTGGAATTCTTCTTTACCTCCTAGTAACTGCAGAAAACCTCGAACTGTGGTTAGCGGGTTTCTTACTTCATGACCGATCCCAGCCGCCATCTGTCCTACAAGGTTCAACCGATCTAGACGGGCCATTTCTTTTTCAAACATTTTACGTTCTAAGATATTGTGATAATAGACAGATAAACCTTCTTCAGACGGATAAACATGCACTTCATACGGCGTATCAGAATGAAACCCCTTAATTTCAAAATGCGTAGCTTCCTTTTTGGACTTGGCTTTCCAAAATAAAGGGTAATATTCTAAGAGTGCTTCCGGGAAGAGATCCCAAATATTATTGCCAATTAACTCGTCCCGTCCCTTCAACCAATACTTCTCAGCCTCTCCATTGACAAAAATAAACCGCCAACGATGATCTAGGGTAAAGAATACATCTGTTATGCTTTCTAAAATATTATTGAGCCTTAGACCGATCTCTCTAAGTTCTCTTGCTATTTTGTTGCGTTCAGATATTTCTACTTTGAGCTTTTGATTCGTTTTAAAAAGTTCACTGGTTCTTTCAAGAACTAACTTTTTAAGTGTCCTATAACGATCAATCCGCTCTTTCTCCAATTGTTTCCGCTCAGTAATGTCCCTTATCGACCAGACAAAAATCTGCTCATCTCCAATACTGGCCTCTCCAATCTGAATCTCTACGGGAAAAGCTGTCCCATTTTCATGCATTGCCATAGCCTCAAGTATCTTGTTGCTTTTACCCATAACCAAGTCATTGATTATATTGTGAAAAGAAAAACTTTTTTCATAAAAAAGAGTCGATACATCCTTTCCCTGTAACTCCTCATGCAAATAACCGAACATACCCATAATCGCAGGATTCGAATTTATAACTCGGCCTAAAGCATCTGTAACAATCGCAGTATCTATGGAAGTTTCTCCAATCACGCGGGCCAGGGCTTCAGCCTTTAGTAAATCCGAAGTGGTTCGTTTCAAGCTTTCATTCAACGTTTCAAGTTCAACGGCACGCTGCTTCAGCAATTTATTTTGAGTCTCAATTTGTTTCTTATGAAGATGTAGCTTTATAAATGATCCTACCTTATTTATAAGAACTTCTGGGCTAAATGGTTTAAATAAAAAGTCAATTGAACCAAGGGAATACTCATGTTTAATAATTTCTATGAACTCGTTAATTGCTGTAATGAAAATAATGGGTGTATCTGTGTTCTTATTTTGAGCCCTAATGAGCTTCGCTATTTCAAAGACATCTATTCTCGGCTCCACATCTAGTATAATTACAGCAAAGTCGTCTTTCAGTAAGCACTTCAAAGCCTCTTCTCCAGAACTGGCAAAAACCAGATGATAATCTGGTGACTTGAGTATATCTTCTAAGGCCTGGATATTTTTACGACGGTCATCAACAATCAAGATTTTCATTTTCTTCTCACCTCAGTACGGGTCAGATTCTTCATCTTTTCACTAGTGGATTCGTAGCCGATCTTGTTTAGGTCAGGCTACCTTTACCTTGCGATAGATTTTCTGTTCCGAATTAAGTGCTTTGTAGCAATGTGAATAATCGTTGAATATTGTTGAGTTCCTTTTGGACAGTTTTGGAAAACCAAACTTTTTGATAGTGATTCAACATTCAATTACTAATCTCCTTTGGTAAATATGTCGACAATTGTCATATAATTCTGAACTATTTGGGCTTAAAAGGTCATCTATCTACCCCTTCGCCCAAGGGAGCTTCTTGCTCTACAAGAAATCCCTACTATTTCCTTTTAGGTCTTCCCCACGGACAGACCTTAATACAAACCCCACATATAGCCGACAGCATGGGTGTACGTCGCCAAGAGTTCCTGAGGTATAGTAGGAAGCCCTTCAACACGTGTCAAATCTGCTATCCCAACCAAATCTGCCCCTAGTTCAATGGCCTTTCTCTTAATTATTAGAGCACTAATCGTCACAGAATCACTCCCTTTTTATTTTTACAAACTCAATTTGGATGTTCCTATGTCATTCAAATGGTAATATCAATTTCGGCCTTTTCCATTAAAACTATTGTAGTGCAGTCATTTTACTCCCATCAAGCATTCCACACGTATTTCAAATTTCCTGCAAAGCTATCAGCTGTTGTTTTGAATCATATAATTCTTGTGATAAAGAAGGGATAGCCTATTCATTGTTTTTCGAATAGCCTATCCCTTCTTTATTGAAACCACAGAACTAACAAGTGTAAACCACTTAACTCAAATGACCAGAAAGAACTTCTCTAAATATAAAACATTTAGTATTTTAGTGAGACTTAAACCGGACAATAAATGTTGTACCCGAGAGACCCGTATCAATATCTATTTTAGCGTTGTGCCTAGCAGTAATACTGTAACAGGTAGCAAGCCCTAAACCAGTGCCATTCTCTTTAGTAGTAAAAAAGGGCGTCCCGACCTTCTCAAGGTTCTCAGCTTTGATCCCACCCCCTTCGTCCTGCACTGCCAGAACGACCTCTTCACCATCCATGGACGTTCTTATCGTCAGCGTCCCACTACCCGACATAGCTTCCATACCATTTCGGACGAGATTTAAGATAAGCTGGCGAATTTCTTTCTCATCTAGAGACAAGACTTCGACATCCTGTAGTTCCATTTTAATGTCCTTGTCGCTAACCATTGCATCCGCCTGAATCAATGGAAACAGGCTTTCTATGAGACTGTTCAAACTCAAGGGCTGCAGATCGACTGTCTTGTTCTTTGCCAGGCTCAAGAATTCCGTGATAATGGAATTTGCCCTGTCAAGCTCTTCAATCATCAACTCAAAATAACCTTTGGACTGTTTAAATTCTTCTTTACCCCCTAGTAACTGAAGGAAACCTCGAACTGTGGTTAGCGGATTTCTAACTTCGTGACCAATCCCAGCCGCCATTTGTCCCACGAGGTTTAACCGATCCAAACGGGCCATTTCTTTTTCAAACATCTTACGTTCGGAAATATCATGGAAATATACGGACAAACCTTCCTCGGACGGATAAACATGCACTTCATAAGGCGCACCGCAATGGAAGCCTACAACTTCAAAATGTGCAGCTTCCTTCTTAGTCAAGGCTTTCTTAAAAAGAGGGTATAACTCGGAGAGTAATCCTGGGAATATATCCCAAATATTACTACCTATTAAATCTTCCTGCCCCTTCAGCCAATATTTCTCCGCCTCTTTATTTACAAAGATGAACTGCCATTGGTGATCCAGGGTAAAGAAGACATCCGTTATGCTTTCCAAAATATTGTTGAGCCTAAGGCCTATCTCCCTGAGCTCTTTCGCGACTTTGTTGCGTTTAAGTATTTCTTCTTTGAGCTTTTGATTCGTTTGGAAGAGTTCGCTGGTTCGCTCAAGAACGAGCTTTTTAAGAGTTTTATAACGATCTTTTCGCTCCTCCTCTAACTGTTTCCGCTCAGTGATGTCCCTCACGGACCAAACTAAAATCTTCTGATCACCAATGCTAGCTACTCCGACCTGAATCTCTACGGGAAAGATCTGCCCATTTTTATGCCTGGCCGTAGCGTTTAGTATCTTACTGCTTTCATTCAGATCGAAGTAATTTTTTGGAACCAGAAGAGGAAAACTCTTTTCGGAAAAAAGAATTTCAACATTCTTTCCCTGTAATTCCTCATGCTCATAACCGAACATCCCCGTTATCGCAGGATTCGAATTTATAACTTGACCCAAAGCATCCAAAGTGATCAAAGTATCTATGGAAGTCTCTCCAATCACGCGGGCCAGCGCTTCAGCCTTGCGCAAATCCGAAGTGGTTCGTTCCAAGCTTTCATTCATGGTTTCAAGCTCAAGGGCATGCTGCTTCAGCAATTGATTTTGAAGCTTAATTTGCTTCTTATGAAAGTGCATCTTTACAAATGCCTCAATCTTAGCTTTTAACATTTCTGGATTAAATGGTTTAAACAAATAATCAATCGCACCTAAAGAATACCCTTGCGCAATATTTTCTGTTGAATGGCAGATTGCTGTAATGAAAATAATGGGTGTATCTTCGTTCCTTTTTCGTGCCCTAATGAGTTTGGCAGTTTCAAAACCATCCATTCCCGGCATCTGCACATCTAATAGAACCACTGCAAAATCATCTTTCAGTAAGCACTTTAAGGCCTCTTCTCCAGAGCTGGCAAAAACCAGATGATAGTCTGGCGATTTGAGCACAGCCTCTAAGGCCAGTAAATTCTCCCGACGGTCATCAACAATTAAGATTTTCATTTTTTCTCATCCTCAGTATCCCCAGATCATTTTTATCTCACTTAATGGATACGCAACCGATTTTGTTTTGGGTTAGCTACTTTACCTTGCGATAGATTTTCTGTTCCGAACTAAATGCTTCATAGCAATGAGAATAATTGTTAAAAGCTATGTCCTCTTTGCCACCTAACCCCAAGATTCCTGACATACTTAGGCTCTCATAAAACAGTCCATGCACACGGTTTTGCAGGACTTTATCAAAATAAATCATGACATTCCTGCAGATAATTACATGAAATTCATTGAAGGAATGATCTGTAGCCAGGTTATGTTGAGCGAATATAACGTTTCGGGTTAGAAAGGAATGGAAAATAGCTTTGTCCTGGCAAACCTTTTAATAATCCTCAAAGTCGTTTATTCCTCCTGATGACAGGTAATTGTCTTTGTATATCTGCAGTTTATCTAACGAGTAAACGCCTTCCTTCGCCTTTCTTAACAAATCTTCATTCATATCCGTGGCGTAAATCTTTGTTTTATGGTATAGACCTTCCTCGTGCAGAATGATAGCCATGGAGTAAACTTCTTCCCCCGTGGAACAACCTGCGTGCCAAATTCGGACAAAGGGGAGCTCTTTAAGAAGCGGAACTACGTTCATCCTGAAAGACTTAAAAAAATGAGGGTCCCTGAACATCTCTGATACGTGAATCGAGAAATCTGAGAGCAGCCGTGCCATTGCACAGGGGTCATGAAGAACCTTTTCCTGTAAGCTGGACACATTTTTCAACCTTTCAGCCCGGATTCGGTTCCAGATTCTTCGCCTTATAGAAGCTGACACATAATTTCTAAAGTCAAAGCCGTAGTAAAGGAATATCCCCTCTAACAGCAACTGTATTTCTATTCTTTCTAATTCGTCCGGACTTTCCGCTTCTGTGATTTTCTCATTTTTCTTTGAACTCACCCTATTCATCCTATCTATACAACCAGATCTTAATTAATGAAAACAACTGATCAAGATTAACCGGCTTACTAATATAATCTGACGCACCCGCTTCGATGCATTTTTCCCTATCGTTTTTCATGGCCTTGGCCGTCAGGGCAATAATCGGTAAGTTCGCATACTTAGGAATTTGACGAATACGGCGTAAAGCTTCATATCCATCCATCTCAGGCATCATAATGTCCATAAGTACTAAGTCAATATCCGGATTTTTCTCTAAAACTTCGATACCCTCTCTACCGTTCTCCGCAAAAACCGCTTTAATTTTTTGATTTTCAAGGGCTGTAGTAAGGGCAAATACATTTCTCATATCATCGTCCACAACTAAGATCTTTTTTCCTTCCAAGCGCGTATTTCCGTTCTCCACTTTTTGAGATTCATCCAACTTACGTACTTCTGATGCAGTTCTGACCAATTCTGCCCCTTGAACCGGAATATTATCTAAACTAGTCGCAGCCACTTCGGCACAGTGTTTATTGAAAACCTCTTTTCTAACGTCATAGCCAGGCAGATAGAGTGTAAACGTACTCCCCTTTCCCTCAACACTGTCAATATCTATAAACCCGCCCAATAACCTCGCGATCTTCTGACTAATGGTTAAACCCAAACCCGTGCCCCCGTATTTCCTAGCGGTTGTACCGTTTGCCTGCTGGAATGCCTCAAAAATCATGGTCTGCTTGTATTTCGGAATTCCAATGCCCGTATCTGTCACGGAAAAGGCCAGTACCCACTCAGCATCCCTAAATATATCGTTCTTAGCAATCACTTGATCTTCTGCTCTTCTGACTTGTAGTGAGACACTCCCTCTGTCTGTAAATTTAAACGCATTGGATAATAAATTCTTTAAGATTTGTAAGAGCCTTTGTTCGTCCATAAAAGTAGTGTCGGGCAGGTCTTCACTCATTTCGATTATAAAGTTTAAATTCTTATGGCTTGCCACAGGTAGAAAATACTGTTTGACATAGTGCATCATATCAGCCAATTCCAAAACCTCAGGCTGTATTGTCAACTTGCCCGCTTCTATCTTAGAAAGGTCTAAAATGTCATTTATCAAGCTCAATAGTTCATTTCCGGAAGAAAAGATAGTTTTCACATACTCAACTTGACTGGGCGTCAAGTTGCCTTCCTTGTTCTCGGTTAGCATTTGAGATAGAATCAGCAAGCTATTCAGCGGCGTCCGCAACTCATGAGACATATTAGAGAGAAACTCTGTTTTATAATTTGAACTCTCTTCAAGCTGTCGAGCTTTTTCTTCAAGGGCTGCCTTCATGGCTTCTAGTTCCGTCGCCCTCTTTTCAGACTGTTTATACTGCTCCTCAAGATTCTCATTGAAGGATTTAAGCTCCTCCCGCTGAAACTGAAGTTCTTCTGATTGGGACTGAAGTTCTTCTGTAAAGACCTGTGATTCCTTCAAGAGGCTTCCAATTTTCATGTGAGCTTGAACACGGCTTATAGTAATCCCAATATTCTTTGAGATCAGTTCCAGCAACTCCTGTTGCAGGGGGGTGTACGGTTGAAGAGACGCCAGCTCCATGACAGCTACTACCTGGCCCTCAAACGCCACCGGAAGTATAATAATACTTTGGGGTGACGTCTCACCCAGACCGGATGTAATCTTAATATAATCCCTAGGGACTCTGTCCAGTGTTATCGTTCTGTTTTCTAAAGCGCTCTGCCCCACCAGTCCTTCCCCTAGAAGGAAAACCTCTCCTACAGTTCCCGGCGAACCAGCCGCATAGACAGCCTGCTTTTTGAGGCACTGCTTGTCCTCGTATTCCTCCCTGATATAAAAGACACCATAACTTGCTTCGACCATGGGAATTATCCTTGTGATCAAAAGATTGGCCAGAGATTTTAAGTCCTGGACCTCCTGACATATGGCGATAATTTCTATGTGTCCAGACTTCAACCATTTTTGCCCTTCTAGTTTTTCTATAAATTCTTTCTCATGCCTAGCGTGTTCTTCTAAGGAACCAGCCATCTCATTAAAGGACGCCGCAATTTCTCCAATCTCATCATTTGTATGGATGTCAATGCGCGGTAAATCAATGTGCTCTTGAATTGACGAAAAACTACTCATAACTTCTGTGACATTATGTATCCCTTCTGTAACCCTACGGGTGATCCAGTCAGTTATCCCCACTCCGGCAAGCAATGTTACCAGTAGAGAAATGAAAAAGAACATAATGGTCCGGTTATAGGCAGCAGCGGACGACTGCAGTAAGTCATTCATGGCCTCCTCTTCAAGTTTATTCAATTCCTCTACGTATTTGAATATCTGAAGCCGTTCCTCTGCCCCCACATTTATCAACTGATCGAACTTCGTTTTCTGGTTAGAAAAAGCCAATGTTATGCAATCCTCTTGCAGTTCGATGTAATTGAGGTTTTCGATTCTTATCTGGCCGAGCAGATTCTTTGTAACATCTCGGTTAGCCGAAGACTCAAGGGAATCTAGGGCCGTCTTTACCTTCTCCCTAGAATCCCTGATCAAGTCAATAGTCTCTACGAAACCATGACTATCGATGTCTAATAAAGCTAGATCTCTTAAGTACCTACTAATATTGTTAAGTTCACCTTCAACCATTTTAGAGTACGTAATTTTTTGGTAGCGCTCCATTTTATTTCTTTCTGCACTCTTATTTTCTCGATCTAAAGAATAAATCGAGATCCCAAGGAATACAGCCATTATGGCTAAAATAGAGGCAAATCCCAGGAATAACTTCGTCTTAAGCCTCATTCTACAACTGCCTTTCTGAAATAATTCGCCCATTTGAATACTTTAATAGTTCATGTAGTGATTCAACATTTAACTACTAATCTCCTTTGGTAAATATGTCGATACGTGTCAAATAATTCTGAATTCGCACGACATTCAAGCCCTCCTACAATTCCATCCTCCCAGAACATTTCTACTATAAATAAATGAACCTATGATGATCCAGCCTAAGATATAAAATTCTACTTGACTTAAAGCGCGCTCTAAGGTTTATGCTATTTTAAAAGATCCCTACAATTTGCTCATATATTCAGGGACAAAATTTCGTTTAGGGCTTTAAAAGCTTGGTATATCTATATCTAGGGCTTGTGAGAATATGTCGTAGAAACTGAGTTTATCAAAAATCTTGGAGGTTATCGAGTTGGAAAAATCAAAAGTATATTTTACGGACATGCACGTGACGATGAACGAAAATTTGCAGCAAAAGTTGACCCGCCTGATTAAAACAGCAGGGATTAGTCAAATTGATCTCGAGAAAAAATACGCGTCAATTAAAATTCATTTCGGCGAGCCGGGTAATTTATCCTATCTGCGCCCTAATTTCGCCAAAACAGTCGTAGATATAGTGAAGGAGCTGGGAGGAAAGCCGTTTCTCACAGATTGCAATACCCTCTATGTGGGTGGCAGAAAAAACGCCCTTGACCATCTGGATTCTGCTTATGAGAATGGCTTTTCTCCCTTTTCCACCGGTTGTCATGTGCTGATTGCCGATGGCTTGAAAGGTACTGATGAGGTCTTGGTTCCTGTTGAGGGCGGTGAATATGTGAAAGAAGCAAAAATCGGTCAAGCTATTATGGATGCAGATGTGTTTATTTCTCTGAACCATTTCAAGGGACATGAGCTAACCGGTTTTGGAGGTGCGCTAAAAAATATAGGTATGGGTTGCGGTTCCCGCGCAGGTAAGATGGAGATGCACAGTAGCGGAAAGCCCCATGTTTCCCATGGAAAATGTGTTGGCTGTGGGATGTGCACTAAAATCTGTGCCCACAGTGCTATTGCTTTGAATGAACATAAGGCTGCCATTAATCTCGCAAAATGTGTTGGCTGTGGCCGCTGTATTGGCGTTTGCCCAACGGACGCTGTTCAACCTGCTTGGGGCGAGTCTAATGAAATCTTAAATAAAAAGATAGCTGAATACACCTGGGCAGTACTACAGGGACGCCCCCACTTCCACATTAGTTTAGTGATTGACGTATCTCCTTTCTGCGACTGTCATTCAGAGAACGATATCCCGATTGTTCCAAATGTTGGTATGTTTGCCTCCTTTGACCCAGTTGCCCTAGATGCAGCTTGCGCAGATGCGGTAAACCGTCAACCTGTCATGACAGGCAGTGTTCTTGAGAAAAGCACCCGTAACCATCATGACCATTTTACCGATGTCAGTCCAAATACTGATTGGAAAGTGGCAATTGACTATGCGGTAAAAATGGGTCTGGGCTGCAAGGAATATGAATTGATTACAATTTAAACGGTTGGACAGTTTTTATTGAACATCGGGGATCTATCGATTTCTCAGAACCGGTCCGAAGTGGTAATAATTGAAAATAATAATCTTAAACTGAAATAGAAAAGGCTCAGGGGGGTTTATACCGCTGAGCTTTTCTTTAGCTTTTCTTTAGCTTTTCTTTTGTTCATATCGCTTTAACTTATATAATATTTGGTTTTGGATTTGCTTTATAATTCTTATGGACGACAATGGCTATCAGTTGGGTTAAGAGTCCCAAAACGCAAACTCCATACCATTCAAAATGCGCATAGCTGTATGAACCCAGATAAGAGCCAAGAGCTCCTCCGGTAAAATAAGAAACCATATAGACTGTATTTAATCTATTGCGTGCTTTATCGTTTAGGGCATGTACTCTGGCCTGATTGGAAATCTGACATGACTGAACCCCTAAATCGAGAAAAATTACACCGATAATCAATCCCCATAATTTAAATCCAAAAGCAAAAAAACATATATAAGCAAGTAGTACCGCCATCATGCCTATTCCCAATGTAAATTTTGGGCTTCGTTTGTCTGCTATCCTGCCAACTATTGGTGCCGCCATAGCTCCTGTCACACCAATCAGCCCAAACAAACCGGCAGCATCAGCTCCCATATGATAGTGTGAACCCTCAAGCAAGAATACAAGCGAAGTCCAGAAGGCACTGAATGCTGCGAACATCAGTGCTCCGTTAAGGGATGCTTCTCTTAATAGAGGGAGACTTTTTGTCAAGCTCACCATGGATGTGAATAATTCTTTATATTTCATACTTGAAGTGGGAGGGCATAAAGGCAGCATTCTACTTAATAAAATTGCAAGGATGATCATCAACGCCGCCGCTATTAAATACACATTTCTCCATCCCCAGTATTCTCCCACAAGCCCACTGAAGGTACGGGATACCAATATGCCTATAAATAAGCCACTCATAACTGTTCCAATGATCTTTCCCCTCTCTTTAGGATGAGCTAGCTGCGCTGCGAATGGAACGATCAACTGAGGCACCACAGAAGTAAAACCTACAGCAAAAGATGCAATTGAAATCACTGTTATATTAAAAGAAAAAAACATGAACATTAATGCGCAAGCTGAGCAAAGTAACATAGTGACGATTAGAAGCCTTTTTTCCTTGATATCTGCCAAAGGCAAAATACTCAGCATTCCGAGTGCATATCCAATCTGCGTGAGCATAGCTACAAAGCCTACACTAACTTGAGTCACATGAAAGCTATTAGCTATTTCTACAAGCAATGGTTGTATATAATACAAATTTGCTACTGTAATGCCACTGGCTGCAGCCATTACCAGCACCAAAAAATTATCTAATTTAGCGTTTTGTTGAACTTTGTTATTTTTCAAATCAATTCTCAAGCCCCTTTTACATAAATTAGTGAACTAATAATACGCCAAACAATTACCAATGCTTACGTTGGATACAAACAAAAGTATTGATCGATAAATGTACTTTCTACACTGTATTATTAAACTTCTTGAAATTCAATATTAAGTTGTCTATACTAATCTTAGCACTTCGAGTTAGCTCTAAGTAAAATTATTTTTTCAAAATATATTGAAAGATGACAGCAATTGCTCTTCAAGTTAATTTTATGATTACAATTAATTGTGAAAGGAGAATTTATATATGAGGTACTCGATTAGTCAGGTTGCTGAAAAATTCGATCTAACTGCTTACACAATACGATATTATGATAGGGAAGGTCTGCTGCCATTTGTAGATCGCAGCAAAGCTGGGAACAGAGAATTTTCAGAGAGTGATCTTAATTGGCTGAAACTTATTTGTTGTTTGAAAAATACAGGAATGCCGATTAAACAAATTAAGCAATACATTGAGTGGTGTTTGCAAGGGGATGATACCTTGGAAATCCGAAGGCAAATGTTTATTGACCATCGTAAAGAGGTTCTAAAACAAATGAATAATTTAAAGGAAAACCTTAAAACAATCGATTACAAACTTGAATTCTATGATACCTTGTGTAATATACCCGTAACCAAAAACAAACCATCTCCTAAAAAACAGCATGATGCTTGCCTGAAAGATAGGCATCAAATCATCATTTAGAGGTAACGAAACTTCAGTTTCGTTACCTCTAAAATACCACCAGTCTTTCTAGTCTTAGGAATCATTTCGATCCTCATGTTAACATCATACATATATCCCCAGGAAAATTGTTGATTTAGGTTACATACTGTTGATATCTTTCATAATCAGCTTCCTTACATTCCAAAGATATTAATACTCCGCTACCTTCATAAAGAGTTGATTTTATCGTTGCATTATCATTAAGATAGGATAGGATACAATATTTCCTTTGTCATAGGGAATTAACATCTCACAGTGAACATATTGTGTAGAAGTCTTTTGCCGAATTGCGCTCACTAAGTCATCAATTCCCACTTTCCTCTTAGCAGAAATGCCCTACTAATTAACCCCTAGGGAAAAACATAGTTTTTTCTAATATCTAGCTTCTTCTCTTTCCGTAGAAAGACCATGTCCGTATGCCTTTTACTTACCACTTCCACTGGCTATCTCCCCGGATATTTACTGTTATAGTTAAAAACAGCATAGAATAAAGACTCCTGTCGCAGATTTCGAATGTATCTTACGACAGGAGTTTATTTCATAATATTTATTTATAATATAAAACAATCGTGCAAACTAGGATGTTTAGTTTTTAGTTGGTAGGTTCCCATTTGCATCGTACAGGAGAAACAATTGCATTTTCCTTTTTCAAATCTTTAAATGCTTTATCAATTTCCTTACGGTCCAGTCCGGTTAATTTCTCAACTTCTCCCGCACTCACAGGTTTTCCTGCATCTCTCATTGCTTTAAGCACATCTTCATTAATACTCATATTTATCATTCCTTTCAAAAACTTGATTATTATTTTCCATTACATTTTAATTTAGGTTAGAGAAAATTGCATCCCCAAATTAATAACTAACTAGTCTGAAACGAATTGAAACCTCTGTTCAAAGAAGGTTAAACAAAACACTCATCATATTATTTAACTTTTTGAAAGCATTTATTCTAGACGAAACAAAAGAGGATGTAACACAATAAAACAAAAACTATCGTCCATAACAAAAAAAGGTAAGGAGTTCAATCCTGCGACAGGTGAATTCGTCGATCAGTCATTCAAGACAACTTTAGGAAAGTAACATCTGATGACATTATCACCGGCAATGTTTTCATTCACATTTGATATATTATTTAGTTCAATTATTCCAAGAAGTGATAATAGGATAAGTATTTCTTTTGAAGGGCAATATATAAAGGGATAAAACAAGGAGGTATTAATATAAATGGGTATATTAAATGATATTTTTGGAAATGGAAATGGAAATGAAAACGAAGATGAGACTAGAAAAGAAACCAGTAATGAGGATGCAAAACTTCTTCTCCGCAAAGAAGAGCTCAATATTGATAAAACCAGAGTGCAGACAGGTGAAGTAGAGTTTAGTAAGGAAATCATTGAAGAACAAAGAACTGTTGATGTTCCTGTAATACGTGAAGAAATAGTAATTGAACGAAGAGCCTTAAACAATGAACATAGTGATACCCCTATAACTGACGAAGAAACCATACGAATTCCGGTCAGTGAAGACAGAGTAGTGGTAGATAAATATACTGTTGTAACAGGAGAAATCCTAGCTCATAAAAATATTGTAGAAGATACCAAGCATATTGATGAAACTCTTAGACGAGAAGAAGCTCGAGTGAATAAATTTGGGAACCCTGATGTAATCGAGAGTGTAACCGATCAGCAGTCACATCAATAAATCAGAAAAACACCCCACCCATCGATTTATGATTGGTGAGGTGTTTTTCGAATAATAGGAGGACAAAGGTTTGGAAAAGAATTCATTAGTTGCTGAACAAAATACAAGCACACCTAGACAAAGCCGATACTCCGATGAAAATGTGACCCTTCAGATTAAAGAAGAACAGCTTGATCTAGCGAAAAAGTGGATACAAACAGGAGAACTGAAGATTTATAGGGAATCTTACAGCCAGGAAAAGAGCTTCACTGTTCCTGTTAAACGCGAAGAGCTCGTTATAGAGAAGAAAACCCTTGCTTCAGACACTCCTGGGCACATAGATGTGCCCACAGAGATTGTCCGCATACTCCTAAGTGAAGAACAGGTTGAATTTACAAAACACTGGGTTAACTTGGAGGATGTTTCCATATATAAACAACAAATTGAAGATATAAAACATATTGAAGCCACATTAAAGCATGAGGAGCCTAAAGTTAAATTCTATGAGTTTCCAGAGGTCTGAGACGAATGATCGCAGGCTCAATATTCTGACTTCTAATGAATCGTATAGCAAGAGACCCACTCTCACTTCTAATTTGCTTATGTTTCAAACCCCATTATTGCCATGATTTATCACACCAATTGCTGTTCCGATGTTGCGGATTTTGTGTCCGTTAATTAAGTTGGGTAGCTTGCAACTTTAATTGACTCGCTAGATACATGCCGAGGCCAATAGAGCTCTCGATATGCAACAGATGTTCAATGGACGGCTCGAATAGGATAGTGGCATTAGCCCGAACTTCTTCGTCCCCTTCCCAAACAATCACGCACAAGGGGATTTCAGGAAAGGCCTGAAAGACAGCGGACACATCTCCAAAGGATGCAGGTTCTCCGCCCATAGCGGCTGCACACACCAATAATTGTTTGGTCCGATGACCAAACGAGTTGATAAGACCTAGGATCGAATTTTTATGAAACGCAGGATAAAACAGCATCCCACCGTTAGGTATTTCTTTGAGACTGACCCACTTTTTAGCGGTATCTTGAGGTGGTTTAGCGTAGGCTAGGTAATTAAGTATTATAATAGAAGCATTAATATCTGGAACATGTCCGTCTGCTTTTCTGTAGATCATTTCGGTTTTGTAATCTACAATATACTCTGAGCTAAAGAACTTCACGACGAACTGTTGAGTGTTACGTGAATATGTCACATCAAGGTGTGTCTCAATTTCTTCCGGGACCATTCTTTTTATGTCCTGCCAGTATTTATCATAGGCAACTCGGTAATTTGTTTCCATCTTACAATCCTCCTATAAAGTCTCTTTTCTTTCTAATACACACCAAACGCCCCTTACATATATCTCCTTTATATATACCACAAATCTCATATGCTATCTATAACATCAATAAGAGCAAGTAGCGCCCTAAGGGAGCTTCTTGCTCTACACTATTGATACCTCCAAATAAAGTTCATCTGCCCTTTATACATAACTTATAAGTTGAATAAGCTGACACGATAGTCCTAGTACTATAACCATTTTTAGGCGATATGCCTTGTCTTAGAAGACGGGATATCGACAGCTACTTTAAAGTAGCTAGCGATGCCCCCTTTTATAATTATTTATTTGTCAGGGCTCCTAGGATGAAGGACTGATCGTGAGAGTAAACATAGCCACTACCGCCGGCCACATACATGCAAAGGCCTGTTACATATGAGGAGAGTTCTGAAGCAAAGAACAGAGCGACGCCAGCCACGTCTGCTTCGCCCATGCCACTTGCAGCTCCAGTGACTATGGCAACTTGACCTTTCAGCATGTCTTTCATTTTAAAACTCCACTCCCTTTTTATAATACGTTGGTTGAATCACATAACCCATTACCTGATCATCACGTAAATCAACGACGCAATCCGCAGAGCCCATAACCGCCCGTTTAACCAATGTCTTTGCTATCTGAACTCTCATACACCTATAAATCCCTACAATTTCCGTTAGAATACGAAATTTTCGCCCTTGAATACCTTATCATTATCTTAACTGCAGCAAAACACCATTTCACCAAGTTGAACTCCTAAACTTTTTGCTACAATCTCACACTTAGCTCGTAGCAAGAAATACAGCCTTCTATCCTCCTCGCCAAGCGCTTCCAAAGATTCATAATTAGCCTGCCCTTTACTGATCACTAAGTCAGCCTTTTTATAGGCCTGTTTAAATTCTTCCGAACAGTCCTTGAGAATTGTCCCTAAATAACCGCTTCCATTAGAAATTACGCGGATTTGCTCAGTCATACCTACATAAGCCGCATCTTCCATCGTGGCATCATTCAAAATCGGTCGGTCCTTAACTACATATGTTACCTCAATCCCCATTTCGGACAGTTGCTCAGCTAACAGCCTATCGAAAGCAATTTCTCCGCTGTTATCTCCGAGAATTATTATTTCTCGGGCGTCTTTCAGTCTTTGCTGGAAAGACGCGTAATCATCCCTGGCAAAATTCTTCTCTATGGCCTCCCGAATACTCTCCTCAACATCATAATCTTTCAGGATGCCCATGTCGATAATATTCCCGGCAACTGCGATTTGCAGAGACATTAAGAGTGGATCTGTACTTTGTCGAATCCGCTCTTTTAACTGGGGCAGAAGTTTAAGAGCCAATTCATTGGACTCCATCTTTGCACTATGAAATGGATCCTCAATTCCCAACAGCTCATTGACCTTTCTAAGAATAATGGTCGAGTTCTCTGCAGGAGTTCCTTGCGGATCTAATCGAGGAAGGAGGGGCAGAGTCTGATGGATAAGTTCTCTCGCTTTTTCGTCATTGATTTCAGTTTGTGCTAAAGTATTGATTATTTGCTTCATATAGCAAGGAATACAATCCAGGGCAACGTTCACAAGAAGGAGCCTCCTCGTCAATTATTAGCTAACATACAGCAAGCTTTAACTCTACTATAATAGAGATACTATATTTATCTCCAATTTCCTGCAAAGCTTGCTCTCATATCCTATTTTACCCTTGACACAATTCTTCCAGCGAAGGGGTTTGTCGTTATGTATTAACACTGCTCAATTTTGACTAATTTACCTCGCAGGTCGCAATAAATTAAGTCTTGTTATGAATAGTAAAATAACTTGGGTAAGTAACGTCAATGAAAATATGCGAAGCCCTGCTTGATAACTCTTATATTGAATATAGTTAGCCAAAATCATAGGTCCCCAGAACATACCTAGCCCCCAGAAAAGATAATACACTCCGGAAACAGCTCCTTTAGAAGATGCAGGTGCATTTTCATTGAGAAAGGCCAGCGAAGCAAGATAAAATAGCCCTAGCCCAAAGCTCGAAATGCATAGAATAACAATGGGTATATAATCTTCAAAATACGATACTATTCCCAACCCTGTCGTTGCTATCAGCATACCTGACAGCATAAACAATTGCCACCCCAGCCTATCAGATAGCCAACCGGAAATCATTTGGGCCAAACTAATGGTGACATAAAACAACGCAAAAAATATATTGATTAAGGACTGATTATAATGCTTACCCATAAGTAAAAACGCAGGTATTATTGTCATAAAAATCCCAAACCCCGCACCATACAGGGCGATGCCTAAAAGCACCGTCAATATCTGTGGATTTTTTAGCATATCGGACAGAAATAGTAAGGTGTTGCTTAGTTTCAGGGGCTTATTTATTGTAATTTGTTCTCCTGTTTTTTGAGCTTCGATTTTGTTTTTTAAGCTATATTTAGTAATGACAGCCCCCACGAAACACATAACTGCGTAAAACAGGAAAATTTGATTATCTGACCACGCCTTAAACAGCAGCACTCTCAAAAGTGGTCCTGCAGTCAAGCCCATATAAATTGACGCATTGTAGAAGCCAATCGCTTTTCCTTTGTTCGTGGGATACTGGAGAGATAACAAGGCCGGTGCCAAGCTTAAGATTGGAGCTTCGCCAATCCCCTGCATAATCCTGCCCCAAAAGATCAGATTCAAACTGTTAGTGAAGGTGAATAATAATCCTGCCGAAAAACTTAATAGATATCCCATTAGAATAAAATGTTTGGAACCAACACGGTCCGCCAACATCCCGATGGGGATCTGTGAGATCACCTGGGCCAAGGCGTAGGTTGAAGCCAAATATCCGACAAATGAACTTGATCCGGTCAAGGAAATAACCTTTGAAGGCAATAACGCCAGTACCATTCCATCTCCTAACATAAGCAAAAAAGCTGAAAGGCTCAGCCCTATTAACTGTAGATGCTTAAACAAACCATCCCGTCCCCCCTTTTTCTACCTATTGCATAAAAAAAAGTAAGGTTAACAAACCTTACTTTAATATTAGACGTTTCCAAGACGTAACTTTTAACCGCATTCAAGATTGTTTTGACTTATTTAAAGAATTGCTGTCTGTATAAGCTGGGGGTAGTTCCTTCCAAATGCTTAAATAACCGGGTTAAAGACGCTTGATGTTGGTATCCGACTTGTTGGGCAATGTCAAAAACGGAATAGTTTGTTTCCCGTAATAACCGCTTGGCTTCGTCTAGTCGTACTTTTTGAATATAGGCTAACGGAGTAATCCCCATTTTCTTCTCAAACCACTGACTATAATAACAGACATGATAGTGTTCAAGGCTGGCTAACTCTTCGAGTGAAATGTTCCTGTAATAATTCTCATGAATATAGTGAATAGAGAGAGACTCCTGTTTTTGCGGTATCAATTGAAAAGAATAGTGAAGCAACTGATTAATTGCCACAGTATCCGCTTTTTGATCCTGATATTCGCTTAGCATCAGAAAACGCAATGCTCGCCAGCGTGCATCCATCTCTAAATAATTGGCTTCATCCCCAGTACTGCTGGAAAACATAAAATAAGGAATGTAAAATACCAGAAATTCGTTTCGCTCCTTGGCAAAATAGGTATGTTCACATCGAGGAGGCAACAGCAGAAGATGTTGAGAGTCAACAATCAGAGCCTGCTGCCGGGTTTGCAAGTTTAGAGCACCTAACAGCGGCAGAATTAAATGTCCAAAATTATGGGCATGAGTATGCTCAACATCAGTAAAGCATATTTTTTCTGCCAATGTTGCGTTTACTTGCCGCACGTTTTTTTCACCCCGCTACCCGAACCCCCAAACTCTTAAAACTTACTCAAATAAGGGGGAATTTTCTTCCTATTCCGATAATCTATCATTGTGCCTTTAGATTAGTATAGAGCATTTGAAGAATTCCTGGCAACCTTATATTCTCTCTGAACTGGACCGTTCCCTTGCTGTCACCAAGCAAACCGAAGTTGGCTTTTCCATGTGGACCTTGAAATACATATTACAACCATATGGATTTAAGACATAATTATTGAAGATGTTGGAGAACAATTTTATGCGTTCACCGCCACCAACGGTCAAATGTGATTTCCTCTCCGTAGACTAGGCGCTCACCAGCTCTGGGGACAGACACCGTTACAGTCTTATTATGGATGCTGACATCCCCAGGAGAATTCCTATAAACGCCGTCGTCAAACACTCCTTCCCTGCTAACACTTCTTTCTCCCAAATGAATTAAGTCTTGTTAATACCTAAAAAACTCATAATTTTCATTGGTTACTTTCTTAATTTGATGATCTTAGTGGACTGTCTTTAACTCTCAATTCAAGTGGCTCTATTCTATTTTCTGTCTAGCTTGTATCCCTCTTAATATTATTTTGCTCCTAGCGAGTAGTTCCTGCCGCAGAGAATTCTCCAGTTCTCCTTGTACCCAATGGTAAAGAGTAAAGAAATACATGCCGGCAATGATTTCAGCTACATGCCTAGGCTCAACGTTATTGACAAATTCGCCCTGCATCTGTCCTTCGGTCACAATGCCCTCAATGACCAATTTAAATTGCCGCTGGTTTTGTTTCTCCTGCTCGAACTCAGAGGACATTTGAATAAATATGTGCCTTAACACTAATTCCGTAACTTCTTTGTTTTCCTCATTAACTTGACCGAAAACCTCAAGCAAACAAGTGATTTTCTCTTGGGCGCTATTTAGGACACTGAACTCTTTTTGCAGCAACACTTCAGCCATTTCCACTCGCTGCCGACCAAGTTCAGATAATATTGCGTCCTTGGTAGGAAAATGATTAAAAAACGTACCTTTAGCCACATCTGCTTTGGCTACGATTTGCTCAATAGTTGTATCGTCATAGCCCTGTTTCGAGAAAAGTTCTATCGCAGTTTCGAAGATCAATCCCCTGGTTTTGGCTTTTTTCCTTTCCTGTCGGTTTGGTTCTTTTGTCATCTACGACTCGACTCCTTTAGTTTATCAAGTATTACTTAAATATAATGACCACGGTATATTTATATACCGTGGTCATTATATCAGCTTTTTTACTTTTTTCGCAAGCCCTAATTAGTCATTATTTTTGCTACAAAAACCTTTGGCCCACTTCGATCCTTTATCGTTAAGCGGTCAAACCATTGATCACATGCACCCTTTTTCAAGGCTCATCACTGCTGGTTGCTCAACAGTTGAAGATACAACTCCTGTATCACCTAAAGTGAACTCGTTCTTTCTTGACCATACATAATGTGGGTTCCGTCGTTGGACCACTCTGACTGATATGCCCCTGCCTGCAGCTTTTAAAGGATGGGCGCCGGATCAATAGCCACCTTAACCCATCTGGTACTATTCTATATTCACATCAGACATTATTGATGGCAAAAATCATTAACTTAGGCTTACTACCAGTAGGTATCACCTCGTTTATCCAGATATTGTACATCCCATCACCAAACATTATCCCTTGTGAATTTGCAAACAAATACTTTGTAAAAGCACTGCTAACTACTTGCTTAAACTCGGGATAAAAAATTTGGTCATAATTCTTAACGAAATCATCCTTATTTTGTATTTTAGTGACTTCCCCGTAAACCTTAGCATTTATAGGATATACTATTTGTTCGGCCAGTTTATCCCTATTACTGCTAACGATATAGCCTTGAATTTCGTTTAGAAAATTCTCTACCTCTTGGTCGCTTTCAGTTACCTCATATCTTTTGCTGTATTCAACCCCAGGGAGGATACTCTTAAGTGATAATGCAAATGGGTAGCTCTTTTTACCGTCTGGGCTCGTCCATGTTCCTGCGATTTTATCAACCGTGTCCATTGTTCCTTGAAAAATACCTGTATTTTTACCCGTCTCATCGTATTCGTAGAGGATAATAATATTTTCCCCTGCTTTTCCTTCTAGCTCAATTTCCTTTCTCTGTTTCTCGTAAAAATATGATCCGACCATATCTTCTCCTAATGGATAAATACTCATTTGAACCGGGATGTTATTGTTTATATTCCCTTTATAATCATAATAGCCCTTTTCAAATTTACTTTTAGTAGCATCAATCTTATTAAGTAAACTGAAATTTGTATTAGAGTCGCTTTCTGATTGAGATTGTTGATTATTTACTGAAGCATGAATTTTGGTGGTATTAATAGTCTGTTGGGAGGTGTTATCCACACTCTTATTTGTACTTGAACAGCCTGTTAATATCATGGTTAGACTAACAATAATTAGCATTAGATTTTTCATATTTAAACACACTCTCTATCTCATTTCGCTTTTTACCCGTGTATGGAGTCCTTCATATATTATAAGGATTGTTCACCCTTCGCAGATTAAGAGAATGTTAATTTCACAGGGGTTGTAATTCCACAAGGGTGGATGTTCCTGACTTGGTGAGTTGAACCAGCTCAGCCCCATCGGCAGAGACATAATTTTCATCGCCCTGCAATTTAACCTCCGTAAGATGACCATCTGTGATGATATAGGCTGTTTGATTATCATAGACGATTATCTGCCCGTTCGCTCCAATAAGTGCACTAATATTTTATTATAGGGAACTGAGCCTTCCCATTCGGTTTTCAGCGCAGGGTTCTCCTTCATCAATTCAAGGTCGACTGTGGTTTTAATCTTTACGAGTTCATTAGAGGTCGCTCATTTTTGCACCCCAACTCCAGGTTGCTTGTCGACCATCGATTACGACAAGAATAATCGTGCCATCTGCTTGCTGTCCGATGGCAGTTCGTGGTGCAGGCTTTTTGAGCATTGTCATTCCTCCCGGCTTATTAATGAATATATGTGTTTTCGTTTTTTAGCACTCCACGTTCACATAGTGAGACTGACATTATCCAGCGCCTTTACGGTATTCGGTTCCAACCCATAATATAGTGACTTAGTTGCAGTGAAAAGTGGAATGCGGAATAGTCTATGTTTAGCGTATGCGAGGTCTTAGTTTCCTTATGAGTGGGGATTGGGGAAATATCCTGTGACCCCAAGTGTGATTTGCTAGAGCATTTATTCACAATTTCTAATATAGAAAATGGCCAGTTGGGTTCTGTCCCTGAAACCCAGTTTTTCCAGTAAGCCGGTGACATAATTTCTCGTAGTACCTTCGCTTAAGTTAAGCCTTTCTGCGATTTCCCTGTTTGATAGGCCCTCTGCCACCAGTTTCAATATTCCAAGTTCACGTTGTGAAATATTAAGACGTTCGGAAGCTGCCCTTTTACCTTCCTTGAGCATGGCAGAAAGGGCATGGGCCACTTCTCGCTCTAAAACGATATTGCCCATGCTAACGGCCCGCAAACTCTCAATAATACTGTCAGCGGGTTGATTTTTAAGGATATACCCTTCCGCTCCACTTTTTAACGCCTCTTTTATGTATTCGTCATCCTTAAAGGTCGTAAGTATCACAACTTTTATGTCCTTGAAATGACTTTTAATTAGCTTGGTACCCAACACTCCATCCATAATTGGCATCCTTATATCCATAAGAACAAGATCTGGTTTTTCCTTTCGACACATGTCAAAAGCTTCCTGACCGTTACTTGCTGTACCTACTACCTGGAAATCCGCTTCAATCTCCAAGAGTATCTTCAGTCCTTCCCTGATTAAAGCATCATCATCCACTATAAGAACTTTCAAACAACCCCACGCCCTTCCTGATTAGCCATTGGTAATAGACAAACTATCAAGAAGCCATCATTCGAGCTAATTGATATAGTCCCCCCCATGTTCAGGACTCTTTCTTTCATACCGCTAATACCTAAACCTTCTTTTAATTTTTCACAACCGATTCCATTATCTTTAATATATAACCTTGTGTATTTCTCATTAATATCTATTATAGTATCCACCCTTGTTGCCTTTGAGTGTTTAGCCGCATTGGTAAGAGCCTCTTTAATAATCAACCCTAAAATCTCCAATTGGCTTGAAGCAAGTAGACCAAAATTGCCATAAAACTTAGGATCAACTGGGCAAAAACCAAAGTTATTAATAACGCTTTTTAAGTATTCCACACCTAGGGTCTCCTTGGGTTTTATATTATGTACTGTATTTCTCAGCAGGGTCAAAGCATCAGAAAGGTTCTCAATGCATTTCGTCAGTATTTCTTGAGACTTTTTCTTATCCCTGTCAAAGAGCTTATTGGCTGCCTGCAGTTGGATAAGTATACCTGCAATGCCATGCCCTACATTGTCGTGAATTTCCCTAGCGATCCGATTTCTTTCACTGACCTCAGTAAGATGGGCTATATCCTTTGAAGAGTTAAGTAGCTTAGACTTTGTCCGCTCAAGCTCATACCTTAAGCGTCTTTCCTCGTCAAATTTATTCTTGTAGTTAGATTCCTTCTCTTCTGCTTTTTCCATTACAAAAGCAAGAATTCCGCATAGACCCATGATCAGAATCAGTGAGGGAAGACTGGATTCCAGTGCGAAATACATGCCCAATAAAAATACCGGTAATACGCCGATATATGCCTTTTGATATGTGAAATCAAACATAGGGATACAGAGCAGGAAGACAAAATTCCTGTCGATCCAGATACCTATACAGATAAGGATAAATGAAGCAATCGTGGTATACACAGTATCATAGAATCTTTCTTTAAATACATTAACCCCGATTATGAGGATAAAAACTAGCACTGCTAAGAATGGCACCTCACCATTTATGGCGAATAAAGCAATTATGAAGATAAGAAAAAGAAGTTTAAGTAAATATTTCATGGACACCTCAACGATTTCTTGGTTATACGCGCCCCAACTACATATCATCTTACGTTCCACATCTCTCCTAAATATTCCTCCCATATGGAATAGAATTAGCTAAATTCAAAAAACAAAAGGGCCAGAGCGTCAAGACGGTCTGGCAGTAATCAATATAAAAATTAACTTGCTATCGTGCTACAACTCTTCTATCTAGCTGTCTCTTGTATCATAAAATGATTCGTCTGCAAATTTCTCAACATTTCCTTTTAAATACGCCAAAAGCCATTTTGGATGCTTAAATAAAAGCCAATTTCCGAATACATCCGCTTTTCTCAATGAAACTATCATTTGTGCTTTCGTTATTGTTCCATAATTTTTACCACATTTTTCTCCCCATTGTTTTAAACGAAATCCGAAATCAACATCTTCCAGCATTCGCTGGTTCTCATTAAAACCATTTATAGCATCAAAGTCCTTCTTATAACACCATAAGATACCTGCAGTCACTCCTCTGTACTTTATTATTAGAGGAATTAAGATTAGTCCTTGTAATAGTACTCCCAGTGGTAATCTCTCAAACTTCATTCTAACTCCACCACCAATATATTTCCCTGTCAGTAATTTTTCTTTGATCTCAGTCAGCATGTTATCTGTCATTCGGCTATCCGCATCGATGGTCGCGATGATCTCTCCCATCGCAACTTTAGCGCCGGCATTCCTGATAATTGACATATTCTTTCTGTCTTCCTTTACTATAACGCAATTGTAGGAGCGAGCTATTTCTTCGGTTCGATCAGTACAACGGTTCAAGACTACAATGACTTCCACCTGATCTTTATACGGTGTTGATGCCGCTGCGATGGAATCCAGGCATCTTCCAATCAGTTTCTCTTCGTTATAGGCGGGTATGATAATTGAAAACTTCACATTCCTTTCCTTAGCAGATCCTATACTATGGTTACCGTTCATCATCAAGAATCCTCCCCGAATCCCAATTTCTCCATAATTCCACTATAAAAAGTAATTATTGCAAAAAGAGCACTTTAGCGGAATTTGCGTACTAAATCCAGCGAGTGCGAACGTACAATATTGTTTGAACTGCATTGAAGCTTTCTGCAGGAGAATCCTCCCTTAATCATAGAATTTTTCTTTATAGTTCTCTCTTAAATCATAAAATTGCTCATCGGCATATTTTTCAACATTTCCTTTTAGATAAGCCAAAATCCAAATTGGATGTTTAAAGAAAAACCAATCTCCTAATGTATCACATTTTCTCATGGAGAGTATCATCTGTGCTTTCGTTATTGTTCCATACTCTTTACCACATTTTTGTCCCCATTGTTTTAAACGAAATCCGAATTCAACATCTTCCAGCATGCGCAAGTTCTCATTAAAACCATTTATGGCCTCAAAGTCCTTCTTATAACACCAAAAGATACCTGCGCTCACACCTTTATACTTAATTAATATGGGAATTAAGATCAGTACTGATAAAAGTATTCCCAGTGAAAATCTCTCAGACTTCATTCTAACTCCGCCACCAATATATTTCCCTGTCAGTAATTTTTCTTCAATCTCAGTCAACACGTTGTCTGTCATTTGGCTGTCTGCATCGATGGTGGCGATGATCTCTCCCCTTGCAACTTTAGCGCCTGCATTCCTGATAATTGACATATTCTTACTGTCTTCCTTTACGATAACGCAATTATAGGATCTAGCTATTTCTTCGGTTCGATCTGTACAACGGTTCAAGACTACGATTACTTCCATCTGGTCCTGATATGGCGCTGATGCAGCTAAGATGGAATTCAGGCATCTTCCAATCAATTTTTCTTCGTTATAAGCAGGTATGATAATTGAAAACTTCACATTCCGGTCCTTATCAGTACCTACACTTTGGCTGTTATTAAACATCAAATCCCTCCTCTAACGTGAATCACTCCGACTTGATAAGCACCTGTCCAATTGAAAAGTACGTTCCATGACCATCTTCCATTACTCCTTATAGCTATTTAGCAATATCTTCTTTTCTCCATGTTCCTAAGAGAAAAAACACCATCGCAAACAGAAGCACAATCAAAATATCCCCGCTAACAACAAATAATCCCTGTTCCTGTAAGAGTTTGCTAACCCCATCCATAATCCAATAGACGGGTGTAAACTTACCAATCGTTCGCATTATATTTGTTGCCAAGTCGTGTTCCCAAATACAACCGCCTAAAGAACCCATGATAAAGGCGATAAATAAACCAAGAAAAGATGCTTGTAAGATACTTTTGGAAATCGAACTTACGACAACCCCGATGGAAACAGCTAAAACCGAAGCTGTAAGGAGAAGCAAAAACATGATAAAGATGGAATTCCCCATATAGATTCCAATTAAACCCTTAATTACAATAAATCCTATAGTTACCTGGATAATTGAAACAAGTAAAAAACTTAATATGGTCTGGAACATGTAACTTTTTAACGATACCGGGGCAGTGAGAGTTCTATAGAAGGTCTTATTTTCTTTGTCAGCCATGATCAGCATTATGAACATTACCGAAGTCAACAGGATGATTTCGATAAATATTCCAAGTAAGGCATAGGATTTCTGCCTCTCAATTTCCGTAAGCACTTTATAATCCAATTGTAGATTTACGTCACTACTATTCTTAAGGTTTTTATAAAATCTTTGTTCGTCGCCGCCGATAACCATAGCAATTCTCTTTGCCGAACTGATATAACTTTCCACATAATTTTGAACCGGCATGGATTGGATAGAGTTCTTGAGATAATAACCCTTTGCCTCCACGTCTTCACCCTTAAGCAATCTCGCAGTAAAGCCCTTTTCAATGACGATCACGTAATCAACCTTTGAATTGAATAATTCATTATTCATTTGGTCTTGAGTTATTTCCGCTATTTTAGTTTGCAAAGCAAGATGATTTTTGAGCATTATCGTATATTCCGTATTATCCTGATCTATAATGCCGATATTTAAGGTTTGACTCTTGTCAATTACAGACGAACTCATAAGTAATAACATAATTGCAGGTAAAATTACGATAACAAAAACTCGGAGCTTTTTTTTGAATATCTTTCTTAAATTACCTATCAATATTGTCATACTGCTTTCCTCCTTCCCACAAGAAGTGTTACCGCTGTTAAGGCTGTCGCAAATATAGTCATAGAAATTAATGACACCTGTATTCTGGAGGCAAACCCGTTAAATATCGTATCCGTAATAATTATATAAGTGTGATATTGGGGACTAAGGAATAGAATCCATTTCAAGAAACCTTGAGCGGTGCCCATCGCCCACACAAACGCTGCACCAGTAAGTAAGGCGATTAAGCATATGATAATTAAGACACTCAAACCTGTTTTTTTCGTCAAATAACCGACAATCATACCCAACGCCGTAATAATAACGGTAAACAGCAAAAATGCCAGAATGATGTTTAGGATATTTTCCTGCATGAACGGACCCCATATATAGTTCAAGTAGGCAATGAACAATCCGCTGCTTGGGCACAGGGTTAGAAAGTTTCCCAAAAGTTGTCCGCTAACGTATGCAAAGCTATTAATCGGAGAGATATTAAATCTGATCAGAGTATTCTTTTTCATACTATTAACGACCGAAAAGCAACCCAACAAAGCTCCATTAGAGAGCATCTCCAGCAAGCCAATAAGCGGATATTTGTCTGCATCTTTTAATATTTTTCCGGTTGGCAAGACTGCAATTTGTTTAATGCCACTGGAAACCTCCGTTAAGTTGCTATCCCCTCCGATTTTATGGATAACTGAAGAAGCGTTTACCGAATTGATAAAGCTTTCAACGATCAGTCGAGCTGGGGAATTTTTTCTATTACTCAATATCTCTATATTTGTTTTTTTACCCTCCTTAAAGCTTTGAGAAAAATCATTTTTAAAATAAATTAAGGCCTCTATTTTTCCACCTGTGACCAGCCGGGTTCCTTCATCCACAGAGTCTACCTTCTGAACACTGAACGCAGTCAAGATCTCCTTTGAATGGAGAAACTGATCAAGCTGTTCAACGATTGGCCCACCATCGGTGTCTAAATAAGCGATCTTAACCTTTTCAAACTTTATACCTACATTCACATTCGTTGTGATATTCGCACTAATTATGAATATCAGTAAGGGCGCCCCTATAAGTAAGAGGAATAATTTCCAGTTTCTGATATTTTTGAGAACTGTATAATAGGTTATTTGCAAAACATCCAATAAATTCACCCCCTTAATCCCTTAATGACCTGCCTGTTAAGGTCAAGAACACAGTTTCCAGGCTGGGTTTTTCTACGTTAAGTGACATAATTTCACTATTTTCGGATACATGCTCAATGATCTCGCTAAGGTTTTTGCTGTTCTTCTGGGATATAACCGTCAACTCATTTCCATTGACGTAGGCTTCTTTTACTCCCGACAGCTTCTTAATATTGTCAACCAAGGTATAGTTCGCAGTGGAAAGCTCCACGACTACCCTTTCATCACTTGTCATCAGTGACTTAAGTTCTTCTTTTGTCCCCTTGGCGATAACCCTGCCCTGGTCCATGATGACAATTCTGGTACAGATCTCTTCAATTTCCTCCATATAATGTGAAATGTAAATGATGGTGGAACCCATTTTGTTAAGTTTCCTAATTGATTGAATTATGTGGCTCCTAGACTGTGGGTCTATACCTACAGTCGGTTCATCCATGATAATGAGCTTCGGATGGTGGACTAGAGCGCAAGCTATGTTCAGCCTTCTTTTCATACCGTTGGAAAACTTTTTAGGGTACTGCTTCTTCTTATCAAGAAGACCAGTAAACTCCAGGGCTTCTTCCACCCGTTCCTTCAGGCGTGATCCTTTTAATCCATAGAGTTTTCCGAAATAACTCAGGTTTTCATAGGCAGTGAGATCTTCAAAGATCGCAATATCCTGAGGTACAACACCCAAATCCCTTTTGATTTCCAACTCACAATCCTTGAAGTTCTTGCCGAAAATATCTATTTCACCGCTATCCACCCTGGTCAGCCCAATCATTGCGTTTATGGTAGTGGTTTTGCCCGCACCGTTTGGACCAAGCAGTCCAAAAATCTCACCTTCTTCGATGGTAAGGCTGACACTGTCTACAGCAAGTACATCTTTGTAGCGTTTTACCAGATTTTTTACTTCAACTAACATTTACTAACCCCCCGTCTTCTAAGTAGAATTCATATGAGCTTATAGATATAGGATAATGCATAGTGAAATAAGACGGTAGTGAGTAGAAGCATACGTATATATGACAAATGTCATGTATATAGCGAGTACCCATCATATTCGCCATCCAATATATCCCTCCCATCCCATAGACAAAATTTCAGTTTATGCAAAAACAAGGCTAAAAGCCCCATGCTTCCAACCTTGTTTCTATACTTCCTGTATTTCAATGATTCTCTATTTTCTTTTTCGGCCATAGCTATGATACTACTAATCTCCCTAATATTTCGTACAAAGTCCTCACCATCTCGTCCAGCTGCCTACAATTTTATAATCTATCCTCTTCAGTCATCGCACTGACTAGGACTTCTTTCAAACGTTCCAATCCTATGGTGCGGGCTTCTAATGGTATAGAGGCCCAATCGGAAAAGTCTAGGATCTCCTCAACATGTTCCTTAGCATAATCATCAAAGAACCCTATCGGATCAAGCATAATTGCTCCGCCGGTATACTGTGGAAAATACTCGTTCGCATTTGCTTTATCCCAGCCTTTGAATACCATATCACGGTATTTAAGCCACCCTGGGGTACAAAACCAAACCTTTTGTCCTTCGGTCAAATTCTCTCTCTCATTTCCACTGGCCAACATGTCTAGGCAGTTTTCAACCTCGGTTCGAGCAATGTAGTACCCCTCTTCTCGCATTTCCTCAATAACCGTATCGATGGTTCGGTACGGATCGCGAATGTTAATGTAACAATACTTACCTCCATAGACCACAATTATCTTTTTGGAACTTTTTTTGGCTATTGCCAATTGCCTTTGTAGTTGATTTTCTAATGCAGCGGGAATCTGGTGAAGTCCTGGGGCGGTATATATTGCTTGCACATCCAGAAATCCAATCTCTTTTAGATAATTTAATTCCGGAATCATAGTTCCGCAGGCTACAATGGCATAATCACCGAATGAAATGTTGCGTGCCAATTTAGTTCCCCCTTTGATCTCCATCCCACTAAGAAATGGTTTTTTCTGGTCTTATAAGCCAGTGATAGCGTTCGTTAAGTTTTATAAACCAGGCTGCGGCCTGACCTTGAATGAGAAATGCCAGAGAGACCATGAGCGCAGCATTGGCACCAAAAGCTGTGGCAGCTAAACCAATCGAGATTGATAAATTTCGAAGCACGGTGGAAAAGACTAGTGTTTTCGCATCATTTTCCGTGAAGAACCATCGACCTGTAAAAATGGCTATGAGATAATTTACTGCATAGAATATAATTTGTACAATGAGTGCGATGAAGAAAATATCGAGATGCTCAGCAATACGCCTAGCGTTCATGCTCATACTTATAAAAATGATTGCCACCATTCCCCAAGAGCTAGCTGCAGGTAGGAACGGTTTGATCTTCTTTTTAAACTCTGCTTGACTCATCGTTCGCAAGAGCCAGTTATACGTGAACATCCCTGCAATCAGTGGCAGCAAAATTACTATACTGATTGTCTTAAGTGTCAGCAAGATATCTACAGGTACATATTTGCCGACCATTACATAGAGATACCAAGGGGCGAGGATTGATCCCAGTAGCAGCCCACTTGTTGTGAGCTTTATAGCCGCAGGTACATTCCCTTTTGCAAGCATCGTAAAAGCAATCGTCATATTACTAGTCGGTAGTAGAGCAGTAATCGCTAACCCGGCAAAGAGCTGAGGGTCCCTCAGCAAAAAGGCTGTACCTAGCCCATAAGCCAGCAACGGTACTAAGATAAAGTTAAGCAAAGCAGCACTAAACATTAAGCGCCCGTGAGAAATGTTGAAAACTTCCTGTGGCTTAAATCCGATCATGGTCGGATAAATCATCAGAACCGTTATAGGAAGGATCAGATCCTTCAAAGCTGCTGTGTTGATGAATAAGCCTGTAATGAAACCTGCCAGCAGAATCAAAGGGATCACCAAAGCAATATTCTTAGAAGGCCAAAAAATAATCATTTTTCCCAAATTATCATGTGCTTCTCTCAAACCGTTCTCCCCCTTATACCCCGCAGGGGTATTTTTGCGTTAGCTTTATTATAGCACTTATTATCCATAAAGCAACCACGAGCGGTAAAAAAATGTATGCAATTAAAATTTATCTATGGCCTGCTGTAATTCATAGGCTAACGTAGAAAGACCTTGGCTAGCATTGTAATATTAACACTGTCTTCTTGTTTCTCAGCTATGACTGAACTCTTCCCGATGTAGTGAAAGTCCTTTTCATGGCCTGAAAACTGTAGTTACGGATCATGCCTCTAGGCAGCACGAACACTGCATGAAAAAGCCCATAGCACTTTCGTCTAGATGCTACGGGCTTCAATTAACCATCGATTCATCGTTTGAAACAATGGACCTGTCAGACTGTGTAATAATCCAAGAAAGTAGTTTGTATAAAGTCACACACATAGTTTAGGGGGGCGAGTGCTAGTATTCTTCTCCAATATAAAACGGCTTTATGATTAAGCCAGCCCATGTAAGAATTACTATTTTCGAACCCATCCCTACCATCGGCCTTACCAAGGAGGAAGCGACAGATTTACCGGAAAGAGTTAGGAAGATTATCGAACAAGGTTTATCGCTTCCCTGCAATTAAATGATTTTCCAGCCTAACTATTCGTATATCATCGTAGAGGATGCTAGTTCCGTTCAAAAAGTAATTAGCTTATTAAACTTCAAAGAGAAAGAAGCTTGATAATCTGTCGTTTATACCCGAGAAACGCATCAGAAACCAGAAACTCGTCCCCTCGAGGTCGAGGGGTATCGATGATAATCTCATAGGCAATCTTACCCGGCGGTCCAGTCATGATATAGACCCTGTCCGAAAGCAAAATAGCTTCGTCAATATCATGTGTAATAAACAGCGTGGACATATTGATGTGATCCATCAGTGCAAGATACCACCGGTGCATCGCGCTTTTCGTGATGGCATCCAGAGCGGAAAACGGCTCATCAAAAAGCGCAACATCCTGCGAAAACAAATAAGTTCTCAAAAGTGCGCCGCGTTGGCGCATGCCCCCTGAAAGCTGCGTTGGATACTTCTTTTCCGTACCCTCCAGACCGAAATCTGCGAAATGGCTAAGTGCCTGATCTCTGGCCTGACGCTTTGGCACCCCACGAATGAAAAGCGGCAATGCAATATTATCCAGTACCGTCAAGTGAGGCTGCATTAAATCTTTTTGCTGCATATAACTTACCTTACCAGCCTGACCTGTAATATCCCCACCGTGTAGGAACACTTGTCCGGTTTCAGGAGGAAGCACGCCCGCAATCACGTTGAACAATGTGCTTTTACCAATACCACTTACACCCAGCAGGCTCACCAATTCATTTTCACCAAGCCTGATATTGATATCCTTAATGATTAATTCGCCTGCAAAACTCTTAGAGATATTTTGCGTTTCGAGTTTTATTATTCCCATCTTTACTCCCATATCGAAACTTGCTTTAGGCCAAGTTTTTCCCAATAACTAAAGTAACTTTCCTTTATTTACTGCCTTATTTAGGCAGATACGAATTTATAAAGCCTTTTCCTGCCTCAATTTCCTTGGAGATAAGCTTATTTTCATACATCCATCTATAAAAATTATCCCACCGCGTTTGATCGATATATCCCCACTGTTCGACTTCGGCCTTATACTGATCTGCTAGGTACTTCTGGCTGGTCGTAGCAAGGCCTATATCAACTTCAGGCGCATGTTTCACCAAGATCTTAGCAGCCTCTTCAGGGTTTTTAATGGCATATTCATACCCCTTTGCAACAGCTGCCAAAAACTTTTTGGTCGTATCGCCGTTTTCATTCAGGTAGGTTTGACTGGCTGCGATAACCGGCGTGTAGAAATCTAAAACTGGCTCCATGTCTTTAAACGCAAAGAAGTTTGTATCCAGACCTTTCAGCTTGGTGGCCACTCCATCCCATCCGTAATAGATCCATACGGCATCCACATCGCTTTGAAGTGCCGAAATGACATCAGTTACAGTACTAGGGATCATTTTCACGTTGTCGTAGTTCCCGCCATCCTTAGTAATCACTTGTTTCAGAATCGCTTTTTCGATTGGGGTATCCCAGGTTGCATAGACTTTGTTCTCCATGTCCTTGGGGCTTAAAATATTATCCTTCTTCAAGGAGATAATCCCCGATGTGTTATGTTGCAATATGGTACCCACAGCAACAACATCCAGCGGACTATCCGAAGTGATCGCAGCTGCTATTTCTTCCTGGAAACTTACACTGAACTCTGCCTTTCCCGCCGCGACCAGCGGCAAAGCTCCTCCCTCGGGTGGCTGAATGATCTCGACCTCTAGACCGGCATCCTTAAAATATCCCAGTTCCTGTGCCACGTATACGCCGGTATGATTCGTGTTGGGAGTCCAGTCTAGTACGAAGGTGATTTTTTCAGGTGCCTGCTGGGTAGGTTTATTGGTAGTGTTCTGCGCGCAGCCCGCCAATCCTAACACCATCGAAACAATAACCATAAATGCAATAAATCTCTTTTTCATGTAAGCTCCTCTTTTCCTCTACTTAAATATGAATGTGTTCCTGCGGGAATCTTACTTATTTTGCAAATCTTGTTCACGCTCAACATGCGCCCAGGGCATTGCCCTTCGTTCCAATAACTCCACGCATTTCATAAGCAACAGACTCAAGATTATAATCAGAAAAATGACAGCGAACATTTTATCAAAAGCATAAGATTTCCGTACGCGCGTCATATATACTCCCAGTCCACTATTTCCGCCCAGCCATTCTGCTATGACTGCACCTACTATGGAATAGGATACTGATATTTTAAGGCCCGAAAAAAACCCCGGCAATGCGTTGGGAAGCTTAATGTAACGATATATTTGCCACTTCCTGGCCCCCATGGCACGCATTAGATTTATGGCATCTGCATCAGATGATTTGAATCCACCCAAAAGAGCGATGGTCATCGGGAAAAAACACACCAATACCACCAGCGTAATCTTGGGTGCCATATCATACCCCAACCACAACACCAGCAGGGGAGCTATTGCAACGGTGGGAATGGTCTGCGTGATGACCAAAACGGGATGAACCGCTTTATATAAAATTTCAAACCTATCCATCAAAAGCGCGATGACAAACGCCAAAATAATACTAATTCCCAAGCCCAAAAACGCTTCTGTCAGCGATACCCGAGCATGCTGCATCAGCTCGGAAAACGAGTTGATAAATGCACGGATCACTTCCGCGGGCGAGGGTAGCATAAAGGCAGGCACAAGTCGGGTTTCCGTTACTAGGTGCCAGATTAGTAGCAGAAATAGTAAAAGCACTGTTGGATAAAGGTTATTGGTGATGCTTTGTAACCTTTTCATCAATCGTCCAAATCCCGCCTCCTGGCTTATAGCTTATTTTTACATAGGACATCACGCTAGGCGCACCTTCTTCGATACAAATCAGTTGGCAGCGTTTTATGATATCCATGAGCAGTTCAAAGTCTCCTTCAATGGTTGTTTCAAATGGGCCTACAAATACGTTTAATCCAGTAGATTTTAAGTACGCAATAACTTTATCCACCACACGTATGACTTCTTCGCCTTCTACCGCCGGCAATACTTGGATTGCAATGCTTGAATTAATCATTTTCCCTCTTCTCCTTTAAAAAATTGAAATAAAAAAGCCTTCCGATTAGCAGAAGGTTTTCAATCTCATATGCAGGACATACGTACATACGTTTTTGTTCCCTCCGCTAGCATTACCTAGTTCAGGTCAATGGGTCGGAAACTCATTATTTCCCTCTCAGCCGATTTGCTCAGCTCCCCAACTGTATTCTTTTCCGCCATCATAGCATTAAGGTATTCTTGTGTCAACTTCTCCAAACTTGCCGTTGTTCAATAGGAACAACTAGCATGTCACAAGCAATTAGTACGGAATTTATATTTCAATCATCCATAAGATGATTCACAAGTACAAAAATCCGTTCTTGCCTATTCTGTCGTAAGTTGATTAATATAGCTTTTGTACGTATTCAGTAAACCATTCAAGAGGCCTGCCCTCAAAATGACTGGATAAAATTCTGCTGGCTACAATGAGAATTCTATGGCATAATTGAAGCATGAGTACAGATGATCGTGAAAAGCTACCT